>Ga0255053_10000419_pt1 | contig 23363 bp, 26 predicted proteins | sample JV7_2_22_MG_FD_188635 | JGI IMG/M metagenome (GOLD analysis project Ga0255053, IMG submission 188635) | Seawater microbial communities from Jervis Inlet, British Columbia, Canada - JV7_2_22 | ecosystem: Environmental > Aquatic > Marine > Inlet | place: Canada: British Columbia | collected... | reverse complement strand
AAAAGCCCAGAAGATGGAAATAAAAACAAACGGGCGGTATTTCCGTTCCTCGGGTTCCTTTTTATGATACTTGCAATAAAGGATGTAAAGAGGTACGAACAGGTTCAAGGCTAGGTATCCGTTCAATACGATCACATCCCACGCTAGCAGCGATGAAGGCCAGTTAAAAAGACCGATACCCGGTATCATATGCCACGCTTTCAAGGGATTGCCGAGGTCGACAAAGACAAACATCAGGCACATGACCAGCGCGCCGACGGCCACGCCTTCGCCAATGATCACCACCTTGTGCAAATCCTTGTCCCTAAAAATATAAGCAGGCAGAATTAACATTACGGAAGCTGCGGCCACACCCACCAAAAATGTGAAGTTGGCAATATAGAATCCCCAGCTTACAATATCGGACATATTTGTGGCCGATAGGCCTAAGTTTGTCTGAACAAAATAGGCATAAACGCCCAGCACCATAAAAGCGCCCAATAAACACAAGAAAAGCTGATATCCTATTCCGCCTGTTAAATTCCACAAGATGACGTCGCTAAAAAAAGATATCAATCCTTTCCTAGAAGATTTTTTCATCATAATTTTTTCCTGTGTGACCGGCTACTACGCAGTCGGTCTTTCTACGAAGCCGTCAATCAATAAAATACCAGAACTTTGGATCCGTTTCCAGATTCGCCTTCAATCTGAAGACCTTTTTATGCTTCAGAACAAATCTGATTTCGCTTTTGGGATCCAGCAGATTTCCGAATACCCTGGCGCCTGTGGGACAGGCCTCCACACAGGCCGGCAGTCTGCCTTCTCTACTTCGCTGCACGCAAAATGTACATTTTTCCACTTGCCCTTTTTTGCGCATCCGGTTGCCGAGATAATGCTGTTTTTTGGTCATTTCGTTTGCGGGGACGTGTGGATCATGCCAGTTGAAACGACGTCCGTAATAGGGGCATGCCGCCATACAATACCTGCAACCGATGCACCAGTCATAGTCCACGACCACAATTCCATCCGGCTCTCTCCAGGTGGCCTTTGTGGGGCAGGCTTTGATACAGGGGGCATTTTCACAATGGAAACACTGAACCCCCATATAGAAATGACCCTCAACAGGGACTTTATGAAAGAATTTGCCGTTCCCTGATTCCGGACTAATCTCACCATGCTCCAGCTCAAATATTCGGATATATTGCGTATGCGACTTCCTGTCGAGATTGTTCTCCTTAACACAAGCGTCCACGCACTCCATGAATCCTTCACAACGGGTAACATTAAACGCATAGCCGAACAAGACCCCTTCTATGGGTGCCTTGGTGTTCATCTGGATATCCACACCCCTTCTCATCTTGGCTAACCGTTCAAGGCGCTCAACGGTCTCATCCTTTTCATCCTGGGTCATGAGGCGGTAATTTTTCTTGAAGAATTCCTTCCATTGCAATGCAAATTGTTCATTTGATCCAAATACGCCGGAGCTACAGCCGGAGACCATCGCGGCGGTTCCCAGAGCGGCGGCTTTTAGAAAATTCCGTCGTCCGCATGGTTTTCCCTGCAGGCGCATGTTCTCTTTCTGCTTCAACATATCGTTCTTTTTAGGGGAATCCATGTTTTTACCTATTTTCGCAAAGGACGCGAGTATGTTTTCGGCCACCGTTTTTCAAAAAGCGGAGAATGAGGGTTGTGACAAGATGTGCAGTTTTTAACAACCCGCTTGCCTGCCCAGTTGGATACACGCTTTCCGTGGGCGCCGCCCACCCAATCTTTTTTCTGCCTGAAATGGCATTGACCGCACATCTGATAGCTATGATCCATATCCACGTTCAGGCCCTTTTCATCCACCAAAAAATCGCGCGCATCCTTTTGATGGCAAGTGAAGCAGGACAACTGTTTTTCCTGAAATCCATGAACCAGAACCACATTGCCATGGACCATTTCAGCGGCCTGCGAGATGTTGACTGCTTTATTGTTATGACACCGGCTGCACTTAAAGCGCCCTACCTTGTCCTTGCGGGTCTCCGTCCAGAAAAATCCTCCCTGGTATCTTGCTTTCACCAAAACAATATCGTCCGGAAGATACAGGACAGAATCGACCCTTTTCTCATCATTAATAGGAGCGTTCGCGTTTTTGATGGTCTGTGCGATGCCACTCTGAAAAGAATATGCGAGACGGCCTGAAAAGACGACAAGCACCGTAAACAATATTCTGAAAAAACTTTTGGCAAACATTGGCTTTTTCATAGCAGTTTTTATTCTCGTTGAAACGATTCTGCGTAAGGATCAGGCACGTGGCACTGCCGGCAATTTCCCCGCGAAGCATGTTCCACCCGAATTGTCACTACCGTGCCCGGACCCACATGGCAGGCAATACAATTGCCTCTCATCTGAAGATCGTGCGGAATGGGAGGCGGCGAGCCCGGAAGATAAGACCTGCCCAGACGGGGGGGAGGAACACTCTGCCAGTCGGTTACCTTAAAAAGCGTATCTGTCACCGGTCTGACATGACACTGCATGCAACTTACCTGTTCGGCATGGGGTGTTGCCGGTGTCATTCTTTTTAATGTTTGCGTCCAGCCACCGTCGGCATGACAGGCAAGACACTCAAGCTTTATTCCATGTACATCCACAGGATGCGGGATCTCGGGCGGTGATCCCGGATACTGCCTGCGGGCGTAATATTTGCTGAGCGTCCTTCCAGTGGATGTTCCTTCCATATATTCCATGGATAGGCCTGCATAGTTTTTGAATATGGCAATTCCGTTGCTATCAAAGTCAAGACGTTGCGTTTCTATCAAGGCCGGTTTTTTCTCCTTCGGCTCATAGGAGAAAGCTGAAAAGACTACAAACGGCAACGCTACGGCACAGAAAGCAGCAAAAACGATAATAATTTTTCCGACGTTCTGATCGGCCTTATAAATTGTTTTTTCCATTATACTCTCTCCAGTTTTACAGCACATTTTTTATAATCCGGCTGTTTGGATATGGGACAAAACGCATCCAAAGTGACCTCGTTGATTAAATAGTTTTCGTCAAAAAAGGGGACAAAAAGCATTCCCTTTGGAGGACGGCCACGGCCGTTAATACTGGCCTTCATAACAATGGAGCCTCTTCTGGAAACGATTTTGACCTTGGTTCCGTTGGTGATGCCCAGGGCGGCCGCATCGACAGCATTGATTTCCACATAGGATTCCGGAACAGCCCTGTGCAGGATCGGAATACGGCGAGTCATGGAGCCGGTATGCCAGTGTTCCAGGACCCGGCCGGTATTGAGCCAGAAGGGGTATTCGCTATCCGGTGATTCCGCCGCCGGCTCATAGGGTCTTAACCATATCCAGGCCTTGTGATCCGGTTTGCCGTAAAAATCGAAACCGTCACCTGGAGCAGTTGGCTTGGCAGCCGGATCATATTTGGAATTAAATCGCCATTTTGTCTCCATTCCGTTGACATAGGGCCATTGAACTCCTGATCGCGCCCTCAGCTCTTTGTAAGGCGCCATCCTGTGCTTGGGGGTATCGTGGAAACGGATATATTCGTTCCAGATATCTTCTATGTACGTTTCTCGACTCCAGGGGAACTGCTTTTTGAATCCCAGCCTCCTGGAAACTTCAATGAGTTGCCAGGTGTTGCACATGGTATCCCCCGGGGTGGGAACGATCTGATCGTTATGTTGGGTCCGCCTTTCAGAATTTCCAAAAAAACCTTCCCTTTCGATCCATAAGGCGGACGGCAACACCACATCGGCCACATCGTAGGTGGGTGTCGGATAAATCTCGGAGACTACCATGAACCGGTCTTCTTTTTTGACACCGTTGCGATACCTTTTTAATTTGGGTAGGGTGACCATGGGATTGGTTACCTGCACCCACATAAACCGGATGTCGCCCCTATCCAGTGCACGGAACATCTCTATGGTATGGTAGGTGGGTTTGGGATCGATGTTTTCCACCGGCACCTGCCAGATTTCTGCGGCCATTTTTCTGGCCCCTTCTTTCATGACCACACCGTGTGGAAGTTTATGGGTCAGGGTACCGACTTCGCGTACCGTACCACATGCACTCGGCTGCCCGGTCAATGAGAATGGGCTGTTGCCGGGAGTGGAGATCTTCCCCACCAAAAGATGTATGTTATAGATAAGGTTGTTTATCCAGGTTCCCCGGGTGTGCTGGTTTGTTCCCATACACCAAAACGAAGTCACTTTTTTGTCCGGGTCCCCGTAAAGCGAGGCCATGAATTTTATGTCCATAGCGGAAACACCGGATATTTTTTCCGCTTTTTCTGGGGTGTAATCCTCCAAAAACGCCTCGAACTGCTCAAAATCAACAATTTCCGCTTTATCTTTAAACTTGAAATGATCTTCTGTTCCATATCCGATGTTGGTTTTTCCTTTATGAAAGGAAACATGCTTGTTTATAAACTCCCAATTTACCCATTTGTTGCGGATGATCTCATAACAGATGGCATTGGCCACGGCCAGGTCGGTCTGGGGTCTAAAGAGGATCGATTTGTCCGATGCCTGGCTGCTACGGGTGGTGCGGGTGGCAAAATCGATGATCTTGACATGTCCCTTACTCTTTCGGTTGGCGAGCATTCTTGAGAAGAGGACAGGATGCATTTCAGCCATGTTATTGCCCCAGGTGATAAAAACGTCGGCGTGATCGATGTCGTCGTAACAGCCCATCGGCTCGTCCAGGCCGAAACTGGTCAAAAACCCTGTTACCGCACTGGCCATGCAGAGTCGGGCATTTGCTTCCACATTGTTGGTGCCGATGCAGCCTTTGAACAACTTGGATGCCGCATATCCGTCGGGAATCGACCATTGCCCGGATCCGTATATCGCCACCGCATCTTTTCCGTGGCTTTCGATGGTCTCTTTCATTTTTGCGGCCACGAGATCGAGGGCCTCCTTTATGGGAACCTCGACCAGCTTACCGTTTTTCCGAACAAGGGCTTTTTTTATTCTATCCCCGCCATAGAGGACCTGGATGGAATGATAGCCTTTGACACAGGCAAGTCCCTTATTGACGCTGCAATTGGGATCGCCTTTTACCGCCACTGCCCGACCACCGGTAACACCGACTAGAAGACCGCATCCTGTGCCACAAAAACGACAGGGCGTCTTTTTCCATTCAATTCTTCCCGAAGGTTGATCCATTTTTTCCCAGGCGCCGAAACCGATTCCAGGAAACAATACTGAGGCCGCAGTGACTGCACTCTGCATGGCCGCGAATTTTATGAATGATCTTTTACTAATATCCATTTGCCACTCCTTTTATTTGCAGTTCTTATATTCACCTGTATAGCAAAATATGTTACCAGTTGCCTATTATGGTTCTCCCTTTAGATTTTTTTCTGCAACATCGGTGTTGAAAGGTGTTTCTTTAATGTTTCGTATTGCCCTATTTATCCGCCAAAATGCTTTTCAGTCTCTGCAGCTCCGACTCGGCATCCTCAATCATTTCATCAATGATTTGTTTGAGAGGTTGGATTTTATCAACCAACCCCACAGACTGTCCTGCCATTAGGGAACCTTTGCTGACATCTCCGTCAATAACTGCTTTGCGTAGTGCACCGACCCAGAACTTCTCCACTTCAAACTGTGCTTTTTGGCGATCGATGAGCTGGTTATCCAATCTGTTCAATAATTCAAGTTGAAGCTTAGCGAATTCAATTGTTCCTTCGTTTTTCAACGCCCGGACAGGGATGGCAGGAAGTCGGCTATCAAAATGCGGTGTTGCAACTGCATCGCGGGCATTCGCCTTTCGAAAAACTTCCTTGAACTTCGGGTGTGCAATGCACTCTTCTGACATTACAAAACGAGTTCCCATCTGAATCCCTGCCGCTCCCATCATCAAGATAGACCCCATCATGCGTCCGGTCGCAATGCCGCCGGCGATAAAGATAGGAACACTGTCCACTTGAAAAAGGATTTGTTGGATCAATATGGACAATGCAACCGGCCCGATGTGGCCACCGGCTTCTGAACCTTCGAGAATCAGTGCGTCCGCCCCGCTGTCAATCAGTTTGAGTGCAACCGGTGCAGTCGGTGCAAAACAGATCGCATTCGCTCCGGATTCTTTGACCCGATGAATTTCTCTTTTTTTCGGAATACCTCCTGCAAATACCACAACTTTACAATTCATTTTGCAGACCAGATCCAATTGACTTTCATAACCGGGCGCGAGGGTGATGAGGTTTACCCCAAACGGATGATCACTCATTTTTCTGGTTGCAATTATTTCTTTTTTCAAAACCTCTACCGGTGCATTCCCGCCTGCTAAAAGCCCAAAGCCTCCAGCGGTACCGACAGCACTGACCAGTTTGGGATCACTCACCCACGTCATGGCACCGCACATGATGGGATACTTACAGCCTAAAAATTCTTTGCCCTTTTTCATAAATCTTTCAATCAGCAAGGTACGATGTCTCCCATTTCAACTTCGGTCTTTCATCAAAAGACAATTCATCTTCTCCACCTCTTGTTTCAGATACCTTTTGTTTTGTATCGTCGGTCAATCAAAATTCCGGATAAATCCCCGGAGAAATATTGTTCTGTTATAGATTTATCTGCTGCGAACTCGAATTCTTCAAAACAATCCTGGCTCTGTATCCATTTCAGTTCCGTGATATCATCACCGGCAATTGGAGATCCGCCAATTATTTTTGCTTCCAGCACGATCACAAGACTTTCAAAAGATGAAAATTCATTGGAAACGACGTTAACTATCCGTTCAAACCGGACCTTAAGGCCGGTTTCTTCTTTAACTTCCCTGTGTCCTGCATTCAGAAAATTTTCACCATCTTCAACAAATCCACAGGGCAAGCACCATAACTTTTTCCCTGTCAAGCGCCTGCCGATAAGAACGCGCCCATCGTCATCCTTAATAATAACACTAACGCAGGGTAGTGGATTACTGTATTGGATAAAACCACAATCGTTGCATCTTATTTTGCTTTCAGCTTTTCTATGATTCGTTGTTAAAGAAGAACCACACTGTGGACAGTATTTAAATCGGTTGCTTTTACTTTGCCTAGGGCTTTCTTTGAAAAATTGCTTCATGGTTTTTCCAATATTCAACCGACGTCTGTCACGTCCGTTACCCGGAACCCTGCGGCCTGTATCATAGCGATATCTGTTTGATATCCTTGCCCTTCAGTAGTCAAGTAGCCTACGGTGAACATCGAATCAGCCACAAACAGGGCAAGGACCTGCATGGCGCCCAGGCATGCTTCTCTACCGCCGGCAACCCGGATTTCATGGTCGGGATTGACGAACCTGAACATCGCCAGGCTACGGAGAGCCTCTGCAGGTTGAATACGCTTGCAAGTTTCAAACCTGCTTCCCGGCCTTGGGTCGAGGAAGTTCAAGGGGATAGAATCGGCCTTTAATTCACGCAGGGCAAAGGCAAGATCGATCCTGTCCTCCAAGGATTCCCCCTGGCCGATGATTCCGCCGCAACATAGTTCTAAGCCCGCTTTTTTCAATGCTTTCGCAGTACTCAATCGGTCCACGTATCGATGGGTGGTGCAGATTGAAGGAAAAAACCGCTCTGAAGTCTCAAGATTGTGGTTGTAACGATCTAATCCGGCTTTTTTGAGCTGTTCGGCTTCTTTGAGGCCAATTAGGCCAAGGGATGTGCAAGTCATGATCGGGATTTCCCGTTTAATCTGTTGAACAGCTTCACAAATCAGCTTTATCTCTTCAGCAGGCGTGGTACGACCGCTGGCAACTATACAATACCGCACTGCTTTCATGCGGTGCGCCTCACGGGCTCCCTCGACTATCTTTTCCACCGTCTGCATCGTGTAACGCGGGATCATGCTGTTTGTCTTTGCAGCCTGACTGCAAAAACCGCAATCCTCGCTACAATTGCCGCTCTTCACATTACGAATAACGTGTAGGCGAACATCCCGACCGAAGTAATGACGACGGATTTCAAAGGAGGCCTGTAGAACCGCGAACAATTCATCGTCGGAAGATTCCAGTAACGCCTGTGCCTCCCTGCGCTCTATAGCCTCACCACTCAAAATCTTTTTGCTCAAACTATGCCATTTCATGTTTCAACCTTTTGCTCAACTACCAGCAAAGCTCTAAAGTACTCATGCAATAGGAACGACAGTGATTGGAACCCTTCGTGTTCGGGACAAGCGCTGACATATTGCCTTTCTTTTCTAAGCCTTTAATCACCATGTAAACCCTTTGAATGAACTTAATATATGTTGTGGCCTTGTTAAAATGAACCTATGCTTTTCAACGGCGTTGTTCATATAATACGCGCTCATCTTTCTCTTTTATATGCGCCTCATCTCCGATAATGGTATGAAGATTAATTTTGGGAGAGTATTTGCTGTTTGGTACGGTTCTCCCCAAAGCCTCGGACATAGCCCGGATGTGATGGGGAGCGGTACCGCAGCAGGAACCTATAAAATTAATCCCCATCTCTTCTGCATGTATCGCATAGGATGACATTTCTTTTCTTGTCAGGACAAAGGGGTCGAGCGCTGTTGGAAAGGCTATCCGACCTTCAGATTCCTGAATCTGGAAGTAGGGCTTGTCATCCGTGCATCTGAATGCCACCGGCTGGGTTGCGACATAACAGGAAACATTTTTTCTTACGATCTGGGCAAGCGGCAGCATCCTCGCAGGATCTCTGAAACAGTTTAAACCAACAATATCTGCTCCTGAATCTTCCAGCACTTTAAAAGCTTCTTTCATTTCTATTCCGTCCAAAGTGACAGTATCCCTTTTGAAACCGAGCGTTATCATGGAAGGTTTACCGGTGGCTTTTATTGCTTCCAGGGCAATTTTTGCCTCTCCGAGATATACAATCGTTTCAGCAATGAAAAAATCCGTTCCATAATCTGTCTGGTATTGAATCTGCTCTTCAAACTGCACTCTTGTCTCTGTATGCGTGGAGGCATCTTGTGGATCATAAACCCATGTGTTACAGAGGTTACCAGCCACCATAATGCCATATTCATCGGCAATTTCCCTTGCAATCAGAACGGCATTTTTATTGATATCCTCCAATGCGCCTTCCATGCCGATATCCTTTAGTTTTTCTTTATGGGCATAATAGGCACATGCCTGAAGAACGTCGGCACCTGCGCGTGCAAAATCCGTCTGAAGCTGCTTGACAGCTTCAGGATGCTCTATAACCGCTTCCGGAGTAAAAGGACCTGCGCTTACATAGCCTCTTCGTTCCAACTCGAATATGGTCCCCCCGTCACCTATGATAATGCCTTCTTTGATGCGTTCTAATATCATAATAGATAATTCCTCCCTTCATAAGCGGTATAACGGTGTTATTTGGAGGCGTGCAGCATTCTGATGCCTCATATCCAAATATCATCCTTCGCGGTCATTTCGCCGCCGGCATCTCCGGTATTAACCGTACCTGCAGGTTCGATAAGCATAACATTACATTCATTTTTGGCGAAAGGCTTGTGCTCGACTCCTTTTGGAACAACAAACAACTCTCCCGGCTTCAGAACAACCTTCCCGTCACGGAACACGATTTCCATCTCTCCATCAATCGCTAGAAACATTTCATCCGTATCATCATGCATATGCCAAACGAAGTCGCCTTGAAGTTTCACTATCTTCAAATGATAACCGTTAATTTGGGCTATGATTTTGGGCGACCAGCGATCAGTGAATTTGCTTAATTTTTCCTGTAGATTGATCGGCTTAAAATCCATTTTGATTCTCCAAACTTCTCGAACAAGTATTACACCCCCAATCCACCGGATTGTCGACTTCGGGGTGGGTCGAATGCGGATCTTTGTAAAATCTACTGTGCAAAACTTGAGTTGTTAAGTATCTTTTTTATTTTTGGCTGATCCATTCAATTCATCGCTGGCCTTAATGATATGTCTGTAAGAATCAGAAAAATAAGGGGTAAACAAATGTCGGATTTCTTCCAATTGATCCTCGATAGAAAAGGTTAACGTATAGGTGAACACATCCAATGAACTTATGGCATTTATTGAGGAATCGGTCTGGGCCGCACTCCGCAGCCTTTCTGCAATCTTGATATTTAGCAAATGCAGATTGTTGTAAATTTGGGTTAGCCCGTGCAATTCAAAATCGCCCCTTCGTCCTTCTTTTCTAAGAAAATACTGGGCCAGCATATACATCCCTGTCGCACGAAAGATAGTGTCTTGCTGAGTGGCCATCGGCAAATGAAAACGGACCATCGGCCGAAAGAAGGCGGTGCGGGGGCATCCACTTGTCGGGAACAGCAGCCCGAGCAGCGAACTTATTCCTTTTTGTACAGTCGTATGCTGGGACACACGCCGTTCTGCCGTAATAACTTCCAAATCAATCTGATCATACGACAAAACATTATCAAATCGCTTTACCACATCGACAAGACTCAAGGCGACCGGACAATATGGGTGACTATGGGTATTTAATGGACAATGCGGACATTGATGAAAATCAAGCCGGGTCCATGCAGGTAAATCTTCGGAAGATTTGTTGACCATCTCAAGCGTTTGAGAGTCTAATCGCAATTCAAAAATTTCATGCTTCTGCTTTTCTGATTTGAAACAATAATGAATTTCTATAAATTTTTTTTTAATATCCATATCCTTAGAACGTTTTGATAACAAGCTTTACTCAAAAGGCGAAAAAGTTTTGGACAACGGTTTTATCGATTTGTTCAACTCGAGTTTTGCACCTTCGATTCGACGACGATCCGCCTGTTGCTTAAATAACAGAAACTAAAGCTCCGGAAAACAAAAGAATGGCACCAATAATTTTTCTAAATGTTATTGGATCTTTTGGAGATTCTAATGCACCGAAATGACTTATAATAATTGCTATTTTTGCACGCGTCGCCCACTGCAGGTCCGGTTGAGCGACGGGTCAGCTGTTTTTTTCTTCTTTAAAATCCGAACAGGGTTCATCCATGCAGTGATGAGTCTCCACGGTTACATGGGCTAATTCACTGTATTCTGCGAGCAAGCTCTTATAATGCTCAACCGGCTTGGGAAAATGAGTGACAATGGAAATGATTGCGGCATGTCGGTTTGAGCCGAGGGACCATATGTGCAGATCTGAAATCCGATTATCGGAATCTGATTCAATAATGGATCGGATTCGCCCTGCAATTTCCGGATCTGTATTGCGATCCAGTAGAATTGATGAAGTGTCCTTGAGCAAACCCAACGACCATCTTGCGATAAGAACGCCTCCGACAATCCCCATAATCGGGTCCATCCAGTTCAACCCATAGAGTTTACCGGAAAACAAGGCGATGATTGCAAGGAAAGAAGTCAATGCATCGGCCATAACGTGAAGATAAGCGGCTTTAAGATTGTGGTCAACATGGTGTTGCGGCTCATTCGAGACATGTTTATGCGATCGTGAATGCAAAAGAAAAGCGCTTATGATATTTACCACCAGACCGATGCAGGCGACAAAAATTGCCTGATTAAATTGAATGGTGCGGGGATCAAGGAGTCTTTGAGTTGACTCGATGGCCATCAGCAAGGCGACCACGGCAAGGGCAACGGCGCTGGCGAAACCGCCAAGAACAACGACTTTTCCTGTGCCGAAACTGAAGCTCGGGTCTTCAGAATGGATTCTTGCGTATCGGTATGCCATGACGGTGATGGCCAGTGCGGCGACATGCGTAGCCATATGCCAGCCATCTGCCAACAGGGCCATGGACCCGTAAGCTAGACCCGCGACAATTTCCACAACCATTGTGACTGCGGTCAAAGCAATCACTATGTTCGTGTTTCTCTCACCGATTCTATTGACAATATTGAATCGGTGAGGATGCTTCCATCGGTCGATCTTATAAATGTGCATAGTTGATTTTCTGTAGGGCTAATAACACAAACAACCGGCTACAAATGCAGCGCACCAGAAACTTTAGCCAATTATCTCTAACGCAAGTTTCGTACCTCCAATGATGCAACTTTCCTTATAATATCAGGTGTGAAGCTTGATATAATAGCCTTTACCGATATACGAACTCCTGCCTTGAAGAACACACGAATTTCACCACCTTAGTTGATCCAGGCTGTTGAGCGATTTTCATCCCCGCCCGATGTGAGGCATCTTAGTCGCCATGACTGTTAGAAATTGGACGTTGGCTTCCAGCGGAAGGCTCGCCATATACATCACGGCACTTGCAACATGATCCAAATCCATGGTCGGCTCAACCGCTATGGAACCATCGGCTTGCGGAACGCCTGTTTTCACACGTCTCGTCATCTCCGTCGCTGCGTTTCCAATGTCGATTTGACCGCAGGCAATGTCGTACTTACGGCCATCGAGTGAGGTCGACTTTGTAAGGCCTGTAATTGCATGTTTGGTAGCCGTATAGGGCGCAGAATCGGGGCGCGGTGTGTGTGCAGAGATGGAGCCGTTATTGATAATGCGACCACCCCGGGGGTGTTGACTTTTCATTATCCTAAACGCTTCCTGTGTACACAAAAATGCACCGGTCAGGTTGGTGTCAACGACGGTTTTCCATTGCTCGTAGGTCAGATCTTCCAAAGGAATGGGTGGCGTGCCGGTACCCGCATTGTTAAATAAAAGGTCGAGCCTGCCAAAAGTGTCCTTCGTCTTGGTGAACAAATCGCGCACCGAGTTGGGTCCCGTTACGTCCGTAGGCACAACCAACGCACTTGAATTACCTGCTCCTGCCTCCCTGGCGGTCGTTTCTAAAAGATTCAATCGGCGTCCGGCAAGGGAAACAGAATAACCGCTTTCCAAAAGAGCAAGCGCCGTCCGCTTGCCAATGCCTGATCCTGCCCCAGTGACAACAGCGACCTTACCCGTTGAATCCATTCGTCATACCTCCTTAAATATCTGTATTGGTGTCCATCCATAAACACGATGAAAGTTAATCCTGCCAGGGGCAACAATTTACGGCTCAGCCCCGAAATAGCCTCTGACCGAATGATCCCCACAATCAGACACATCTGGCCCATGCAGAAGATCGCTGAACCCGCAATAAATAATATATGCTCTGTGGCATTAAAGTAAGCGGCTATCTAAAGACATAACAGCCCTTTTATTACTCCATGCGGTAGCTGCTCCTCCACGCTTTGGATTTCTGTCCTATATTTAGGTCGAGTCAGGGGCAAAATTCCACAGGGTTTCTTTGGATTTTATAAGTGTTCGGATTTGTTCGACCAGCTCATTTTGATCAAGTTGATTATACCAGCGACCGCGTTTTATAAAAATATGATCGCCAAGATTTCCTTCTTTTGATTTTATCAGGTCTGAAAATTCATCTATATACTTGTCTTTAAAACGGCTGTTGAAGGTATTAAACAGTATGATATTTTGACTTTGAAAGTTGTTTTTTACAACAAAAGTCCATAAAGGCACAGCAGGACGATACCACCAAATTGGAGACCCTAAAAAAATAAATCGATAACGACTCAAATCGATAATTCCAGGATCGATTGTCGATTTTCTTTCTTCAGTCCAGGCATCGATGCCGGCGCGGGTCGACCCTAGAATATTGTTGCTGTATTCTTCCGCTTCGATTTCAATCAGATCTGCCTGATAGCGGGATGCGATCGCCTTAGCCATTATCTCGGTATTTCCACTGAGTGAATAATACAATACTAAAATGTCGTTTCCCTCCTTTTGAATTAACTGTTTTCTCCCTTGAGCGATTTGCGAAGCTTGTTTTTGCCCGGCATGTAATCTGGGAGCAAGCATGGTGCCAATGAGAAATTTACAGAAAACCCTTCTGTTAATCAGTCTTATTTTTCCCATGTTGTTCTCTCAATAAAATTGTTTTCGGCATTCCGGTGCAGCGCCTCGTCATGTGGCATTTGTCTTTGGACCACCGATCACCACCTCGCGGAATTCTTTCCAAAACACTTCAGCACTCGCAATTCCAGATTCACGAAGGATTCGCATTTCGTTGTCCAAGGTCTGCGGCTGATCCTGCTCCGTTGCTTCTAGGTCATTGAGAAACTGTTTTGTGGCATCAGTGCTGCGAAAGCGTCTGTCTTGCGGCGGTGCGCGATCAGTTACAGATTCAACACGAATCTCCTGGATTCGCTGCTCCACATCGGGAGCTTCGGCCACCACAAGATCCGCATTCAAGAACCAACCACCCGGTTTTATGGCCCTCACGATCGACTTCAAGGCGGCAAGTTTTTCTTGTGCATTCAGATGGTGAAGTGCATAAGACGAGATTACGACGTCGAATGTATCCGGTCTGATGACCGTCGCGGGCATCGCTCTAAAGTCGGACACGACCCACTCCACGCGTTGAGCGAGCTCACCGAGCCTTGACTTTGCAAGTTCCAACATCGCGTCAGCGCCGTCGATCGCGACCACTTCCGAGTTTGGGTACTTCTCTAAGAATCGCTTTGAAAATACGCCTGTTCCAACGCCAAGGTCGAGAGCCCTCAAAGATCGCGTCTGATGGAACGGAAGAACTTCCAATGCGATTTCAATCATCTTCCACCGGAGGGGGTGCATGATGTCCATGTCGGCATCGTACGTGCGCACGCGTTCCGGAAGACCATAAGCTTTTACACTATCAGAACTCATTTTGTTGTGCCACCATGGAAAGCCGTATTGTTAAACATTTTTATTCCTTTTTAATTCATGAAGAACCCATACATTTGGTTCAATATAAATTCCTATATTTTTTTCAATATCAATCGTTATGGTATTAAGCGAACCAGGAATGACAAATGATCCAGACTCAAGGATGAGCACCGACAACTCTATAAGCGATCGGCGCCAACTGCCGGTAACTAGGAGTCGTGTCCTCCCAAGAAATGCACAGTCTAACAGCTTCGAGATGAGTAGTTAGGCAGCATGACTCGGCCCCTCTGGAGTAGTTTCAATGCCGTCAAGGCGTAAATCTCAGCACACTCAACCAAGCGTGCCACCTCTACGTACTCGTCTGGGCCGTGCGAGACGGATAGCAGTCCAGGCCCGTATGCCAGAGCAGGTCCTTTTATCTATCCCTTTTGTAATATCAGTTGCTTCTGAAATGGTAACTCTTAAAAGGTTTTGTGCCGTAGTCAAAGCGCTCATCATCAATTTTTTCCAGAAAAATTCTTTTTACCCTATGCCTGATGCGACTTTCCTTAAAGTATCAGGTGCGAAACTTGAGTTACTAATTACTTCTCCGCCTTCTTACAGCTAATCGAAACGCCCTGTTGGCTAGACCTGTCTATTTTGGTCTCGAAATTAGGTAAGCTTAGCACATAATCGAGAAACTCTTTAATGCCTTTACTGGATATCCAAGTGACATTATGCGCGGTAAAACAACCGCCCACTTCGAGTTTGGGCTCCAAGGCTACGAAGTAATTTTTATACCATTCTTTATCCGCATCAGAAAAAATAAAATCGAATGGGCCTTCCAGTTCTTTTACAAGTTCATGGGCATCGGCGAGTCGTGCATCAATATACTCTGAAAGTCCAGCTTCCTTAAAATTCACAAGAGCCTTTTTATGCCGGCCTTCATGTATCTCTATAGTAATGAGCTTTCCACCGGTTTTGCTCAGTGCCCAGGCAATCCAGATTGCCGAGTGCCCTGTGGATGTGCCGATATCAAGAACTTTTGTATAATTATTCCTGATGATGAGATCATATAAAACCTTACCATCAACTTCGGAGACATTCCAGTCCACCCATTGATCTTTATGGCTTTCCAGGAACTTTTCCACTTTTTCATCAAGATTCTTATTTTTGTCCGGTTCTTTGGAAATCGCAGCATTATTTGAAATACTTAAGAAGAGTATGAAAGAGATAAAAATAAATGCAATATTAAATTCTTTTTTCATTTTATCCTCTTGTAAAAAAAAATTATCAAATCTGCTCATGGCTCACATTTAACGATGAGCGTCCCTATCCCTATAGATGAGCTACTTCAATTGATTTGCAACGGCTTTACTCAGTAAATTCTGAGCTTCGATAAGTTTTTTATACTTTGACTCTATTTTCTCTATATTTCGAGACAATATAGCCGCCAATAAATCGCCTTCTAATTCAGCAACATCAATTCTTTGATAGTAATCCATAGTTTCTTTAAGATGGGCTATGACAATCTTACCCGTTAAGATTGGATGATTGTTCGTCACATTTGCATCATCAAATCGTGTGCCGTGTTCAAGCTCGACCTCCAAACCTTTTCGGAAGTCCTCAAGGAGAATCTCCATTGATTTCGTATTTACAATTTTAAGGATCGTGGATGCTTCTTCTTCCGAAACAACTGGGTTCGTTTTTTCAGACCAATCACTCAGCCCGATTGCTTTACAGACTTTCTTTACCTCTTCAATAGTAACGTATTCAGGCAGTTTCATAATTTTCTCCTTTTTTGAGACATCTAACGTTTGAAATAAGCGGTGCGCTTTAGTGCGTCAGACCCGTGTTTTTTGCGGGCGAACTTTATTGACTTGTTACGTGAAACAAGCCCTAACTCAGAGGCGCACGAACTATCACTTTTTTGTTCTGTGGACTGGCAGCTGGCTTTCCGAATTTTCGTAAAACCTTGTAATAAACGGATGCCCGAAAGTTAGATACACCGTCAGCCTTACATATATCTTTAAACTCCTGATCCGCCGCCTTTCTATGAGTTCTAGATTTGAGCTTATCATTTCTCATTAGCTGATAGAGAGCATCGTGAACCAATGACGCACGCATATTCTCATCTGTATCCTTTACGGGGCCAGAAGGGCCATCCCATGCATAGCTGTTTTTAACCGTTAAATTTCCATCAGTATCCAAATCAATGAATTCTGTTTCAATATTAGATTTCGGCTTAACTGAGATACTGATCTTGTACCCCTCAGCCAATTGATACTTATAATCACTTCTATAACGAATATAACCTATTGTAGTCATGGTTATTTCCTTTTCTAAAGGTGTTTAGAGCCAGTTGCTATGGTTGACTGATTATTCCCAAATCATCCTTTTACATTTCGTGTGCGGAAAGATGCGTGCTTACATCCCGACGACGGGATCTAAGGACCGGTCATTGGAAGCAGCAATGCTTATTCAAAGAGAACTGTTCCAAACATCTTCCCTAAAGAGATTTCTTTTTCCAAAACATTTTTTAATTTTTTGCCACATTCTTCAGAACAAAATAAAAACATACAGTCCTTACCGTCCTTTTTGGCTTCTGAACCTTGAGCGGTTACCATCATATAAATAGGCTTTTCTTCAGAAACCAGACTTATTTGGATACAATGGCGTTCGTATTCAGATAAATCAACATCTGATTTTAGCTTTGCACCAGCACCAAAAACTTCCATGTGATCGGTGATATGGTTTTGGCACCAAGCACATTTACTCAGGGCTTCTTCATCCGGGATAATGTTAAATTCCATGACATCCTCATGCTTCCGTAAATATTTTTTATCATGATTTGAATCGCACTTTCTGAACTCAATTTATTACAGGTGATTTTATTAGTAGGCCTTTTGAAATAACCAATTTCTTCGGACTCACCGCTGCCGTCCTGCCATTGAATTTGCTTATCGGTCTCGTTCATACTGATCTCCCTTAACAAGGTCTTAAGCTAACCTACCGACGTACATGTGATTGTTAGGCGATTTACTTTCATTTGACTGGATACCTGATAAGTGTTTTCATTTTTGATGGTTCAGTTTTTCGAGGGTCTGAGAGATAGATTTCATGATGCAGTCCATTTACGAACAGCCCGTTTTTATCCATGAACTCCATCAGTATCTTGATTGTTTCGGGTTCAGTTGAATACGGGCCAATGTGCATAATTTGCACGCATTTATCTTCCGCGATTTTCTCGAAAGAAATTTCTCGAATCAAATCATTCTTTTTTTTCTTGGTCACTTCAGGTTGAACAGATAGTATCATTTTTCTTGTTACAAACTCAGGCATCCTGATGAGCAATTTCCAGTGCCACTCACTTCTGGGGACTTCAAGAGCAGGCGAATTCCCTTCAACCCACCACAAACCTTCCAGCTTCGGAACCCCAAAATCATTATTTTTTTCTTTACAGATATTCTTGATTCCGTATGCCAATGGATATAAAGCTTCTACTTTGCTTACAAATATCTCTCCAGCGGGCTCTCCCTTACCCTCAATTGCCAAGTAGTTGGCCTCCCCGAGTTCTACTATTTCGGGTTTTTTCCCTGCCCTGTAGTACGGCTTGTACTTTTTTGCTAAATCAAGTTTTGGCATTTGATGTTTCTTTAACGCATAACGTGAAGCTCAGCGAAATTTTACCGCGTAGCGGCAAAATTTCCGGCTGCATCGGTTTATTAGTCAAAAATTTCGCGGACGATGTATTCAAGGTGCTCTTTCCTTGTACCGCAACACCCCCCAAGAATCTTTATACCGTGGATTTGATTTAATTTAACCATTTCATTGCCCCACTCAGCAATATTTTCCGTTTTGAGTTCGGTGGATTCATCAAGTTCGCTGTGATCGAGAGAAGAAGCGTTTGCCTGGCAACCAATGAGGCGTTTAAATAGACTTTTAGGCTGTTTTTCTGCACAAATAAAGGTGGGGTAAGAACAGTTTACCATGTAGCCCGTTGGTTGTTTTTGTTTTATGCTATCGATTTTTTCAATAGCATTGATAAGGTTTGTACCGTCTAACAGGTAACCTTGGCGATTAACAACAAAGCTGATGATATAGGGGAGGTTTGTTTTTGCCATTGCCCGTGCGATGCCTGTTGCCTCTTCAATACTAGGGAGTGTTTCAGCGATTAAATAATCGGGCTTTGCTTCGGCAAGTTGATCGATTTGCCACTGATGAAAACTCTCAGCTTCATCGCACGACAGGCATTGGCTAGGATCGTAGGCATCGTTTTTGCAACCGACCAAGCCTCCGATTTTAATTGGAACACTTTGATTTCCCTGCTCTGCTCTGATCCCTTTGAGTAACTGCACAGCATCCAAGTTGATTTGCAGCATGATTGGTTCGGCACTGACGCGCTCAAAATTAGCTCGCCAGGTTGGAGTGAGTAGCAAGATTGGCAGGCTGCTTTTTTGAGCGATATCAATATAGCTTTGATAAAGCGCTTTCAGGGCAGTTTTGCTGTCGGGATCGTATATGGCTGGTGCGTTCAATAAAGAGGGGTGCAGTTCAACATTGCGGACCCGCATCAGAGGCTCCGCAATGGCAGCTTCCATGAGGATAAGGTTGTTTTCTTCAATTAGTTGTTTCATGCATTTATCGCTAACGGACGCGAGATGTTATGTTTTATTGCGTTTAAGTTGTTCTTCCAGATTTTTCAAGTCGCCGAGCACCCATACGTCTTTTATCAGCTCCCCATCGAACATAAACAAAGCGCAGCCATTCCAACTCACACGTTTTCGAGTGGGGGGGTAACCCTTGAATTCGTCTCGATGAATACCAGTGAAGGTCATTTTCGCAAACACCTTGTTCCTCTCCACCACAAGCTCCTCTATTATGCATTTATACTCCCCAAGGGCTTTGTGCACCATATCAACGTATTCTGCGAATCCAGCATGCCCTCTCTTTTCTTGGCCCAACGATCCCCGGAACGTGAAGTTTTCTTTGAGTACAGACGGAATCGCATCTTTGTCATGAGCATCCCAGAGTATCTCGTAAAATTTGTGAACCTGTTCTTTGTGCATGTTTCCCTCTTAATAACATAACGTTGCGGATATCAAATATATATGCATCTATTTGCATCCGTTGTGCTTCTTCCACATTTCTGCATTATGTCCTTCTGGGATGTTCTGGCAGGGATCTTTGGAGTAGCCTCTTAATTTGTTGTACAAGATGATTTGTTCATTTGTAAGTATGTTTGGGGTTTGCAGGTGAGTTGATAAATGAACTATTCTGAGTTTTGCCCTAACTTTTTCAATTTCTCGTACAGTCTTATCTAATAATGCTTGATTTATAGTTCTGTTAGAAAAACCAATGTTTAACTCCACTTCAAGACGAATTAATTGTTCTCCAAGTGTTACAGCCTCAACCTTCATGTCATTGTAGATATTCTGAATTTTCCTTTTTTGCTCAACATTAAGATTTATTTTTTCTGCCATTTCAAGGATATGTGCTGGTCCGGGAACGCCATTAAGCTCAGCAGCTTTTGCTAGCCCCCATCCGCCGCCTCTTTTCAACTCCTTGATATCATCAGGAGAAAGGCTTTTTATTTTTCTGTGCTCTTGACCCACATATTTGGATTTATAGCTCTCCTCAGCAAATGCTGATAATGAGAACAGAATCAGGAATAATAAGCCTAAGGTAAACCAATATTTCATAATCACCTCTTAGATTAAATTTATCTGAGGCATAACGGGCGCGAGATGAACGGCATACCCTCGACCACAAGGAGCGATGTCTGCTCCATTGAGTTGATGGCCGCCGCTTCGCGGCAGATAAAAATCCTACTCCATCGATTGGTTATGCATTGTTTTTATTATCTTTAATCCTTTTTAATCCATATTCAATCATCAATTGATTCCGACTCATTATGGCTTCTTTAAATATGGGCATTTAAGAATACATACCATACAACCATCATCACCTAGACAGGTTTGAACATCTAATATTTCTTCTCTCGAATTTGGATGATCATCAAATTGACAAAATGTTAATGATTTCTTCGGACATTTATCTATACAAGCCACACAATCTCCACACTTATTTTGAATTGGTTCATCGGGATTCAGAGGCATATTTGTCAAAATAGCGATTAATCTATGAATGGGGCCATAGACTGGTGATATGATTAACAATGATCGTCCTTGCCATCCAATGCTAGCTTGTTTTGCAAGAATTTTTAGTGATAATAACCCCATACGATTATCCGGATCATACTCATCTTCAGGATGGATAACCAGATATTGATAATGTTTTTTTTCAAGATATCCCATAATATCATAGGCTATTTTCTCAAGATAAACTGCAGTTTCATCACCAGAGGCACGTTTACTAATTTTTCCATACTGAGCGCCAATAACGATTGCGAACGGATACTTTATTAAGAGGTCTGAAAAATTAATATTCAAACCAACCGGGATGTTGCCCAGTGCAGATAACCCAGCGATTCCAACTAGGTCAATCCCAAGACTACAAATAAACGATTTTATGTTTTTGGTAGAATCGATTATGTTCGTATCTGCTGTGGAATTCATTATTATTTTCGTAAAATAACAATCTTCATAATAATCACCCCAAACGACTGCGCTTCTTGCTGTCCGCTCGAACGATTTGTTGGCCCTTTTTGTTTTCTTTTTTAAGCTTGTATGTTTGAAGCTTTCTGTTAAACTCGTAAAGCTGACTAAGCTGGCTAAATACTTTTTCAATCTTCTTCATTCTCTAACCTTTCGATGTCAGCTTGGTCTTGAAGTGAGTTTCGCTTCCCCTTTAACCAAATAATATCAGATTTTTTTGCAACACGAGCATTTCCATGTTCACCGTGGGCTTCAAGAGCATTCTGAATAATTTTTAAGTGTTTTTCATCTCCGGCTACCAAAAGGTCTATAATCATTTGGTCATTTTCAATAACTTTTAAAAAACGATGCAAGGTCAAAGGAGTGCTTTTGAATGTCCATGGCTCTGCTGATTCAAAATATCCATTTTTATCGAGTATCTGACAGACTTTTTCTAAATCGTTCGGCTCTATCAATAGGTCAATATCTTGGGTAAATCGAGGTTCTGTATGAAATGCCATTGCTACACCACCAACGAGAGCATACCTTATTTTTTCACGTTCAATATGCTTTATTATTTCTATAAATTCATCGAAGATGTTCATTGATTTCTTCTCTCTTTTTTAGGGATAGCTGACGCGAGATGAGCTGCACCTCCGACTTGGGAAAAGTGATGACAGCCCTTCCGCGGTAATTTTTTCGTTTTTTTAAAGATTCCTTATCGGATGATTATCCTTTGGTATTTGTGTCATTATTTTGCCCGACCAAGGGGGCAACCAAAGTGCAGCGACAACCACCGGGACCGGTGTCTGATCCATTGACTTGATGGCCGCCGCTTTGTGGCAGACAAAAACTCATATCATCTCGTGCCATTAACACATCACCTGCACCCAAAGCAACAAGGCATCCGCAGAAGCCCCGTAAACACCCCGGTGGGTAGATGGTAAAAACGCCGGTGCTTTAGGTGTCAGAGTGCGTGACCTTGCTCGGCGCAGCCGGTCATTTCTTTTGAAATTGCGATTTAAGCTGTTGATATTTTTTAGGCATATTCCCATTACGCAACCTTCTGGGTAGAAGCCGTTTGGGATTCCACCATAGTTTGTTATTGAAAAGACCTATTTTGCCATCATGGTATTTTTTATGATGCTCCTCACAGATACAAATCACATCGTTTGGCCTTGAATAATCTTCATGATGCGCAATCACATCATGTTTGCCACAGACGACACATGGCTGCTTTTGTATTATGCCTTTTTTTAATAAATCATTGGTCTTACGCCGCGTCTTTTTTCTAAGCACAACCAACGGGTCTTTAAATTCTTTATATTTTCGCAACTTCCACTTCGATAAAAATGCTGGGACATCACCAATACTCGCGGATTCAATTTCTATGGCACATTTTTTTGAGCAGTAATGTTCACTTTTATGATGCAGCGGATTACCGCAAGCGATGCATTTTACAGGTTTTCCGTCCCGCAAGGAAGGATGAAATTTGGACTTCATATCTCCTTATTTTATTATCGCCGAACGCATGTTTGAGCAGCGGCGATAGCCGTCTCTTCTATACTATACTGTTGTTAGGCAGTCGTTTCTTATATGAACTGTTCGATGATCATATTTTGTAAATTGGATTAATAAATTAATAATTTTTCTTTTGTCTTTTGGTCTAGCATCGCTTGTAATTGTATACGCCACTTCGTTTGTTTATATAAGTGAATAATCCGGACTGAAGGATCGACTTTGGCACCCAGAAATGCACCACAGGAGGAAACAACCACACTGCCAAGGTTCCTTCAGATTGCAAAACCCGATGCATTTCGGGTAAAAGTCTATCCAATGGTAGCAAAGGAAAAGGGATCACACCAAACAAAAGGACTTTGTCTATGCTTGCGGTTTCTAACCTTGTATCTAGAGCATCTAGTTGTACAATACGAACGTTATTCAATTTAGCCTTTTTCACTTTTTTGGCTACTACTTCGAGAAATCCTGACGACGGATCCATTGCCACCAAGCACCCTTGATCACCAATCATGTGTGCTGCTGGTATGGTAAAAAAGCCCGTACCACACCCTACCTCTAAAATGGTCTGTCCAGATTGAATATCAGCACCTCGAAGAGTTTTAACCGGATCAGAGAGCCATTGTCTAACCTTGCTCCCCATCAATATTCCAGCTGGTTTGAACAGCAAATTCAGTATCTTTGAATTTCCCAGGTCTTCTATTTTCATTTTTCATCTTTAAACGAGCATGGAGCGTGTATCCCAA
>Ga0255053_10000418_pt1 | contig 23380 bp, 19 predicted proteins | sample JV7_2_22_MG_FD_188635 | JGI IMG/M metagenome (GOLD analysis project Ga0255053, IMG submission 188635) | Seawater microbial communities from Jervis Inlet, British Columbia, Canada - JV7_2_22 | ecosystem: Environmental > Aquatic > Marine > Inlet | place: Canada: British Columbia | collected... | reverse complement strand
CGGAATCCTGCCCCAGCGGCTCGGTAGCCAGATCCATATCGATGCGGCCGGCAATGGCAAAGGCAACGACCAGCATCGGCGATGCCAGAAAATTGGCCCGCACACGCTGATGGATACGAGCTTCAAAATTGCGGTTGCCCGATAAGACGGCGGCCACGGTAAGGTCTTTGTCGGCAAGCGCTTTGTCGATTTCAGGGGGCAGGGGGCCGCTGTTGCCGATGCACGTTGTACATCCGAACCCGGCCAGGTGAAAGCCTAAAGTTTCCAGATCGGAAAGCAGTTTGGCGTCTTTCAGATAGTCAATGACCACTTTTGAACCGGGCGCCAGGGATGTTTTGACCCATGAGGGAACACGCAGGCCTTTTGCAACAGCTTTTTTGGCGACGAGCCCGGCACCCAGCATTACAAACGGATTTGAGGTATTGGTGCACGAGGTAATGGCGGCAATGACGATGCTGCCATCACACAGCTTTACGGATTCGCCGTTTACAATCAGCTTGCAGGCTTTCTTTTTAGGGGTGCTCATCGGGGGGCGGGTGGTTTGGGAGCCGGATTCATCGTGATATTTGGAAATATTGGCTATATCGGTGTCTCTTTCATACTGGCCGGCAAGAACGGTCGCAAAATTATCCTGCAGGTCAGCCAATTTAATCCGATCCTGGGGTCTGGCGGGACCGGCAACGCAGGGCACCACCGTGGCAAGGTCAAGTTCAACGACTTCGGTATATTCGGGCGCTGCGGCATCCGAGTAGAAAAGCCCTATATTCTGGGCATAGGCTTTAACCAGCTCGGCCCGGTCCTGTCGGTTGGTCATCTTCAGATAATCGATGGTCTTGTCATCGATCGGGAAAAACCCCAGTGTGGCGCCGTATTCCGGGGTCATGTTGGCCAGGGTTGCCCGATCGGTGACGGTAAGGTTTTTCATACCGGCACCGAAATATTCCACAAATTTTTCGACCACATTGTGTTTGCGAAGCAATTCGGTGACCGTCAGCACCAGATCGGTTGCCGTGGTGCCTTCGGACAACTCCCCCACCAGTTTGACACCGATGACTTCCGGAATCGACATATAATAGGGCTGACCCAGCATGACCGCTTCGGCTTCGATACCGCCGACGCCCCATCCCATCACGCCGATTCCATTGATCATCGGCGTGTGCGAGTCGGTACCGACCAGCGTGTCCGGGTAAGCGACGGTTGTGTTGCCGGTTTTTTGGGTCATGATCACTTGCCCCAGATGTTCAAGGTTCACCTGATGACAGATCCCGCAGTTGGGCGGCACCACCCTGAAATTATCAAAGCTTTTCTGAGCCCATTTAAGCAGCGCATAGCGCTCTGAGTTTCTTTCGTATTCTATAGCGACGTTGCGGGTTAATGCATCGGCGGTGCCGTAATAGTCGACCTGAACGGAGTGATCGACGATCAGATCCACCGGGACCAGCGGATTTATTTTTTGAGGATCCCCTCCCAGATCTTTGACCGCATCACGCATGGCCGCAAGATCGACAACCGCCGGAACGCCGGTGAAATCCTGCATCAGCACGCGAGCCGGGTGGTAGGGGATTTCCTGCGGAGCTTCATAGCGTTTTTGCCAGCGGGCAATGTTTTTCAGGTCTTTTTCGCGCACCACCCGGCCGTCCAGTTTTCGTAAAAGGTTTTCGACCAGGATTTTGATCGAATAGGGAAGGCGCTTAATGTCGGCGATACCGTTTTGCTCCAATTTGGTAATATCAAAAAAGGTATACGTTCCCTTTTTAGTTTCGATTTGCGAACGATAATCCGTGTTATCCATAGCAGTGCCTTTCAGTCAATTCAGTCGAAATGATGAGTTATAGCGCCTAATCGTCACGTTGATTTTGGGTTTTGGAATTTGGATTGTGGATTAATACGTGTAGCGATTTGATGTTCAATGGTAAATTTTATAAATTGTCGTCGTGTTTTCATTAGGCGTTGCGTTTAAGATGACGGATGTCATTTTCAGCTGCTACAATGACGTCGCTGGCCAGACCCAGAAAAAGGCCGTGTTCCAAGATGCCGGCGCGTTCATTCAGCCTTGCAGCCAGACCATTTGGATCCGCCATCTCGCCAAAATTTGCATCAAGGATGAAATTGTTTTGATCGGTTTGATAGGGCTGCCCTTTATCATCAAGGCGCAGGGTGACGGCTGCCCCCTGTGATTTGAGAAAGTTTTCTGCGGATTTTACGGCAAACGGGATGACTTCGACCGGCAAGGCCCAGCGGGTGCCCAACCGGGGTGAAAGTTTGCTTTCATCCACAATAATAATATTTTTTCCGCTAGCCTGTGCGACCACTTTTTCGCGCAGCAGCGCCCCGCCGCCGCCTTTAATCAGGTTCAGATCCGGATCGACTTCATCGGCCCCATCGATGGTTACATCAATCACCGGTTGATCATCCAACCCGCATAAGGGAATACTCAATTCAGCGGCCAGTTTTTCAGTACGGATTGAGGTCGGGATGCCGACAATGTTTTTCAAATCACCGGATTTAAGGCGCTCACCGATTCGGGTCACGGCAAACGCCGTCGTGCTGCCGGTACCCAGGCCCACCACCATGCCGGAATCAACGAATCCGACGGCGCGATGGGCCGCTTTCTGTTTTAATTCATCCTGTTTTTTCAAACCCGTGGTTCTCCTTGTTTCCGTATCCCAAATTTTTGCATCCGCAACTCATTTGTTTTCCCAATTGCTCAATACATCCGCAGATTTCGCAGATTCACACAGATTATTTTTCGATTTCATAACCCCTTTTATCTGTGTAATCTGCGTAATCTGTGGATAATAATATCTCTAATTTCATTGGCGGCCCATTTTTTCAAGTTCGAGCAGTTTTGACATTACCTTATCCTTTGCTTGAATATATTTAATTGCCGCACCGTTAATTGTCGCTGCAGCAATCTTTGAATTGCCGACAACAAGCGCGCATCGTGCAAGCCGGATGTGATAATTTTCATTATCATTTTCTTTCTCATCAGATCAATTTTAATCTTCATACGATTCCAGGGCTTTTTCAACCACGCGATTTGCTGTTAGCCCGAATTTTTCATACAGAATCTTGTATGGCGCCGAGGCACCGAAATGATCCAGGGCAATGATGTAGCCGAATTCACCGACATAGCGGTGCCAGCCCTGCGGGCTGCCGGCTTCGATGGCGATTTTGGTCTTGACCGCCGGCGGCAGGATCCGGCGACGATATTCTGCCGGTTGCGCATCAAACAATTCCCAGGAGGGCATGCTGACCACCTGCACCGCCGGCCCTTCGGCCTTGATCATTTCTGCGGCTTCAAGGGCAATTTGAACTTCCGAACCGCTGGCGATCAGAACAACATCCGGTTTATTACCGGCGGCCTCACTCAAAATATACGCTCCCTGGTGGAGGCCCTCTGCGGACGCGTATTTGGATTTGCGGTCCAGGGTGGGGAGGTTTTGGCGGCTTAATGCCAGGGCCACCGGGCCGCTCCGGTGGCTGATGGCGGCCCGCCAGGCCTGGGCGGTTTCATTCGCATCACAGGGTCGAATGACGGTGAGGTTTGGAATGGCTCTCAAGGCGGCCAGCTGTTCGATGGGTTGATGCGTGGGGCCGTCTTCTCCCAGGCCGATGCTGTCATGGGTAAACACATAAATGACCTTCAGTTTTGTCAAAGCAGCCAGACGGATAGCCGGCCGCATGTAATCAGAAAAAATTAGAAATGTGGCGCCATAGGGAATCAAACCGCCGTGCAGCGCCATGCCGTTTAAAATGCCGCCCATGCCATGTTCCCGTACGCCGAAACGCAGATTGCGTCCGGCATAATTAGAGATCTGGTAGTCGTCTGCACCGCTAATCAAGGTTTTGGTGGAAGGCGCCAGGTCGGCCGAACCGCCGATGAGGTTGACGATCTTCGGCGCCACCGCATTGAGCACCGTTCCGGATGCCACCCGCGTTGCCATGCCTTTGTCATCGGTTTCGAAAACCGGTATATCCTTTTCCCAGGCGTCCGGAAGCCGGCTGTTTATCCAGCGGTCCCATTCAGCGGCCGGCTCCTTAAAATTTTGCCGGTAAGCATCAAACGCAGCCTGCCAGCGGTTTTCCAGTTCATGGCCTTCATCAATTGCCTGACGAAAATGTGCTGAGACTTCATCCGGGATCCGAAAGGTCGGTTTGCGGGGCCACCCCAGGTTGTCTTTGGTCAGTTTGATCTCTTCAGGCCCCAGGGGTTCTCCATGTACGCCGGCGGTATCCTGTTTGTTGGGGCTTCCGTAACCGATGTGGCTTCGGACGGCAATCAACGATGGCCGTTTGGTTTCTTTGCGAGCCTCAACCAGCGCCTGCTCCAGCGCCTCCAAGTCGTTGCCGTCTGCCACACGCTGGACATGCCAGCCGTAAGCCACGAAACGGCCGGTGCGGTTTTCGGTAAATGCGATGTCGGTATCACCCTCGATGGAAATGTGGTTGTCATCGTAGAAATAGATCAGTTTGCCCAGGCCCAGGTGTCCGGCCAGTGAAGCCGCTTCATGGGAGATGCCCTCCATCAGATCCCCGTCGCTGACAATACCGTAGGTAAAATGGTCGACAATGTGATGACCGGGTCGATTAAAGCGCGCAGCCAGGTAGCGTTCGGCAAGGGCCATGCCCACACCATTGGCAAAGCCCTGTCCCAGAGGGCCGGTGGTGGTTTCCACCCCCGGTGTGAGACCGTGTTCGGGATGCCCGGGCGTTTTACTGCCCCATTGGCGGAAATTTTGAAGCTCTTCGAGGGGCAAATCATAACCGCTCAGATGTAAAAGACTATAAAGCAGCATCGAACCGTGGCCGGCCGACAACACAAAGCGGTCGCGGTTGGGCCAGTCAGGATTTTTGGGGTTATGCCGCAAAAAGCGCGTCCAGAGAACATATGCCATGGCAGCAGCCCCCATGGGCATGCCGGGGTGACCCGATTTGGCTTTCTCAACCCCATCGGCTGAAAGCATTCGAATCGTGTTAATACAGAGTTGGTCGAGTTTTGTCGGCATTTGATCCCCCCTTTTGGAATGGCAACACAATTTGATTTAATCACTTAACTCATGTAATTATCAAGCGCTTCGGTTAATTATATATTGGGTAAACCCGAATCATGGCCCTGTAGTAGGGCGGGCCACTGTGCCCGCCTTTTTGGGTCGGCACAGTGGCCGACCCTACGTTCTGAGCGTTATTCGAATTTTCGTGCTTTCGTGGTTAAAATATCATTCCAGTTTTTGACGTTATGTCTCTTCAGCTTTGATTTTTTTGATGATCTTGGGGATAAAAAATGAGAAAGCAAATAACCCGATTGAGAAAAATACCTTAAAAGATATCAGCTCGGCCCAGTTGCCTGTACTCCAGATTTCTTTTAGGGTTCCGATAAAAAACGTGAAAATAAAGGTTCCGACGATAATACCCAGGCCGGTACCGGCAAAATAGTCCCAAAAATGCACCTTGGTGAGCCCCATCCCGAAATTCATGGGGGTAAATGGGAAGTACACCAGCCGCAGATATAATACAGTGGCAAAACCATTGCGTTCGATGGCGTCGTCATATTTTTTTAGTCTGTCACCGATCAGAGACGCGGCAAATTCTCTACCCAGCGTGCGCCCGATGAAGAAGGCCGCACTGGCGCCCAGCATGGCCCCGATCCATACCCAGACAAATCCCCAGTAGGCACCAAAGATGGCGGCCCCCAAACCGGTAATCAGGGTGCCCGGCAAAAAGAGGCAGATTCCGACCGCATAAACCAGAATGAAGACCGCCGGTGCCCAGAATCCAGCCATATCTAAAAAGCGGCCTAATGCATCGGCGGTTAAATACTGCATTACCGGTGTAAGGCGAACCAGCAGGATCGCGCCAATGATAAATGCCACCAGTATCAATGCCTTTATGACGGCCTTTTTGCGATTATTAATCGTTTGTTGCATCACTTCTTCCATATCTGGCTCCTGGCCATTATTAATTATTATCTGAAATTTGCACTTCTATGTTATTTGCTCAATCGCTCGCGGCCCTTTGGTGCCGGCTTCATAGAAGTGAAGCAATTCGGCCTGATCATCACAGGTTTCACAGCGGTTTAAAATGGGCGTCAGAAACTTCCAGCAAAGTTCAACACCGTCCTGCCGCCAGAACAGCATTTGGTCTCCCAGCATGCAGTCGATCAACGCCCTGGCATAAGCATCCAAAACAGGGCCACTGTAATTTTGCTGATAGTGAAAATCCATGGTTACCGTGCGCAGGCACACCACGGCCCCGGGGTTTTTGGTTTGAAACGTCAGTGTTATGGTTTCTTCCGGATAAATTCCCAGAATGAGCCGGTTGGCCGCGATCGTTTCTCCCAGGGTATGGCGAAACATCGAATGGGGAACGTGCTTGAACTGGATGGCGATCTCGGTCAATTTTTGGTCCAGGCGCTTGCCGGAGGTCAGGTAAAACGGGACACCCTGCCAGCGCCAGTTATCCAGGTAAACTTTCATCATGGCAAACGTCGGCGTAAGGGAGTTCGCATTCACGCCGGATTCCGCTCGATAGGCGGGGACCGCTTGACCATTGACGGTGCCGGCCTCGTATTGCCCCAGAACGAGATATTCCTTGAGGTGTTCCACCTGAAAAGGCCTTAAGGCGCGAAACACTTTGATCTTTTCGTCTCTGACATGATTGGCTTCGAAGCGCGATGGGGGCTCCATGGCCGTCAGTGCCAATAGTTGCATCATATGGTTCTGGAACATATCTCTTAAAACACCGGACTGTTCGTAATATCCGGCACGATGCTCAACCCCCAGGTGTTCGATGGCGGTGATGGCAATGTACTCGATATAACGTCGATCCCATAAGGGCTCAAAGAGGGAGTTGGCAAAGCGCAACATCAGCACATTTTGGACCGTTTCTTTAGCCAGGTAATGATCGATCCTGAAAATTTGATGTTCTCTGAAATCTTTGTGAAGGCTTTGAGCCAGATCCTCGGCTGTTTTCAGATCCGTGCCGAATGGTTTTTCCACGACAATCCGCGACCAGCCGTTGCCGTTTTGATTTTCGTCCGCCAAGCCAACCTGACCGATCATCCTGGCGGCTGATTTGTAAATCGCCGGTGGAAGGGCCATATAAAAAATACGGTTCCCCCCGGTTTTAAATTTTTTGTCCAGCTCGCCCAGGTGTTGGGCCAGGCGCTTAAATGATTCCAGATCTTCAAAATCCGTATGGAAATAATAAAGGGCTTTGGCAAAAGACGGCCATCTGGTTTCATCATAGACACCGGCCTTTTTCAAGGCCGACTGCATGTTCGCTCTGAATTCCTGCTCATCGATGTCAATCCGGCTGGTGCCCGCGATCAAAAAAGGATCCGGTAGCCCCTCGTTAATGTAAAGATTAAATAGTGCCGGCATCAGCTTTCGTGATGTTAAATCACCGGTTGCTCCCATAATGACAATGGTGCAAGGGTCGCTGCGCTCGGGCGCCACACACTCCAGCGGCGTCAGCCCCAGATCCGGTGCGCTTACCGTTGCCATGGCGTCCTCGGTTATATTCGGATCGGTGACTTTGGTTTTCATGCCGATCCCCTCAATTCGGCTGTTAAATTCTCAAACATAAGATTTACAATAAAACTAGTGATAAATACAAATATCGAATATCGAACAAGGAATTTCGAATAGCGAAGTATGGAATCGCTTCGCTTTGTCTTTTATATGAATAAAAATGAAAGAAACCTTACTTCGACATTCTGCATTCAATATTCGGCAATCGATATTCTAATTTTAATTTAGAGGACCAATTTGCTGAATTTATTTTTTTGTCGTGACCACCGCGTGCCCGCCAAACTCCCGGCGCAGGGCAGCCAGCACCCGATCGGTAAAAGGATTCTGCTGCCTTGAGCGAAAGCGCCGCATCAGCGAAAGGGTGATCACTTCTGCAGGAACACCGGTATCCACTGCCTGCTGCACGGTCCAGCGGCCCTCACCGGAGTCTGCGACAATTCCCGTGATGTCGGAGAGTTCGGCGTTTTTGCTGAAGGCATCTTCTGCCAGCTCCAGCAGCCACGATCGAATAACACTGCCCTGGTTCCACATATGGGCGATTTTGGCATAGTCAAATGCCTCTGCAAAATCAGAGGCATCCAGGATTTCAAAACCCTCACCGTAGGCCTGCATCAGTCCATATTCGATCCCGTTATGGACCATTTTCACAAAATGGCCCGCTCCGATTTTGCCGCAATAAAGGTAGCCGTCCTCTGGCGCCAGCGTTTTAAATATGGGTTCCAGATATCTGAACACGTCTTTGTCGCCGCCCATCATCATGCAGTACCCCATCTTAAGCCCCCATATTCCACCGCTGACACCCACGTCCATATAGCGGATGCCTGCTTCCTTGAGCGCGTCGTAGCGGCGAAGATCATCCTTATAATAGGTGTTGCCGCCGTCGATGACAATATCTTCCGGACTCAGCAATTCTTTTAGCCGGCTGATGGTGTCTTCAACAGGTTTGCCGGCCGGTAGCATGATCCACACGATTCGCGGCGCTGAAAGCATCTCAACGACCTGTTGAAGCGAAGCCGCAGCAGCGGCGCCGTCAGCGGAAATTTGTTGAACGGCCTCTTTGGAAAGATCATAGGCGATGATTTCATGGTTGCCCAGCATCAGCCGCCTGGCCATATTCATTCCCATCTTGCCCAATCCAATCATTGCAAGTTTCATACGGATGCCTCCGTTTTTGAATTCAAATTAGCGATCGCTCACTTTCTATTCAATTTCGCAGGCTCTGCCTTTAAGATGAAAGAAAAACTTTAAACCTTTCTGAACTTTTTCTGAAAATATTTTCGGCGTAAAGAAATTGCCCGCCACGCGTTTGTTGATTTCACCGATGGTCGGATACGGATGCACAGCCGCTGCCAGAGTCGCAAGCTTGACTTTCCCGTTTAACACGGCCACCCATTCCGCGAGCAAATCTCCTGCATGGGGTCCTAAAATCTGCACGCCAATGGGTTTTTCTTTCTCGTTTAAAAGCATTTTGATTTTACCGGTTTTTTCTCCCTCGGCCTGACTTCGATCATTGTCTTTAAATTCTTCGGTCCAGACCGTATAATCAACACCGGCCTTGCTGGCCATTGTCTCGTTCATACCGATATTGCCAAGGGGCGGGTCCGTGAAGGTGCACCACGGAATGTAGGTAAAGTCGGCCTTTCGAGGCAAGCGAAAAACGGCATTGCTGACCACAATGCCGCCTTCATAGCCGGCGGTATGTGTGAATTGAAATCCGTCGTTAACATCTCCGACCGCATAAATGTGTTTGTGATTGGTGCGCATTCGCTGATCAACCTTAATCCCGCGCCGATCATGCTCAATGCCAATGGTTTCAAGCCCCAGCCCTTCAACATTGGCAACCCGGCCCAGGGCAACCAGAAGCACCTCGGCTTTTAGACTAAGCGTGTTACCGTCTTTGCCTGTTTTGTCTCTTACGATCACTTCTCGCTCGCTGCCCAGATCGTTTACGGCTTCAATGGTATGGCTGGTATAGAACTTGACGCCCTCGGCACTTAGAATCTGCATGACTTCATCGGTCAGATCAGGATCATCTTTTGGAAGAATCCGGGGCGACATATCGACGACCGTTACAGCGGTTCCAAACCGGGTGAATGCCTGAGCCATTTCAACACCGATCGGCCCGGCACCCAATACAATCATAGATTTGGGTAGATGATCGAGATAAAAGATTTCTCTGTTGGTAATATACGGTGTTCTGTCAAGGCCTTTGATGGGCGGGATGAAGGCCGATGATCCTGAAGCGATCACCCAGGATTTGGCGGTGTAGTTTTTTCCGTTTAGCCGGATGGCGTGCTCATCCGTAAAATTCGGATGGCCGAATTCAACCTGGGCACCCAGGCCACAGAAACGTTCCACGGAATCATGGTGCTGGATGGTATCGATTACCGATCTGATCCTTTCAGATACGTTCCCAAATTCAACCGGCGGCACATCTATTTTTGGCAAGCCGAATCTTTCAGCATTTTTCATTAAATGGTAAACGTGGGCGCTCTTAATTAGGGTTTTACTGGGCACGCAGCCAAAATGCAGGCAGTCTCCGCCGAGTTCTTTTTCTTTTTCAATCAGAAGGGTTTTGGCACCCAGTTGAGCGGCTCCGGCTGCCACGGTCAAACCGCCGGCACCACCGCCGATGATCCCAATATCATAATCATATTTAGGCATTTCAACCTCCTTCTTCGATTTTGGATTTTAGAATGCGGATTGACAGGGTCCGAACACAGTAATCGAAATTTTCATAAAAATCAGCTCAATAATTTGTTTTCCAATCCAGCATTTGCCGTTTGTCGAATGATGACTTCAAAACTTACACCTCTTTTTTGCAAGCGTTAGCAGTGAAGATGCCTTAATATGCGCACGCGTGTTAATTGCTGTGCGGGTCTTTCCAAAGCGATCCGATATTCTTTAATAAGGTATGCGCGAATAATTGTTTAGGTCGGAAGGAATTCAGCAACCCCTCAAGATGCAATATTATCCAGTAAGGTAATTGCGTAATTTGCTTAGTCAAGCACCTATCAGAGTCATGTTTGTTTAAACGCGGGAATCTGAATATGGGAAAATGAAGTGTTGATTTAAAATTTTAAAGTCTTATTTTCGATAAGATTTATTTCGTTTTTTGGAATTGGTAAAATGTTGTCACCTAACGAAAGGAGACCAAAATGGAAGAACGTAGCGCAGCAGTTACCATGCACGGAAATCCCCTTACCCTGGTGGGCCAGGAACTAAGCGTCGGAGATTCGGCTCCGGATTTAGAGCTTTTGGATAATGACCTGAATGCGGTGAAACTTTCATCGTTTCAAGGTAAAGTATGTGTCATCTCAGCGGTGCCGTCTCTGGACACGCCGGTATGTGACATGGCAACCCGCCGGTTTAATGAAGCGGCCGGCAAACTGGGTGATGATGTCGTCATATTAACGGTCAGCATGGATTTGCCTTTTGCCCAGAAAAGGTGGTGCGGTGCTGCCGGTGTTGAACGTGTCATCACGCTTTCAGATCATCGCGATGCCGCTTTTGGAACCGCATTTGGCGTTTTAATCAAAGAACTGCGATTGCTGGGAAGATCGATTTTTGTACTGGACCGAAACGGTGTTGTTCAATACATCCAGAATGTCAAAGAACTGTCAGAAGAGCCGAATTATGATGCGGTAATTGAAGCCGTCCAGCAAATCGCCTAAGATCCAATTCGCCTTTGCCACCTAAAATATCGTTGCGGGTGAATTTTGCTCGCACAACAAGCATTGCAACCCTTTTGAATTGCTGATATAGTTTCACAAAAACTTAATCATGAGTAAAAGCAAATCTGACGCAGCAATTATCGATCACCCGGAATCCTGGGTGGACCACTATGGCGATTTCCTTTATCGATTCGCCCTGTCAAGGGTTAAAGATCCTGCCGTTGCCGAAGATCTGGTTCAGGAGACATTTCTCGCAGCGCTGCGGGCCCGCGAAAACTTCAAAGGCCGCTCCGCGGGTCGAACCTGGCTGATCGCAATAATGAAACATAAGATTGTCGATTACATCCGGAAAAAAATCAGAGAACCGTCTACCGATAAAATCGAGACCCTAACAGACATGCTGGACTCGGATTTTAACGACCACGGAAAATGGCAGATTCGGCCCTTAAAATGGGCCATCAATCCGGGGAAGATCTATGAGCAAAAAGAATTTTTAGATGTGCTGTACCACTGTCTGGCAGAACTTCCACAACGCCTGGCCGAGGCATTTGTGTTGCGCGAGATGGATGGACTCAGCACAGCGGAAGTTTGTAAGGTCCTAGATATAACCGCGACGAATAGTTGGGTCATGCTTTATCGGGCTCGCATGTCGCTTCGGCACTGCCTTGAAAATAAATGGCTGGGTGCCGAACAATAAAGGAGTGAACCGTGCACTGGATGTTTAGCTGCAAAGATGTTTCTCAGTTGGTTTCAGAATCTATGGATCATGGACTGCCTTTTTATCAACGGGTACTGATGCGGCTGCATCTGTTGATGTGTAAATATTGCTCAAGATGCAAAGAGCAATTTGAAACTATCAGAGCCGCCAGCTGCCATGATGAATTGAACGGCAAAGAGTTGGATGCTTCTCGAGCGCTCTCTAATGATGGAAAGGAGCGGCTGAAGAAATTTTTAGAAAATCATTTGGCCGACACGGATTAACCCGGATAAGTTTTTGGCGGAAAAAAATGATCTTAATGGCATATATTTACGATCGGCGGGTACAACCGGGACGAAAAACAGAATCACAGAATAAGGCATTGCCCAGTGGCTGATACAATTGATATGCGTTCATTAAAAGACCGGGGCGGCAGAAGATCTCTGCCTGATCGACGCAAGTCTACTTCATCTGATCATTTCCCGGAAAGACGGTTTCTGCGCTATCGGCGAAGCGGCTCAGACCGCAGAAGTCTGCAAATCGCAAAGGTGAGGAAAAAAATTGAGCGCCGAAAGGCATTCAAAGAAAAATATTCAAACTGAAACCAGCCTCTGAGTCTCATCCACTTCAGGATTTTTCTCGGCCCGCACCGCCTTCAATGACCCTGAGCTTTCCGTTGCGCGTTGCTTGATTCATTTTCGGATCGAATTCGACACCGATACCGTAATCGTATAAAACCACTGCAGCAGAAATTTCAGCACACCACTTTACCTCAGCGTAGTAATGATCAGCGTCCAGGCCGATTTTTGATTTTTCGATGTCGATGCGAACACGGGTGCCGGCTTGAAACGGTGTATCTGATTCGAAATAGATGCCGCCCTGGCTGTAGTTGTACATTCTGCCGTTGGAAGAGGTTCTCGAATCACAATTTTCGATGACAAGAGGGGTCTCATGGTTAAAGCGTTTGCTGGTTCTCTGATCATCAACAAACATATGCCTGCCGGATGATTCCTGGTTGTGGGTTAAAAAAATTATTTTTCCGGTATTTTCCATAATGCCGCTTTCTATATGCTGTTGTTAAGTTCCATGAAGAGCCGACACCTCTACCTTCTGAAAATATCTCGACGTTCGATGCTGCTTCCATCCCAGCGGCCGTTTTTGCTCCTGCGGTCGGAAATTCTGCGCCGGGCCAGGCCGCTTCTGCGATCAAAGCCTTTTCTGCGGTCGTGGCCGGACCGTCTTTCAGTGTCCTCATAAAGTTGGTGAATTTGTCTTCTATCATGGCCTGATCGTGACCCGCCTCTATCCTTTATGTTGACCTCCCCCCCATGTTTGCCCAAGATATTTTTTCCCCTCTTTTTCAACTGCAACGTTATATTGAATTTACGCAAGGTCCTTTAAGATTCGACTCTATTTGGGTCGCACAGTTTTGTCGCCGACTGGAGCAAACCGCAAACCAGCCCAAATTCGTTTGGAATCAGGGGCATGCCCTCTATGGTTTCCAATAAAATTAGCAAGCTTTATGCCAACAAAAATACCTCAGGTGATTCAGCTATTATGGGCACTTAGCGCGATGGCTCATAAAGATGTTGCTTTTACGTGCTATATCTTATGAAACTGATTCCTGATTAATGTGAAATCTTTTTCCCAATCGTCTAGAGCGTTTGTCAGCGTATTTACTTCGGGAAAAAGGCATTTGTATTTGATAGACTCGGATGGAGAGGACCAAGGTCTATTACATCAGGGGCGAGTCGGTTCGCGAGTAAACGCAGCCGGTGCAGCCCGGCTGTAAACCGATGAGAATTTCAAGCCGCAAGATTTCTGGAAATGACGCAACTAAAATTTTGTAGAGAGGATCTATATCCCCTTTTCGGCTTTTATCTGCTGATGCAGTTGCGCAAAATCCTGCGGTCCTTTATTTTCAAGGCGGCGGCTGATGGATATTACCCCCGCCGGGCACTGAACAGCACACACCCCGCAGCCGATGCACCAATTCTGATCTACCCGGGGTTTATCTTCAACCATTTTGACAGCATCTACCGGACAAATATCGGCGCAGGCCCCGCAGCCGATGCATTCATCCAGTTCGGTTTCACGAATAAAATAAACCGCCATTAACTGATCCCGCGGTATTTTGCGCCGTCTGATAATGCCGACATTCCAGCAATAATGCCCGCAGCAATTACAGGTATGCTTTATTTGTCCCTGGGCATTGTCCACCATGTGAACCAGGCCTTCTTTTTCGCTGTTTTCCATTATGTGGTGGGCCTCATCTTTGGAGATTTCGCGGGCCAGGCCCTTGTCGATGACAAATTCTGCCATTTCATCATATTTGACGCACACTTCAAGGCTGTGGGGGCAATCCGTGCGGCCGAGAATCTTTGCCGACATGCGGCAGGGACAATGCGCTACTGCAATTTTGGTGGCCGCGTCAACAATGGAGCCGATCTGTTCATTGGGCATCACCCCCTGCATGGGGATCTCGATGCTCTTGTTGGCAGGACTGTATTTAAAGGATTTGGTTCGTGCGCCGCCGTAGATCTTCTGGGTAATTGGAACCTTAAAATAGTTCAGCACCAGTTTGGCCATGCGTTTGGCCGTTTTATCCTGCTTTCCTCCCCAGAAAAATGTCTGAGGCAAACCATAACCGACCTGAAGCAAGGCATACCCTGTCGACCCGTCCGCGGTGGGGGCCGTAAAGAGTATATTGCGGGCAGCCATGGACTCCAATGCTTCGGCTACTGCAGACAAAGGCAGATCCGCACGGGCGGCGATATTTTCCAGGCTGACGACCGCCAATGGGGCAAGATCATTGGGTATCGCTATCGCCACCTGAGCTTCATTTGGGCTAAACATTTCTTTGAGAAGATCAATGAGTTCTTCGGTGTACGGGTACCCCATGGTCAGATGTTCCATATGGGTAGCCAATCGGTTGTACAGGTCAGGCATAATCGTTACTCCTCATTTTTTTAGCAGCGCACTGATGAAGCCGGCGATCTGGTCTGCACCGTTTGAGGTGTCTCGCTCAATACGCGGCATTGCCAGAAGATCCTGCAGCCGATGGATCCAATCCCCATTTTGAAATTCAGATTCCCCGATGGCAAAACCGCTCATGTGGTTTTCAACAAAATCAACCAGTGGTTTTGATTCGCGATAATGGGCCCGGGCACAATACCCGAATGGAACTCCGGCCTGGTATATTTCCGCTATGGTGCTGTATCCGATCTTACCAATGACGGCATCCGCGGCGTTGATTAAATCGGGATGAAAATGGACGGAGTTCTCCGGCAAAAGAATCAGATTGTTTTGAATGCTTTCAGAATTGTTGACACCCGGTATGATAAAATGGATATCGGTCTGATTTTTAAGTTTATCGATAAAGCCATAGCTTTTGGGAACACCCCCGGCTGTAATCATGACCACCTTACAGCTGTCCGATAGTCCCAGCCTCTGTCTGATCTGCCTTGAGGGGGTTTTTATTTTTCGACTGGCTGGGCCGGCCGTAAAATCAACTCGTTCAGGTTTGCAGATGGGTTGGGTTTGAATATGACAGGTGGCTTCCGCAAAAGTGGATTGTAAATATGCATTGAATTCATTAAATCCTTCTTCTTCATATTCCTGATAGATCCAATCCCAGGTAAAATTTTCAATCAAAACCGAAGGCACACCGGCTTCTTTGGCAACCCGGATTCCCATCGGAGCAATATCGCAAATCACCAGATCGCTGTTTAGATGCCGTATTTTTTCAGCCACCGGGGCAATTTGCCAGGATTCGAATGGCAGAAACTTTTTCAGCTTCTGAACGGTTGCCGGTAAATCTTCCTGAAAAGGTGTTTTCTGAACCAGTCCGATATCGGTTTCCAGGCGATGATATTGGAAGGTAAAGTAATTGGAATGGGCAAAAAACCATTCCGGCACCGTGGTGAAAATATCAAACTGAATCGACGATTCGATTTCCGCCAGGGCTTCCATGACACTGGCAGCGCGGGCAGCATGTCCAAATCCGTGAGGTGAAACAAAAAAAGCAATTCGCCTCGCCGCTGCGTTCGGTTCGTATCGATCCGGCATCAGAATTTTCGAAGGTTATTCAGGTAGGATGATTGCGATTTCCTTCATTGGGCGCGCTTTCAAATAAATATGAAAGTTTGCCAAAAACATTTATCCGTATTGGTGAAGCCTTCATTCTGTGATCACAAAATGAGCGCGTCTGTTTTGTGACCAGGCGTCTTCGGCTGAGCGTGAATCTATCGGCTGTTCCTCGCCGTAGCTGACCGTCGTTAATCTGGAGTCGTCAATGCCGAGGTCAACCAGAAAAGACTTGGCACTGAAGGCGCGTCTGTCGCCGAGCGCCAGGTTATATTCGTTGGTCCCCCGTTCATCACAGTGCCCCTCAATATTAACTCTTGCCCGGGGATTTTCGCTGAGCCAGTCTGCCTTTCTTCGCAAGATCTGCTGGGCATCAACCGATAGGCTGGCACTATCAAATTCATAGAGAATATCCTCATTTTCAAACATGTCTCTTTCGCTTTGGAATCTTTCGCTCTCTGCGCTGAGTTGTTCTTCCTTGAGTGCTTCTTCTCGAATGGAAGCCAGTCTTTCCTGTTCTCTTTTTCTGGCCTCCTCTTCGGCCCTTCTGCGGGCCTCGTCCTCTGACATCACCGGTTCAGACTTTAATTCTTTTTTACCGCACGAAGGGGCTAAAAAGCCGACGAAGATAATAAGAAAGAAGACGAGGAGCGCCCAATTTTTGTGATTCATTCTTTCCTCCCTTTCTGCTTCGGTAAAAGGTTAACCTAATATTTATTTCAGGCTTATTGACTCGCTTACCAAACTTATATCTCAAAGTACGCGTATTGTCAAAACAATGAAATCCTGGAATCGGTCTGCCGGATCAGCTGTTTTGATTCTTTTTTACCATAATAAGAACGATTGCGATGGTTGCAAGCCAGGTCGGAAAACGCTAAAGGGGCAAAAAAATGGCGGCTCATGGGGTTATGAGCCGCCATACGAGGAGGACATAGAGGTATGCATAAAGATGCATAGATCTGTGGGGTATGTTATTTATAGACTACTACATTGTGGCATGTCAAGCTTTTTTTTAATTTTTTTTTTGTAAATTAAAATTTGCTTCCTAACTGAATAAAAATGTTGTATATTTACAAATCTTTGACGGGGACCTAAACTCAGAATTTATACAGTAGCGCAATAAGCCTCATATTCAACTTTGGATCAATGCAGGGCAATATTGCGATGTTTAAAAGACGATGAGTGGGGTTTTAGTTTGAATTAGACAGCCGGCAGCTCAATGATTATTTTCCTAAAATAAAATGAAAACATTACAAAGAGAAAGAACGCCACTTTACGTATCTGATGCAAAGAACTGTGCCCGTCACATGGTGAGGGGGTCACTTGGCCAAATTTTGGCAGGGACATTTCAGATCCCTTCATATGAGGAAATGATTACCATTCTGGAAAGGGATTTTGAACATTCATTTGATGAGTTCATGGCACGCCGAAAAATTGTGAAATCGCATCTATCCTGGGCTCAGGAACAAATTGATAATGAATTGGAAAACCAAAAGATTCGCTATGAAAATGAGCTCCGAATGAATTTAAGAGTCGCAGCGCTGAACACGATCGAAGAAATCGAAAATTTGGTAAAAAGCTTAAATCAGGCTATCACGAAGTGGAAAGTTGAAAATCTTTAGGGATTTTTAATAATTCTGAAAGTTTCTTCATATATTTTTTTTCGAGGCCCGATTGCCGCGATTTCAATGATGTTTTTATAAAATGGATTAGAACTGAAACCGGCATAGACGACATGTCATTTTCCGGCATGAGTTTGCAAGCAAATGAAATAAAAATAGGGTTAACCACTATCAGCGGTTAACCCTATTTTTATCTGGTGATCCCAGGGGGATTCGAACCCCCGTTACCGGCGTGAGAGGCTCATGATGTTATATATTGTCATTTCTCATAAAGCTGCAAATACCGCGGTCTACGGGCTTCCGCACAAATTCAATGGAGCACCATCGGGGTACTCCTTGACCTCTCTTGTGCATGTTTAGTCATCCTCAGTACCCCAGATAGTACCCCCCAAAGCCATCTTTGACGTATAATTTTGCACAGAATAGTACTTGACTTGGCAGAGAGGGGGCTGAGAATTAGTATCACAACTCCTAAGCCAATTTAAGAATGCAAGATACATAACAGATCTAGCGGCTTTCAAATTTTACCTCAGGAGATATGAAATCCACACTTTTTAGGTAGGTGAGTTTTTTCAGACTTGCAAATGATATATAAAAAAAATGAGAATTGCACCACCATAGCCGCTACAATTCAACGAAAGTGTGGATTCCATCCATCAATATAAAACTTTGAAAAGATGCTTAAATAGCGGATCATTACCCCTGTGATATAAAATGAATATCGCAGGTTTTTTCGGGATTCAAAAGTACTGGTATGTTAAATAATCCAATGGCGATATACAGTGCCTTTTAAATAGTAATGAGGTGCAGAATGAATGTGTATCCATGGACAATTGTGATGTTTTTTCCACATCGTGGGATCATGCTCTTTAGGAACATTTTCGCAAGGCTTCTTGGATGAATACCCACGCAGGTTGTTGTAAAGGGTGATTTGTTCTGATTTGAGAATATCAGGGGTAATTGTTGGGCCTTCTTGATTTATCTCAGTTTATCCGAGTTCAAGAAGACCGACATTTTGATCAAATAAAAGATCATACCCATCTTCGGTGATAACCACGCAATTCCCGATAATAATGGTCCAGTCATTATAACCGGATATGGAAGGCTCCATTGTGAACGCCAACCCGGGTTCTAGTACATAGGGTTCACCTTGTAATATACTTAAATTCCCCATAGGAGAAGGCGGATATCCAAGCTCCACACCAAATCCTGTTCGGGCAGGGATATATTGTTCGTAACCTTTTCTAACTTCGCATGTCGCTTTATCGATATCACCTACAGGATTTCCGAGCTTGATCGCAGAGAGTCCAGTCTCATAGGCATTAAGGACAAGTTCATATATTTTCCTCGCCTCTTGGGAGGCCTTACCGGCAAAAACCGTTCGGACGACACTGGCATGATATCGCTTATGGACCCCCATGATCTCTATCATAATCGGATCCCCCTCCTCAATGATTCGCTCTCCGGGTAATGCATGGAAAAGGCCTGTCCGGGGACCGGATGAAACCAGCGTCGGAAATGCCGGATACTCACTTCCGGAAGAGGCGATTTTTTCCTGGATCACTGCGTTAATATCTTTTTCCCTTACCCCCGGTTTGATAGCAGCATAGGCTGCCTTAAGCGCCTCTCCGGCCCACTTTGCTGCCTCTCGCACGACCAGTAGCTCGGGTTCACTTTTTTTCATGCGTGCATCATCGATCATCTTCGTCACATCCACCACACCAACATTTCCGAGGCTGCCCCGAATGGCATAATAATCTGCTATGGGGAAATAGGGGGTCTGCAGGTTCATCCCCACAACCTTTTCCCCGGCACCGGCCAAATATTTTTTGGCATGATCAACAGCAACCCGCATGGGATTGCTCCCGTGATGCCAGATCAAGAGACGATCGATCCATGAATTCATGGCTGCCATTTTTTCTTCCGCGCGATGGGTCATAACAGCGGCATCACCACTCTTCACGTCGATGTGAAGCTGGTTCTTGTAAAAAAGGCCCACAGGATCAAATCCGGAGAGCCAACAAACATGTGAAGGCTCCGTGATCAGGAGATAGTCAATTTTTCGCTCTTTGGCCATATCACAAACCAAATCGAATCGCCGGCAATACTCATCCTCTGAAAAAGCCAAATCTTTCATGCAACACCTCCCTTTGCTCGTAATAGTTTCCCTTCCCTCGCGCCGGTGGCGCACCCATTTTCTACTACAACCTTTCCTGAAATGAGAACAAGATCAATTCCCCCGGGACGGGCATAGAAATCCGTCCATGTTGTATTATCCCGGAAGGTTTTAGGGTCGATCAACGTCAAGTCAGCCACCAATCCCGGTCGAATAATACCCCTATCCCATATCCCCAGTTGGCTTGCCGGAAGCGATGTTAAACGTCGAACCGCTTCCTCAAAAGATAAGGCCTTTCTGGATGACACCACCTCATCAAACACCCGCGGGACAAATCCATAGCAACCCGGCATCATCGCCTCATCCTTTAAAGGTCCTTTCCGGGATAGTGTTGAGGAATCAGATCCAAAAGAACAATGGGGGTCTCTGATTGTCAACAGGATATCCTCCCAGTCCAAAGTATGTGTGATCTCGGTAAGGTCGGTGTAATGCGTCCCCGCTTCGGCTAAGAGATCAAAAACCACGTCCCACGGATCTTTGCTCCATTCTTGGGCCAACTGGGCGATAGACTTGTTTATGACATCCGGTCTTTTCGGCGCCCCCACAATGATCACCTTATCCCATCTATCAAGTTGAACCCAGCGGCAGAGGTTCACCCTATGCTCTCGCACAACCTTTCTTTTGAATTGATCGTCCCTAAACCGTTGAACAACGTCATCCGCGGATCCCTCAAGGGCCCAACCGGGAAGTAATTCTGTCAAGGGTCCCGGGGCCCATTCATAGGGATAGATGTCAAAGCCGATATCGAGGCCTTCCTCTCTCGCCTTATCACATGATTCAAGAACCGCCTCTGTCATGTGCCTAGCAAATATCCTGGGGGTAATGTGACTGATCTGGAGTCTGGTGCCGCTTTCTCTCGCTATCTGGATCGCCTCGGCAACACCCTTGTCACTATTAAATATTCGATAACGGGTATGGGTAGAATAAAGCCCGCCTCTTTCACCGACCCGTTTGACAAGTGCAACAATTTCCTCGGTCGTAGTGCTTGTTTGGTAGGGAGCATATTCCAGGCCTGCGGACAGGCCGAATGCACCAGAATCTAGTGCTTCGTCGACCCAATAACACATCTTTTTGATCTCATCCTGTTCGGCCGGGCGGTCTGTCACCCCCATGGCACTCGTACGGATGGAACCATGAGCAACCAATGGGACGACATTAATACCCAGGTTCCTGTCCAGGCGATCCAGATACTCGCCGAATGTGGTCCAATCGATTTCAATGCCATGCTTCGCACTGTGCCCCAGGATGTTCTGCTCCACTCGTTTTCGATCTACGGCAGGCGCCGGGCCGAAGCCACAGTTTCCCAACACTTCAGTAGTCAAACCTTGTTCAATGGCACTTTCGGCAGATGAATCAACCAAAAGCGTCCAGTCCGAGTGGCGATGGATGTCGAAAAAACCGGGGGTAAGCAGTTTTCCATCGGCATTGATGTCAATCTTTCCTTCGGGAATTCTGTCGCCTTTATCGATTTCGACAATACGACCCTGGTCAATACCAACACTCGCCCTGAACCGGGGCGAAGCTGTTCCGTCAACAACGTGGGCGTTTCTGATGACAATATCAAGACTCATAGGATTTCACACCTCCTCTCTTTTAATGTGGAATTGGTTCGAGATAACCAATCAACACATTTCGGAGCGCCCCATCTTAGTTTTCCACAGTATGCGTATATCTTCCTCTAATCTGCTAAGTATCGCGCGGAACAGATTCTAATCGATAACATCCAGCACTTTATCAAGAACATCAAGCGCAAGATCTGCTTCCCGAACGGTAAGATCCAGCGGTGGCATGAAACGAATCGAATCGAACCCGCAGGTAAAAACCAGCAATCCTCTCTTGAACGCCTCTTCCATAACTTTGCTAGCCATCCCCTTGCCGTCTACAGACATGGCTACCATCAAGCCCAGGCCTCTGGGATTGTTTACTCTGGAGTGCTTTTGTTGAAGGCTCTTTAAACCTTCCAGAAGATGGTCTCCAACCCGGGTCGCATTTTCGAGAAGACTGTCCCTCTCGATGATTTCGAGAACCCTATAGGCCACTGCAGCGGAGACGGCGTTGGTACCCGACCACGTTCCGCCTAATCTACCGCTACCTTCCGGATACATGTTACGAGGGGCAACTGTGGCACCGACTCTGAGGGTTTTACCAAGGCAGAGCACATCCGGCTGGATGTCGAAGTGCTCGAAGGCAAACCATTTTCCTGTACGGCCCAATCCGCTTTGAATCTCATCCAGCACCAGCGGGATTCCATGTTTTTTTGCCACCCCAGCGATCTCTTCCAAAAATCCCGGTGCCGGCAAACGGTAGCCGCCTTCCCCTTGAACGGGCTCCAGGATGATGTAGGCAACCTGCTCCGGATCCACAGTGCCGATTTCCGCATCTAAATATTGTTCGAATCTACTCATCTTACCCTTATGCGACACGGTAAATACTTTCCACCCGCAGCGGCATTCACCTTCGCAATGACAAAAAGGCAGTTCGATAATTTCACCGATATGGGGATACCAGGCACGTTGCGGGCGGCGGCTGCGCGTCAGGGATGTTGCCCCCAGGGTTCGACCGTGAAAAGCGCCTTGAAAACAGAAGCCAATACCCATGTTACGGCGATGGTCGTAGCAGAGCTTCATCGCGTTTTCGACAGCTTCTGCTCCGGAATTGGACATAAAAAGCGTATCGAGTCCATACGGCTTGGTCAAGGAAATCACTTTTTGGGCCAGATGAGACGGTGTCGGAACATCAATCATCTCCGGGTCATCTCCCCATGCACCGACGATTTCGGCCCCATAGCGGCCGGGATTGACCGCGGCGGCACGCGTCGCTGTTTCGATCAGTTCAGGATGGTTGTATCCTAAGGGGAATGCCGCCCCGTGACTGGACAAGTCAAGAATCAAATTTCCGTCAGGATCCGTACAAAAGGGCCCGCCAGCCGGTTTGGAGCGATCCCAGACCAGACCGTGAAAATAGATGCCTTCGGCACAGTTGGCCATGTGGTACTCAGTCCACCGTTGCGATATGGGACCAGGAGGTGTCGTTTTGATGATTGGAACAGCAGTATCTCGATTGAATTTCATTGATCCTCCTATGTTAGCTGCAGTTAAAGTTTAAGCCTATTTTTCAATTCTGCTTCGATCGCGTGCTTTTCGACATCGTAAAACGCTTCATGAGGAGTCAGTGCTTCGATTTCAAAAAATTCAGGCAATTGTTCCACCATAGGGCTAATCCAGGCTAAAAAACTTTTTTATGCGCCCTATATGTTCCAGCATGATTTTTTTGCTATAGCCTTCAGCCTGTTGAGGATCCTTTTTTGAAAAAACGTTTAATAATCCATCAATTTCGCGAATCTCTGTTTCTACTTCTTTATCAAAGCCTATTTTGCTAAAAACTAGATACCAGATTCGAGCTGTTCGACAGTATAAAATATCGGAAATTTCACTGAGATCACTCGAATTCGCGATTCGATGAATGATTTCACACCCCAATCAATCGAATTTTGGGCTTTGATTTTTGTGACCGAACCACTTAGGCAGATCATCATTTATATCAATAACCCGCATACCATAGAAAATATGGCACGTTGGTTTGAATTTCGTTGG
>Ga0255053_10000417_pt1 | contig 23445 bp, 21 predicted proteins | sample JV7_2_22_MG_FD_188635 | JGI IMG/M metagenome (GOLD analysis project Ga0255053, IMG submission 188635) | Seawater microbial communities from Jervis Inlet, British Columbia, Canada - JV7_2_22 | ecosystem: Environmental > Aquatic > Marine > Inlet | place: Canada: British Columbia | collected... | reverse complement strand
CCCGGAAATCTTCCACCTCGACGCCCAGTATGCAACCGGGATGCTTCTGGCTGAAAGGTTCGATATGCAAGCGCAGGATGTCGTGTTTGTTGATGCGGCCGGTGTCTCGCAGTGGAATCGTGTGATCAGCCAGCTACTCCCGTCGATCACGGTCATCGGAATCGCCGACAATTTGGCGGAGTGAGGACAAGCCGTGCTTGGCACGCCAAAAGACAATAGCAACGTGAGTTCGATGACGGATAACCGACCAGCTTACAATCAGCCACCCGACATCGATGATGACGAAATCGATCTTGGCGAACTGATTGGAGTGCTCATTGAGAATCGCTGGCTCATTCTCGCCGTCATGCTCGGCATCACCGCACTGGGTGGCACCTACTCTTGGGTAGCGACTCCCATCTACCAGGCAGATGCCCTGCTCCAGGTAGAGGAAAAGAAAGGCGGTCTTGGCGATCTCGACATCAACGAATTGTTCGAAGGGGACACGTCCGTCAATGCCGAGATAGAGATTCTTCGGTCACGGTCTGTCCTGGGTGCAGTTGTCGATAGCCTGAAACTCGACATTATCGCGAAGCCTGACTACATCCCGATCATTGGTGCCGCATTGGCGCGCGGGAATCCGCCCAGTGAGCGACCGGTAATTCAAGTGGACTCGCTGGAAGTGCCTGAAGCGATGCTTGGAAAACCGATTAAACTGATTGCTCGAGGATCCGACGGTTATGAGTTACTCGATGAAAACGGCGGTCTTTTGATTCATGGCACTGTTGGCCAGCCCGCCGGCGGCGATACCATCTCGTTATTCGTATCAGATTTGCAGGCCGACGATGGACAGTCTTTCATAGTGCAGAAAGACGCCAGGGTGATCAGCATTGAGAATTTCGAGGAACGAATGAGTGTTTCTGAGCGCGGCAAGAGTTCAGGAATGCTCGCGGTAACGCTTGAAGGCGAGAGCCCGCAGGAGGTTCGGCAGCAGGTTAACGAAATCGCGAACGTCTACGTTCGACACAACGTCGAACGGAAATCCGCTGAGGCTGAACAGACGCTGGCTTTTCTAGATGAGCAACTTCCTGCTGTCAAGCAGGACATGGAGACGGCAGAGGTCGCACTGAACACGTATCGCCTTGAGAAAGGCTCTGTGGATCTGCCACTCGAAACCCAGGCGATCCTCGAAACTATCGTCACCGTCGAAGGGCAGCTCAACGAACTCAAACAAGAGAGAAACAAGGTTACCCAGGCATTCACACCCGTCCACCCAATGGTGATTGCATTGGACAGGCAGATTGAGACGCTGAATGTCGAGCTCGACGAGCTCAATGCCCAGGTGCGGGATCTGCCAACGACTCAGCAGGAAGTGCTGAGATTGGTTCGCGATGTTGAGGTCAATACGGTTCTCTATACATCGTTGTTGAATACCGCTCAGGAATTGCGTGTTGTCAAAGCTGGAACAGTCGGAAATGTGAGAGTGGTAGACAGTGCGATTCTTCCGTACGAGCCGATCAAACCAAAGAAAGCAATAGTGCTCCTACTGTCACTACTGCTCGGCGGCTTTGCCGGAGTTGTGATTGCACTTGCAAGGAAAGCGCTGAATGCAGGTGTCGAGGACCCAGACCTTATAGAAAAGCACGTGAATATTCCTGTTTACACAACGATATCGCACAGTAGGCGACAGGAGGTCATCTACAAGCAGCTGAAATCGGCAGAAAAGAAGCGCGCAATTCTGGCTGTTGACAGTCCTGAAGACCCAGCGATCGAAAGTCTAAGGAACCTGAGAACCGCACTTCACTTTGGCATGATGGAGGCCAAGAATAACTGCATAATGATCGCCGGACCCAGTCCGTCAGTCGGTAAGTCATTTGTCAGTGTCAATCTTGCCGCCGTACTGACAGGTAACGACAAGAAAGTTCTCTTGATCGATGGCGATATGCGACGAGGACATTTGCACGAATACCTGGGGGTAGAAAGGGAAAACGGCCTTTCTGATTTTATCAGTGGCGAAATTGCGATCGGAAAAACACTGCACCAAACGACAATACGTGGCCTGACTTTTATTCCGACCGGAAAGATACCGCCAAACCCGGCCGAGTTATTACTTCACAAGCGCTTCACAAACTGCCTGAGCGTCTTGGCGCCGAGATTCGACCACATAATTATCGATTCACCGCCTATTCTCGCCGTAACCGATGCGACGGTTATTGGACAGATGGCGGGTGCGACGTTGATGGTTCTCAAAGCAGGGACTCATCCTTTGAGAGAGATCGAGTTGGGTGTGAAGCGCTTGCAACTGGCAGGTGTAAACCTACGCGGCTTATTAATTAACGACATGAACGTGCAAAGCCAGCGTTATGGTTCTGGGAAGTACAGCTATCAGTATTCGTACAAAAAAAGCTAGCAGATATTATTTTCTCGTGACTGTGTATCCGGTCGCCGTGCTATAGCATGCTTCGACCGATCGGAGTGGATTCAGTAGAGTACATATGTATCGAGTGCTCTTTAAACCTATTTTCATTTCGCCTGGTTACGCTCTTACTGTGGTCACACCATAGCATGTAACTTACGTTGCCCTAATTGGTGCTTCGAGATATATGGCACCACGACGTCTCAATGCTAGAAGAGTTGCGAAACACAGGTCGGTTACCGCCAGTTGCGCAAAGAAACAGTGACTGGAATAAAGGTCAAGGCTTAGTCGAAAAGCAACTTGACGTGTTGGATTATTCGGTCACCGGTCAGAAGCGTAAGAAGGAAGAGCTGGGCAGGGAGATCAAGGCAGGCGCATCAGAGAACGACAAACTGGCATTATCAGATTAACATGACTCTTCCATGGCGAGCATTCGTAATCTTCACCCCACATTGCACTTTGGCATGATGAATGTAAATAACAGCAGTTTTCTGAGTAATTTTCGGCACGTTGCCGTAGAAATGGTCTGAGATCTATTTGCACAGGCGCTTCGCTAATTTACGTACCGTGTAGTCCGGCCAATGTGATCATGTAATCGCTGATAGTGCGCGCATAAGGGCGGTCACCGAGACGAGCACTATCGGCGAGTTAGTCGGCGTGACATTGATGAAACTAAGGGCCGGTACTCACTGAACGCGAGAAATTAAACCGAGAGTGATGCGATTGAGCTGGGCCAACGTGAACTTGCGTAGACCTCTTTCCACTGATGTGATTGTATCGTATCGTTGATATGAACCGGATATGATAATTATCAGTCCAAATATTGACTCCCGCCGATCCAATGCCTAGGCACAATCAGAGAATGGAAATGAAAAGGTTGATAATAAATTCGCTTGCAAAAATTGGTATTGGTGTCTACCGACTAGAGTCAAACAAAAAGAAGCTTTTCCGACATTACCGAGTCACTCATGTCCTAGACGTCGGCGCAAACGCGGGCCAATTTGCGAAAGGTTTGCGAAAGCATGTTGGCTTCATTGGGGAGCTAGTCTCATTTGAGCCACTCAGCTCTGCCTTTGAATTGCTAGAGAAGGCTGCGGCACACGATCCGAAATGGAAGGTCCTGAATTGCGGGCTTGGTGACGTCAACGGTTCCCTGAAGATAAATATATCTGCGAACTCGGCTAGCAGTTCGTTTTTGCCAATACTCCCTGCTTGCGAGGCGGCAGCCCCTACGTCTGGCTATATCTCTCACGAGACGGTGGCCGTGCGCACTTTAGATTCCATTTTTTTGGAATATTGCAATAGGTCAGACTGCGTCTATTTGAAGATTGACACTCAAGGCTTTGAAAAGCAGGTTTTAGATGGCGCAAGAAGTGTGCTACCCCATATCGCTACTGTTGAGTTGGAGCTATCCCTTGTTCCCCTGTATCAAAATCAATTGGTGTTTCCAGATATGTACGAACTGATGACTAGACTTGGGTACAGCCTCGTATCGCTAGAGCCGGAATTCTCGGATCCATCGTCTGGGAAGCTTTTGCAAGTAAACGGCACTTTTCACAGGCACTAGTGCCGTCAGGAACTTCCTTTCGTCTATGGCGTTCATAACAGAAATTGAATTAAGCAGAGAATAGACAATTGTTGAGTCAACTTAGACGCCATATAAAGTCAAGTCGTTTTCTTAGAAAAATCCTACACTATCCACTATGGATTCGGGGAGGCGTTCTGAGGAAGCGTTCTCTCCGATTGATGCAACACTACAATCATACCGTTGTCGGTGGGCACCTGATAGTTGCACCAATCAATTTTCCAGGCCGATTCAAGGTTGATGCAACATCCGATTTAGCGAAACGGGTGATATCCACTGGTTCATTTGAGCCGGAGATAACAGAACTACTAAAGCACTTTTCCAATGTGTGTGGTGATGTTGTAAATATTGGAGCGAATATTGGCTTTTACACTATCTTTTTTGCCAGTCAATACTCGAATGCTCGTAAGGTGATTGCCATAGAGCCTAACCCGGAGGCTTTATCGCTTCTTCAATGGAATATTGAAGCCAACCAGCAGAGTAGTCGAGTCGATACTATTCAGGTTGGAATCGGCGATGTGGCTGGAACAATGGAACTGGCCTTTGTGCCGGGCAAGTCTGAATATTCTTCTCTTAGGAAAATCGTCCACCAAGCCGTCGAAGGCCTAATTCAGCAAAAAGTGCTAGTGGATGTTATGCCGTTGGGACAGGCTGTAGGAAATAGCAATTTCGATCCGAGCCTCATTTTTATTGATACTGAGGGCGCAGAATTATTAGTCCTCAAAGGTGCGAAAAGTGTGCTTGAAGAGTTTTCCCCCTTACTGATATTTGAATGCGAAGATGTTCTTCTTCAGAAATTTGGACATTCATCAGAAATGCTGGAAGCTTACGTACGAAGTTTAGGGTACGAAGTGAGAGATGCCTCGGAACCCTGCCTAAAGCTACTACATCCGTTTACCGGGGTGGCGGTAGCAATTCCTAAAAACAGCAAAGACTGGTTAGATATTTTCAGGGAAAAAATGCTTACAAGCGTAGAATGAAAATTGAACAAATATTCAGAAATGCTGGGATGGCATCTGCCCAGGTTGTTCTGTCGGGTGGAATGCTATTCGCGCTCTACTACTTCTTGTTGAGGGAAATCGGTCCTAGTCAGTTGGGAGTTTGGTCAATCGTATTGGCCACCAGTTCAGCTGTTCGGTTAAGCGAACTAGGCTTGTCCGGCGGAGTTATTAGATTTGTCGCAAAATATGTTGCGCGGCAAGAGGCAGTTAAAGCAGCAAACGTGGTTCAGACTGCCACGGTATCGACTGCGATTTTCCTAGCTGTGATTCTATTTCTCCTTTATCCGGTAGTCGGAAGCGTCCTTCGGTTCTTCATTCCAGTGGAGAGCCATACACAGGCCATGAGTCTTCTTCCATTCGCACTTATGTCTCTGTGGCTTTTAACTATTGGCGGGATTTTTACGTCAGGGTTGGACGGAGTGCTCCGAACCGATGTGCGGAGCTATATAATGACCGGCGGAGTAGCTATCCACTTAGCGCTCGTATTATTGCTTGTCCCGGCCTACGGATTGCTGGGGTTTGGATATTCTCAAGTTATTCAGTCGACGTTTGTTCTCATTTTTAGTTGGTGGTCGCTTCGGCGAGAACTTCCGTCACTTCCGCTTTTCCCTTTTCGATGGAACCGCCAGATTTTCATTGAAATACTCAGGTACGGTTTGAATGTCCAGGCGGCATCCGTCGCCCAAATGTTATTTGACCCAACCACGAAAATGCTTCTGAGCAAATTTGGAGGATTGGATTCGGTTGCCTTTTTCGAGATGGCGAATCGCATGGTGACACAAGTTCGTGGTTTAGTTGTGTCGGCTAATCAGGTGATGGTTCCCATTTTTTCGAGATTGCATGAAGAAACGCCAAATCAAATTTCGAGCATTTATAGGAAATCTTATGATCTGCTGATATTTGTCGCGTTACCTATATTTTCTGCAATAGCGGCAATGATACCTATCGTGTCTGAATTATGGATAGGCAGCTACCAACCATTATTTGTCAATTTCTCTTATGTATTGGCTGTTGGGTGGTTCCTAAACACACTGAATGCGCCTTCCTATTTTTCCAACATGGGAACTGGTGATCTCAATTGGAACACCATCGCCCATATTACTATTGGTGTTTTGAACGCGGTGCTTGGCGTGGTTTTCGGGTTCTTGTTCGGAGGTAGAGGAGTTGTTTTGGGTTTTGTAATTGCACTTGCGCTAGGAAGTTCGTTAGTCGTCTTTAATTATCATGCGAGAAATGGGATCCAATATCATGAGCTAATTCCGAAGAAGCATTGGTTGTTGTGTTTGGCTAGTCTGGTGGTCCCGACACTTACATGGCAGGTTTACAGCAACTTGCGGGATCAGCTGGGTGTTAGTTGGCTATTCTCAATTTCCCTCTTGCTCGTAACTGGCACGTTGCTTTCCGTTGTGTGGATAAATCCCATGCGACGTCAGTTGATGAGCCAAGTGCTCTCAGGATATGGGAAGAGCGTTGAGGTCCGAAACTAAATAAATAGTGGAAAGAATAGCCGCAGAATGCCAAATACCCTAATAATTGAACCGCATTATGACCGGCAACGCTGATGCGGATAGCCCCCGGATAATGCAGGCCGGTACTACGTGTGGTTATCGGTTTCGTGGTGGCGACTGCGATTGAACGTACTGTAGTAATTTCTGATCATCACAAACTTTAAGAGAATCCATCTAAATGTCTATTGCCAGCGAAACAGGGGTCGATAGTGCTGGTTAGTATTTTAGATCCAATGTTTGCGTGGAGTATCCGCAAGAGATTTCGGGCCACTATCTGTTCAATGTGATTGATAGTGGTTAGTACAAGTTTTGTGACAATCGTATTGACTCCAGTAATTCGGTCGCAACTGTTCTACACCACAGGAGTGGAAAGGACCTATTTCTGATGTTTTGGTCGGGATTGTTAAGAGATGTTGGCGTGAGGCCTTATTACCTTGACGGTCAATAAACAATTGTGCATGTTCGCATGCGTTGAACGTCTTTCATGCGATCTTTCGAGAAGAGGAGTGGGTTGCCGACCAAGCATGGAGACTCCCAAAAGTTTTCCTAGTTGGACCATATGATTTCCATAGCAGTCTATTTGATTCCCGTCTTGCTGTCAGCGTTCGCATGTGGCCTTGCGGGCAACAAAAGCAGTACTGCTATGTGGATAAATTGCATGGCGTCGCTTCTCGCATTTCTTGTGCTATTAGTTCGTGTAGATGTTGGCTACGATTATCATTCTTACATCGCGCTTTTTGAATTAGGCGTAGAACCTAGAGAGCCAATTAGCGCGGGACTTTTTCGTTTAATAAAGTCTTATGGAACAGGTAGTATCTATGTGATGAGTTGGGCCGTGGCAACCTGGATTTTTGTGTTGTTAACGTTCACCCGACGATCTGTATCGAAGTATGGTCTGTTCTTGTTCTTGACTTTGCCGCTGTTCTATCTGGACGCATTTTCGACGATGAGGCAGTCGACCGCGGTCGCAATCTGTATGTACGCTTACACGTTAATACACAAGCGAACCTATGCGCCGTGGTTACTATCTTTGTGCGCTGTCCTGGTACATTATTCAGCTATTGTTTTTCTTGGATTTGTCGCGCTTCTCGCATTACAACGCAACTTTGCCAAATTGAATTTAAGGTCGGTCATTCTTGGTGTATTTGTTAGTTTCGCTCTATACCTCCTGTATGCGTACGTGTCTAACGCGTGGGTCGAAATTCAAGCTTACTTCAACTATCTTCTGTTTTACTCTGGTGAATTCGAATTCGGAGAAAAGCTAGCCGCCTTCGCTCTTTTTCTGTTGCTGTTGGGTAGAGGTTTTTCGAGTCTCAATATGCTGGAATTTCGGTCAAGTTTTGCGATCTTAGTTGTGGTGGGCAGCCTAGCGTTGTTTGATGGTGTCTATACTAGAGGACTTGTATATGGATTGATTCCGCTTTTATTCGTGAGATGGAAGGTTCTTGTAAGGGCAACTGACGTCACCTTTCCTGCGATAACTATTTCGGGATTGATGATTTTCGGGATCACTCTGTACCTGAAGTCGCAATTTGATGTTGGTCCGCTCCTGCCATATAGGTCTTTCCTATGGTAGCTATATGCTGGTGGTGCAGATATAGGAGGGAGCCCGTCATGTGTGTTTCAACGCCGACGACGGCGCAACAGCAGTCGCTTTTTATATAGGCCTATTTATATATGAAGTCTATTTTTGTTTGCCCGAAGCGGAATGGTCACTATCGAAAATTGGTCGAGTTGTTGTCGCGATCAAGTCAAGACGAGTTACTAGAGTCCAAAACTGCTCGTCAATTTCTAAGGAAATTTCCATGGCGCGAAAGAGGGCGATGTAGATTCATTCTGGCGGGAGGCGATTTTCAAATTCCAATCGCGATCATTTTGTGTTTCTTAGGGCAGGGAAGATTGACGAGCATGATAATCTACTACACTCATTTTCAGTCGAGATCATTTAAGAAATACACTAAGATGATGGGGTTATCGTTCTTGAAACTATTCGGAGTACGAATACTACTTCTGGAGAATAATGAAACTTATCGAGGAGGTTTCGTCTGGATACCCGATTGGATCGACGTGCCAGGAGAGATGTCAAAGTTACAGAGATATATCGACAAGAGGTCGACGATAGGCAAGACGACATTTACATTTCTAGTTTGCGGTTACATCGAACATAGAAAATGTGTTGGGGAACTCATAAATGCGCTTGATGCAATTAAGGCACGCTATCCCACCAGAGATTTCCAACTCCGGGTTATTGGCGAGTGGGAGAACGGCTATTTCAACGAGATGAAATCTCTCATGCGAAAACACAGGGGATATCTGCTTAGCTTAATGAAGAAATACGTTAGCGACGAGCAGCTATTGACCGAACTCGCGAAGTCGGACTGCGTCATCGCCGTTTATCGACGACATGTGGGATCGTCTGGTATTGTCAATCTGTCAATTGGTCTTCGCAAGCGCGTCTTATTTGTACCATCAGGCTATTTAGGTCAGCTGTCCAATAGGTTGGAATTTACCGGGCTGCCGCAAAGCACATCTGCCTCGAGTATCGCGTTGGCGATCAATGAGGGATGGGACGAAGGACTCGTGCCAAATTATTCTTCGGACAAGGCGGAAGAGTACGTTGAAGAGCGCAGCCTAATGAACTTTAAGAATGCGTTTTATGGCAATAATTAACTATTTTAACTGCGAGTGGGGTGGAGCCTATTCCGGTGGACATATTTTTGACACAAAATTGATTTCTGCTTTATCGAACGGTAATTGTGTAAATACGGAAGGAGTAGTCGTGAAACGGCGACTCGGTCTTCCAGTTTGGAGGAAGAACGTCTGCCATAAAGATTTGGCTCAACTTTTAGGGCTAAATATTGTTTCCCATGAGGCGCTTTATGAGTTGGTTGATCGAATCTTGGTTCACTGTTTTATCGTGCATAATTTTTTCTGTGAGTTCAGTTTCCATGGATTGGGCGCCATTGATTTGTTCTACCGGACCGGTAGTTACGAAATTTATTTGAAGGTTTTTTCTTCGAGCGAGAGGATTATGTTTCTTTCGTCACGAGAAATGCGATTGGCGGGACTTATGTTCCCAGAATATCGGAATAAATTCTTTTTCTGTCCACCTGGATATAACGCGAGCAGTAATCCGAGCATGGGAGTGAGGTGCAGCGATGTAGTTGAGTTGCCGGGGACAGCGGACTGGTTACCGAAAAAGATTAGCTATTTCTTGAATGTTCGGCGCGGTCTACCATGTTCGGGAGAATTGGTTAGCGGGGAGCACGAGAGTAGCTACATATCTATCATCTATGATGCTTTTTTGAGTGGGTTTAAGTTGAAGCTCATTGAAATGGCGCGACATGGAAAGTCAGTGATCAGTTTCACAGACTTAAGAGAAGAATTAGCGAGCATTGGCTTCTCGGATTTGCCGTATAGATTTGTGAGAACTCGTGCGGAATTTGCAACAGCTCTTCGGCATTTTCAGTCTGCTGGTGATATGGCTTTGGAATTGCGAGAGCAATTCTTGGTTCGTTCAGCTGAATTGTCCTGGGAGGCGATGGCAGCAAAAATTGTCTCAGAAGATGTCCGACGACGACTGGAAGTTAGGTAGGTGACGAAGTTTTTTCATTCTCAGGCAAACATGTTAACTGTCTGTCGTATGAGACCAGCCGATAATTAGTATTGGTGGGGAATCTAGAGGGATTTGGTGCGTCGAGAGAATTCGAAACGCCTGACTAAAACGCCCAATGTTCTCTGTCGCGAGGATTCCGTAGATTCCAACCAATCGGAGCGGTGCGAAGGTTCAAGATAGTTATCCGGATGGACGTGTGGGGCTCCGATGGTGTGCTGTGGCATGTCAATTCTGCAGGGGCAATTCGCTGAGGTGCACTTACGGCGGTTAACTTGGCGGTAGCTCTTCAAGAGTTCAAATCTAAGGGCTAGATCAATATGCGGGTTTCGATCATTACTGTTGTATTCAATGGTGAAGCGTCTATTTGCGACTCAATTCAATCCGTTTTGTCACAGGGCTATGAGGACATTGAATTGATAGTGATTGATGGATCGTCCACTGATCGCACGCTTGAGGTTATCCGTCGGTACAACAAGCAAATCGATGTGTTGGTATCAGAGCCGGACGACGGCATCTATGATGCTATGAACAAAGGAATTGGGCTCGCGTCGGGCGATATTGTCGGGTTTCTCAACAGCGATGATTTTTTTGCTGATGAGTCGGTGATAATTCGGGTTGCGGAGGAATTTGAGAGGGAGAATGTCGATTCCGTATTTGGAGATCTGACCTACGTTAGTGCGATTGACCCGGCGAGAGTAATTAGGACATGGAAGTCATCACCGCATCTCCTAAACGCATTCCGTTCAGGTTGGCATCCTGCCCACCCGACGTTCTACGCAAAGAAGTCCGTTTATGAAGATTATGGCGGATTCGATACGAGCCTGAGTATCTCCGCCGACTTCGAGTTGATGTTGCGGTTCCTGGATGTGCACGGTGTTTCATCGTCTTATATTCCGGAAGTGCTCGTTCGTATGCGTACTGGAGGCGAAAGCAATCAATCTTTGCGAAATATTTATTTGGGTAACTCGCAGATCTACGCAGCGTTCCGCAAGCACGGAATCGAAGTTCCCAGGCTCTATTTCATGAAGAGAATGCTCGCGAAGCTGCGTCAGTTTCGGTTCGGGCAACGTATTCCGGGCACGAGTGCCTAAAGCTTTGCACTGTCTATGGCCGCTATCGGACCTTCAAGTTTCACCGGACTGCCGCAAATGGCACCTGGAACCGCTCGATCGGGCGGTATTCTGTCAAATACTACGAAATAAGGTATTTCAGTACCATTAACGTATTCCATGTGGTAAATTTCGGCACGTTCTCGTGGCGATTGCGTAGGGGCTGTCGGTACCGGCGAGTCCCTGTCACAAACTGGCGGAATTTGGCGACTTGAACGCAGCAATTCGGGCATCCAATAGAAAAGAACGTGTCGTCCTGATGTCGGGCGACTTGATCGTATTCAGCGCGTCCCTCTGGGCAACGCTGTTGCTAGCCAACCTGGAAATACCAAGTGGCGATGCCCTTTTCAGACAGATACTCCCGTTTTCGATCTTGTTCGGCGCGTGGATTCTGGTCTACATAATTGCTGGTCTATATTCGCGGCATACCTCCGAATTCAAGAAAAGCCTGCCGAATGTGGTGATACGAACACAGGTAGCAAACGTAGCCATAGCCTCATTGCTCTTTGTTGCCATACCGCTGTTCTCATTTACTACGTCGACAAGTCTGATTATTTATCTATTGATTTCTTTTGCGTTTGTTTGTGCCTGGCGCCTGTATTTCCATCCGTTGTTGAATCCAAGAAACAAGAAGCGCGGGCTACTGATTGGGGAAGGTCTGGATATTGATGAGCTTAAGCAAGAGATAAATCTCAATGAGCGCTATAACTTTCGATTCGATAGCGTTGTCGATTTGCAAGATGCAGATTCGGAAGCTCTGTTGGAGGAAACAGGGCGCGTATTGCGGGAACAGCGGCCGCTGTTCGTGGCGGTCGATCAGACAGATCATCGTGTCTCTCCTCTTTTGTCGAGCCTCAAAACCTTAATTGACCCACAAGCCAGGTTTATGGATGCCAATGGACTCTATGAGGCGATATTCGAGAGGGTCCCATCGTCGTTTGCGAACGGAGATTTGCAGCTTGAGGACATTAGCGAACGCAAGAAACCAATTTTCGATGCGTTGAAAAGAACCTTTGACGTCATCGCAGCTGCCTGTTTCCTGGTTCCCTCGACTCTGCTGTTGCCACTCGTCTATGTGGCCATCAAGATAGATGACGGAGGGTCGGTGTTCTACCTCCACGAACGAGTTGGATCAGGCGGTCGACACATATGGCTGGCCAAGATTCGCAGTATGAGCGAGACAGAATCCGAGAAAGTTACGCGAGTAGGTCGATTTTTGAGAAAGACAAGAATTGATGAGTTACCGCAACTTGTGGCAGTGCTTAAGGGTGACATGTCTCTGATCGGGCCACGGCCGGAGATGCCAACGTTTGTCGATCGCTATCGACTTCAACTTTCAAACTATGATTTGCGGCATTCCGTCAAACCTGGGCTGTCTGGCTGGGCGCAGATTCGCCAGGATGACCCCCCAAAGCACGGTGTTGTGTTCGACAAGACGGCTACCAAACTGTCTTATGACCTCTATTACGTCAAGCACCGGAGCTTGAGTCTCGATGCGCGTATTGCTTTGAAAACGATCAAGATACTGCTGTCGAGGAGTGGGTGCTAGAAATCGGATTCTCCGGATCGATTGCGGCATCGACGTCGATCATGATGACGATTCAGCCAAGAGCTCTGGCTCAGCCTACGTGTACTGATCAACGGGATCCAAATCGGGAAAAAATGTCTGCTATCCGCCCGGTTCGTCCGCTCGTTTTAGGGCCTGTCGTTTGAACTCCGCGCTATATCGTTTCCTTCTTGCCATGTCTCACCTCCAAAGCGCGTTATCGTGGACTTCCCACGGTGTTCAACGAATCCGGATAAATCTCCTGCAGAGACGGATGATTGCTTGCCTGCTCTTCAATGTAAAAGCCCCTGCTAATCACGGGTTCAAACTGCTTCCAGACCCAGTCTGAATCCACCAACTGGTCCTGGAAACGAAATCTGCCGTTCTCGGGCGCCAAACAGTAAATGCGTGTGCCACCGCCCTCACCGTCAACCTTTGCGACTACAGGCGTATCAATCTCAGACATTGCCGTGCGGAGTTTTTCGGGCGTATCGATCGCATAATCCGTGCCAGTGAAACGGCCTGATGTTGCTCTAGTTGGGCGGGTTTCGTGTGGCCGTAGTTATCACTTTCGGAACCTGATTGCGGACAGATAATTCCGAGGAGCTTTCGACAATACTCACTGTGTAGTGAGCAGTCTCAACGCGTCGCCAGATACATCGAATACCGACTCTGCATCGATTCCGAAACGCCAGTCGCCGCGATTTTTTCGATTCTGGTGTTCGGAATGATTCTCGGATGGGTCTCGAAAATAGGTTCGGTGAAGTTTACGATCTTGCCAGGTCAAGCACGGTGAGTCCCGCAGCATTGACCTCGTCGGCTCGTCGAGACTGTGGATACGCATCAGGACGTCGTCATCGGATCCGGTGCTTATGACCGGCCGGAATTTTCGTTTGTAATTCAAAACACCGTCATCGAGGAAACTACGGCTGGCCCCAAAGCAGACGTTGGGGTAACCCTTCGACGCGAGATAATCCATGGCGAACAGGTAGGTAGCCGACATAGCGCCGGTCTTCTTGATCTCTGGCGATCCGTTCAAGACACCACTGTCCCTCAGTGTAGGGACATCATTCTCAAAATCGATCGTAACGCCGGCGACGAACTGATCGTCCCGCGTAACCTGAAGAAGCTTCATGGTTCCGGATCTGAATTTGTGCAGTCGGTTCTCGTACGATGCTGGTAGCGCCGATCGCCCGTGAGAGGCAGTGATCGTAGGAACGTAGATATTCTCGTAGAAGAAATCGAAATCGTCCAGTTTCTCCGACAGCTTCCAGGAAAGCTTGGCGTTGCGAATGTGGCGGAGGTCTTCGCGCAATGAGTCCGACTTTGCGTACTCTCTTTCATCGTTCAACGGGACGATACAGTGAACCCACAGCGGCAAACAAAAATCACGGGGTCGTCGCAGAAGCGATACGAATTGTTGCTTTAGGATAATTACGCAGAATGAGCAGTCGAACTGCGTCATCAGGCTGTCCGTCAAAACCATCGGCCGCCTGCCAACCCTGCTTATAGCGACAGAATTGCAGCCGAAAATTCTGTCCTGAAAATAGGCCAGCTGTTGCTGTGTGCCCGACCAAAGCACAGATACAGGTGAATCACTGCCTTTCTCGGCGCCCCTGACGACGAAATATTCCGCTGCAAAAAATCGGATTATGCGTCGAAGGGTTGCTGGTAGTAGCGCCATTCGTACAATTATCCGCAGTATCCGTAGTGATCACCGAGACAAGGCTCACAGATCGAGGGTCTGTCGTGCTGCTGGCGCAGAGAGATGCCGGACTAATCTCCACGCTGTTAGTAGGTCTAATGAGGTTTCCATAATACGCCTCAGGTCGCCCCGTCAGACGGCATTGCGTCGCAGAGGTCCTCATATACCGAATTCCTGCTAAACTGAGATTTCTGCGACAAAATAATATGAAAAGGCAGACACGTCAGGAATACATGAATGTCGCCGCGTTTCTTCTGATAATCGCGGTTATAGCTGCTCTTTGGTTTTTGATCCCGAGAGTAGAGAGCTTCTGGGCGATCAGTAGTCAGGAAGTAGACGAAATCCTATACAAACAACTAGACGAATATTTGCAGGAATACGTGGAGGATCCGGGCCTGGCGAATATTTTCAACGCAGCAGTGACGAATCCCGATGAGCTAACCGTGGCGGATCGCCAGATATATCTGGCCTACGAGCGAAAGTTCTTTAGCGGATGGGAGGTCGCATGGACTTACAACTACCATGGCTATTTTGACAGCGACCGTCACAGTGAATGGAATTCCTGGTATATCAGTGAATTCCGGCGTCGCCCGTCATTCATCTGGACAGAAAATAGAAAGCACTTCCCCGAGGCGTTCGCGCAGTATGTCGACCAGTTCACAAAAGAGCAGTAATTCGAGTTTGTGGACGCTGGCACGACCCCCTGCTGATTACCCGTTTTGCGCCCACCATCCCCCCGTTTTGTGAAATAGCGACGGGAAATGATCTGATTTGCTTGCCAATATCGTCAGAGTGTCGATTCGAGCAGTTATGGGCTTGAGGCCCTGATGTACACGGAAAACCGGTAAATGAGATCGGGCAAATGTTGAAGAGAATTAAAAAGTGGGTTCGCCGCGTTCTGGGTAAGTTATTCTTGATGGCGCTAAAAGACCCCGATGTGCAAGGCCATCTTTGGCAGAGCATCAATCGGCCAGATCCGCACCTGAAGCACTCCTGCGAACTGGCTATAGATCCATGGCTGGCGCTCTGGCAAAAAGCGAGCCGCGACACCGCAGACTACGTTGAGCGGCACATGGTGACCAAGCCGCATTTCGACAATCGCAACGGTCTCTTTGATTGTTCCCTGGCTCTTGTAACGCTGGACGGGCTCTTTATGGAGTTTGGAGTCGGTGACGAAGCTACAAGCATCCGTTACCTGGCCGGCAAGATCGACTCGACAATCCATGGGTTTGACTCATTCGAGGGGCTTCCAGACGCATGGTTCGAGACGCTTGGAAAAGGCAGCTTTTCGACAGGCGGAAAATACCCATCGGTCCCCGAAAATGTGGACCTTCACAAAGGGTGGTTCGAAGACAGCCTGCCACCGTTTCTAGAGAGTCATCCGGGCGACGCTGCTTTCATTCACATAGATTGCGATCTTTACTCATCGACCAGGACAGTACTAACCGCGTTACGGCCTCGAATTCGGACCGGAACCGTGATCCAGTTTGATGAATATTTCAACTATCCCGGATGGCGAGAACATGAACTTAAGGCATTCCAGGAGTTCATCGCCGAGACCGGACTGAGCTACGAGTATGTGGGATATACGAGCGATTTTTCGGTGGCGGTTCTGATCACCTGAGTTTCTTGCCGGTGACACTAAAATTCAATTTGAAGCTGCGCGAATTCTGTGTCGCACAGTTCACTGTCGTCACAGCAGTCATTGCGCTCGGCCTCTCTGCCTACGTCTTCACTAATTTGACAGGTCACGGATCTCTATTGGGGTTCTTGCGTCTGTTGGATGTTGGCAGCGAACGCAGTATCCCCACGTACGTCTCTGTCATTAATCTGTTCTTGGCATCGTTGCTCAGTCTTGTAATTTACAGCCATGAAAAGACGACCAAGCAGCAGTACTCGGGTTACTGGCTGTTCTTATCTGTCTTGATGCTCTACATGTCCATCGATGAGTCTGCGGCTATTCATGAAAACTTCAGCAATGTTCATGATTATCTTGTTCGTAGGGACATCATTTCGTCAACGCTTACCACACACCGTTGGGTACCGTTCGGCGCATTCTTTGCGATTGTCGTTTTCCTCGTTTCGCTGCCATTTCTCAGGCAATTACCGCGGGATACGCTCGCCTACTTTCTTATAGCAGGAGGCATTTTTGTCACGGGCGCAATCGGGTTTGAATACCTTGGGGCGTTGATGTTGGAGCATGGTGTCGTTGAGTCGAAGAAAGATATGGCATACCTGGTTCGTCGGATATTCGAAGAAGGTTTTGAGATGTATGGAATCGCCATATTCAATTGCGTCTTGTATCGTGAGGTGTTACGAAGGGGCATATCGGTGAAAATCGGCGATTAATGGAATCACAGATCGCTTGGGGTAAAGGGGCCAGAACAAGATGAGAACCTGCAATGTCTGACAATTTTCGGACTCTCTTTGTTCTTCCGTCGTTTGGCCGAAATGGTGCGGTCGACTTCATTGTCAATCTCGCGGATGCAATGGCTTCGCAGAGCCGCGACGTCGAAATCTTGGCACTCAGGGGTGGCGTGCCGGCAGATCGGGGTCCGAGAGGCCCGGTAACAGTAACGACTGCTCTACGACAGCCGTCCACGCCCGGTTCCAAGTCCGGGCTAGTGATGCGGATTCAACGTGCCCTTAACGGTGTGAGGTCGGTCGTAGCGGTGATGAAGGGCGTTGCGCGTTCAGACGTGGTTATCCTTACTTGGGAGTATGGTCGAGCGCTTCTCTTGCCCAGTATCGCCGCGTTCATCCTGCGCAAGCCTACTGTTGCCATAGTGCAAAACAACGTGCAGCGCTCGATGGCGGATTACAGTAAGGTTGGCTGGCGTCGCGTTCTTCGTTGGGCGTATGCACGGGCATGTGCGGTCGTGTGTATTAGCAGCGACCAGATTGATGTGCTGCGACAAATCGGTGTGCCAGACGAGAATTTCGTGACAATCCCGAATGCGATTGACGTCGAGCGAGTTCGCACGCTTGCAGAACAACCACCGACGTCGGATATGACCCTCGAAGGCGCCCCGTTTGTTGTGGGCATGGGGCGCTTGTCCGCTCAAAAGGGATTTGATTTCCTTATCCAGTCGCATGCAGAGCTGTTAAAGCGGGGCGTCGATCATCGTCTCGCACTTATCGGGTACGGGCCGGATAAAAACGCACTAAAGGCGCTTGCTGCGGAACTCGGAGTGGGCGACAGTGTCTTGTTTCTTGGCTTCCAGACCAACCCTTATCCGACCTTGCTGCAATCGTCAGTCTATTGCCTGTCATCTCGTTTCGAGGGCAGACCGTTGGTCCTTTCTGAAGCCGCACTGCTTGGGGTTCCTATGATCGCTACCGACTGTCCAACGGGCCCCCGGGAAATTCTTGCCGACGGGCTCTATGGTGACTTGGTGGAACCGGAATCGGTCGAGGCACTGACTGCTGCGCTAGAGCGGCACTTTCGGGATCCGCAGCGCTTGATAGCTAAAGCTCAGGCGGCCACAGCAGACTCCGATCGATTCTCCATTCAGGTTTGCGCCGAGAAGTACATCGCCTTGATTCGTCGTCATCTGTCGCCGGGAACGGTTTCATAGTCGCGTCTTATGAGGCATCCTTGTGGGTGCGATGTTCGTGCGAAGTCCACACTTATCAAGGGTTTTGTCGATAGCAGTTCTTGCGATCGTGTCTGCCTGCGCAGCAGAGCAGCGCGCCGTCATTGATAAACTGGACGAAGTAACCGCAGTGACGATTACCTATAGTCGAACGCCGATCACGATGTCGACGGATACGTACTCGGACGTCGCGAGGGACTTCGTACAGATTGGCGCGATTGAAGTCAATCGCATGGGAACCCTGAATTACTATCTTTGGCTTGGAATTTCGCAAGTTATATATGCGGAAAGCACGTACACGCAACCTGAAGAATTCGAGTCAGTGGTCTTCGCGGTGAGTGGTGAGGAATTTCAACTCAAAATTCTGGGCTGGACGCAAGAATCGATTGGCGCCGGCGAACGAATCTACAAGAAACTCTTTCGGAATTCGGCAGACGCCTACTACGAAGTCACGCTTGAGCAGATTCAGTTGCTGATCGACGTGGATGCCGTGAGGTTTCGCACTACCGGACCTGCGGCCAAAGAATACGAACCGTGGTACAGGTCATTTTCGGCCAAAGATGACTTGGAAGAGTTTCTTTGGGCCGTATCGCAATAGACTTGGGCGGCAGAGTACCTCGTAGCCTGGGTTAGCAGTATGCCAAATCAAATAATGAAAATAGCAGTAGTGGAACTCGGCCCAAGACATGACGAGTTATTTCCCGCGTGGCTGCATTTGGCCGAAAAACAGCGCCACAGCATCGACTTCTTTGTCGCACCGTTGCATCAGTCAAGAGATATTTTCTCTCTTCTTGAATCACCAAGACCGAGATGGTTTTTGACGAAGTCCCAAGATCTGGGGAATTCACCGGTACTGAAGATACTGCAGAATCTACGTTCGATGGTACTGCGCTTAAGGGCGCTGTTCTTACTCAATACAAATTATGACCTCGTGATCGCGAACAGTGTAGAACCAGAAAATTACCATTGGTCATTTTTTCGCTACATCAATAAGCCAATATTGACCGTCTTGCACAATGGAAATGTCGTGGTTACGAACAAGAAATACGAAAACATACGAACCAAAAGCAAATACTCGGTCGTGGTGTTGTCGAAACACATACAGGAGTATTTGGCGCGCCATGATGTTGCGAGTTTCCCTATCCATCCGTACCTGGAGTTGAAGGCATCAACGTTTGAGAATTGTCAAAAACATGAAACCACATTTTGTGTGCAAGGTTACATGCACTTGCATAGAAGAAATTATGATTCTTTGCTGAAAGCTGCGTCCAGCCTCAAAGAAAGAAAGGTGAAGTGCACGTTCAAGATAGTCGGCAGGCTCAATCGGTCAGCGCGACATATGCAAGAGCGTATCAAGGAACTGGAGATATCGGAGTATTTCGCGTTTGTTAGCGATGCCGTGAGCTATAGGGACTATTACAGAGAGATCTATAGCTGTCGATTCCTGCTTCTATTGATTGATGATTCACGGATGATCTACCAGCCGTTTTTTGAAGATAAGTGTTCGTCATCACTCCATGTTGCGTTGGGACTCGATGTGATTCCCGTTGCAAATCGAAAATTGTCTGAGATATATGAGATAGCGGATTGTTGTGTCCCCTATGAATCCGATGATGTCTATTCGGGGGTAATGTCTGCTCTGTCATATGAGAGCAAAGAGATCGATTCACTGGTCGACGGCGTCCAGCGAACCAGGCAAAGATTTGCCGATGAGTCCGTGTCTGCGTTTGGAAGGGCTATCGAGTCCGCGACTGGCGGCTAGTCGTGGATGTCAATCTGACTCGACTGTTGACAACTGTTCCAGCTGTCTGGCGACGCTGAGTCCAAACAGCTCATTCCCTTTGGCATTAAAGTGCCCATCGTATTTCCAGAACAGGCTGCGGTGGCCTGCGCCTTCAGATTCTCGTAATGATGTGAATATCGGCCAAATGTCGATTACTTCAAGTTCGGCCAATACCTGTGGGGAGGCGTTTTCGGTTAGGGTTTCCAAACTTACGTTCACCCGCATTCTTGTGGGTACAGGAATTACCAGTAATCTAAAGCCCCATTGCTGAGACAATTGTCTGAAGTCCGTCAGGAGTTGGTCGATGTCGTTGCGCGGTTCTGCGGACTCCCCGGAAAACTCAAGACCAATAGTGTGCGGGAACAGCATATTGTTCCGCAGCAAGTCGCTGCTGGACGAGAAGAATGACGATGCAAGTCGAAAAATGAAAACCCTGTCAAAAAGCCACCGAGTTGCCGCACTGGGATCATTCTCGTCGACATAGAGCTTCATTTGTTCCTTTTGTTCCTGGTCCTGATAAAACAGCGCATTGCCGTTGTAACAATCGCCGTATAGTTTCGTGCGCCGAATGTCTTCCATATCATTTTCAAAGAAAGCAAGAATGACAATGTCCGGTTCGTACTCCGGCAGGTATTTTTCGAGAATTGCGAGATGTGCATCTGTACCGGTCGCCTCAAGACCCAGATTGACTACCGATGTATCGCGCAGTTCCCGCTCCAATGTTTGTGTCCAGGTGCGGGGAATCGGGACGTGCAAGCTCGCGGTGAACGAGTCGCCAACCACCAAAATGGTTTTTCGCTTGTCTTCAGTAACTGCCTTCTGTTCGTCCCGGCGCTCGATGTCATGAAAGCCATCGGAGTTAATCTCGACGACGTTGTCCATCTCAAAGTACCGGTGTATCCAGCCGGTCGAACTCGGCCTATGTCGAAAGCCGATCTGCTGGTCCTCAACATAGATGCATGGTTGGTGCTGCACACCGACAAATGGGAGCAGCGCGTACTTGAACAGCCTGAGAGACGCCTCCAGGACAAGAAGACTCACCACGGTGGTGATGACAAGCGCCAATATCATCAGGCGCCGATGTTTAGCGGTTTTTGTCACGGAATCTGATGCGCGTACGTCGATAGCAGAGGTTGGTCGGAATAGTAGCAGGGACAGGTATTGCTTGCGCAAGGCCGCCCATTTGCGCAGTCCTGAGATATGCCCCGTTTCGTAAGCGGACACGAGGGGTAAAGACGGTATTCCTGACTGAGTGGTCAACGCCAGAACCTGTGCGATGTGGGTGACTTAGTTGTGGTCTAGCAACTCCCTGATTTTCTTTAACATAAACTGCCATTCACGTCTTGAGACATAAGCCTGACGCCCCATAATTTGGAAGCTCTGGGGGCCGTTTTTGGCGTAGACACGGGGTGCACGAAAAGTGTGACGCAGGTCACACTTCGCGACAGGACAAGCAACGCGGCTCTGCGGGGCAGACTCTAGTATTCTTATTGTTTCCGGACCGGCCCAGAATAGGGAATATTCATAAACGGGTCGGGCCTCTGGCAATAATAACCAAGATGGCCGCAGCAACATGACTTCATTCTCCGCCGCTCGCCGCGCGTTGCCGCGCGGCGATTTTAGTCCGTTTTCGTTCGGCTTGATTCTTCGGCGATTGTTGAGTGTCGCGCCGCTGATGCTGCTGCTGGTTGCGGCGGTGGTGCACGCCGCACCGACGCCTCAGGATGACTTTCCGCTCGCGTTTGATGAAGACACTTCACTCGTCAACTTCGATGTGGCCGGGAATGACGGTCCTGACGCCATTGCGAGTACGGCCACATTGGCCCCGTTGGGGCAAGCGTCAGACGGGACGGCGTCGAGCAATGGCGACGGCACCTTCAACTACACGCCTGATCAGGATTTTTTCGGCGCAGATAGTTTCGTCTATCAGATCTGCGATGTAGACCCCCCAACGCTCCTCGACTGCGCTCCGGCCACCGTGAACGTCACGGTGAACAGCGTCAACGATGTGCCTACGCTGACGCGGAACGGCCCCGCGACGATTAATCTGGGCACCGGTGACAATTTCAATGATCCGGGTGCATCGGCGTCGGATATTGAGGACGGCAATATTACGAACGACATCGTGGTCGGTGGCGACACGGTCGATACGGATTTTCCGGACTCGTACGTCGTCACCTACGATGTTTCGGACTCAGATGGAGCACCTGCGCCGACAGTCACGCGGACGGTAATTGTCACTGACGACGATCCACCGGTCATTTCACGTAATGGCCCTGCGACGATCAACCTTAGTGTCGGCGATACCTTCAACGACCCCGGGGTCACCGCAACGGACAACGTGGACGGCGACATCAGCGGCAGCGTCGTGGTCGGCGGGGATGCCGTCGACACGACAACAGTCGGCAGCTACGTCATTACCTACAACGTGTCGGATGCCGCCAGCAACGCGGCGGCCGAGGTGACGCGCACAGTCAATGTGTCGGACACCAATCCGCCGGTCATTACCCTGATCGGTTCTGTCGTTATTAACCTGGCCGTGGGCGACAACTTCACCGACCCAGGTGCCACGGCGTTGGATCCCGAAGAGGGCAACCTCACTTCCAGCATAGTGGTTGGCGGGGACGCGGTTGACACGACTACGGCCGGCACCTACGTCATCACATACAACGTCTCGGATTCGACCGGCAACGCCGCCAGCCAGGTCACGCGTACGGTCAACGTGACGGACAGCAATCCGCCGGTCATCACGCTAAACGGCGCGACCGTGATCAACCTGAACGTGGGTGACCCGTTTGCCGATCCAGGTGCGATCGCGACGGACCCCGAGGAAGGCGATCTGTCCTCCTCCATCGTGGTGGGCGGCGATACCGTCGATACCACCGTCCCAGGGACCTACGTCATCACCTACAACGTCTCGGATTCGTCCGGCAACGCCGCCACCCAGGTCACGCGCACGGTCAACGTGGCGGACAACAACCCGCCCGTCATCACGCTGAATGGACTGGCGACGATCGCCATCAACGTGGGTGATCCGTTCGCTGACCCGGGTGCTACTGCGGTGGACTCAGAGGAAGGTAACCTGACATCGAGCATCGTCGTTGGCGGCGACGTGGTTAACCCCACTACTGCAGGGACCTACGTTATCACCTACAACGTTTCTGACTCGGCTGGCAATGCTGCTACGGAGGTGACGAGGACAGTGATCGTCAACGCACTGCCGGTCGTCACGATCCTGGGCGACAACCCTGCGACCGTTGTCGAAGGGCAGGCCTACACAGATGCAGGTGCAACCGCATCCGACTTCGAGGATGGTAACCTGACATCGGCCATTCAGACCCAGAATCTCGTTAACACGAGTGTGCCGGGCGACTACACGGTGACGTACAGCGTAACCGACTCAGCGGGCGCAACGGTCAACGCAGTCCGTGATGTCACCGTCGAGCCGAACGTGCCGCCGCAAATCCTTGCCCAGTCCGAGCTGTCAACGCCGGAAGAGACAGCGATCATTTTGGATATCGCCGAATTAACGATCATCGATCCGGACAGTACGGTATTTACCTTGAGTGCCCAGGCCGGCGTCAACTACACGTTGAGCAGC
>Ga0255053_10000416_pt1 | contig 23484 bp, 19 predicted proteins | sample JV7_2_22_MG_FD_188635 | JGI IMG/M metagenome (GOLD analysis project Ga0255053, IMG submission 188635) | Seawater microbial communities from Jervis Inlet, British Columbia, Canada - JV7_2_22 | ecosystem: Environmental > Aquatic > Marine > Inlet | place: Canada: British Columbia | collected... | reverse complement strand
CGTTGGGCCGCGGCGATTGGCGGCCGCCGGCGGCCTGCTGCTCGGTGCAGGATACGTACTGGGCGGCTTGTTCGGCGGCAGCTTCTGGATTCAGCTGCTGTGTATCGGCATCGTCGGCGGTGCAGGTATCGGCCTTGCCTATGTCGTGCCGATTGCAGTGTGCGTCAAATGGTTTCCCGACAAGAAAGGCCTGATTACCGGGCTCGCTGTAGCCGGCTTCGGTTTCGGTGCGACAATCTGGGTCAAGCTCGCCGGCTCATGGTTCGGAGGGTTGCTCAATACAACCAGCGTATTCGGCTTGCCGGGTGTGCAGAGCGTGTTCGTAATCTACGGAATCGCACTTGCGCTACTGGTGTTGTTAGGCAGCACCGTCATGGTCAATCCGCCGGACAGCTATCGACCCGCTGGCTGGACGCCGCCAGGCTCGCAAGATGACGACAATGAGGGCGCGGTGGAATTCGGTGCGCGCGAGATGTTGCGCACGCCACAGTTCTACATGCTCTGGTCGGTATTCATGTTTGCGGGCGTGGCCGGGCTTATGGTCATTTACTGCATCAAACTGTTCGGCATCGATGCGCTGGAATACAACGGTGTTGCGGGGGCTGGCGCAATAACCGGCACAGCCATGGCCTGGTACGCGATCTTCAACGGTCTTGGCCGCATTGCGTGGGGTAGCATTTCCGACAAGATCGGGCGTCGCTCCGCGATCATGCTGATGTCGGCCCTGCAGGGCATCACGATGCTAATGACTTACCACGTATTCGTCAGCTTTGGACTGGTCCATGGCTTCGTCGTTGCTGCCGCGCTAATAGGCTTTAACTATGGAGGTAGTTTCGCGCTTTTCCCGGCAATCACGGCGGATTACTTCGGCAACAAGAACGTCGGCAGCAACTACGGCTGGATGTTCACAGCGTATGGTATCGCGGGCCTAGCAGGACCATTGTTGGCCGGCTACTTCAAGGATGCCGCACAAGGCGCACTGCAGCCGTCGGTCTGGATGGCACCGTTCATCATTGCGGGTGCGGTCTGTCTTCTGGGAACCGTCGTCATGGCATTTACCACACGGCCTCGGCGCGTCCCGCCACGCGCTACTTATTCGGCAAATACAGCCGACGCTCACGCGTAAATTCGCGTGGGTGTAGTTCAATGGTAGAACATCAGCTTCCCAAGCGGAGTCGCTGAGTTGGTCGCATCAATAACTGCCTGATTTCCGTGGTCCTATGACCACCGGTTTAAACGAGTTAGATCACCTCACAGTAACCAACGGATTCCAGCACGCCTTCTGAGTATGCTCAGTTTTAGTTTCACGTGCACGGCGGCGAATGAATGGGACCGTAGCGGTTTTTTTGCAAGACATTTCCGGGACCTATAGGGTCGCCGCGGATGCATTGGTATGATGCCCCTTCAGCCGGTTGTTACGCGCCTGCCGCATCGGCGCGATGCCCGGAAATCCAACCCAGCCCGAGGCCTTACGCTGATGGTTTGGACCCTGAGTAACAGACTGCTTTTTACAGCCATCTTCATCTCCGGCGCTTCCGCCCTGATCTACCAGCTGATCTGGGTCCGGTTGCTGGGCCTCGTGTTCGGGGTCAGCAGTTTCGCCGTCGCCACGGTGGTCGCGGTATTCCTGCTGGGCCTTGGCCTGGGGAGCTATTTCTTTGGCCGGTGGTCAGAGCGAGCCCGTGATCCGCTGCGCATCTACCTGTACGTTGAATTGGGAATTGCCGCGACTTCGCTCATCGCCTACCTGGTGATTGAGGCCCTGCCGGTCTACCGCTATCTTTATGAGTACGCCTACAACAACCTCGGCTTCTACGGCCTTTCGGTCGCTCGGCTGTTGCTGTCGATGCTTGTGCTGCTGCCAACGGTGCTACTCATCGGCGGCACCATGCCGCTGCTCGCCAAGTACTTCCTTCGCGACCCTGCCAACCTGGGCTCCAGCTTCAGCAAGATCTACTACCTCAACACCCTGGGGGCCTGCGCTGGCGTGCTGCTGACCGGCTTTGTGTTCGTGCGGTACTTCGGCGTGATCGGCACGCTGATGATTGCCGTCGGCGGCAACCTGCTGGTCGCCCTGATCATTGCGCTGAGCAAGCGAGCTACAGGAGTCATGCGTCCCGCGACAGGCGAGCAGCGGCCCTACTCCTACATGCTGGTCTTCCTGTTTTTCACCGGCTTCATCAGCCTGGGTTACGAGATGCTGTGGGTGCGCATCCTCTCGACCTACGGGCTGTCGACCTCCCAGGCCTTCGCGCTCATCCTCGCGGGGTTCCTGTTGGGCTTCTCGGTCGGGGCGTGGGTCGTGGCGCGAAAGGTGGACCGCCGCAGGGATCTCGAAGCGTGGTTCAGCGCCGTGTCCATCGTCACGGCCTTCAGCGGCGCCGTCGTGCTCCTGTTGTTCCGGCAGTTCGAGGCCCTCACGATCCTGCTCTCGGACGCCACGCCGATGAGCCAGCTGACGCTCGGCATGGCCCTGGCGTTCACCGTGTCTTTCATCCCGGCAGTGTTCATGGGAATCCTGTTCCCGCTCGGTGTGCGCATCTACGCGCAAGATATCGACCGGATCGGCGCCAAGGCCGGCAACACCTTTTTTTCGAACACTCTCGGCTGCGTGCTGGGCAGCCTGCTGACGGGATTTGTGCTGATCCCCTTCGTAGGGATGTGGAACACCACGCTCCTCCTCATCAACCTCAGCCTGCTGATCGCGGTGGCTTTCCTGCTGCGGGGCCGCCGCCCCGTCAGGGCGCAATGGGTCTCGCTGGTCGTCGTCGCGGCCGTCGCGAACCTGCTGGTATTCACGGATAGCAAGACGTTCCACGCCGAACTCAAGGGCCGCGACCTGCGCACGGCGGCTGAGGGCTTCGACGTCATCTACTATGCCGAGGGCCTGTCGGGGACCGTCACTGCCGTCGAACGGGGCAACTATCGCGGGCTGTTCGTCGACGGCCAGAACGTCTCCGGAACGGATCCCGTGTTGCTCGCCGACTCGAAGATGCTCGCCCACGTGCCGCTGCTGCTAGCCGAGGAGCCGGAAGCTGCGCTGACGGTGGGCTACGGCACCGGAACCACTTCGGGGAGCATGCTGCTGCACGATGTCGACGTCCATGCAGTCGAGATCGAGGAGAAGATCATCGAGGCGGCGCCGCTGTTCAGCGAGGTCAATTACGCGTCCTACGCCGACCCTGATCTCGATATCGTGCTGGACGATGCCCGCAACTACATCGCCAACACGGACGAAGAGTTCTCTGTCATCGTCACGGACGTGACCAACCTGAAGTACAAGCGCAATCCCTATCTTTACACCCGGGAATACTTCGAGATCATGCGGAGTGCGCTCAGCGCGGATGGCGTTGCCGCCGCGTGGCTCCCGGTCGGCGGCCTGTCCTTCAATGACCTGCGAACCCTGATCGCCAGCTTCGACAGTGTCTTCCCGAACACCACCGCGTGGTATTTCACTCAATTCCCGACCCATTTCATCATCCTGGTGGGCACGCCGGAGCCGACGCTGGTGAACCTGAAGGAGTTGAAGGAAAAAAATGCCGAGGTCGAGCGCGACCTGCGCAGCCTCAACGTCGAAAATGTCTATGAGCTCGCCAGCATGCTGCTGCTGGGCGAGAGCGACATCGACTCGCTGGTGGACGGCGCGCCGATCCATACGGACAACCGTCCCATCCTCGAGTACTCCGACATGGACCTTTACAATGTCGTGGACGTCGCGCCGAACCTCGGCCGGCTCATCGAGTTCCAGCAGGAGGACCTGCTCGCGTACTTCATCGGGAGCGAGCATCAGCTCGCCGAGCTTGAGGAGTATTTCGACCTGTATACCGGCCATTACCTCGACTACGTTCAATTGTACGAACAGCGGCGCCTCAATTAGGCGCCAGGAGGGCTGCGACGCCAGTATGATGGCTATGCAGGGCGACTATGGTCTCTGGGCCTCAGAATCGCTTAGAATCGAATTACTCTCACTTTTACGCTCACCGGGAGCTGAATGAGAGCTAACTCCCTGATATGCGGGTGTAGTTCAATGGTAGAACCTCAGCTTCCCAAGCTGATGATGTGGGTTCAATTCCCATCACCCGCTCCACTCTTGCCGCGGCGGTGACCAGGTACTGGCGAGTTTTCCATCTTGCCGTACTCTTGGGTGCGCCGTTTATGCTTGTACAGGCGGCCGAACTCTCCGGTTACCTCGTGCTGACAACGGACTACGTCTGGCGAGGCGTCACGCAGAGCGACGGTGATCCAGCAGTGCAGCTCGGCGGGGACATCGCCTTTGATTCCGGGATCTATGCGGGACTTTGGGGATCAACGATCGACATCAATAACGGGGCCGATCGACAGCGCGACACGGAACTCACCTATTACCTTGGCTACAGTCGCGATGTCGGCGAGCGCTGGAGTTTCGGGGTGAGCGCGGTGGCCTATACGTATCCCGGGCAAGGCGGGCTCGTGGACTACAACTACGAAGAATTCATGTTCAGTACGAATTACAACGACCGTGTGTGGCTCGAATACGCGTACTCACCCGACCTCTACAATTCCGGAAGGGAGTCGCACAACGTGGAAGCGTATGCTGAGTGGCCTGCGGGAAAACACCTGATAATCGGGGCAGGTACGGGTTATTACGACGTCTCGGATCTCGTCGGTGATGGCTACGCGTACTGGGAGCTGGGTGTCACCTGGCCGGTCAAGCGCTTCGATATCGACTTGCGCTACCACGACACGAGCCGCTGGGTTCCGATCGTGAGTTCCGAGGATCGTGCTGATGCCCGCATCGCACTCAGCCTGCGACTGACTTTCTGAAAACTATCAGCCGTTGCAATTCAAAGACGGGTCGGCAAGCTGCAGGGCTTTGCAGGCATTTATGGATAGCTGCCCGGCCTCTTGGCGTGATTGCGATTGCTCTAGCAATGACTGAATTGTGCCGACCTGTGCGCCCGGGGTAACCGCAAGCAACAGCGCGACAACGCCGCTCACATGAGCGGCCGCGAGCGAATTGCCTGAACGAAAATCGTAGGCGTCGTCGGGTATGGCCACGAGAATCTGTTCCCCAGGGGCGAAGATCGGCGCAGTCGTGCCGTCGTCTGGTGAGTTGTGATCTACGGGGCGTCTGCTGCTGCTGACGTCAATGACTTCGGACATGCTTGCCGGGAAGTTCTCGTGGCGGTCCTGATCGCCCGAGTGTGCGGCAATCATGATAACGCCACGTTCATGCGCTTTCAGAAGTAGTCGCTGCACGAGGGGGTCGGTGGGGCCGGTAAGACTCAGGTTCAATACATCAGGCGGGCGATCGAGCAACGTGTCGATCGCCTTTGCGAGTGTGAAACTGTCGCAGACAGCGGAATTCGAGTCGGCATCGGACCAGCACGCGACATACAGTTCGACATTTGCTTCCGGCGCGACGCCGACGATACCTATGGCGTTGTTTGCGTTAGCACCGATAATGCTGGTCACTGCCGTTCCGTGGAATCGATCGGGATTGGCGCCGTCGTTCGCAAAGTCCTCAAGTCGGCGCACGCGCCCCTTCAGGTCTTCGTGGTCTGTGTCCGCATTGCTGTCGATGACCGCAATGCGCACGCCTTTGCCGCGCGAATGGCGGTGAGCCCCGGTAAGGTCTAGTGTGTCGAGGCCATGCTGCAAATCGGCGTAGGTATCGTCGTAGCCAGACACCGCGCGCGTACTGGTTTCGAACATATTCAGCGGTTGCGCAGACTCAACCCGAACATCGGCACGCAAGCGGTCGACGATGCCTGCGCGATCTTCACCATCGGCGACGCGGTAGACAAAGCAATACACGGACAGCGCTCGAACAGGCCAGTGATCGACTTGTTGCAAGTGGTATTCCTCGGCGACAGCAGTGGCCTGGCGTTTCGCCTCGGGCGTTATCGCGTAGCGCTTGCGCGTACGGTATGGGGCTTTTGTGGTGTTCGCACGTGCACCGGCGTTTTCAAACGTGACGAGAATGTTGCGCTCGGCATCGGGTTGCTGTGCCAGGCTTATTGCCGGGATCGCGGCAATAACCAATGTGATAAGAATTTCAATCAGGCGACGTGACACAACACTATTCCACCGGCAATTGAACGGCGACAACTTCAGCGGTCGCGATTTCCGGATTTGACTCGATACCATCGATGTAGCGCTCGAGATCACTGAGCGATACAGCTCCGAGTCCTACCGTGACTCTGTAAGTAGTGTCATTCATGGAGACCACGGGCTCGCGGATCTCGATTGATTCGAAAAATACCTCACGAGCCGTAGCATCCGTTTCCGGAGTGAATTGCAGCTCGATGACATAATCAATCGAATCGTTGATGGCCGTGGACGTTGCTGTCTGGAATTGAGTCGGCGAAGCGCTGTCAGTTCCGGGTTGTCCAAGCAGCAATGCAGTCACGGCCACGACAACAACAATGGATGCAACAGCTGCAAACAGAGGCCATCGACGTCCGCTACTGCTGTCCTGTTCAGGGGAATCGATCGCATCCAGCAATTTCTCCAAGCGCGGCGCCGGTACCAGTGGCGCCGGCGAATCCGTACGCACCACCTGTTGCACCTGCGACAACAATCGGATATTGCTGCGACATTCCTCGCAGTGATCGATGTGGATCCTTACAAGATCCGACTCGAATTCATCCAGGGTGTCATTCACATACCAGGGCAGCAATTGCACGATTGCGTCGTGGTCATGTGTTTCTTTAAGTTGATTCACTTGATTTCTCCAAAGGGCGCGCCGTCTTCAAACGTCGCCAGTTGTTCCTTGAGTTTTCGCCTCGCGTGGAACATGCGCGTCTTGACCGTATTGACGGGAATGTCGGTAACGGCAGCGACCTCCTGATAAGACAGGCCGAGATAAAAGACGAGTTCCACGGTCAGCCGTTGCGCCGCCGGTAGCGTTTCGAGTCCATGTCGCACCCAGTCTTCCTGTTCGAGCGTCCTCGTCTGGTTGTCTGGAAATTCATCCACGTCAAAATTCGGGGCGATGGACAGTTGTTTTTTTGCCAGCCGTTTCAGGGACTGGCGATAGGCAATGCCGAATATCCATGTCGATGGTTTCGAATCACCGCGGAAGCTTCCTGCGCTGCGCCACACCGCGAGCATGATGTCATTCACGAGTTCGTCCGCCATTGCATATGAGCGCGTAATGCGAAACACGAATTTGAACAGTCGAGGGTGATAACGGCGATACAGGTCGGCTAATGCATTGCGATCCTCTTTCGCAATCAACTCGAGGAGTGTCTGCTCCTCGGCATCCCGGCTTGCCGGGCGCGATGTTGTCTGTGATTTGCTCATATCCGCCGCGCAATGCTGTTGACAATGGGGCCGCACATTTAGTAGGTGCCCCGAATCGATCAAAAAGTTCAACTTGTCCCCCGGTTGAACCTTTTCACGCCGATAGTCGCACATACGCCGTAGACCGATCACATCATGAGGCGGTACCCAATTGCGGCAGATTCACTTTCCGGCGTGTTCAATTACGTTATTGCTGGTTTCTCTCTTTGTATCTGGCTGCAGTGGGGGCGATGGCTCCGGAGTTTCTCCACCCCCGCCACCGCCGCCACCACCCCCCCCCCCACCCTTCGGCGCGAATTTCTCGGAGATCCAGTCGAACGTATTTACGCTGACCTGCGCGACGTCAGGCTGTCACGCGGGCGCCGGCGCGTCGGAAGGATTGCGCCTGGAAGAGGCCGCCAGCTACGGCTTGCTGGTCAATGTCGTGAGCTCCGAAAACGCGACAGTCCTGCGCGTGGAGCCCGGCGACCCTGACAACAGCTACCTGATACAGAAACTCGGGGGAAACGCGTCGGTCGGCGATCGAATGCCACTAGGCGGCACGCCGCTGGCCCAGGCAACCATCGATGTCATTCGCCAGTGGATCACCGACGGCGCAATCGACGATCGGGCGCCGTCCGTAAATCCGATAAAAATCACGTCGCTGACGCCGGTGCCGGGCAGTGACGACGCGGCGCCGGCCAATATTGTCGCGACGTTCGATCGTGAGCTCGACGTTTCGACCGTCAACGCGAATACCTTCCTGCTCCAACGCAGCGGCGGTGACGGAACATTCGGTGACGGCAACGAGGTTGACGTGATCGCGGCCGCCATAACTATACCCGCAGTGACGCCGACGAGTGCAACCTTCGACCTCACGGGGGTCGCGATGCCTGACGACGTATACCGTGCTCGACTGCTGGGCTCGGGTGCCTCGGTCATCCTGGATATCGATGCCAACGCGCTGGACGGCGAATTTTCAGGCAACTTCCCTTCCGGTGACGGCACAGAAGGCGGCGATTTCGAAGCGACGTTCACCGTTACGACGCCGGTGTTGAGCGCGACGCTCGTGGCGATCCAGGCCAATGTCTTTACGCCGACGTGCGCTACTGCCGGATGCCATAGTGGCGCCGGGGCGCAACAGGGATTACGACTCGAAGACGGCATGAGCCTTGCTAACCTCGTTAACGTGGCCAGTGCCGAGGTGCCTGCATTGATGCGAGTAGCGCCCGGCGACCCGGACAATAGCTACCTGGTGCAGAAGCTCGAGGGCACTGCAGCCGTCGGCGTGCAAATGCCGTTCGGCGGGCCGGCGCTCGATCAGGCGCTGATCAACGACATTCGGCAATGGATTTCCGACGGTGCCAATCCGTAGCCTGGTAGCAGCGCTTGCCCTGCTGGTGGCGGCATTCTCGTCGGCGCTCGCGGAGCCGTACCTTGCAGTTTATGAGGGTATGCAGTGCTCCGCCTGTCACAGTCACCCGGCCGGCGGCGGTAAACGCAATGCCTATGGCAATGCGTTCGCGCAAACTGAAATGCCATCGAAACGCGTCGGCGACGGCGGCATGTGGAGCGGCGAGATCAGTAAGTGGTTTGCCATCGGCGGCAATCTCCGCGCTGAATATCGTTACGTCGACACGCCGAACCAGCCGGAGGTGTCCGAGTTCGACGTCAGCCGCGGCACGATCTATCTTGAAGCCAATCTGATCCCGGGTCGCGTGTCGCTTTACGTGGATCAGCAATTCGCGCCCAGGGGCAGTCTCAATCGTGAGGCTTATCTGAAATTGCGCAGTGAGTCGGGAAAGTGGCACCTGGCGGCCGGGCAGTTTTTTCTGCCGTATGGCTTGCGGTTGCAGGATGACTCCGCCTTTATTCGTCAGGTTACGGGTGTCAACTTCAACAACTCCGACCGCGGATTGCAGGCCGGCTATGAAAGCGGCCCGTGGTCCACGCTGCTGTCGCTGACCAACGGCAGTGGTGGCGCCTCCGAGAACGATACCGGCAAGCAGGTGAGCTTTATCACCAACTTCGTCGCATCGCGCTGGCGTGCCGGGTTGAGCTTCAATTTCAACGATTCCGATGCCGGGGACCGGCAAATGCAGAACCTGTTCTTCGGTCTGAAGACAGGTCCGATCGCCTGGCTGGCGGAAATCGACTGGATCAATGATGATCTGCCGGCTGGCGCTGACAGGGATTCTCTGGCGGGACTGCTCGAGGCAAACTGGTTGGTCGGCAAAGGCCACAACCTCAAATTGTCCTATAGCTATCACGACCCGGATGACGGTATCAGCGACAACCACCAGGTACGCTACAGCGTTATCTGGGAACATACACCAATGCAGTTCCTGCAAGGCCGTGTCGGGATACATATCTATGATGGCATTCCGCAGGTCGATGCACAGAATCGCGATGAATTATTCATAGAGCTGCACGGCTTCTTCTAAATCTCTCTATAATCGCAGGCCCCGATCAGCGCTTTTGTGGTGCCCGCGACCCATGGACGAAAAAAAGTACGAGTTTACGCACGCCGGCATATACAAGTACGTGCAGGAGTACGTCGAGTCATTGCCGGATCTGACGGGTAAGGTCGTCGTCGACATCCCGGCGGGTGACGGCCGGGCCGGCTATGCGTTCAAAAAACGCGGTGCGACAATCAAGGCACTCGATCTGTATCCCGAATTCATGATGATCGACGGCATCGAGTCGAATTACGCGGACTTGTCGGAGCGCTTGCCGCTCGAAGACTCATCCGCGGACTACCTGATTTGCCAGGAAGGCGTCGAGCACATCTCCGACAAGATCGGCATGTTCCAGGAGTTTAATCGCGTGCTGAAGAAAGGCGGCACGCTGCTCTTTACGCTTCCGAGTATTTCTCATGCGCGCGGCCGCTTGTCGTGGTTTCTCGTCGAGAGCGACCTTTGGCGCCGTAGCGCGCCGAACGAGATGGACAGCGTCTGGTTCAGCGAAGGCGAGTCGGATCGACTCTATTTCGGTCATCTGTTCCTGATCGGTGTGCACCATCTGCTGACTATCTGCACCCTGACCGGTTTCAAGACCATCGAACGGCGCAAGACGAAGATCAGCGGTACGTCAGTATTCCTCGGTATCCTTTTCTATCCTTTCATCGCGCTGATGACGCTGGTCGCGTACCAGTCTTACAAGAAGAAGAACAAACATGTCGATGAGAAAAGTCGTAAGGCCATCCTCTGGGAGCGCGTCAAACTGAACCTCTCGCCCACCACCATGTTCCGGCGTCACATCTTCTGGGTCATGCGCAAAGACAAGGAATCGTCAGAGGCGCTCGCCGACATCAAGGCGTTAACCCGCGGTATGTGAACTCACTGTCCCAATCACGCTTCTTGTAGAGCGATCGTACAAATAGCGCGACTGTTGGCACTTTGCCAGCAAAAGCGTGCGCCGCGTCGCGTCGATAATTTGTCCAAACCGGCAAAATGTTCAGCGTTGGGACCACACACTACCTGAGCGAATATGACGTCACCGGTTTTCTACATACTTGTCGCACTCGTGCTGACCAGCGCCATGATCTCGATGGTCTTTTTCATGGCGTGGAAAATGCTTGGCGAAAAACCCTATGCGTTGAGTTGGGCGGTCGCCTTTCTTGCGGCAACGGTGCAGTGGTCGCTAAACCTGGCAAACGCGTGGTTTCCGGATTGGGGGACGTATTGGATTACGGTCAACGCTTTTGCACTCGTCGTCATCACGCTCGGTCTGCGAGGCCATTGCCAACGCACCAAATGCAAACGACTACCGAAAAATCTCTGGCCTTACGCGGGGATCGTCTACGTCGCCGTTATCTGGACGACGATTATCAATCCTCATGTCGGAATAGGAGCGTCGCTGGTCCCCGGTTTGGCATCACTGACATTGTTCGCGTCTGCAACAATGATCATTGCGCATCGCGAGGTTACGCGGCCGGCGGAGTGGGCTGCCGCCCTGTCGCTGATCGCATTCGGCCTCACGCAGCTGGCTGCTGCAGGCGTCGCGTTGATGCAGGGAGCCGACGGCAACGAGGTCTGGCGCAGTCTTTACCTGCACGTCAATTTCCTGACGCTGCCGGCGGGCTATACGGGCACGGCAATGTTTGTTCTCTTCATGCTGGCGTCGGACCTGTCCGAGGATATGAAGGAGATCGCGGTGCGGGATCAGCTGACGGGGCTACTCAACAGGCGCGGATTTAGCGAACAGGGCGCGCAGGCCTTTGCAACAGCCTCTCGCTCGAACAGGCCGCTGTCCGTGATCATCACCGACATCGATCGTTTCAAGTACATCAATGACGAGCACGGTCACGCGGCCGGCGACAGCGCGCTGTGCCATTTCGCTCGCATTCTTGCCGCGGGCCGGCGAACCGAGGACATACTTGCGCGCGTGGGTGGCGAGGAGTTTGCTCTCGTGCTCCCGGGGACCACGCTCGAGGCGGCGACGAAAATTGCCGATGGTCTGTGCAGTTTGATTGATGCCTCGCCGATTCGTGTCGAGGGAAATTCGCTGCCGATGACAGCGAGTTTCGGTGTGGCGACGATATCGGATAAGGATTCGAGCATGACCGACATCATCGTGCGTGCCGACCGGGCCCTGTATCGTTCGAAGCGGGCTGGCCGCAATCGCGTCGACCTGGAGTCGTCGCAAGTGCTACGCGCATTGGATGGTTCGCTGCAGCCGATCTCGAGCTGACCCCACTCAAAAACCCTTTTCCGATCAGCGCTGGCGAACGAGTTGTGCGATTATGGCCACCACGGTTTCGCGCGAATTGACTCACATGCATACGCACAATGGCATTGAGCTGGTCGACCATCCCGTCATCGCAGCGCGGGACCTCGACGCTGCGCGCGTAACGTTCGAGCGACTCGGGTTTACGGTTCCGCCTCGTGGCAGCCACGTGGAATGGGGTACCGGCAATCTGTGCATCATGTTTCCCGAGGACTATGTCGAAATTCGCGGCATCATCGATGCGAGCCGCTTCACCATGCATCTCGATGAGCATCTGAATGCCCATGGTGAAGGCCTGATGGGCGTCGCCTTCGGCACACCCGATATCCAATCCAGTCACGCGGCAATGCTCGCGGGCGGTATCGATGCCGGGGAAATGCGCAAATTGACGCGTAACTTTGAACACCCCGAGGGCTGGACACAACCGTCATTCAAATTGTGTGCGCCGGCCGCCGATGACATCGAAGGTTTGATGCACGTGGTCGTGATCCAACACCTTACGCCTGCGCTGATACGTCGGCCAGAATTTCTGTCCCATGCGAATACTGCCCTCGGCGTTAATGCCCTGAGCGGTACGGTTTACGACAAGCGTCGCGTCGCAACGAAGTTGCGCCGCTTGCTGGGCGACGATGCCGTCACGGAGGATATTGACGGTGTTCGGGCCGTGCTGGCGAGCGGGCAGCGCATCGAACTGTTGTTGCCAGATGAATACGAACGAAAATACGGTGCCATCGCGGAATCGTCCGAGACCGAAATGCCGCGGCTTGGCGTAATGACTCTGCGTGTAGCAAGTGTTGCCGCCGTGAAGGAAACACTGGCTGCTCGCAGTGTCCCGTTCACGGAAGAAGCACGCGGTCTCATTCGCGTTGCCGCAGATCACGCCTGTGGTGCAACGCTGATGTTCACGGAGTCAGTCCCCTCCCGGTAACGCGATGTTGTTTGATGGAACCCCCAAGCTCATTTGATCGTGAGTCCTCGTCGCCCGTCTCTTTGTGGGCTTCAGTGACCCCTTGCCTCAGCTCATTCGAGTCGCTGCACGGTGAGAGACGTTGCGAAGTCGCGATTGTCGGCGGCGGTTTCATGGGGCTGTCCGCTGCGCTCGATCTTGCCGAGGCATCTGTCGACGTCGTGCTCGTCGAAGCTGCAGAGATCGGATGGGGAGCGTCGGGGCGCAACAACGGCCTCATTGCGCCGCTGCCTGAAGCGCAGTCGCGCACGATACTTCCACGCGGCGAGTCGGCCTCCGATACGCAACGACTGCTGACGTCATTCCGGCTGACGGCGGACAATCGGCTCATCATGGGCGGCGCAAGCACAACCGCCGGGAAAGATCACACTCGATTATTACCGCACCTGTATCGCGCGGCGCGGCATCGCTTTCCGGACCTCGATGGCCTATCGTGGCGCTTCGGCTGGAGCGGCTATCTCGCATTGACGCAAGACCACTTGCCGCGGATATTCAATGTCGCCGATGGCTTGCATGCGGGTATTGGCTGCAACGGTCGGGGCATAGCGATGGCGACAGCCGTTGGCGTGGAGCTGGCGAAGATCGTCAGGGGGATGGCAGTGCATGATTGCGATGTGCCGGTGCACAAAGTCAAGAGAGTGTTTGGATTCTCGCTGCGACATCCCGGTGTTGCGGCCGCCGTTTATTGGAAACGGGCGCTGGACTCCATGGAGCGACGAATGAGTCGCCGGTCCGGAGCGACATGAGCAGCGTTTTCTATCGCAATCCGCAGCAGGATTATCCGCGCGGCCTCCGCGGTGAGGGCGTCTACCTCTACGACACGGATGGTCGTCAGTACCTTGACGGTAGCGGTGGCGCAGCTGTCAGTTGTCTCGGGCACTGGCATCCGTACGTCGTTGCTGCGATCAAGCGTCAGGTCGAAGAACTCGCGTACGCCCATACCGCGTTCTTCACCAACGATCCACAGGAGCGGCTGGCAAACCATCTTGCCGCGCGTTTCGGTGAGGACGGTGTGCGTGTCTACTTTCTGTCCGGTGGTTCCGAGGCAAACGAAACTGCCATCAAGCTGGTAAGACAGTACTGGCTCGCGAAAGGCCGCGACGACAAACACATGGTCGTTAGCCGTCACCAGAGCTACCACGGCAACACGCTGGGCGCGCTGTCGCTGTCGGGTAGTCCGGCGCGTCGCGCAATCTTCGCGCCGTTATTGCATGACTGGCCGATGATCGCGCCCTGTTACTCGTACCGCCACCAGCTGGAGAACGAGACCGACGACGACTACGGTACACGCGCCGCAAACGCGCTCGAAGAAGCAATACTGGAACATGGTGCGGACAACATCGCCGCATTCGTTGCCGAGACAGTCGTTGGTGCGACCCTGGGCGCCGTGCCGCCGGTCGGCGATTACCTGAAAAAGATCCGGGATATCTGCGACCGCCACGACGTACTGTTGATCCTCGACGAAATCATGGCGGGCTGCGGCCGCACTGGAACGTACTTTGCGTTCGAACAGGATGATATTCGGCCGGACATCACGACGCTCGCAAAGGGTCTCGGCGGCGGCTACCAGGCGATCGGCGCGACGATCGTTCGCGGTTTCATCCATGACACCATCATGGAGGAATTCGGCGCATTCGCACACGGCCACACCTACATCGGGCACGCGACAGCATGCGCGGCCGCGTTTGCCGTCGCCCGGGTAGTGCACCAGGACGACCTGCTCAGCAATGTGTCGCATATCGGCGCCCTTCTCCGTGACGAATTATCGACGGCGCTCGCCGATCATCCATTGGTAGGCGATATTCGCGGACGCGGTTTGCTGCTCGGTATCGAACTGGTCGCCGACCGTGACAGCAAGGCTCCGGCGGATCCGGGCCTGGCAATACGTATCAAGAATGCGGCGATGCAAGAAGGCCTGCTCATCTACCCGGGTAGTGGCACAGCCGACGGCAAAAGGGGCGCACACATCCTTCTGGCGCCGCCTTTTGTTTACGAATCGACACACGTCGACGAGTTGGTTACGAAGCTCGTCACGGTGCTGGATCGTATTGACGACGTTTGATGGACGGGCAGAACTAGTATGCGTCAATTGCAGAACGTCGTCGGCGTGCTGGGTGGCATGGGTCCGGATGCGACCGTGGACTTCATGGCGAAAGTCATCGCCCTGACCGACGCAGATTGCGACCAGGACCACGTGCGCATGTTGGTCGATCACAATCCTCACGTACCGGATCGCCAACACGCGATCCTTGGCGACGGGGAGGACCCGGGGCCGGTACTTGCCGCAATGGCTGCGCAACTCGAAGCGAGTGGCGCCGGTTTTCTCGTCATGCCCTGCAATACGGCGTATGTATTCGAGGACGATATTCTCGCAGCGACGAGCGTTCCGCTGATCAGCATTATCACCGAGTCGATCGCGGCCGTTCGCGAGCGCGCCTCGGCAGCAAGCTCCATCGGAATCCTCGCTACGGACGGTTGTCTGAAATCCTGTATTTACCAGGCGGGAATAGAAGCAGCCGGCATGACCGCCGTTTTGCCGACTGCAGGCGAACTCGAGCAGACCATGGTCCTGATCGAGGCCATCAAAGCGGGCCGGCACGGCAAGGCAGCCGCCGCGGGAATGAAGAGTCTGGCATCGGGACTAGTGTCCCGCGGTGCCGACGCAATTATCGCCGGCTGTACCGAAATACCGCTGGTGCTGCATGACGGCGACGTCCATGTGCCACTGGTCTCATCGACCGACGCACTGGCCCTGAAAACGGTTAAGCTTGCGACGGGCATAGAGCCGCTGCCGGGCCGTCAATAATCGAGAAAAGAGAGGGCATTGATGTTGCTGTCAAGATTTCCGCGAGTTTCCCTGGCTCATTTGCCGACGCCGCTCGAACACCTGCCGCGGCTGAGCGAGCACCTTGGTGGCCCGCAGATTTTTGTAAAGCGCGACGACTGCACCGGCCTGGCGACGGGCGGCAACAAGACTCGCAAGCTCGAATTCTCAATGGCTGCAGCACTGGAGCAGGGTGCCGATACGATTGTCACTGTCGGAGCGGTGCAATCGAACCACGTGCGCCAGACGGCTGCCGCCGCCTGCAAATTGGGGTTGCGCTGCGAAGTGCTGCTCGAGCATCGTGTTGACGAGCCGTCCAATGACTACCTGAACTCGGGTAACGTGCTGCTCGATCGAATTTATGGTGCGAATATTCGCGAATACCCGGATGGCACCGACTTCGACGCCGCGATGCAGGGGGTTGCCGATGAAGTGAACGCTGCCGGAGCGAAGGCGTACATTGTTCCCGGCGGCGCGTCGAATCAGATTGGCGCTCTCGGTTACGTGAACTGCGCGTTGGAATTATTGGGGCAGGCAAACGACAGCGGACTCGTTATCGATCATATCGTTACCGCAACGGGCAGCGCCGGCACGCAGGGTGGCCTCATCGTGGGATTGAAGGCAATGAACGCCAACATCCCGTTGCTCGGTATCGGCGTCAACGTCCCGAAAGACAAGCAGGAAGAAAAGGTGTTCGATCTTGCTTGTGAAACGGCCGACTACATCGGCGCCCCGGGGGTTGTCGAACGCGCGGACGTCGTCGCGAATTGCGATTACGTCGGGGACGGTTACGGCATACCGACTGAAGCGATGAATGAGGCGGTGATGCTGCTGGCCCGCCTGGAAGGACTGCTGTTCGATCCGGTTTATAGTGGCAAGGCGCTTGCCGGCCTCATCGACCTCGTACAGAAAGGGCACTTCGATGACGCGAAGAACATCGTTTTCCTGCACACGGGCGGCTCGGCGGCCTTGTTCGCCTACGCCGATCAGCTGCAGACCGACTAATGGGTGAAACAGGTACTGCCATGAAACTTTCGATTCTAGTAGCGCGATGGGTGTTGATCGCTTCGGTCCTTATTTCAAGCTCGGTTGTCGCGCAGGACGATGAGGAGCGCGAATCGGCTCCGCCTGCAATGAACTCCGATCCGATGACCGCAGAGCGGTTGGGCGAGCTCATCGTGCGCGTGGACGAGAACGCACGGTCCGAGGAGTCGACCTGGGCGTTTACCCTGGTAGGTCTCAACGTAATTGTTGTCTATGACATGGCGGCTGACCGGATGCGTATCCTGATTCCAATCGGGCCGGCCGAGGACATACCGCAGGAAGAACTGCTGCGCATGATGCAGGCGAACTTCGACTCGGCGCTCGACGCACGTTACGCGATCGCGAATGGGCAACTATGGGGTACATTCATTCATCCTCTGAGTGAGTTGTCGGATGACGAGTTTCTCGTCGGGCTTGCGCAGACCGCCAATGTGGTGCTCAGCTACGGTACGAGCTACTCGTCCGGTCTCTTTACGTTCGGTGGCGGCGATAGTGCGGAAATGCAGCGCGAACTCATCGAGGAGCTCAGGAAAAAGCGCACGTGACAGAACTGATCGACGACATCGTCAGTATCGTCGGCAATTCGGGTGTGCTGACAGGCGCGGATGTCACTTCACGTCCAGCCTCGTGGTTGCGGCCGGAACCCTGTCAGGCCAAGGCCATTGTGCGACCGGCGACGACTGATGAGGTTTCCGCCGTCATGCGTGTTTGTCATGGTGCAGGTCAGATCGTTATTCCGATTGGGGGCAATACGGGGCTGGTCGAGGGGGCGACGGCCGGCAGCGAGGACATTCTCTTGTCCCTCGAACGCATGACCGCAATTGAATCGCTCGACGAAACCGGATGCACGATGACGGTGCAATCGGGCGTGCCATTGCACACGGTGCAGGAAAAGGCGGCCGATTCCGAGCTGATGTTTCCAGTTGACTTCGGTGCCCGCGGTAGCGCACAGATCGGCGGCGCCATATCGACAAATGCCGGCGGTAATGCCGTCATTCGTTACGGCATGATGCGCGAACAGGTGCTCGGTCTCGAGGCCGTACTGGCCGATGGCACCATCGTGTCGTCAATGAATCAGCTGCTGAAAAACAACGCCGGCTACGATCTCAAGCAGTTGTTTATCGGCACCGAAGGCACGCTCGGCATCATTACACGGGCAGTGTTGCGCCTGCGCCCGGCATTACGCAGTCAGAACACGGCATTCGTCGCGGTCGACGAGTATGCGAACGTGCCTGTACTGCTGAAGAGTCTGGGCAGTGCGCTCGGCGGCAGCCTGAGTGCGTTCGAGGTGCTCTGGGAAGATTTCTACGACACGGTGGTTGTCAGTCGGGACAGACATGCGCCACCTGTTGCTGCCGGTCATCCGTGGTATGTGCTCATCGAGGCACGGGGTGGCAACCAGGCTGAAGACGATGCGCGCTTTCAGCAGGCGCTCGAAGAGGCATTGCACGCAGGACTGATTGTCAATGCCGCGATTGCGAGCAATGCGAAGCAGCGCGACGCAATGTGGGCGATTCGGGATGATATCGACGGCCTGGCCGAGATTCTGGATCCCGTCATGGCATTTGACGTCAGCCTGCCGATTGCGAATACAGCGGATTATGCGGCAAGCGTCAACCGGCGATTGACGGAGCGCTGGCCCGACAGCTTCCGCGGCACGACCTTCGGCCACCTCGGAGACAACAACCTGCATTTTCTGCTGACGATGGGCAGCAAGGACCATGAGGAGCAGATCGAGGTGATGAAGATCATCTACGAAGAACTGAAACCCTACCGCGGTTCGATCTCGGCCGAACACGGCGTCGGCCTGGAGAAGCGGGCGTTCCTCGACGTAACACGCAGTGAATCCGAGATAGCGCTGATGAGGACCCTGAAGCAGGCCCTCGACCCTCGCGGGCTGCTCAATCCCGGCAAGATCTTCTAGCTGAAAAAGAGGTGAGACCCCACTCTTACTGGCTGTTCAGATCCCAGTCGTACTCGAAAAACCTGACGTCGTAATCACGGCTTCGTTCCAGTTCCAGTCGCAGGTCTTCGGGAGCAACGCTCGCAACATAATCGATCAGCCCGTGTTCCACGCTGCGCCCGCGCTGGCGCAGGTCGTTGATGAAGTCCTTGCGGAACCATTTGAAGATTCGCGACAGCGTTATCGTCTTGCCCGAGTGATCGATGGCGACATTGCCGTGGTCGGCAACGAATTCGGCCGCGGCTGTCGCGAGCAGGATTTCGAGTTCTGCCCCGGCAGGCAACTCCGGCCGCAATACCGGGCAGCTATCGCTGCCGCAATTCAACACGAAATGAATACGGGCATCACGATGGCGCTTGCGGATGATGCCGTTTTCGACCTCTAACAGGCTGTAGTACTTGCCGCCGAATTGAAAGCGCAAGCGGTAGAAGAATCCCATCCCTGTAACGGCTTCGATCGGAGCTTTCACATCGGTCACGCTGTCGATCGGCCAGTGGTCGAGTGCGGCTTTGATTACATAGGCGTTATAACTCTGTATCCAGTAGACGAGCTCGTCATTGGATGTCGGGAATCGCTCAGCTGAGTTGTCGGGACTGTAGGTACTGACGGCGGCGAGGTAGCTGTCGAGATCGGCGCGTGCGTCGGTGGACTCATACCAGCCTTGATAGTCCACGCGACCGTCAGCATCCACGAATCGCAGCAGGAGTCGCTCGAAAAGATGGTGTGAGAAAAGGTCGTCGGGAAAATCGACCGGCAACGACGCGTTCACCGAAATAGTTTGTGGCCGGTTTACCCAGAGGAAACCGGCCACAAGGATCGCGATGCCCAACGCCACGGCAAGCAGTATTTTCATCATGGTCCACCTGCCGGCGAGCACATTCGCCAGTCAACGCCAGAAGACTGTACTCAAGTAGACCGGCAATTCACGTTACTTATTACGACAAGCCCAGAATGACGTCACGATTTTCGTTATGCCCCTTGCCAGGCCGGGCGAAAAGGGTTATATTCTTGACCGTTCGGTTTTAAATACGTTGATACCATGGCACAGCCTGAAACAAAACGGTCGGTTGGACGACCCCGCGAATTTGACGAGGAAGCTGCACTCGAGGCTGCCATGGATGCGTTCTGGCAGAAGGGCTACGAGGCTACGTCGCTCACGGATCTGTGCACCTGCACCGGGCTCCACAAGGGCAGCCTGTACCAGGCATTCGGCGACAAGCATACGCTGTTCATGCGCTCCCTCAAGCACTACGCGGATCGTGAGTTCAAAGACACTGCGGCGGTTGCTTATCAGTTCGAATCGCCGCTGGACAGCATCCGCGCCATCGTTCGCACCGTCTGTGATCATGCAGCGGAAGGGCGGGGCTGCCTGATGATCAACAGCATGGTCGAGCTCGCACCGCACGATCCCGAGGTCAAGCGAGCAATCGAAAACGAGGGCGAGAAGCGCATACGTGTCTTTACGGAATTGCTGAGCAAGGCAAGGGATCGAGGCGAAATTCGTGCCGACCTGGTGCCGGAAAAGCTGGCGCAGCAGTTGATGATCGGCCTGGCTGGCTCGGCCGCGATGGTGAAGGGCCTGATCACCACGGAGCAGGTCATGGACATCCTCGACGACATGATCGGTTACTGGACCTGACCTTTTTTTGACTAATTTATGACCAATTGGTAACAAATTACACAATCGGAGACTTCAAATGGGTACGTATTTCAAGGCAATCGACCGCTTCGCAGCGGCACTGACGAGGCAGATCATTGCCAGGCGTTGGCTGGTCATTGTGACCGCCGTGGCGCTGGCAGTCGTTATCGGCGCAGGCGCGGGCCGGCTGGAGTTCTCGACCAACTACAGGGTCTTTTTCTCGGACGCGAATCCTGAGTTGCAGGCGTTCGAGAATCTGCAGAACACCTATACGAAGAACGACAACTTCTTCTTTGTGATCGAGCCGCGCGATGGTGGTGCCTTCGACGCGCAAACCCTCGCCGCCGTTGAGCAACTGACGGATGCTGCCTGGCAGATTCCCTACGCGATTCGCGTCGATTCGGTCAGCAACTTCCAGCACACCTACGCAATCGAGGACGACCTGATCGTCGAAGACCTCGTCCGCAACGCGACGGACAGGGATGCGGCTTACCTTGGCGAACGTCGCGACGTGGCTCTCGCAGAGCCTCTTTTACGAAACCAGATCGTAACCGCCGATGCAGGCGTTACGGCCGTCAACGTCGTGCTGCAGTACCCGGAGAAGGGCCTGATGGAAGTGCCCGAGGCCGTGAGCTTCGCGCGCAATCTCAAGGCCGAAATCGAGTCCGATCACCCGAATATCCGGATTCACCTGACCGGCGTATCGATGCTCAACAACGCCTTCGCCGAGACCGGCATGGCCGACGGCGCGACGCTGATGCCATTGATGTTCGTCGTGATATTCGCACTCACGTGGCTGATCATTCGTTCATTCGTCGCTACCTTTTCGACCCTCCTGGTTATCGGGCTCTCGACCATGGTTGCGATGGGTGTGGCGGGCTTCGCCGGCGTCAAGCTGACGCCTATCGCGATGTCGGCCCCGATCGTGATCCTGACGCTCGCTGTCGCAGATTCCATTCATATCCTGCTGTCACTACGAGGCCTGATGCGGGAAGGACTCGAAAAGTCCGAGGCCCTCGTCGAGGCGGTCCGAGTAAATTTCCTGCCGGTGTCGATCACATCGCTGACGACGATTGTCGGATTCCTGTCGCTGAATTTCTCGGACTCTCCACCGTATTGGCATCTGGGCAATATCACGGCGGTCGGAATCGCGGCGGCATGGCTGTATTCGGTCACGCTGCTTCCGGCGATGATCAGTGTGCTGCCATACCGGACCCGGCAAACGCAAACTCCTGAGTGGTCGCAACGAGCCATGGACCGTCTTGCCGATCTGGTCATCAAGAATTACCGCAAGCTTCTGGCCGTCGTAGGCATACCGGCGCTGGTGCTTGTCGCGTTCATACCAACCATGGACTTCAACGATCAATGGGTGGAGTACTTCGACGAGCGCATTGAGTTCCGCACCGATTCGGATGAGGCGCAGGAGTTTTTCGGCTTGTATCCGATCGAGTACTCGGTTCCCGCATCGGGCCCGGGTGGCATCAGCGAACCCGAGTACCTCAGGAACCTGGAATATTTTGCGGAATTCCTGCGCGCGCATCCGAGCGTGACGCATGTGTATTCGCTCTCCGACATCATGAAGCGTCTCAACCGCAACATGCACGCCGATGACGACGCTTATTACCGAACGCCTGCTGACCGGGAGCTGTCGGCGCAATACCTGCTGCTCTATGAGCTGTCGTTACCGTATGGCCTGGATCTCAACGATCGTATCAACATCGACAAGTCTGCGACTCGTGTCACGGCGACGGTCAGCCGGACAACGACAGCGGAGACAAAGCAGTTTTTCGCTGATGTTGACGAGTGGATGGACAAGAACTGGCCGTCCTACATGCATACGGATCCGACCAGTGCAGCCGTCATGTTCACTTATATCAGTGAGCGCAACATGCAAAACATGATCACGGGCACGATTGTGGCGATCGCAGCCATCGCCCTGATCATGATGTTCGCGCTGCGCAGCGTACCGCTCGGCGCACTGAGCCTCGTTCCGAATGGCCTGCCCATCCTGACGACGTTCGGCGCCTGGGCACTGTTGGTCGGTGAGGTGGGTTTCTCGGTAGCGACAGTCGCATCGATCTCACTCGGAATCATTGTCGACGACACGGTCCACCTGCTGTCCAAGTATGTGCGAGCACGCGACGAGCGCGGCTTGAGCGTCGAAGACTCGATTCGCTATGCGTTCCACAACGTCGGCATGGCCATCGTCGTCAACACAATCATCCTGACGGCGGGTTTCCTCGTCATGACGACATCGGCATTCAAACTGAATATGGATCTCGGCCTGATGACCATACTGGCGATCATCTTTGCGCTGATTCTCGACTTCCTGTTTCTCCCGGCGTTGCTGTTGCTCGGCAAGCGTGATCGTGAGCCGCAGGAGATCGGGCAGCTCGAACTGCAAACGTCGACTACATGACATTTTTTTGAATTTGAAAAGTGAGGAATGACAATGAAACTCAAGACTACAGTAGGCATGGTTTTACTCATGTCCTTTGCAATTTCGGTCGTCGCCAGGGTTGAAGCGGCGACCGAAGAAGACAAGGGCTTCGAAATTGCAGCTCGTTCGGATCGTTCGGACCTGGGCTTCGGTGACAGTGAAGTAGAGCTGAAAATGGTTCTGCGCAACGCCGCGGGGCAGGAATCGACGCGATCGCTGCGAATCACGACGCTCGAGAAGCCGGATGAGTCCGTGGGCGACAAGAGTCTCGTCCTGTTCGATACACCACGCGATATCGAGGGCACTGCGCTGTTGTCACACGCCAAGATCCTCGATCCCGATGATCAGTGGTTGTTTCTGCCGGCACTCAAGCGCGTCAAACGGATTTCGTCGAGCAACAAGTCGGGGCCGTTCGTTGGCAGCGAATTTGCGTTCGAGGATTTCACGGCGATTGAACTCAATAAGTTTGATTACATACACATTGGCGAAGAGGTGTGTGGAGATCTGACTTGCGACGTCATCGAGAGAACGCCGCGCTATGAGAATTCGGGATACACGAAGCAGGTGTCATGGGTCGACCAGACCGATTTTCAGATTCGCAAGGTCGAGTTCT
>Ga0255053_10000415_pt1 | contig 23525 bp, 22 predicted proteins | sample JV7_2_22_MG_FD_188635 | JGI IMG/M metagenome (GOLD analysis project Ga0255053, IMG submission 188635) | Seawater microbial communities from Jervis Inlet, British Columbia, Canada - JV7_2_22 | ecosystem: Environmental > Aquatic > Marine > Inlet | place: Canada: British Columbia | collected... | reverse complement strand
GCCCGCTTCGGGCGCGAGGTGCAGATCACCAGCTCCTTGCGCCATCCCAACACCATCGAGATCTACGACTACGGCTACACACCGGATGGCACCTTCTACTACGCCATGGAGTACCTGGAGGGCATCGACCTCGGCGACTGCGTCCAGAACGACGGGCCCCAGCCCGAGGCCCGCGTGCTCCACATCATGCGCCAGGCCTGCGGCTCGATCGCCGAGGCCCACACGGCGGGGCTCATCCACCGCGACATCAAGCCCGCCAACGTCATGCTCAGCGAGCGCGGCGGGCTGCTGGACTTCGTCAAGGTGCTGGACTTCGGGCTGGTGCGGCGCGAGCAGCAGACCCAGGACACCGCGCTGACGGACGTGCAGTCGCTCACCGGGACGCCGCTCTACATGCCGCCTGAAGCCGTGCGCTCGCCGGAGAGCCTGGACGCCCGCGGCGACGTCTACCAGCTGGGCCAAGTGGCCTACTACCTGCTGACCGGGCGGCACTTGTTCACGGCGGAAAGCGCCATGGACGTGATGCTCAAGCACGTGAGCGAGGCGCCGGAGCCTCCTTCGAAGGTGCTGGGCAAGCCGGTCTTCGAAGAGCTGGAGACGCTGATCCTCACCTGCCTGGAGAAGGACCCGAATGCCCGGCCCGCCAACGCCGGCGAGCTTCTGGAGGCGTTCGAGGGCTGCAGCCTGCCCGAGGTCTGGAGCCAGGCCGACGCGCGCGCCTGGTGGGCCGAGTGGCACGCCCACGAGCCCGTAGAGGACGAGCCGAGTTCCACGTCCACCGGCACCCTTCCCACGGGCATCGATCTCGCCGAGCGGACCCCACCCTCGGTCAAGCGGTCCTAGACTCTCTCCATGGCGGCCGCGCGAAGCCAGCCGGGCGCCGGGCTCGCCATGCTGGCGGCCCTGGTGCTGATGTCGGTGCACGTGGCCGGGAAGGCGGTCCGCGACACCCTCTTCCTGTCCAACTTCGAAGTCACGTCGCTGCCGAAGATGATGATCGCGGCGTCGGCCGCGTCGCTGCTGGCGGCGATTGGTGTCTCGCGGCTGCTGTCGCGGGTGGGCCCGGCCCGTGCCGTGCCGGTGGCCATGGTCTTCAGCGGCCTGGCCTTTCTGGGCGAGTGGCTGTGGCTGCGCGCGGCGCCGCAGGCGGGAAGTGTGGCGGTCTACCTGCACCTGGCGTCCATCTCGCTGGTGCTCTTCAGCGGCTTCTGGTCGGTGGTGAACGAGCGCTTCGACCCCTACACGGCCAAGGGCGTGGTGGCCCGCGCGGGCGGCTTCGGGGCCCTGGGCGGCGTGCTGGGAGGTCTGGTCGCCCTGGGGCTGGCGCCGCGAATCGGCGTCGAGACGCTGCTGCCGGGCTTCGCGGTCCTGCACCTGGCGTGTGGCGGAGTGGTGTTCGCCCTGGGCGGGCCGTCGCGGCCCGCGCGCGCGGCCGCGGCCGAGCCCGACGCGCCGGGTCCGTCGGGCCTGGGGGCCGTGCTGAGCTCGTCCCTGCTGGTGAAGATGTCGGGCCTCATCATCCTGGTGCAGGCCACGGAGCAGCTGATCGACTACGTCTTCAAGGCCTCCGCCGCCAGCGCCTACGGCGACCCGGCCTCGCTGGTGAGCTTCTTCGCCGTCTTCTACACCGCGTCCAACCTGCTGGCCTTCGGCCTGCAGACCGGGCTCGGCCCCCGCGCGCTGGCGACCATCGGGCTGGGCGGCACCCTGGCCGTCCTCCCCGCAGCGGTGGCCTTCGCCAGCGCCGGGGCCGCTCTGTTCCAGCGCATCTGGAGCGTGAGCCTGGCGCGCGCCGCCAACGCGGTGTTTGCGGTCTCGTTCTTCAAGGCGGGCTTCGAGCTGCTGTGGACGCCGGTCCCCGCCGAGACCAAGCGGCCGGCCAAGGTGTACGTGGACGTGGCTGCGGGTGGCCTGGGCGATCTGGCAGGCGCCGGCCTCGTCCTGCTCCTGGTCGCGTGGATTGCCGACCTTCCCGGCACCATGCTGCTGGGCGTGGCGGCGGCCCTTTCCCTGGCCTCGCTCTACCTGGTGGCGCAGCTCCACCGGGGCTACGTCAGCCAGCTGGCGGAGAACTTGCGCAGCGGAGCCGTGACGCTCAGCGAGGCCGACGTTCACGACGCGACGACCGCACACACGTTGGCCGATGGGCGACTCACCGTGGACCGGGCCGAGCTGCTGGCTCGGATTCGCGAGCTGGACCAGGCCGGCGCCGCGCCCAGACTGGCCGGCGCGGCCGCCGCCGTCGAAGGCGCCGCGCCCGCCGTCAGCACCGCCGAGGCGCTGGAGCGGATTTCCGACCTGCTGTCAGGCGAGCCGGAGCGGGTTCGGGAAGCGCTTCGTGCCAGCGCCGGAGTCCTGGAGCTGGTCTCCCTGGTGATGCCCATGCTGGGCCGCCATGCCCTGGCAGACGACGCCCTGACCTTCCTGCGCCAGATGGCGCCCCGGGCGGTGGGCCACCTGGGCGACGTGCTGCTGGATCCCGAGACCGAGGTGGTGATCCGGCGCCGCGTGCCGCGCGCCCTGGAGGCGGCGCCGGGCCCGCGCGCCATGGAGAGCCTGGTGCGGGGCTTCGAGGACGAGGACTTCGACGTGCGGCTGGCGTGCGCGCGCTCTGCGGCGCGTGTGGCGGAGGCGGACTCCGCTTGCCGTCTGCCTCGCCAACAGGTGATCCGCCTCGTCCAGCGCGAGCTCGAGGTCAGCGAGCGGAAGTGGGAGCAGCAGGGCCGCCGGCGCGGCCAGAGCGCGGAGGAGCCGACCCTGCTGGAGACCGCGGACCTGGCGCGGATCGATCGCAGCATGGAGCTGGTGTTCAGCCTGCTGGCCCTGGCCTACGGAGTGGACGTCATGGCCTCCACGCTGCGGGCGCTGCACTCGGCGGATCCCACGCTGCGCGGCACCGCCCTCGAGTACATCCAGACGACGCTTCCCGAGAAGCTGCGTCGTCAGCTGGTGAAGCGGGTTCCCGGCGGCGACACGGCGCGGGTCACCCAGCGCCGCGGCGAGGAGCTGGCCCAGGCCCTGATGCAATCGTCGGCGTCGTTGCCGCGGCGGGGCGGGGGATCGAGCTCGTCATGAGACGGCTTCGCTTGTGGGCGCTGATGCTCCCGGTCCTGCTGCTGCCCGGAACAGCCGCGGCCGACGCCCTGATTCGCACCCAGGCGATGTTGGCGACCACCATCGCCGAGTACTTCGTCGAGGAGGACCGGGTCCGTGTGGAGCTCGAGATCGGCATGGGCGACATCGAGACCTTCGCCAACCTGCTACCAGACGATCCCTACCGCGCGCTCGGCCGCGAGCCGCAGCCGTTCTCGGAACGGCTCGCCCGCTTCTTCGAGCACGACCTGACCGTGGCCGCGGACGGGAAGCGGCTGCCCGGTCGCTTGACCCGCGTCGAGCCGCGCGTGCGGCTGCGCCGCGACGACATCACGGGCGAGCCGCTCCCGGCGGGAGAGGAGGAGGAGGGCGAGCCCGTGGTCTTCGCGCGGCTGGAGTACGCCCTCGAGGGGCGTCCCGCGCAGATCACTTTCTACGGCCCGCGCAGCGGCCCGGCCAGCGTGGGGTTCGTGGTCTACCACGGGGCCGTAGCGGTGAACGACTTCCGCTACCTGGTGCCCGCGCAGACGCTGATGCTGGACTGGGAGGATCCGTGGTACAGCCGCTTCCAGGCGCGGGGCCTCCGCCGCCAGTACTTCGCGCCCATGGCCGGCTTCATCTACGTGGATCCCTACGAAGTTCGCAAGGAGATCATCGCCCGCCCCCTCGACTTGCAGCGCTTCATCGACCTGGGCCTGGAGGGGAAGTCCACGATCTCCCCGGAAACCCAGCCGGAGCTGCTGCGCCGCGTCGCCGAGTTCCTGCGCGAGCATCATCCGGTGGAGATCGACGGCGTCGCCGTGGAGGGGGAGCTGGCGCGGATCAACTTCCTGGAGCGCACGCTCAAGACCAGCCGCGTGGTCGATTCGGCCGAGGAGCTGGACGTCCATGCGGCGGTGATCGGTGCCATCTTCGTCTACCCCACCGACGGTCTGCCCGAGCGTGTGACCATGGACTGGGATCTGTGGATGGACCGGGCGCCGATGATCCCGTGCGCCAGCGTCGATCAGGCGGGCCCGCTCCCTACGTTTCTGGAACCCGACTTCCGGGTTCTGGAGTGGCGCAACTTCCTGAAGAACCCGGAGCTTCCCACGCTGACGGTGCTGCGCCCGCCGCCCGGGATGCTGCAGCGCGCGATGTCGGTGTGGGGCCGTTGGCTGCTGCTGGCGGCGGCGGTGCTCACGCTCGCGCTGTGGGCACGTCGCAGGGATCGGGGCTCGGCCGTCGCCGCCGTCGCGCTCCTCGCCCTGTTCGGGGCCGGCTTCTGGTGGAGCCGGGATGCCGCACTCTCCGACGAGCGCGCCGGCGAGGTGGTCGGCGGGCTGCTCCACAACGTCTACCGGGCCTTCGACTTCCGCGACGAGGAGCGCATCTACGACCTGCTCGCCGAAAGCGCGTCCGGCGACCTGCTGGAGCAGATCTACCTGGAGACCCGCCGCGGCCTGGAGCTGCAAGGGCAGGGCGGCGCGCGGGCGCGGGTGAAGGAGGTCGAGGTGACCGAGCTCTCGGCCCGCTCCGCGGAGGCGGGCGCCTTCGCCGCCACCACCACCTGGAACGTGGGCGGCTCCGTCGGTCACTGGGGCCACGTCCACCAGCGCCGCAACCGCTACCGTGCGGAGCTTCGCGTGGCGCCGCTGGACGGCGCCTGGAAGTTGGTGGACCTGGAGGTGCTGGAGGAGGAGCGGCTCTAGGGGAGCCCCCGCGATCCCCGCTGATCGGTGTCAGTCGAGCGGCTGCGTGGGCGGGGGATTCAACCCCTCCAGGGTGCCCTGCTTCAGCCAGTCCGACATCAGGCCGGTGGCGGGCTCGCCGCGGGGCGCCGTGTCCCACTCCACGCTGGTCCCCTGGGGCCAGGCCTCGTGGTTGAAGGTGGCTTCCCGCACCTCGATGTGGTCCTTGGTTACGTTCAGCACCGTCAGGTCGTCGGCCATGGTCAAGGGGCCGTCGTAGGTCTCGCGCACCCCTTCGTAGAGATCGAACTCGATGTCCCGGTGGTTCCAGTAGTGGTAGGCCACCGCCATGCGCGGCTTCACCATCGACATGAGCTTCCCGAACCCCTGCGGCGGCGTGTGGATCTGGGAGGTGACCCAATAGGCCTGCTTGTAGGGGAAGCCCGCGATCTTCATCCACTGCTCGGGCGTGAAGAAGCACTCGTGCACCACCACGTCGGCTCCCTTGGCTTCCTTGGCGAACCACTTATTCGGGACGCTATCGCCGCCGAAGACGAAGCTCAGGCCGTTCCAGTCCAGCCGGAAGCTGACCGAGCCGTCGCGAATGTGGATGGCCGGGAACGTCGTCACCACGACCCCGTTCTGGTCGTAGATGACGGCGGTCTTCGAGAAGTCGAACTCGTGGGCGACGATCTCGCCGCCGGCGTTGGGCAGGGTTCCGGCCCGGGACGTCACGTCCCAGGCCCAGGCCTGGCGAATGTGGTCCACGTGGACCTTGGTTCCCAGCTCCGGTGTGGAGCCCGACGGACCGTAGACGTGCAGCGGCTCGTAGCGACCGTTGAGCCAGCCACCTACCCAGAGTGCCGCGACGTCGCCTACATGGTCAGTATGCAGGTGGCTGGCGAAGACCGTGTCCAGGGTGGAGTAGTCCACCTCGAGGCCAGCCAGCCGGTCCGTGGCTCCCGTGCCCAGGTCGAAGAGGAAGGACTCGCCGTTGCCCAGCTCGACCAGGAACGAGGCGGCGACGTTGCTCGGCGACTGGTTCGGCATTCCGGTGCCCAGCGCGACGATGCGCATCTCGCCGGAACCCAGCTTCTCCGTGTTGGGGTAGTAGGTGCGGGGATAGCGGTTGTTCTTGATGGCCTGGGGAATGCGGCCGAACGGCACGTTGACGCCGTCCACCTGGTCCGGCTTGGCTGCGCTGAGGTCGGCCAGCAGGAACGACGTGATCACGGCCGCTGAAAGCGCCACGAGCAACCTTCTCATCGGGGGCCCTCCTTCGACACCCGGCTACTTCATCCACCCGAACAGGGCGGAGGGCACGGCCGGGATGATGTACGTGCGGAAGTTCCAGTCCGCGCCCACGCCGTCGGGTCGGACGACGTTGTAGTGGAACTCGACGCCGACGCGGACCGGCACCTTGCCGATCTGGAAGGTCCGGTTGATGCCCAAGCCGACCGGGACGGTGAACTTGTTCCCGCTGGTGGCCTCCCAGTTGGCGATGATGTTGGGGCCGGCGCCGATCGACATGGTGTCGCTGATCGAGTAGTAGACGAAGTACTGGAGGTTCGAGAGGCGGACGTCGTCGCGGTCGCCGTCGCCGGCGAAGCTGAGGTAGTTCTGGAGCAGCCCGCCGATCTTCCACTTGGGTCCCATGTAGGCGTAGAGCGCCGAGGGGCCCATGGACCACTTGCCGTCGCCGAGGAGGTCCTCGCTCGCGGTCGGGAAGGCCGCGTCCAGGCCGAGGCCCCACACGGAGATCTTGCCGGGGGCGTGCTTGATCGCCTCCTTGGGCGAGAGCAGTCCCACGTAGAACATGTCGCCGAAGCCCGTGGTGCGGCCGCTGAAGGCGTCGATGGGCAGGAAGCTGCCGCGGCTCGGCGGCTGGCCCGGGCCTCCACCGGCCGGCATGAAGGTCGGGTCGGCCCCGAAGTCGTCGACCTTGTCCTGGCTCATCGGGAAGCTGGGCACGTTGTAGACGATGCGGTTGATGACGTTCCAGTTCTCGCTGACGCCCTTGGGAAACTGAAGGATGCCCATGTAGTTGTACTGGCTCTCGCCGCCCCGGCTCACGTCGTCGTTGGTCAGGCGCCACCAGTCGAACTGGTTGAACCACATGGCCACGTTGCCCAGCGGGTTGTCCATCAGTCGCGACATCTGGGCCAGGGTGGGCTCGCAGCCGGCCTTCAAGACGGCGCCCAGATCAGCGTCCACGTCGTCGCGGAAGGCGCGGCACTCGTCCGAGACCTTCCCCTCCTCCTGCGCGTGAGCCGGCGCTGCCGCAAGGGCGACCAGGCCGGCGATGGCCAGGAAAGTCAGAAATGAAGAGACGTGCAGGTTTCGCATGCTTCCCCCTCCATGGGATTCTCTCAGAGGCCCGTAGGGCCGCCATCCCCTTCGGGCCCGGGCTACTCGCCCCAGTAGCCCGGGCGCCAGTCCTGGTCCTCCAGGCCGTAGCGCTTCATGTGCTCGTCCAGCATCTCGTCCGAGGCCTCGTAGCCTTCGCGCCACTTGCCGCTCTTGATGAAGTCCGACATGGGGTCGGGCAGGCCGCGCTGCGGCGGCGGCTGCTTCGCGGTGCCGGGAACGCCCCAGGCGTCCTCGGGGGCGGATGTGGGGCATGGTGTGCAGCTCCATACACAGGTGTCCGGTGACGTTGGGAACTTGCCTGCGCGGCCCGGGCGTGTCAATACACCCCTGTATGGTTGTTGCGAAGCCCCAGCAGACGCTTACGCGGGAAGACTGGCTGACCGCAGCATTGGAGGCGCTGGAGGAGTCCGGCGCCGAGGGGCTGAAGGTTCTGCCCCTGGCCCGGCGCCTGGGCGTCAGCCGCGGCAGCTTCTACTGGCACTTCCGGGACCGGGGCGAGCTGCTGGCGGCGGTCCTCGACTACTGGGACCGCTGGTCCACCCAGATCGTCATCGACACTCTGGACACTAGTTCCGAGGACCCTGCGAGCCGGCTCCTCGCCCTGATGGAGATGGTCACGGAGCGGCGCCTCACTCACTACGACCCGGCCGTCCGCGCCTGGGCGGTTCGCGATGCCGACGCGGCCCGGGTGGTGCGACGCGTGGATCGCCGCCGACTCGCCTACGTGACCGGCCTCTTCCGCAAGGCTGGGTTCGCTGCGGCGGAGGCGGACGGGCGGGCCCGGCTCTTCGTGGTCTACCTGAGCACCGAGGCGATCTTCTTCGCGCGTGAGCCGGCTGCGCGCCGCCGGCAGCTGCTCCGGCTGTGCCACCGGGTGTTGACCGCGCGTTAGCGCAGCGCTGCCTCCAGCCGCGCGGCGTTGTCCTGCATGGCTCCGAGCCAGTCGTCGCCGCAGCGGTTGCCGCAGGGCGCGAAGACCACGCTCTCCACGCCCAGCGCCTTGAGTCGCTGGGCCGTCGACGGAACTGGCTCGGCCTCCCAGAGCATCAGCCGCGCGGGATGCTCGCGCAGCAGCGCCTCCAGGCTGCGCCACTCGCCGGCACCGGGGTGCGCGTCCGGCTCCCAGTGCAACGAGCGGCCGTTCAGCCGGTAGCGTCGTCCCAGGTACTGGTAGACCGGGTGCGAGAAGAGGATGGGCGCCTCGCCCAGGCTGGCTGCTGCGTCGGCCAGCCGGTGGTCCAGCTCGGCCAGGTCCGACTCCACACCGGCGAGTCCCGTCGCGAACGTCTCCGCGTCGGCCGGGCGCGTGTCCGCAAGCGCGCCGGCCACGGCGCGCGCCTGCTCCGCCGCCAGCGTGGCGTCGAGCCAGGTGGTGAATGCCACCTCCCCATGGCTGTGATCTCCCTTGGGTCCGTGCTGGTGGGTGGTCGCGTCCTCCACCGGAATCAGTCGGTCCTGGAACCCGGCCGACGTGTCGAGCAGGGCGCGGCGCCGCAGCGTCGCGCGCGCCACCCAGCCCGCGTAGCCCGCGCCGTTCAGCAGGATCAAGTCACCCCCCTGGTACGCCGCCACCGTCTCGGATTCCGGCGACCAGAGCGCTGGGTCCACGTCGGCCGGCGCGGGAAAGCGCACTTCTACGGCCTCGCCGCCGATGCGCTGCGCCATCCACCCCAGAGGCGCGTTGACGGTGTAGACGACCAGCGGACCTGCGGTCGCTGCTGCGTCGGGCGCGGGCGCCTGGGACTCCGGCGAGCAGGCCGGCAGCAGCAGCAGCAGAAGAAGAAGGGCGGCGAGCCTCACGAGAGCAGGAACCTCCGGATGGCGGCCTCGCCGAAGCGACTGGTGACCAGGGTCAGCACGCCCGCAAGGACGATGCCCAGCAGTGTCACGCCCACCACCTCCGAGAGCAGCACCGTCGCCACGCTGGCGCGGGAGCCGCCGATCTTGACCAGGGTTTCGATCTCGCGGCGGCGCAGGCGAATCGAGAGCAGGAAGACCAGCCCGGCGGTGGCCAGGGTGGCCACGCCCACCGCGCCGACCGCGGCGACGGCGTAGCTCTCCACGGTGACGACCGTCTCGAGGAGTTCGTCCATCACCGCGGTGGGTCGCAGCACCTGGATCGGCTCGTCGGGCGCCTGGTAACGGCCCAGCAGCAGGGCGCGAGCCTTGGCGTCGCGCGGCCGGGCCAGGATCGCCGAGATGGGAAGCTCCGCTTGCTCGCCGTGAAAGTGGAAGCTGGCGGCGTTCTCCGGGGTGATCTCGTTGTACTCCACCACCGACGCCTTGGCGGTGATGCGCCCGCCTTCGCGCGCCGCCACATCGGTCTGGGCCTTTGCGTCGGCCAGGTCGCGGTGACCGTGGCCGAGCCCGGCGATGATCCAGGCCGTCTTCAGGTCTACGAACACGGCGCCGTCGTCGGGGGTGTGGGAAGGAGCGAGCACGCCCGCCACCCGCATCTTGAGCGGATAGACTCCGGCGAGCTGGAAGACCGTCTCCGGCGACGAGACCAACGCGTCGCCGGGTCCCACGCCCAGCTCCGCCGCGGCCCGCGCCCCCACCACGCACTCGCCCAGCACGGCCAGCATCCGGCCCGCGGCCACGTGCAGGCCGCGGAGCTCGAAGTACTCCAGGGTCGTGCCGACGATCGGCTTGTCGCGCGTCCGAAAGCCCAGATGCAGCGGGATCGCCTCGGCCAAGCTTGATTCGTCCACCCGCGTGGCCTCGGCGTAGGCGATCGACGGCGGCGGCTCGGCGTCGAAGTAGAGCGAGGCCAGCACCAGCTCCAGGGCGCTGCCCCGGGCTCCCAGGACCAGGGGCGTGGCCTCGGCACGCGCCGTGAGCTGCGCGGCGCTCTGGCGGACCAGCACACGCAACCCGATCGGAAGGAACACGATCAGCGCGATGGAAAGCACCAGGATCAGCGTCTTGATCCGGTGATGGAGCAGGTAACGCCATGCCAGGTAGGCGGCGCCGCTCACGACCCGCTGCTCCAGAAGCTCTTGAAGTCGATCACGCGCTGGAAGTGCGGCAGCAGGTCGTGGTCGTGGGTCACCGTGAGCAGCGCGGCGCCGCTGCGGTCGGCGTAGGCGAAGAGCGCGTCCAGCGCGCGCTGCTTGTTGTCGGGGTCGAGGTTGCCGGTGGGCTCGTCGGCCAACACCAGGTCCGGCTCGGTCACCAGCGCGCGGCACAGGGCGGCGCGCTGGCGCTCGCCGTGGGAAAGGCGCGCCGGCGGCCGGCCCAGCTTCTCGCCCAGTCCGACCCCGTTCGCCAGGGCGCGCGCCCGGGCCCGGGCCGGCGTGTCCAGGCGCAGGGCGGGGTTGATCCGGTAAGGCAGCAGGATGTTGTCCAGGACCGACAGGTACTCCAGCAGCTCGAACTCCTGGAACACCAGACCCACGTGCCGCGCGCGGAAGGCGCGCCGGGCGGCGTCTCCCAGGGCGGTGATCTCGGTCCCGGCGGTGGTCACCTTGCCGCGATCCGGCAGGGCGATCCCGGCCACCAGGTGCAGCAGGGTGGTCTTCCCCGCGCCGCTGGGGCCGATTACGGCCACGCGCTCCCCCGCCTCCAAGCGGAGCTCCGGGACCCGAAGCTCGAAGTCCCCGCCCCGATAGCGGAAGCGGATGTCGCTGAGCTCGAAGGCGGCCGTGGCCATGACCGCGGAGTCTACTGCTTACGGCGCATCCAAGGCCGAGGCGCACATCCGGTTCTACCAGCAGCTGGCGAGCGGCCCGCGCTACCTCGGGACGGGCAGTGTCTCGACCAAGGCATCGCGCAAGCCCGGCTCAGTGACGTCGATGGCCCGGGGCTCGTAGCTCGGTCTCGTGTTCAGGGTGGTCATGAAGGGGGCCGGGCACGCCGGCGCGCGCTCGTCGTCTGACCGGGAATGGCAAGTGAACGCCACCCCGGAAGCATGGGCCCCGACGAAACGCGGCGAAACGCCACAGAACCATTGCATCGTGGCCCGCTTCATGTCGCCCGCGGATCGAGGTGGCTACAGTCCGCGAGTGCTGCTGCACTTCGGCTACGCCACGGCTCTCGTCTTCGGCACGGTCTTCATCCACGCCGGATGCACGGTGCTGGCGCTCGGATGGCTCCGTTCCCTCCGCGCGCATCAGTGGGCGCTTCGCAGCCAACCGGCTCGTGCCTCGGTTCTCGGGGCGCTGGTGCTCCTGATGTCCCTGGCGGCCCTCTTGGAGTCCGCCCTGTGGGCCGGGTTCTACGTGATGGTGGGTGCCCTGCCCACGTTCGAGCATGCGCTCTACTTCTCCCTCGTCACCTTCACAACGCTCGGCTACGGCGACGTCACCCTGCACGAGCAGTGGCGGATTCTCGGCGCGTTCCAGGGGGCGAACGGGATCGTGATGTTCGGCTGGACCACGGCCCTGATCGTGGCCGTCGTCCAGCGCGTGTTCCTGCACCGAGAGCCGGACGCGGGGGAGAGCTGAGCCTCAGCCGGTGTCGCCGCCGCCCTGCGCCACCTGGGCAAGACGCTCGCCGTAGGCCTGTACGACCAGATCCACGACCGCTGGTTCCAAGAGATCACCAGAGCGTCGGGGAACTGACCCCGCCGGCGCGATCCGCGGCCGGAGCCGGCCGCGGGCTTGGAGTTGCCCTCGCCGGCCCGACCCCGGGAATTGCGGAGTAGGACTCGCTGTGTGCGAAATCGTCGATCCTGCGTACCATGGACCGTCGCCTCGTATAGATGGGGACAGCAATGAAGCGAATGACTCTTTGCCTACTTCTCCTGGCCTTTGGGCACGCGGCCTCAGCCGAGACGTCTTTCCAGTTTGCTGCACCGAATCACCAGTCGCCCAAGGACCCGGACGTCAACGGCGTTCGACTCGCCATCTTTCACGGCAAGAACCGGAGCGTCCGTGGCTTCGATCTCGGGCTGCTGTCGCTGAGCGAGACTTCGAAGCTGTCGGGCTTGAGCCTGGTGCTCGGAGTCGGCAAGGTCACCGGTGAAATGTCCGGTGGCGCCGCCATCAGCCTCGTCAATGTCCACACTGGCAACGATACGGGCCTGAATGCGGCCTTCGTCAATCGGATCAATTCCGCAGAGAGAGCCGTCGACGTCGGCTTCGTGAACATCGCCGACGGCACTACCATGGTGGATGTGGGCGGGCTGAACGTTTCCAATCGTTCGACGGCTCAGGTGGGCTTCATCAACGTCACCAAACAGATCACGGGTTTCCAGTTCGGCTTCCTGAACATCGCCGAGAATGGCTTCCTGCCCGTCTTCCCGATCTTCAATTTTCCGAAGCACTGAGCCGCGGTGCTCACCGGGGCAGCGGATCGCGACGAGGCAACCGATCGTCACGAGCCCGATCTCACGCAGCCGTTTCCTTGTCCGTTACCACGAGTTCGATGCTGCAATCCAGGATCTGGAGGAGCGAGACCAGCTGATTCATGGACTTGCGTGTATTGGTGGTGTCCAGGAGACGGTACAGCTGAGGCACGGAGGTCCTCAGCCGCCGAGCCAGTTCGCGGCGGCTGAGGCCGCTCTCCTCGGCGCGCTGCTTGGCCTCGGCGGTCAGCTGGTAGATGAGGAGGTCGCGGAGGTAGGTCGGGTCCTCGTTGTACTCCAGCACCTGGTCGAGATGGACGGAGCCCTCGTCGCCCGACTCCAGGGCATAGGTGAAGCCCTCGTTGGCCAGCTCTCGGTCGACGTAGGCATCGGCCACCTTGTCGGCCGAGTCCGGCTGGGGCTCGGCCTTCACGTAGGGGAAGGCGTAGGCGTCGCCGGAGTAGGTGACGATCCGGAACTCCCCCTTGCGATTGTTTACTTCGACCTTGCGGATCTTCACAGTGCGCCCTCGTCTTCGAGCCCGCGGATCAGGCGAAGGACCTTGGCGGAAGCTTTCCCCTTCATGGGCTGCCAGCTGTCCAGGTCCCATTTCACCACGAGCCTGCCGTCCCGGTAGACGTGCACGTGGCGGGGAGTGTGGTCTCCTTTCCAGGTGAGGAAGACATGACCTCCTCGCCGGACCTTGCCCATCGGAAGATGTTACCATTAGTGGTAACAGTTGCAAGTTCGAGCCGAGAGCCACCCCGTCAGGCCCGCTGGAGCTCGTTTCCGATGAGCTTACTGGTGCGCGGCGGCGGGGCGGTTCCTCGATGATGACAAGCGATTGAGAACCGTTTCGTCCTGAATGGGGTTCAGCAGGTCGCGAGCTCGACTCTCGCCGGCCCGACCGGTTCCGCCCTCAGCTGTCGTCTTCGCCTTGGGCCCGTGCTTCGAAGTGGCGCAGGAACTCGCGGTCCTTGGGCCGATCGCTGAGTTCCTTCGAGCGCAGCAGCTTCTCCAACCGGCCCACCCGGAGCGTGACACCGGCCACGGTGAAGTCTTGCGCGTCGCGCGCGAGATCGGCGTAGCTGAAGCCCCGCACCGAGAGCATGAGATCGAACTGCGCTCCGTCCTCGTGCGCCGCCGTGATGCAGGCGCCGCCTGCCACGACGTTGGCGAGGATCGCGTCGTCTTCGCCGTCCAGGAAGGGCTCTCCGCCCGCTTGGAACGAGAACCCCCGCGCAGCCAGTGCGTCGAGGGCCTTGCGAAGCTGGGCGGGCTCTGGCGGAAGAAGAAGGTCCAGGTCCAGGGTGGCGAACGCCTCGGCTCCGTCTCGCGCGTAGAAGTTGATCCCGCCCACGCCCACGATGACCGAGTCCACCTCCGCAGCCGCGAGGGCCGCCAGGGCCTGCGCGAACCCGCTAGCGGTCTCGGCCACGGGTCGCCTGTCGCATCTCCCGGGCGAAGCGGCGCTGCTGCCACATGGCCTGCACGACCCAGGTCTTGTCGGTGCCGGAGCGGTTCCAAGGCCGTTCCTGGATCCGGCGGGCGAGCTGGAGGAGGTGGTCGCGCATCACTTCGGAAGATAGCTGACAAGCCACGGAGGCGCGGGGAGCAGCGCCCGAGCGGGCAGGCGGACGCTGAAGGTGGAGCCCTCGCCGGTACGCTGTGAGGGCCGCCTACGGTGCCGAGAGCCCGAAACTCCCGGGGGATTTCAGATTCCTAGGATCGGAGGGCCAGAAACCAGGCCCGGGTAACATGGTGGCCTGCCGGCGTTGCGATCTTCTCCACCGCAAGCGGCCGCACGCGAGGACTTTCGCTCCCAGAGGAGCAGAAGGTTTCAGCACGCCAACATCCTCAGGGAGGAGTCATCCGATGCGCCAGCATCAGCTCACCAAATCGTTCCGTGCGGTTGCATTCGCGCTCTTGCTTTCCGGCCTCGCGGCCTGCGCGGGCGGCGCCCCGAACACGCCCATGGCCCGGGAGAGCAATGAGGAGGCCATCCAGAACGAGGCCGCCGCCGACGTACGGATGGACTCAGAGAGGTAGTCCGACCCGCGCTGTCTTTCTCCGAGCCTCGGCTGTCGCCGACCTCGCGCGGCTGCACAGCCGACAAACGCGGGCTCGGGTGCTCGGACTGTCGGTGACGTGGCCCTTGCCCTCCCGCCCGGTCTGGCGCAAGAATCCCCTCTCCCGGACGGAGGTAGTTCCGGCTTGAGCCTTTCCAGCAAGATCCTGCTCTCCCTGGTGCTCGGTGTCGGGGCGGGGCTCTTCTTCGGCGAGCCGATGGGGGCCCTGGCGGTAGTGGGCGACGCCTTCGTGCGCCTGCTCCAGATGACGGTGTTGCCTTACGTGATGGTCTCGCTCATCGCGGGCCTGGGTCACCTCGGCTACACGGAGGCCCGCAGCCTGGCCTTCCGGGGCGGCCTGCTGCTGCTGCTGCTCTGGGCGATCTCCTTCGCCGTGGTGGCGGTGATGCCGCTCGCCTTCCCGACGGTGGAGACAGCCTCCTTCTTCAGCACGACCCAGGTGGCGCCGGCCACGCAGGTCGACTTCCTGGGGCTCTACATCCCCTCGAATCCCTTCCACTCGCTGGCCAACAACGTGGTGCCGGCGGTCGTTCTCTTCAGCATCGCGCTGGGCATCGCCCTGATCGGGATGGAAGGCAAGGAGCTGCTGGTCCAGAGCCTCGACACGCTGGGCGACGCGCTGCTCCGCGTCACGGACTTCGTGGTGCGGCTCACGCCGATCGGCGTCTTCGCCATCGCGGCGAGCGCCGCCGGCACCATGACCGTCGCCGAGTTCGAGCGCGTCCAGGTGTACCTGGTGACGTACATCGTCCTCTCCCTGGTCCTCACCTTCTGGCTCTTTCCCGGCCTGGTGGCGACCCTCACCCCGATGCGTCAGCGCGACGTGATCTGGCTGACCCGCGACGCCCTGATCACGGCCTTCGCCACCGGCAGCACCTTCGTCGTGATCCCGATCCTGGCCGAGCGCAGCCGGGAGCTGCTGCAGCGTTACGAGCTCGACAAGGAGGAATCAGCCTCGCTGATCGACGTCATCGTCCCCGTCTCGAACAGCTTTCCGCACGCGGCCAAGGTCCTGACGCTCTCCTTCGTGGTCTTCGCGGGCTGGTTCGTGGACACGCCCGTTCCGCTCAGCCAGTACCCGATGCTTGCGGCGGCGGGCATCGCCAGCACCTTCGGGAGCGTGAACGTGGCGGTCCCCTTCCTGCTCGACCTGACGCAGTTGCCACACGATCTCTTCCAGCTCTTCGTCGCCACCGGCGTCCTCAACGCCCGCTTCGGCACGCTTCTGGCCGCCATGCACGTGCTGGTCCTGACCCTGCTCGGCACCTGCGCACTGACCGGCGTGCTGCGCCTTCGCTGGCAGCGCCTGCTGCGCTACGTGCTGGGAAGCCTGCTGCTGGTGGGCGTCGCCGTGCTGGGGATCCGGACCTTCCTGTCCAGCGTCGTCGACGCCAGCTACCAGAAGGACCAGATCGTCCGGGGCATGCACCTGGTTCGCGAGTCGGTGCCTGCGGTGGTGCACAGCGAGCCGCCGGCTACTCCGGCGATCGATCCCACACAGAACCGCCTGCAGACGGTCCTCGAACGCGGCGTGCTGCGGGTGGGCTATCGGGCCAAGGGCTCGCTTCCCTTCACCTTCCGTAACGAGGACGACGAGCTGGTCGGCCTGGACGTGGAGATGGCGCACAGCCTGGCGCGGGGCCTCGGCGTCACCCTCGAGCTCGTGCCGGTGAGCTCGGCGTTCGGGCAACACTTCGCCGAGTCGCTGGCCTCGGGTTACTGCGACATCGTGATGAGCCGCGCTGCGCTCACCATGACGAACGCGGGCCAGTTCGAGTACTCGCGGCCCTATCTGGACCTGACGATCGGGTTCCTCGTTCGGGACCATCGCCGGCGGGAGTTCGCGGACCGCGAGGCGGTGGCGCAGCGCGACGGCCTGCGGATCGCCTTCCCCGACGATCCCTACTATCGGAGACGGATCGCGCGCTTCCTGCCCCGCGCCGAGTTCGTGACCGTGACCGACATCCGGACCTTCCTCGAGGATGAAGAGGACCGCTTTGACGCGATGATCTACGTGGCGGAGATCGCCTCGGCCTGGAGCCTGCTGTATCCCGAGTTCGCCTCGGTCGTTCCGGACCCGCCGATGCAGAACGTGCCGCTGGCGTATCCGCTTCCGCTGGGCGAGCCCGAGTGGAAGAACATGGTGGACACCTGGATCGCGCTGAAGCAGCGCGACGGCACCATCGCCCAGCTCTACGACCACTGGATCCTCGGGCGGGACGCCGAAGAGCGGGGCCCTCGCTGGTCCGTGATCCGAGACGTCCTCGGCTGGGTGGACTGACGCTCAGCCGGCTTCCGGCGGAGCGTCGCTCGTCTCCAGCTCGCCGAGGTGCTCGCGGTAGATCTCCACGAACCCGATCAGGATCGCCACGACCACCGGCGCGACGATGATGCCCAGCATCCCGTACACCTGCACGCCGCCCAGGAGCGCAAAGAGCAGCAGGACGGTCGGGACCTGCACGCGGCCGCCGATCATCAGGGGACGCACGAAGTTGTCGACGGAGCCCACGGCCAGCACGCCCCAGAGCAGCAGCGCGATCCCGCGCCAGAGCTCTGCGGTGACCAGCACGTAGATCGCCGTCGGGATCCAGATCAGCGCCGAGCCCACCACGGGCACCAGCGAGGCCACGGCGGTGAGGAACGCCAGGAAGACGCTCACCGAGAGGCCCCCGAGGAAGGCATAGCCGAGCCCCGCCACGATTCCCTGGAGGAGCGCGATGACGAGGCTGCTCTGCACGACGACCTGAACGGTGTCGTAGAGGGTCTTGAGGATGCGATCCCGGTAGACCGGCCGCATGGGGATCAGGTCGCGCACCAGCCCGATGATGCGATCACCGTCTCGGAAGAAGAAGAAGAGCGCCACCAGCATCATCGTGGCGTCGAGCAGGCTCACCGCGACGCCGGTCACCAGTCCCTGGCCCTCGGCCGCGACCCACTGAGCGATGCGCCTCGAGGCCTCCAGCGGGACCTTGGAGAGGTCGATGGAGGCCAGGAGCGGGAAGCGCCCCTGGAGCGCCAGCCAGTGGGTCTGGAGCCACTGCAAGATGGCTTGGCGCTGCCCGCTGCCCTCGCTGCGGATCTGCTCGACCCGCTCGTAGAAGTGCGAGGCCTCGCTCGCCATCAGCGTGAGCATGAGCACGAGTGGTACGAGCACGAGCAGCACGACCCCGAACGTCATGGCCAGGGCGCCCAGGGTCTGCGAGCCGCGCAGCAGCCGGACCACGCGCGGGGTCAGCGGAGAGAAGGTGATGACCAGGACGGCGGCCAGGAACAGCGGCGCCGCAAACGGTGAGAGGAACAGGTAGAACTGGTAGATCAGGAAGAAGAAGACCGCGAAGAAGAAGGCGACGAAGAGGTTGTCTCGGCTGATCATGGCCGTTTCAGGGTGTCTTCCAGCTTCCGGACATGCGCACGGTCTGGGCCCGGAAGGCGCCGGGCTCACCGGTCAGGCGCACCACCCAGTCCAGCTCGTAGCTTCCGCTGATCTGCTGGAAGCGCCCCGTTCCCCCGACGAAGCTGCCGCGCACGGTTCCCGACTCGGGGCCCGGTGCGAGCTGCCCGCTCAGCTCGCTGAAGATGCGGTCGCCGCCCTCCAGTACCCAGACGCAGCGTCCCAGGTCGCCCTTGGCCGTGTCGCCCAGGCCCAGGCAGCTGGCCAGGGCCGTGCCCACCAGGCCCTGGGCGTTGCGGAAGGTGATGGTGCCGGTGTGCCGGAACGTGGACGTCTTGCGGCCCGCTCCCAGCTCCAGCTCCTGCGCCGTGCCCTTGAGCGACCACAGGGCCTCGAAGGTTCCCGAGCGGGGCGCGTCCTGGGCCGCCGCCGGACCCGCACTCGCCATCAGCATCAGGCCCAGCGCCGCCACCGCGGCGCGAAGCGCGAACCTCCCCAGAACCCTCATGAGCATGCGTCCCCCAAGTCCGGCGCGTCTAGAACAGCGTGAGGCGGCCTTCGTCCACCGCCTCCAGGAGCTTCTCGATCCGCACCCACAGATCGTCGATCTCGTTCGTGGTAAGCCCGAACTGCACCTCGCTGCCTCGCCGACGCCCGCCGCGCTTGGGATCCCAGGGCGGCTCGGGCCTCACCAGCTGCAGCCGGCCCGATGCGTCGGGCTTCATCTGGGTCACGGTTGCCAGGTAGTCCAGGTCGCTGCGCTTCAAGGTGCGCAGCCGCTCCACGCCCTGCTTCGGCAGGGCCGGCACCAGCATGCGGCTCCACTGGAAGGTCGACGGCACGAACCAGTTGTAGACCGGCGGCCTGAAGGTGATGCCGTTGTCGATGGCGAAGACGTGCCGGTCCTTTTCGTGGACCGAGGCCAGGATGTTGCCGCTGCGCTGATCGTGATGGTCGGCCAGGTAGGTGAGGATGTTCAGGTTGCCCAGGTGATAGGCATAGTTGGGATCGTCGAGGAAGCGCTCGTGGTCGTAGACCGACTCCGGCACCGTGACGTCGTCCAGCCAGAACGACAGGTTCACCAGGATGCACTCGGTTCCGGGAATGGTGGGCGGTCGCTTGTCGGCGTGCTTCTCCCACTGCTCCATGGATACGCAGTAGAGGTTGCTGGTGGGGACCACGTAGTCCTCGGGCTCGAGGAAGACCCACTGCAGCTTGTAGGTTGCGATCTCCTTGCGGGGCGAGTTGTTCCAGCCGTCCAGGTCTTCCGGCACCAACTTGACCTTGACCTGGTACTTGTCGTCGCGCTTCGGCAGATGCAGGACCACCTTGCGCGCCCCCGTCGTGCCCGCGCCGGCGTCCTTCATCTCGACCACTTCGATGTAGGCCCCGTCCAGGTCCTGGAAGTCCTCGAAGGTGGTGATCGGCCGGTGGTGCCAGTTGACCCAGGGATCCACGTTCGTGGTCACCGGTGCGCGCGCGAAGCGGACCTGGACCGGGTCGCCGCTGGGCAGCCTGGCGCACGCGACCGTGGATACCAGGAGCAGGCAGAGGATCGAGGGCGAGACGAGGGAGCGCATGGCTTGGGTCCTGCGGATCAGTCACTCCAGGCGGTCTTCTTCCAGTTGAAGACCACGGTGAAGAAGTAGAGATCGTTGCGGTCGAACTCGCCGCGCAGGGTCGAACTCGAGATCGCCCCCTTTCCGTAGTTGGCGTAGGTGAAGGCGCCGCCCACCTGGAGGTTCTCGCTGTAGTCGTAGTAGGCCCCGAAGGCGCCGCGGATCTGCCGGTCCAGCGGCATGTCCGCGGTGCGGTCCTGCTGGCTCGCCGGGTTGGTGTCGTAGGCAGCGCCGGCGGTGAGCAACCAGCGGTCCACGGGCCGCCAGTGGACGCCCAGCCCGAAGTAATAGGTGTCGTCGAAGTTGCGCGGGATGTTCCCGGACCCGCGGCCGACGCTCACATACTGGCTGGGGAAGTCGCTCCACTGCTCCCAGCCCACGGTCGCCATCAGCGCCCACTGGTCGTTCAGCTCGTGGTAGACGCTGCCCCGCACGGCCCGGGGCAACACGATCTGGGTGTTGACGCTGGCCTCGATCGGCGTGGGGCGGAACGTCACGTCGCCGGAAAAATTGGGCTCGCTCTTGCCGAAGAAGAGGAAGCCGACCCGGGTTCGCTCGCTGGGCTCGAAGAGCAGCCCCGCCTTCCAGGTCACCAGGAAGTCGTCGATCTGGTCGAAGTTGATCTGGATGCCCCGGGGCGTGGAGACGGTGTAGTCCAGCCGCGAGTACTGCAGGCGCGGGCCGGCGCCGATGGACAGCCAGTCGTTCACCCGGAACGCGACCTCGAGCCCCAGCTCCATCACCAGGATGGCGGTCTCCTGGTTCTGCAGCCGGCCGGCCCAGCCGTTGTCGGGATCCATGACGCCCCCGGAGATGGCGTTCAGGTCCGCCCCCAGCTTCCAGCGCTCGTTGAGGCTGTGGACGTAGTAGGCGCCCATGACCGGCGCGAAGCCGCCCTGCTGGCCGCCGTCGTTGCCGGGCACGGGGGTGTCGCGATTGGGGTCGAACTGGATGTCCGTGACCACGCCGCCGAACCCGCCCAAGAGCGCGTGCCCCTCGATGCGGGTCATGCCGGCCGGGTTGTACCAGGCCGTGGCGGCCGTGTTGGCCATGGCCTGGGCTCCGGCGCCGGCCGTTCCCATGGCCAGGGTGGGAAACTCGTTGATGTAGAGGCCGCCTGCCCGAGCCGACGACGACAGCGACAGGGCCACCCCGAGCGCGATGGACACCAGGAACCTACGAGTCATCTGTACTCCCCCCTCAGGTTGGAACTATACCGGGGGGGGTGGCTGTCCTGCAGCTAGAAGTGCAGGGCCATCCCGAAGCGGGGGCCGTGGGCGATGGTGTCCAGCTCGAACTTGCCGGCCCCGCTGCCGGTGGAATAGTCGATGCCCTGGACGGCATAGCCCAGGCGCAGCTCCAGCGGATCGAGGATCTTGTAGCCGATCTCGGCGAGCACGTTCCAGGTGAGGTCCGAGCCGGCTCCGAAGCCGCCCACGTCACCGCCGATGCGCAGCGGGATCTTGTCGGTCAGGTCCCAGCCGAAGCGGGTGCCGACGAAGGGCTCCCAGTAGTCTTCCCGGTCACTGGCACGGAAGGGCCGCCCGAGCCCGGCCGAGGCACGCTGCTTGATCTCGGCCCAGCGCCCGCCGACGAGCAGGTCGAGGGTGAAGAAGCGGCCGTCGCCCAGCTCCTCGCGCACGCCCTGGTAGGCGATGCCGAAGTCCACGTTGAGGCGTTCGATGTCCATGTCCAGGTCGAGGCCCGTGCCCTTCAGCGTGCCGAAGCCGCCGCCGTCCAGGTCGAGCCAGCCTACCTCGACGAAGCTGCCCCAGCGCTCGCGCCAGCCCTCGAAGCGGCCGGCTACGCCATAGGAGTCGAAGTCGCCGAAGGCGTCGTCGAAGCCCAGGTCGATGTCGATGCCGTTGCCCTCGATGGTGGAGTCGCCGTCCACGGCGGGCATCCACAGCCAGGTGGCCAGCTCGAAGCGCCACAGGTCCGCTGCCACGGGCGCCGGCGCGGGGGCCGGCGCGGGGGCCGGCGCCGGTGCGGGCTTGGCGGCCGGGGGGGGCGGCGGAGGCGGTGCCGGGCGCTCGCGGCGGGCCGGAGCGGTGGGTGCGGTCTCCTCCACGTCGTCGATGGGATCCGCCATGGCGACGGGTGCGGCCAGGATCGCCACGGCGGCGGCGAGGACGAGCAAGCGAACTGATCTCACGGGTAACCCTCCGAACCCGGGACCTAAGCAGGACCCCTGCGCATGTCAATGCACGCCAGGAGGGTGCCTCTGCCCCCGGGGGAAGTCAAGGCGGAATGGTGTACAGCCAGTATGGGGGATTTGCGATACGCTACGTATCGTATATATTTCCCCGGTCATCCAGGAGGCGCCCGTGGAGTTCGATCTGACCCCTGAGCAGCAGGCCTATCGCGACGAGGTCGAGGCCTTCCTCGACGAGCACGTCACCCCGGATGTGGGGGACGTGTGCCGCGAGAACATGGCCCAGATCGTGGACACCCCGCCGCGTCGCGCCTTCATGCGGAAGCTGGCCGAGCGCGGCTGGCTGGGCATGACCTGGCCCCGGGAGCTGGGCGGCCAGGACAAGGAAGGCGTCTACGAGTACATCCTCAACGAGGCCCTGGCGCGCCGTGGCTGCCCCCAGATCGGCAAGGGCGTGGGAATCATCGGCAAGACCCTGATCCGCCACGGCAGCGACAAGCTGAAGCAGGAGTTCCTGCCCCAGATCCTCAACGCCGAGGTCGAGTTCGCCGTGGGCTACAGCGAGCCCCAGGCCGGCTCCGACGCCGCCAACATGCAGCTCAAGGCCGAAAAAGTTCCGGGCGGTTGGAAGCTGAACGGCCAGAAGACCTGGACCACGTCGGCCCACTTCGCGGACTGGTACTGGCTCGGCGCGCGCACCGACCCGGACAAGCCCAAGCACGACGGCATCAGCCTGTTCCTGATCCCCATGGATCACGAGGGGCTCGAGGTGCGCGGCGTATCCACCATCGGTGACGAGCTGACCAACGACGTCTTCTTCAACGACGTCTTCGTGCCCGACGCCTACCTCGTAGGCAAGCAGGGCAGCGGCTTCCGCTACATCGCCGAGGCGCTGGACCTGGAGCGCTTCACCATGTTCACGTACTCGCCCACGGAGCAGCGGCTCGAGGAGCTGATCGACTACGTGAAGGGCGCCCGGCGCGACGGCAAGCCGCTGCGCGAGGATCCGGGCGTGCGCCGGCGCATCGCCGGGCTGGTCACCGACGCCGAGGTGGCGCGGGTCATGGGGCTCAAGTTCGTCCACGCCGCCGGGCAGGTGGGCAAGAAGCCCCCGACGGTGGCGGCGTCCAAGTACAAGCTCTTCGCCACCCAGCTCTCCCAGCGGGTGGGCAACGCCATGATGGATCTGGCCGGTGTGGATGGGCAGTGCCGCGTGCACACTGAGGATGCGCCCATGCGCGGCCGTCCGGAGATGAGCTACCGCTACTCGGTCATCGACACCATCGGCGGTGGCGCTTCGGAGATCCAGAAGAACATCATCGCCCGCCGCGGCCTCGGGCTGCCCAAGAACTTCTAGACGATGGCAACCCCGCAAGCGCTCGACGGCGTGCGCGTGCTCGACTTCTCGACGGTCGGGCCGGCGGCGCGCTGTGCGCGCGTGCTGGCGGATTACGGCGCCGAAGTGGTCAAGGTGGGGGCGCCGCCGCGCAAGGCCGCGGTGCAGATCGAGCCGGTATTCCATGCCTACGCCGGACACCGGGGCATGAAGCGCGTACGCCTGGACCTGAAGGCGCCCGAGGGTCGGGACGCCTTCCTCAAGCTGGCGGAGAACGCCGACGTGGTGATCGAGAGCTTCCGGCCCGGCGTCGTGGACCGGCTGGGCATCGGCTACGCCGACGTCTGCGCGCTGAACCCGCGCATCGTCTACTGCTCCACCAGCGGCTTCGGGCAGGACGGTCCGGCTGCGCGCTACGCGGGTCACGACCTGAACTACCTGGCCGTGGCCGGCTACCTGGCGTGCAGCGAGCCGGGCGAGGGCGGCAAGCCGCCGATCCCGGGCGCAACCCTGG
>Ga0255053_10000411_pt1 | contig 23699 bp, 17 predicted proteins | sample JV7_2_22_MG_FD_188635 | JGI IMG/M metagenome (GOLD analysis project Ga0255053, IMG submission 188635) | Seawater microbial communities from Jervis Inlet, British Columbia, Canada - JV7_2_22 | ecosystem: Environmental > Aquatic > Marine > Inlet | place: Canada: British Columbia | collected... | reverse complement strand
TAAAAGAGAGAAAGGATGCAGCCAGTTGATAAAAGATGAGGTGTTATTTTGTAGGGGCTTGATTTATCAAGCCCACATTTAAAAACTATACTGGTTAAAAGAGAGAAAGGATGCAGCCAGTTGATAAAAGATGAGGTGTTATTTTGTAGGGGCTTGATTTATCAAGCCCACATTATTGATTACATAAATTATTATAAGGAGTGTTTGATAAATCAAACACTTAAAAAAAAGGTGGACTTGATAAATCAAGCCCCTACAATTTTATATAATAAAGGAATTGAAGACTGGATTAGTCATGTATAAAAAAATCAATGAAGATATAGCAGCGAAGCTGGAAAAAATCGTTGGAAAAGGAAACCTGACTCAGGATTCCGAAAAAATGATAGATTACGGTCATGATGAATTCTCGCTTACAGACATCGCCCAAATGCCGGAAATGGTGATCAAGCCGAAGAAAACAGAGGAGGTAGCAGAGATAATCCGCCTGGCAAATAATAAGATGATTCCAGTGACTCCCAGGGGAGGAGCAACAGGGCTTTGTGGAGGATGTGTGCCTTCCTTTGGGGGAATTGTACTTTCCCTAGAGAACATGAATAAGATCCTGGAGATAGACCTTGATAATCAGATGGCAGTTATCGAGGCAGGAGTTACTTTACTGGATTTCTACAGTGCTGTTGAACAGGCAGGGCTTTTCTTCCCACCCCACCCGGGGGAGGAGAGTGCTATGATTGGAGGTGTTATTGCCACCAATGCGGGAGGAAGCCGTGCTGTTAAATACGGCGTCATCAGAAATTATGTGCGAGGATTAGAAGTCGTCCTGCCTTCTGGCACCATCATTCATCTCGGCGGCAAACTCATGAAAAGCAGCACAGGGTATAATTTACTTAATTTAATGATCGGTTCTGAGGGGACTCTTGGAATTATCACCAAAGCCACGATCCAGCTCATGCCGCCCGCACAAGCAACAAGATCTCTTATCATCCCTTATGATGATTTAGATAATGCGATTGAAACTGTGCCTCTTTTGATAAAGCGAAAGATACTGCCGGTGGCCGTAGAGTTCGTGGAGCTGGAAGTCATCCATATAACTGAGGAATTTCTAAAAAAGAAATGGCCTTGTTCTCAAGGGAGTACTCACCTTCTGATTATAGTTGATGCTTCAAGCGAAGAAGAATTGGACAGGCTGTCTGAGGTGGTGGCTGAGGTCTGTATGGAAAAAGGAGCTCTTGATGTTTATGTCGCAGATAGTCCTGAAAAGCAGAAGAATGTCTTGGATATCCGCAGCAAAATCTACGAGGCAATTAAGGCATATACAATCGAAATTCTCGATATTGTTGTTCCCAGGGCTGAGATTTCAAAGCATGTAAGAAAAGTTCATGAGACCTCTCAAAAATATGGAATCTGGCTTCCTACCTTTGGCCATGCTGCAGATGGAAATGTTCATACACATATCATGAAGGCGCGCCTCGAGAATGGAAAAATCATCCCAGTTCCAGAGGAGGAATGGAAGGAGAAGATTGATAAAGTACGCCAGGAATTGTACAGGGACTCTAAAACCAGGAGTGGTGCCATTTCTGGCGAACACGGCATAGGAATAGTAAAAAAGCCTTTTCTCTCCTATACGCTGGAGGAGGAAGAGATTCGGCTGATGAAAGGGATCAAGCATCTCTTTGATCCTAACCATATTCTTAATCCGAATAAAATCTTTGATTAGATATAAAAATGGGGCCAGGCTCCATTTTTTTATATCATTGCGAGGAACGAAGTAACGAAGCAATCTAATAAAAAAGGTTGAGATTGCCATGCTCCCTTCGGTCGCTCGCAATGACAGGGTATAATGCAACTTTTGTACTTAGCCCAGGACTTAAAAGGAGAATTGTTATGATAATTAGCCGCAATTTTAAGAGAGGTTTTGTTCTTTTATTTATAATGGGCTTGGTTTTACAGATGGCAGTGGCCCGAACTCAGCGCGAAAGTACTTCAGCGAAGAAAGGGAGTATTAATCCGGCTCTTTTTGGACATCTTGAATGGCGAAATATCGGTCCAGCCAATATGATGGGTAGGACAACTGATATCGAAGGTGTGCCTGGAAATCCAAAAATTGTTTATGTGGGAACTGCATCAGGTGGAATCTGGAAAACAACGAACGGCGGTATAACCTGGAAGCCAATTTTTGACAAGCAGCCGGTGGCCTCCATAGGAGACCTGGCCCTCGAGCCAGGCAATCCCGATGTGATTTATGCCGGAACTGGGGAGGCAAACGTTCGCAACAGTATCTCCTTTGGGAATGGAGTCTACAAGTCCCCGGATGGCGGAAAAACCTGGTGGCATATGGGACTCCAGGATACAGAACGCATCTCGCGTATCGTCATTAATCCCAAAAATCCAAACATCATCTATGTTGGTGCTTTGGGTCATGCTTTTGGTCCCAACAAAATGCGAGGTGTGTTTATGTCCACAGACGGCGGAAAAAAATGGGAAAAAGTCCTTTACTTAGGTGAGCGCCACGGTGTTGCAGACATGGATATCAATCCCCAAAATCCCAACATTGTTTACGCTGCTTTGTGGCTTTTTGAGCGAAAACCCTGGACTTTTACCAGCGGGGACGAAAAAGGTGGAGTTTACAGGTCTATAGATGGCGGTCGGAGCTGGAAGAAAATAACCGTGGGACTGCCAAAACTTGTGGGCCGGATCGGGATTAAAGTTTCTCAAAGTAATCCTGAGGTGGTCTATGTAATGACTGCATCTAAAGAAGGAACACTTTATCGTTCTGATGATCGAGGAGAGACCTTCCGACTGGTCTCCAAGGATAATCAGATTGTTTCCAGAGGCTTCTACTATACTGACCTGAGAGTAGACCCTGCAGATGAAAACCGGGTTTATGCAGTATCCTCGAGGCTTCTCCTTTCCATAGACGGAGGCGAAAATTTTAAACGCATATCTGCCTCCACCCACGTCGATTTTCACTCTCTGTGGATTGACCCCGAGAATCCGAGCCGAATCTGGCAGGGTCAGGATGGCGGCATATGTGTTTCCTATGATAGAGGAAAAACCTGGGAATACGTCAACAATTTTCCTCTAGGCCAGTTCTACCAGATATATGCCGATAACCGCCAGCCCTTCTATTATGTTGGCGGAGGACTTCAGGATAACGGCACATGGTATGGACCGAGCCGCAACAAAGAGCCCTTTGGAATTTTGAATGACGATTGGAGGATGATCAGTTTTGGCGATGGTTTTCATATCGTCGCCCATCCTAATAATCCTGAGATTTTCCTGACAGAGTCCCAGGGGGCGAATGTGATGAGAACGGACATGAGAACCCGGGAACAACAAAATGTCAGTCCTCAGGCGCGCCGGTCAGATGGAGCGCCGGCTTCCGCTCTTAAATACAGGTTCCACTGGAACGCGCCTATCATCTCCTCGCCTCACAATCCGGAAAGAATATATGTTGGAGGAAACGTGGTGTTCAAATCCACTGATTTCGGCTCTAGCTGGGAGGTTATAAGCCCAGACTTGACGACGAACGATCCGAAAAAACAGAAATCTGCTGGTGGTCCAGTCTGGCCAGAAAATACCACGGCAGAATTCCATTGCACCATAATCAGCTTGTCGGAATCGCCGATTCAGCCCGGAGTCCTCTGGGCAGGAACCGATGATGGCAACCTCCATGTATCCGTGAATGGTGGTGAAACATGGAAAAATGTCATCGCTAACGTCCCTAAATTGCCGCCTTTTTCATCAGTGTCTCACGTTGAGCCTTCAAGCATATCAGCAGGGGTGGCCTATTGCACGTTTGACCGACACATGTTGGATGATTTCGGTCCCTTTGTATTTAGAACGACAGATTTTGGGCGAACCTGGAAGAATATCACCGGAGATCTTCCTGAGAATGCCTATGTCTGGGTGTTAAGGGAAGATCCAAAGAACTCGAAAATTATTTACGCTGGAACAGAGTTAGGGCTTTATGTCTCATTTACCGGTGGAAACGAATGGATGAAACTCCATATGAAAAACCTGCCCACGGTTGCAGTGCACGATATCCTGGTTCACTCAAAAGAGAACGATCTCATCCTCGGAACTCATGGGAGAAGCATCTGGATTTTTGATGATGCGTCGTTCATTCAGGAGATATCTTCGAATGTGCTAAAAAAGCCAGCCCATCTCTTCGCTGTTCGCCCAGCAACGCGCCATACATCTAAACCAACTCGCTATGGAATAGGGGATAAAGTTTTCAGAGGGCCCAATCCTTCCTACGGCGCCCTGATCACCTATTACCTCAAAGAGAAGCTGGATAAAAAAGCGGAAATAAAGATTGAGGTCATGGATAAATCAGGAAAGGTCATTAAGGAGCTGAAAAATTTTCCAAGAGAAGCTGGCCTGAACCGAATTGCCTGGGATCTCCGCTTCGAGGCTGCCCGGCCTCGTCGAGAACGTAGGGCAGAAGAGGATTTTTTTGGTAGAGGGCCCCGAGGACCACAGGTTTTACCTGATATCTATTCGGTCCGGCTTACCTTAAAAGATCAAATCTATGAAAAGCCTGTTAAAGTCCAGCTTGATCCTACGGTTAAGGTTTCCTCGGATGACCTTGCTCTTCAGCTAGAGTACACTCGCAGAATCAGAGACATGTGGTCTTTTGTAAACGATGGACTTAGCGCTCTGGATATGCTGAAAGAGCAGCTTGAAGAGAGGAAAAAAACCATAAAAAAACAAGAAGAAAAATTTCCGAAAGAAGTTATGGAGACTGTAGATAATCACCTGAAGAAAATTAAATCCACCCAAAACATGCTGGCCCGCCCTGAAGGAAGTTCTCGCTTGAATGCAGAAGCGCGTCTCGGGGAAAGACTGAGGAGTCTTTTTGGTTCTATAGACGGAGCGAATGCCTCGCCCACAAAGGCACAGGTGCAGTATTTTGAAGAGCTGGAGAAAGCGTTTAAATCTGGCTTGGCTAAAGCGAATCAATATTTGGGCCAAACAGTAAAAGAGATCAATAATGAATTGATAAAACACCAGGTGCCCTCACTCCTTATTCCCGATCCGATAAAATTCGAAATAAAATAGCGGAGGAGAGAATGGCAGATTTAACCACAACTTATATGGGATTAAAACTCCGAAATCCGATAATCGTTTCCAGTAGTGATATAACGAAAACCACTAAAGGAATTATTCGATGCTATGAAGCCGGTGCAGGAGCCGTAGTCCTAAAGTCCATCTATGAGGAGCAATTTCTTATAAAAGAAGATGAAGCAGGAAAAGTGGGAATTATCTATCCTGAAGCCCTTGATTATCTAAGAAGAGGGGGATTGTTGGAATATGCTCCAGAGAAAATGTGTCAGATGATCGAGAAGGCAAAAAAAGAGATAAATATCCCGATTATAGCCAGCATTAATTGTCAATCACCCAGGCTGTGGCCAAGCTATGCCCGACAGTTCGAGAAAGCTGGGGCTGACGGACTGGAGCTAAATATATATTTTCTTCCTATTAGCCTTGATTCTCCTGGAGCAGAATACGAGGAATATCATCTGAAGATCCTGAAAGAAGTCAAAAAGGCTGTTTCTATTCCGGTAGCCGTAAAATTGATGTCACAGCTGACTTCTATTCCTTACCTAGGATACAAGCTGGCAAGAGCTGGCTGTGATGCGCTTGTTTTTTTCAATTGGTTCGTAGAACCTGATATTGATTTAAAAAACCTCAAGACAAGAAATGTGATCGGCAAAGGAAATTTCTATCAATCCCTAAAATGGGTGGCTCTTATAGCCGGAAGAGTTGATTGTGATGTAGCCTCTTCTGGGGGAGTGCGCAAAGCTGAGGATGTGATTAAGCAAATTCTGGCAGGAGCTTCAGCCGTTCAAGTCTGTACTATTATTTATGAGCAAAAATTCAAGGTTATAAAAAGTCTTCTTAACGAAGTTGAGGTATGGATGGAGAAGAATAAAAATGCAACCATCGATGATTTCAAAGGAGAGCTTTCTTTCAAAAAGCAAGAGCTGACTTTTAAAGGCGTTGGCGAAGCAGACGCTTATTTCCGGGCCCAGTATTTAAAAACCTTTACAAGAGCAAAATGATTGGGGTCAGACTTGCAAAACTTGCGCTTTTTTGTTTATTTCTTAGAGTTTTAGCTTTGGCGTCATTAAATGTTTAAGATTCAAGTTTTGCAAGTTTTGCAAGCCTGACCCCATGGGCAACATTTTTATGGGAATTCTGGCAAGAATTAATTAACCTGAATTATTCAATAAGAAATGGAGGAAAACATGGAAAAAATTACTGAGATTTTTGTTGTCCTAGAAAACCGCCCTTCCACTTTAGGGGAGCTGTGCAGTTACTTGGCTGAGAATAAAGTTAACATCGAAGCTATTGGGGTTTTCCAGGATGCAGCCATGCTTTATGTGAATAATACTAACAAAGCCATGAAAGTACTATCCAAGGCGGATTATACGACAGATTTGAGGGATGTTCTCAAGGTTGAACTCGAAAACAGACCCGGAGCTTTAGCTGATGTTGCCTCCAAGTTGGGAAACAAAGGAGTAAATATCGAATATTGCTATGGAACCCTCACCAAGAAAGCGGGTAGCACTGCGGTTATTCTTGATGTTTCAGACATCGACAGAGCGATGAAAATCCTAAAATAGAGGCATGTAGGGATTGTATTCATCAATTTTACCGCTTTTGCAGTGACTTTGTTTATAAAGTCCACCTTGATACTGCAGTGGATTGATTTATTATGTAGGGGCTTGATTCATCAAGCCCACCTTATTTTTATGGATTTTATTGATCAAATCTATACATTTGTTTATATAATCAAAAATGTGGATTTGATAAATCAAATCCCTACGTAATATGAATCAATCCACGAAATTTATTCCTGAATAAAAGTTTATGCTTGACCTTTTTTACCTGAATATATACCTTCTACATACCTTTTTTGCTTGACCCTTATTATTCACTTTGGATGCAAAGGAGTGAGATATGGAAGAAAAAGTTAAGAAAAAGAACATTCTAACCACATTTCCGCGGACTTTCTGGGTAGGTAACTTGATGGAGCTTTTCGAGCGAGGTGCGTATTATGGTTTGAATGCTCTTTTGGCTGTTTATTTGGTTAAAGAACTCAGTTTCCGCGAGCAATCGGTTGGACTTCTTCAAGGATTTGTCTACGCTTTGACTTATGTCTTGCCTATCTTGGGGGGAGCCCTGGCTGACCGACTGGGTTACCGAAAAATGCTCATTGTAGCCTTTTCTCTGTTAACTATAGGCTATTTTGCTGCCGGAAACTTTGATACCTTTGGCTTGATTTTCCTCTTTCTTTTGATCATGGCTACAGGAAGTGGACTATTTAAACCGATTATTACGGGAACAGTTGCCAGAACGACAACCGAAGAGAATAGTGGATTTGGATTTGGCGTTTATTACTGGTGCATTAATCTTGGTGCTGTGATAGGACCTCTGTTTGCCATCTGGATAAAAGGATTTAGCTGGAAATATATTTTCTTTTCCTCTGCTCTCTGGTGTTTTTTGATGCTTCTTCCTGCAGCATTCCTATATAAAGACCCGGAAAGGCCCGAAAGCACAAAACCCATTCGTCAAGTGCTGGCTGAAGCGCTTTTGGTCCTGGGGAATTCACGTTTCATGCTGCTGATAGCAGTTTATTCCTGCTTCTGGATTCTTTATTTTCAAATGTTCGGTTCAGTACTCTGGTATATGGTTGACTTTATTCATCGAACGCCAGTAGATGCATTCATGGCTAGAGTTGGAATACCTTTTAAGTTTGATCCAGGACATGTGACGGTGGTAAATGCTGCCACAATCGTCTTGCTTGTTGTGTTGGTCAGTCGAATCACGACAAAAATGAAAGCGATTCCGGTGATGGCCGTTGGAATAGCAATCGGGTCAGTTGGGTTCTTGATCCTGGCTCTTACCAGTAGTGCTTGGATGTTTGTCCTCAGCATCGCTGTCTTTTCAATCGGAGAGATGACTGCCCATCCTAAGTATTACAGTTATGTCGGATTAATAGCTCCGCAAGACAAAAAAGCAGTTTACATGGGTTATGCCTTTCTCTACGGTGTTTTCGGAAGTCTGATCGGAACCAACCTTGGAGCCGTTCTTTACGAGAATATCCTCAAACCTGTTGTTCCTTCCGCCAGGGCAGTCGAAGCCGGGCTTCCTCTGGCTGCAGAAGCAGCAAAACAGGCGAAATCTTTCTGGCTGATCTTTGCTGTTCTTGGAGGAGTTTGCCTTGTGGGCATGCTTCTTTACAACCGGTTCTTCTCAGAGGATACGACCAAGACAAATCGTCGCGCCTGGAAGATCATGCTTGGTTTATACTCTGTTTTTGCCCTTGCCGGTTTTTACTTTCTCATCTATTCCCTTTTCCTTGTTCCGGAAATTCAGTGGAAAACTTTCGTCCAGGCACTTATTCTGCTGTCACTTGGAGGAGGAGGGATAGGAATAAGTTTGAGGAGGAAGCCGTGAAATTTCTCACTGAGCACCTGGTTTTCAGCACGGATAAAAGGCGAGAATTTATCAATATTACTCCCCAAGTTGAGGCGTTGGTAGAAAAGAGCGGGGTCAAAGAAGGATTGTGCCTTGTCAATGCTATGCACATCACAGCTAGTGTTTTTGTCAACGATGATGAGCGTGGATTACATGCAGATTTTGAGGAATGGCTGGAGAAACTTGCTTCCCACGAACCTGTATCAAAATACAGACATAACTTGACTGGCGAGGATAATGCTGATGCTCATCTAAAGAGAACAATAATGGGAAGGGAAGTAGTTGCTGCCATAACAGGGGGAAGGCTGGATTTTGGGCCCTGGGAGCAAATCTTCTACGGTGAGTTTGACGGCCGTAGAAAAAAAAGAGTGCTGGTCAAGATCATCGGAGATTGACAACTCCCCATCGCCAAAGCGCGGGGATTCTCCAACTTATACCCTGAGGGGCTTTCGTGTTTGGAGTTCCTGCTTCCCGGTGGCGACCAACGTCTCCACTCCACAGGCTGATACCGAATGTCCTTCGGCCAATATGAAATATAGCTGCTTGCGATACAAAAAGCAAGAAAAATTTGCGCCTTATATCCCCATTGCTAAAGCAAGGGGCTTTACGGCTTTGTCTGGTAAGAGTTTTTATCTGTTCTCGCGAGAAATTAATTATTATCTATTCAATAGTAAATACGCATATTTTCTTATTGTTTGCTTTTTAGCTTTTTGCTACATTCCAGGATAGAGCAGAGAATTGAGCAGGAATTTGTAAGTGCCGTGGGATTGAGCCCGGAATTGACAGCGGATACCGATAAGAATAATACGTCCTTTCTTGTACTTGACATCGACCACTGCTGCTTTGCGCGCAATCATATCTTCTCCCAGGAGCCATCCGCTCAAAAGGATGTTTTCTTCAGGGTAGCTGGCTACCACTTTTCTATCCCATTCTCCCGAAGGTATCCACGTAGTAAAGGCCGGGCTTCGAGAGAACATAGCAGCCGCTTCCTTAGGCAGCCCGTAACCGATAGGAGATTTGTTGTCGACTTTGATTTTTAAAAGAGACGTAGGACAGAAGAATTTGCTGCGCTCAACTTTTTCCAGAGCATTCCTGGCAGGGGCTTTGAACTCTTTAAATACCAGGCTAGAGGCGCCGTTGAGAGTGACGAGGATGCCTCCTTTCTCAACAAAACTTTTTAAAGCCTCTACTCCTTCTTTTCCTATACCACCTTCATATTCGGGAGGAGGAGTTGTATAGTAACGCGCCCAGCGGGAAGTGGGATCGGGTTTTCCCTGTTTTATTATCTGGTAGCTCTCATCAGCAAAGACGATCACATCGTAGTTTGCCTTCAGGTCGACTTTCTTTTTCGTCTTTCCTTTCTGCGTTCCTTTGAAGTCCTTGTTGTGCAGGGTTTTGTACGGGACACGCATATCATCAAAAACATACCTCGTCCAGCCCTCATCCATGTTGGATGCCCAGGATTGGTAGAGGCCGATCCGAGGGTTTTTCAGGGAAGTTTTGGGAATATTAGAAATACTTCCCAGCCCGTATGGCTTGAGATGCCATTTTTCTACGATACCGCCGAGAAGTTTCTGGACTATTGGAGTATTCTTGACGATGAAGCTTCCAGCCGCAGCATTGAACGCTTTTTCATTTATTTTCTCCTTGGAACGGTACATCTCCACTTTATTCCTAAGAAGAGCAAAGGCTGCGGAATAGGAGGCATTCTGCCGGGAATCAAAGACGATATACGGGGAAGATTTTGCTGGATATGCCGTAGAAGGGTAGGGAACTTTTTCCAGTTTTTCGAGCTTTGCCTCAAAAGTATTTTCGATCCGGTCACATGCGACTCCCATCTGGAGGGGAAGAGTCCAGCCTGCATTATCATAAGGAGGAACAGGCGGGCCACCAGGATATTGCCGGATATTTGGATACTTTTGCTTTTCGAGAAGAGCTTGCGCATAGGGCTTATAAGGCTGGGACATTTTGACTACAAAAGAGCCAGCCGGGTAGATCTTGTCTGCGGCGATAAAATGCTCTTTGGCTCGATGGATTTCAACTCCACCAAACATAAGGACGTCCAGCATCCTGAGAGTAGTGGGGTAGTCGCGCTGTTTGCTTGAGATAACGAAGGCAAAGGGTTCGCCTTTTTCTTTTATTTCGATGGAATTTTTATACATCCTGTAAAAGTTGTACAGGAAATCTTCTTTGTGAAGATAAGCTGTTTTTATCAAGCTTAGAGAAAGAACGAGCTCGTAGTCCACCAGGTCTCTTAACCTCCACCAGCCTCCTGGCCAGGGATCCGGGAAATTCATTCGCTTTTCAACGTAGGATTGGGAGACTTCTGTTGGTTCGATGTATATGGGGGTGGCTACTTTGACCGAAGCCATTTCACTCAGGAGACCTACAACATTATGTAGCCAGGAAGTGTCATCGCAGGCGCCGATCCACCATCCTGTATAGCTTCTCCCGTGGACAACACCTTTAAAGCCATTCTTCTGCAGGTCATAGGACATGTTTGCTCCGCAGAGGTTGACGCTGCGCCAGAGGAGGGGCTGGACGTTGGGAACAGGAGGGTCCATAAAGGGAGGGATAAATAATCGGGCGCCGGTAGATCCCATCTGGTGTTCATCCATATGAATTTGAGGAAGCCAGTCATGGTAGAGGACTTTGCTGACAGCTCTTGTTTCAGAAAGATTGAACATAAACCAGTCGCGGTTGTTGTCGTGTCCTGCATACTTTTGGTACAGCCAGGGCATACGTCCTCCTTCGTATTTTGTGCCCACATATTTTCGGTACCAGTCAGTCACCATTTTCTGACCGTCAGGATTTGATGTCGGAACAAGCAGGACGATAACATCTTCCAGAACTTTGTCTGCATTAAAGGGAGTGTCTCCAATTGCCAGTTTATAGGCAAGTTCCATGGCCATTTGGGAGGAGGCAATTTCTGTAGCGTGGAGGTCGCATGTTATGAGTAGGATAACTTTTCCTTCTTTCGAAAGTCTTTTGGCTTCTTGAGGAGATAATGTTCTGGGATCTCTCAGTTTTTTCACAATTCCCCGATAGAAGTCCAGTTTGCCCATGTTTTGCTCGGAGGTAATAACCGCCATGATCATCGGCTTGTTTTCTGTAGAAACGCCGATATTTAAAACTTTGACTCTTCCGGATTCTTGATCAAGCTTTTGGAAATAAGCCTGTATCTGGTTGTAGTCTGCCAGTTTGCGGTCAGCACCGACTTTAAACTTCAAAAATGCATCGGGTGATGTCTGTGCACTTAAAAAATAAGGCAAAAGAAATAAAATAAGGAATAGGACATAAACTATCTTAAATTTTATCCCTCTCATTTAAACCTCCTTCTTTTTGAATAGGTCTTTTTCTATCACCTGAACTATTGCCTGTCAAGAAAAATCGTGCGGGATGTCAATGCCATGCAAATACTTCCGGTTTTGTGCCACGCAATAATTTCCTGTCAATAAAATGGGATTAGGCCCCATTATCATACATAATTGTAAGGAGTTGATTCGTCTTATGTAGGGGCTTGATTCATCAAGTCCACCTTTTGCAGTATATAGAATTGTTCGTAGGGGTTTGATTCATCAAACCCACCAACTAAACGAAAAAAAGAAAACAATGGAAGTTATGGAGGCCTGACCCCACCTTTTACTTAACTACTGCCCAGCATTCAATCTCCAAACGCGCTCCCCGGGCGAGTCCGCTTGTTCCAAATGCACTTCGGGCGGGTTTGTGATTAGGGAAATAGGTAACGTATACCTCGTTCATAGCACTCCACTCACTGATGTCTGCCAGCATAACCGTACACTTGACTACCTGATCCAGAGAGGAACCGTATTTTTCAAGAGTGTGCTTAATATTCTCCATTGTTTGTTTTGTTTCTGGTTTGATACCACCTGGTGGAAGCGCTCCTGTTTCGGGATTGATCCCGATTTTGCCAGAGAGGATCAGCCAATTTCCGAAGCGGACAGCTTCTGAAAACGGTCTATTGGCTGATTCATCTGAGGTTAGAAATTCTGCCGAAGGTGCTTGTTCTCCTGTTTGTTGAGCCTGGCATGAAACTAATACAAGGATTAACATCATCCCTAAAACTTTAAACTTCATCTGTGACCTCCTTTTAGTTTGATCTATTGATAAAAATCCCTTTAAACCGAAGAGGATTCCTATATATTGATTTATTTCTTTATTCACTCACTAATCAATTGAAAATAGCCTATCACATTGAAAAGTGCCTGGTCAATTCAAGGAGAAGGAGAAAAAAATAGAGAGTTGGGTTACTTTCGTGCTATAATCCTGAAATTACTGAATAGACAGATTTTTAGAGAAGAAATCTTAAATGCATATGATAAAGCTGGACCGTGCTAGATGGGGAGCTAGCGGTGCCCTGTTACCCACAATCCGCTCCAGTGGGATTGAATTCCCTGTCGAGGCTGCACTTTTTCTGGACTGTGTCCTTGAAAGTGGTGTTGAAGGTTAGGGCCCTGTGCGAAGAGCTCTTTGTGAAACCCGTCAGGACCGGAAGGTAGCAGCGGTAGCAGAGTTGCTTCTTGTGCGGCAGGTTAGCCTTGCCTGAGCTAACTGCGGGGATAACGCAGGGGAAGGATAGTCGGAACAGGGTGCACGGTCCTTTTATAAAGGGGGGATCAAATCTTTATTATTAACATAATTGGCAAAAACGTTGGGATTTTATTCATCAAACATAAATAAGTAATTTGTATAATTAAAAAGATGGGCTTGATAAATCAAGCCCCTACAGAAGAAAAACAAAACCAGTTAGTTGGTTTATACATTAAATAAGGTGGGCTTGATGAATCAAGCCCCTACAGAAGACGAATCAAATCCATGAATAATGGGGCCTGGCCCCATTTTTTCCCTGCAGGGATAACGCAGGGGAAGGATAGTAGGAGCAGGGTGCACGGTCCTTATAACTAAAATTATTTATGCAATTGGGGGGGGAATTAAGAAGATAAAACTGTATGAGCTTCTCTTATTCTTTTACGGATAGAAACTCCGTAAGGGCAAACTCTCTCGCACTCGCCGCAGTCCTGACAGGCCACGGCAGTCTGCGCCTGCTTCAGGCGAGAATAGGCCTTTTTGGCCATACCTATCTTTTCGTAACTTTCATAATAGGTTAAATAGCGGAGAATGGATGTTGTCTTTATACGGGAAGGGCAGTTTGCCTGGCACTTTCCACACATATGGCAATAGTCTTCTGAATTTTCTGCAACATAACGAAATAGGTTCTTTCTTTCCATCTCGGAAAGAGACTTGCCAATTACTCCCAAATCTTCTTCAAGTTGTTCCCATGTCAGCATTTCTATTACTGCTGATGCTATATTCTTGTTTTCAAGGACCCATTTCAGCATAGCCTGATAAATAGTAGTCCCGCCTGTCCTGTATTTCTCCAGGTTCTGTCTTTTTCCCGCGACCTTGAGGATTTTCATGGCGTTTATCCCTACATCTTTTGACTTCGCCAGAGTAAGAAGACGACGAATCCCGCTTTGTCCCAAATAGTCGTCATAGACCTCTTCAGCATCTTCTCCCTCCTGGATGTCGAAGACATTGAATGCGAGTTGAATCATATCGTAATAACCACAGTCAACCGCTTCTTTCACGACTTTATGGTGATTGGTGTGGCAGGAGAGGCCTCGGAACCTGTATTTTCCCTGTTTTTTTAGTTTTTCAAATGCCCCAATGACTCGCTCATCAGTAAGGTGCTTTTCATCTGCTACCCCATGGATGAGGCAAACATCCATATAATCCGTATCAAGCCTTCTTAAGCTGCCGTTGACTGAGCTTATGATTGATTCTTCACTCCAGTTGCCTCTTAGATGAAATTTTGTGGCTACATAGACTTTATCTCTTCCAAATTCTTTTAGAACCTTTCCTATTTTACGCTCGCTGTTCCCGTTCGAGTAGGCATGCGAGGAGTCGATGTAATTAACTCCTCTCTCTATTGCCTGGTAGATAATAGGCATTGTGGGAAGGGGGCTTCCTCCTAATGAGATTTCAGAAATAAGAAGATTCGTTCTTCCTAATCGGCGGTAAAACATCTGGCCTTTTTTCAGACGGTAGCTTTGTTTCTCATCTCCTGAAAGATGTCTTGCTGAGGCTAAGGATGCTGAGAAGGCTCCAAATAAAATATTTCGCATAAAACGCCTTCTTCCAGGTAGCAAATCAGAAGTTGATTTCATGTTTTTCATTAAAAAATTCCAGGCAAGGCTAATTGGTCAGGAGTCCCAGCTTACTCAAAACAGCTTTCATCTCCTTCTTGCTTTCATCATCAAGGGGAAGGAGGGGCAGGCGACAAGGACCACCGTAATATCCGACCATATCAAGGCTGTACTTCAATCCCGGGATCCCGAAAATCTGAACAACGGCCCTATTGAGGGGAGCCAGATAGAACTGAAGCTTGAGTGCATCATCCCATTTTCCCTCTAAATGCAATTGGTAAAGCTTGGCACATTGGGCAGGAGCAATGTCAGCTATGGCCAGAATTCCGCCTGAAGCCCCCAGCCTCAGGCCAGGAAGGATTACGCTTCCAGCTCCTACCAGAAAACTAAAATTAGGATCGAGGTGGGGGATAGTCTCCGCCAGAAAAGATAAATCTCCTGAGCTGTCTTTAATTCCTGCTATATTAGGATGCTTGGATAGCTCGATGAGCAGCTTTGAGTCCACAGAGACTCCCAGTACTCGAGGATTATTATAGATAAGCACTGGCACTTTTGATTGATCAGCTAGAAAGAGAAAGTGCTTTTTAAGTGCTTCTCGGTTCATCCTGGATTTGAAATAACTTGGTGTACGGATCATGGCAGCATCAATGTCGAGGTCAGCCATTCTGTTAGTGAATTCTAGAGTCATTTTTGTAGATTCTAAACCTGTGCCGACAATAATTTTTTTTCCTGGAGAAGCAGCTTCTTTTCCTGCCTGGACTAATTTTTCTGATTCTGCGACTGAAAGAAGGGGACTTTCCCCTGAAGTGCCCAAGATGACATAGCCCGCCAGATCGAGTGAGTTGTATTTTTGGATGTTTTCCTTGAATTTTTCGGGAGAAATTTCGTCACCGACAAACGGAGTGGCTAAGGGAGGAAATATTCCTTTAAAGCTTTCTTGCATCTTAGTATCTCCTCCGGCTTTTAATAAATTTATTTAGCATTAACATACGCTCAGTAAAGCAAAAATTGTAGGTAGTGTGAATGATTATGTCAAATGATATTTCAAATTCTTTCAATCTCTCTCAATTCTTTTTCACTCAGTCCGAAATAGTGCCCGATCTCATGAAAAACAACTTCTCTGACCTTCTTTTTTATTTCTTCTTCTGTGGAGCAGATACTTTCAATTGGTTTCTGGTAGATAACGATAACATCAGGAGGGATATTCCCGTAGAAAGGGCCTCGGTGTTTGAAGGGAACGCCGTGATAATGACCCAAAATAGAGCTGAGGGGTGTGGCTCCTGTTTTCTCGAAAATTTCTCTTGAAGCCTTCTCCTCGACAAGCACTGCCAGGTTACTGATTAATTTTTTGAATTTTTTTGGAATTTGAGCCAGCGCCTCTTCGGCTAGCTTTTCGAATTTCTCTCTTTCCATGGGGTGGATAGCTCCTCTCCCGCACTCCTATTTTTCTATTCCTTCTCTTGCCTTCACTCCTTTCTTGTAATAGTGCTTTTTTTCTTTCATTTCTGTGACTAAATCTGCTCTTTTTAGGAAGGAAGGAGGGGCATACCTTCCTGTCAGGATAATTTCTACATCTTCAGGTCTTTTATCAAGAAATTCGTGGACTTCTTCTTCTGTTATAAGATTGAAGTCGACTGCTACATTTATCTCATCCAGGATGATTATCCTGTATTTTCGAGAAAGCATGGCTTCCAGGCATTTCTTCAATCCTCTCTTGGCTCTTTTGATATCCTCCTCGTCCGGATCTTTTGTTACGTGGATAAAACCCTTTCGGCCGAATTGTTCGATTGTGATGTAGGGTGAGAGTTTTTTAGCCGACAAGAGTTCTCCATACTCCTGCCCTTTGAGAAATTGTCCGATGTAAACCTTATGTTTGTGCCCAGCTGCCCGAAGGGCAAGGCCCAGAGCCGCAGTTGTTTTTCCCTTTCCATCCCCCGTATAAACCTGAATATAGCCCTTAAATTGTGTCTTCTCTTGCATTATTTTTACTATATTTTAATCTCCTAACTGAGTCAACATGAGAATTTTAAAATTGAAGTACTTATGCTATAATCTGCGGCATGCTAGATTCAAAGTATCTGCTGGAAAACGCTGATTTTGTAATAAAAAAGATTAAAGCCCGAGGAATTAAGCTCAGCCTCGATAAATTTATAAAGCTCTCCCGGGAAAAGAAAAACTACTTAATAAAAATTGAAAACCTGCGTCATGAAAAAAACAGGGCTTCTCAGCTCGTATCCCAGAAGAAAAAGGAAGGGAAAGATCCTGCTTTAGTCATTTCAGAAATGAAAAAGGTGGCTAGAGAGATAAAAAAACTGGAAGGGAAACTGAGGGGATTTGATGAGAAGCTGAGGGAAATCTCGCTCTCCATTCCTAATGTTCCCCATGAGTCTGTGCCTGAAGGCAAGAGCTCTAAAGAAAACGTTGAAGTCCGGACGTTTGGCGAGAAGCCGAAATTTTCTTTCCCTCTCAAGCCTCATTGGGAAATCGGCAAGAAACTGGGCATCTTGGATTTTGAGAAAGCTGCTAAGATCGCAGGTTCGAGGTTTGCTGTCTATTTTGGCGCAGGAGCTAAACTTGAAAGAGCATTGATCAATTTCATGCTTGATGTTCATACCGAGGAAAAGAAATATTTAGAGGTGATCCCACCTTTCATAGCTAATGAAAGGAGCCTGATAGGAACAGGGAATTTGCCTAAGTTTGAAAATGACCTTTTCAAGCTGCGAGGCTATCCGTGGTACATGATTCCTACCGCGGAGGTTCCTCTCACTAATCTTTATCAAGACGATATTCTTGAAGCCGATTCCCTCCCGAAGAGATTCGTGGCTTACACTCCATGTTTCAGACGGGAAGCTGGCTCTTATGGGAAAGATATAAGAGGACTGATTCGCCAGCACCAGTTCAACAAAGTTGAGCTTATGAGCTTTTCTTTACCTGAAGATTCTTACCAGGAACATGAAAAAATGACCCTGGATGCTGAGGAAGTTTTAAAGAGATTGGGATTGCACTACAGGGTGGTTGTTCTCTGTACCGCAGATATGGGCTTTTCAGGGGCTAAAACCTATGATGTGGAGCTCTGGATGCCTGCCCGAAAGAAATACATGGAAATATCTTCCTGTACTAATTGTGAGGATTTCCAGGCAAGAAGAGCTAACATCCGTTTTCGAAGAAAAGAAAAGTCGAAGCTGGAGTTTGTTCATACTCTGAACGGTTCGGGAGTAGCTTTGGGAAGGACAGTCAGTGCCATTCTGGAAAGTTATCAACAGGAAGATGGCTCTGTTGTTATTCCTAAAGTTTTACGGCTTTACATGGACGGACTGGATAAAATTACTTAGGAGGGATGGCCGAGCGGCTTAAGGCGGCGGTCTTGAAAATCGCTTTCCGGGCAACCGGAACGGGGGTTCGAATCCCTCTCCCTCCGCCATTCAATCTCTTTCATTTTCAACTGACCTGAATTATTCATAAAACAGGCTAATTACCCCGGACTAATTTTCAATTGTCACCAACTTGTCACTATCTTAACAATTTATGAAATCGAATACACTGACGCCGAACTCAAGAGGTTGATGCGATCACTTTCATGATTATATACCCTGCCATAATAGAGAATTTACTCATACTTGAGCACTTCTGCAGTATTGGTTAGCGCCGCCTTGGTTGCTTGCAAGCTCACTGTAAGCCATGCAATTATCAAAGTCAGAAGCCCTGCGAGCAGAAACATACCGATACCGATTTCAGTACGGTAGGCGAAATTCTGCAGCCACCCGCGACTCGTAAAAAAAGCAATCGGTGATGCGACCAGCAGCGCGATGATCACTAGAGTAATGATTTCCTTTGAGAGTAGAATTACAATTTGTGAGATGGATGCACCTAGCACCTTCCGCACCCCGATCTCCTTAGTGCGCTGTTCAGCGCTGAAAGCAACCAGTCCGAACAATCCGAGACTGGCAATAAAGGTTGCCAAAATTGCAAACATGCCGATAACTGTTCCGAAACGCTTCTCTGCGCGGTATTGGAGATCGAGTTGTTGGTCCAGAAAGAAAAAGTTAAATGGCCGGTGTGGAACCTGATTTTCCCAAATGCGCTCCAACTCAGGCATAACTTGAGTCAATCTTTTAGAATTCAGACGTAAGGAGAGGTACCTGCCTGCACCAATCTGAAGAAACATAGGTTCCACGCCTTGATGTAAGGAGTTGTAGTTGAAGTCTTTCACCACCCCGACAATTTTTCGTGGGCCGTTCCCATCATTCAGTGATTTACCAATCGCATCTTCGGATGAAGTCCAGCCGCAATGGGCCACCGCTGATTCATTGATCAGAACGGCTTCTGATGAATCCGTGGGAAATTCTTTTAAGAGCGGTCTTCCTGCAACTACTTCAAGGCCATAGTTTTCGATAAAATCAAAATCGATGTCGTAATAAGCGAAAATGGCCTCCTCGGTTTTGCCATTAGAATTAACTTCTAGACCAATATACGTAGCCCCTCTTCCGGGTACCCGGGAAGAATTAGAACTTTTAGCGATGGCAGGGTGACTTAAGAATGCTTCTTTAATAGTTTCTGCCGATTTCCGAACCTGTGGATCTCCTCTGAAGTCAATGACCAGTATCTGTTCTTTATCAAATCCCAGATTCTCGTTGCGGATGTAATGTAGTTGTTTATAAACAACAATTGTTCCTACTATCAGGGTGAATGAAATAACAAATTGTAGAACGACCAAGCCCCTCCGTAAGATTTTCCCATGGCCACTTGACTTAAACGCACCTTTCAGAACCTTGGTTACTTTGAATCCCGAAAGCACTAAGGCAGGATAACTTCCGGCAATCATTCCCACGACAGCAGCAAAGCCCAACAGTAGGGCAACCGAGACGCCGTAATTATTAGAACCGAAGCTCAGAATTTTTCCTGTCAAATCGTTAAAATGCGGCAGCAGGACCAGACTGATACCTAAGGCAAGAAAAAGTGCAGTGAAGCTCATAAAAAGCGCCTCACCCATAAACTGGCCGATCAGCTGCTGCCTCCTCGCTCCTACTACTTTGCGTACGCCTACCTCTTTCGCCCGGCTGATCGATCTTGCGGTAGCCAAATTCATGAAATTTACAGAGGCTATAAGAAGGATAAAAACCGCCACTCCCGCAAGAATATACAGCAATGAAATGTTCCCGCGTGCTCCGTGCTCGCCGCGACGATGGGAAAACAAATAGATGTCGGTAAGGAGCTGAAGATCTAATTTAATGCTCCAATCTGGGTCAATATGTTTATCGAGGAATTGAGGCAGCTTGGCTGACAGTTTAGTAATGTCGGTGTTTTCGGCGAGGAGAAGATAGGTCGGCACAAAAAAAGAGCCCCAACTATCAACATGCTCGGAGTATGCCTCTTCGAATATCGCCCACGATGCGAGCATATCGAACGTGAAGTGGGAATTACCGGGCAGGTCTTTAAACACACCGGTGACCATGAATGCATCACCATTTTCTTTGATGAGAAGTTTGTTTATAGGATCCTCATCTCCAAAATAGCGCCGCGCTACTTTTTCACTGACAGTCAGGGAATTGGGAGCGTTTAGTGCCGTCGCAGGATTGCCTTTTATCAACTCAAAGCTGAATATATTAAAAATCGAAGCGTCTGTGTAATAAACAGCATCTTCTTGAAATTGTTTATCCTGGTATTGAAAAAGACCGGAAGTCTTAAAAAAGCGAACGGCATCGACGACTTCCGGAAACTCTGCTTTTATCAAAGGTGCCATAGGTGGTGAACCTTGTGCAAGGCGTCTCGGCTCTGTATCCGTTCCTACATCAGGTACCAAACGAAAAATACGGGCAGCCTTTTCATGATAGCGATCATAGCTCAGTTCATCTTGAACATACAGAGCGATAAAGATACAACATGTCATACCTATCGCCAACCCGAATATGTTAATGAACGAATAGGCTTTGTGTATCTTCAAATTGCGTACTGCGATTTTCAAGTAGCTTTTAATCATAATCCAACTCCATTTTTTCTTTCATTCTAATTATTATAATGAAAATACATTCTGTAAACGAGTTTCTTTTGATATGTTAGGCTTTGATTTATCAAACGCGTAGTGAACACCGAAAAATAGTAGTTGTTTGCTTATTAATTTTGATTACAATCTAAAAAATGATAGAATAGCACAGCCATCAAGAGTACTGCGGAGAGGTGCTGGAGTGGCTGATCAGGGTCGCCTGCTAAGCGATTGTTCCGATTATGTCGGAACCGTGGGTTCGAATCCCACCCTCTCCGCCAGTCCTACCAATTCGAATTGATTAGAATTTCCTTTTAGCGCTTGCCCAAAATCCCTCACGTTTTGTCTAAATTATCACCCTCTGAAATTGCTGAGTGAGCTTATCGCACTCAAACAGCCAGGTTATTGATACAAGACCGAGGCAGTAAGCCAGAAAACAACTCAACACCCAGAGCTACTCAGCCTCCTTTTCATTCAGTAAATGCCCGAAAAAAATGAAAAAGGGGACAGGCTACTTTTTCCAGATTATAAAAGTTTTAAAAGCCTGACCCCATCTGCACAGGCTGCTTTTTTAAAATTATGCAAGTTTTGCAAGTCTGGGCCCATTGTTATAAAAAAGGGGACAGTCCCCATCTTAAAAGGGGGACAGTCCCCTTTTTTCCCTCTTGACAACAGAATCGTTCTATTATATTTTTTTAAGAGATAATAAGGAAAAAACTGAAATTAGTGGCTTTATAGGTGGAGGGATACCCGTTTTCAATAAGAAATAGCGCAACAGTTTCGTTTTAAGCGGATTGCTTTTAGCTGATAATTCCTCCTCGATTGAGATGAGCGCTCTAACCTTCTCAGATGAGGGAATGAAATTAGTAATCACCTTGAAAAATCCTCTTTACTGATGATTGACAGCAGGCGAATCCTTTGCAATCATAAAAGGATGTTATGATTACCTTACAGAACTCAAAAAGGACATATATAGCCTTAAATCTGGAAAAATGAAAAATTTAGGTAAATACAAAATTACAAGTATACTGGGAAAGGGAGCCATGGGGATTGTCTATAGAGCTCTTGATCCCGATATAAATCGAGAGGTGGCTGTCAAGACTATACGTTTCGATCTGGTCTCTGAGGAAGATGATAGAGAAGAAATGATGGAAAGGTTCATGAGGGAGGCTCAAGCTGCAGGTAAGCTAACACACCCAAATATTATTACTATCTATGATGTCGGCAGAGAGAAAGAGATGACATACATTGTTATGCAATTAATTGAAGGTTATAGTCTCCAAAAAGTGATTAGTTCAGGTGAAAAAAATTCTACTGAAGAAGTAATCCGGCTCATGGATCAGTTGTGCAACGCTTTGGATTATGCTCACGATAATGGAATCATCCATCGAGATATTAAGCCCGCCAATATTTTATTGGATAAAGAGGGAAAACCTTTTATTGTCGACTTTGGTGTGGCTCGACTTGAGACATCGACCTTGACTGAAGCGGGGACAACGCTGGGTACACCAAGTTATATGTCCCCAGAACAGGTTATGGGAAAAAAAGTGGATAGGCGTTCAGATATATTTTCATTGGGAGGTATCCTGTATGAACTCCTCACGGGAAAAAGGGCATTTCAAGCCCAAAGTATCACTACAGTAATTTATAAGATTATCCATGAAGAACCTGTTGCTCTGACTGAAGTAAAAAAAGGCCTGCCAATTGGTTTTGAACGGATAGTCTGTAAGGCTTTAGCTAAGGATCCAAACGATCGTTACCCAAGCTGTGGTGAGCTTGCTGCAGATTTGCACAAAATTGACCAGGTATCAGATAAGACAATACCCGTCACCATGATGAAAGAGGAACTCCCAACTTTAATGATGAAAAAAAAGCGGAAACTTTGGCCTATCATAGCTATTTCTGCTGCTGTGATTCTCTTGGCTGCTGCAGGAGGTAGCTATATTCTCTACCAAAAGACAGGAGAAATACCTTTTCTTTCAGGCGTATTCAAAGGAATGAAAACAGAAGAAGAACCTCCGTTACCTCCGCCACTAGAAACTGTTATACCCAGCAGCATAGAGGATAAATTGAATGGGGCTAAGGAGAGCTTTGATAAGGGGGATTATGCAGAGACTGCCAGGTTGGCAGAAGCGGTTCTTGCCGAAGATGCAGAAAATATAAGAGCCCAGGAATATTTAAGTGAAGCAAAGAGTAAAATGAATGAAGTTCTCGTTGCTCAAACTCCGGAAACGGAAAAAATAAAGACAGAAACACCTTCCTTATCTCAAGATAAAAAACCACAGCCTCCCCAGACAAGAACTATCATTCCTGGCTCCACAGAGGATAAATTGAACAGGGCTAAGGATAGTTTGGAAAAGGGCGATTATGACGGAACTATAAGGCTTGCAGAAGAGGTTACTGCCAAATATCCCAAAAACAAAATAGCTCAAGACTATATAGCTAAAGCGAAGAATGAAATTATGATCGCCCAAATCCTGGAAACCGGGATCAGCAGTTATGAAAACAAAGATTATAGGCAGTGTTTGCAGGAAATGGAAAAAATTTTAGAGTTGGATAAAGACCACAAAGAAGCAAAAAAGTATTGGAATTTGGCGGATAAAACCATTTACGAAGCTAATTCCATCCAAGAAATTAGACAAATAATAGAAAGCCTGAGGAAGGCCGAGGAGGAAAAAGACCTCCCGGCAATCCTCTATTATGTCGGGTCTCCAGATCTTCAGAGTACAAAAAGATCAGATACAATGGATATCTTTAATTATTATGATGATATAACATCTATTGTTGACAAGGCGAGTATTTCGATTAGATTTAGTGATAGAAAACATGCTGAAGTAAAATTTTCTAATTTCTCGACTGCTGTCAATAAACAAACTGGTCAGAAGGCGAAGGTTTTTGAGGGACAAATAATCTGGACGATGGAAAAACAAGGAAATGCCTGGAAAATTACGAAAGAAGATAAGAAATAAAGATAAGAAGTTTACTGAGTGATAAAGAAAAACGCTTATGATTTAGGAGAGGAGGGGAAAATGAAACCAAAGAATTTTAGCGGAGGAATAAAATTA
>Ga0255053_10000407_pt1 | contig 23751 bp, 20 predicted proteins | sample JV7_2_22_MG_FD_188635 | JGI IMG/M metagenome (GOLD analysis project Ga0255053, IMG submission 188635) | Seawater microbial communities from Jervis Inlet, British Columbia, Canada - JV7_2_22 | ecosystem: Environmental > Aquatic > Marine > Inlet | place: Canada: British Columbia | collected... | reverse complement strand
TTTAACGTATTTCTTGAACACTTTTCCCTTCACTTCCGATAATACCTTCAATTGAATCCAAGGGGCGGTCACGCCGGGCAGGTTGATACGATCACGGATGGGCGAGGGGACGATATCGAGGGTCACCACGTTCACCGCGGTTTGCTCCTGAACGAGACCGGCTGATTTTTCAGCGGCAATTCGCTCCTTTTTGGTTTGAATCCGTTGAAAAAGATTCGCGATGATTACCACCAATACAATCAGAAAAATAAATGGCAGGGTCCCCCAGATTCGTTCGATCCATCTCTTTTTTGTGCGAGACGGTTTGGGCTGTTTTGTTTCTGTGTTTGCTTTCATCGGCTTTTATTTCAATATGATCAGGTAGCTAAAGGCATTACAGGTTAAAAGGGCTGATAGCTGATTTTCCACTTTGTATTTTTGAATCGTTGAGGATATATTCGTCCGGAAACGGTTTTTTAAGAATCATCCGGAGGAGATGGTGCAGATAAAAATCCATCTGTTCCTTTAGGTTCAGGTAATTTTCAGATACCAGGCTGTGTAAACCGACACCATCAAGAAACGCTAAAAAATTCACCGCAATCTTTTCGGCATCCTTGGCGATTTCGGGTCGAAAGAGACCTTTTGATATACCATCAAGCAATATATCCACCACCATCTGGCGAGATTCGACCAGCATTTCCTTTACCAGATGACGCTTGTTAAAGAGAACCCCATTTTTAACCAGGGTCTGCTGCATGACCTCATAGATCAGACGCATGGTCTCCAAATCTTCAGGATCGCAGATCTCGGCCATTGTTTCGGCGACGACATAGAATTGCCGAACCGGATCCTCGATGCCTTCAGTTTTTCCGGCGATACGCCGCCACAACTGTGCGGACCACTCCCTGATGGCGGCCAGAAAGATTTCTTCTTTGGTTGCGAAATACTCATATATGGTTCCTTTGCCGATATTGGCGCCTTCAGCAATTCGGCTGACACTAGTGGCCTGGTAACCTTTTTGAGAAAACAATTTCAGCGCGACGCGGGCAATCAGTCTTGTTTTTTCTTCCCTGTTCACAATGATAGGTGACATGATTATAACGAGAGTATGATATCCATATTCAACGGGTTTAGGATCTTATTAAAACATCTATTCCGACCAACGGGTCTAATATAAAACAGGCATATGGCTTGTCAACACGTATGAACACATATTTCTATAACTATATTGTATTATTAGTTATTAAACCAAAATCAGCTCAAAAAAATACACCATAATTTCAAATAAATGGCCGACCGGTCGGTCATTTTGATTGGAAAGACCGGATTCAGCACACGAATGAAGATTAGATATACCGCTTGACTCATAGAATCTTTTTCCTTATCGATGTGTTCAGCGCCGTCTCTGAAAAATTTATCCGGAATGAAATCAAATCGGATGATCCCGGACTTATCATCTACACCTCCGGCGCGGAGCGAACTAAAATTTGGTGTTGCTTCGCTATATCCGGAATCCGATTTTCCTTGACAAACAAACTTTCTTTTCGTTACGCTTTTATCAACCGGTAACCGGGAAACCATTGAAAAATGGAGGAGTTTCCGATGAATCAAAATGAGAATAACGGTAGTGTCCGGGATAAAAACAACACTGAGAACGGCCTGGAACTGATAAAGACAACCCGCGAATCTTTTCGTACACCGGTCAGTGGCGCCGGTACCGCGACTGCTCAAATCGGCGACCAACTTTTTGATATTGACAATATTGGTCCGAGCGGAATCGGAATCCGAGTCGCGCAGGCCGACATGTTTTCCGTTAATCAGGAACTCGATTCGATTCAGCTTATTTTGGAAGGAAGTGCTTTTCATTTGAAAGGGAAAGTTGTTCATATCACTCCCGACGGAGCCGGCAAGTTCCTCTGTGGCATAGAGTTTGTTGACATGGACAGGGAAAGCGAGGAAAAGCTCCTTGAATACCACCAAAAGAGCCGGACCGAATTGTTTCAAAAACAAAGGGAGGATTGATTGAAGACGACTGTCCGGAGGCTGGAAATGACAGGTCTGTTTGTGCGGGATAAAATGAAAGCGAAAGGATGGCGGAAAACAAAAAAGAAAGATGTTTTGAAGGCGATTTTAAGCGACTCGGAAGATAACTTTGTTCCGGGCTTAGATGAACTGGAAAAACTGATTCATCTTTCCGTAAAACCGCCTGGAGCAGCCCCTGTGATGAAAAAACCCAGGGCAAAGAGAGAGAAAAGACCCAAAAAGAGGAAAACAACATACTATCTCACCGAACAGGTTTTTGAAAATCTCGGTGACGCCAAAGAAATAATAAGAAACATGTTTCCCGATATTCAAAAATCTAAAATTTCTAAGACCCGGATCGTCGACTCCGCCTTAAAAATGATTTTAAAAGAATTTGAAACCAAAGGGAGCAAAAGCGCATTGGTAAAACAAATTCAAAAGCGTGATCCAAAATCATGATTATTGCCCTAGAACACAAACAGGAGGCTGTCTGATGGTTGTCACGTGCCCAAATTGTAAAAAACAGCATGATATAGATGAAAAGCGAATCCCGGTGAACGCTAAAGTCGCCCGCTGCAGAGCCTGCGGGCAACGATTCTCACTATATTTGTCTGAAAAAACCGATTCGCTTGCCCAAAGACCGGGAAAAGCACCGAGGAAAATCGGTGTGACCCTCAGCAAGGGGGGTGTAGGCAAAACAACAACCGCAGTCAATCTGGCCGCGGGTCTAGCCCTTGCCGGAAAAAAAGTGTTACTGGTTGATACCGACACCCAGGGTCAGGACAGCTACATGTTGGGGACAAAGCCAAGAGCAGGTCTGACGGAACTGGTTGCAGCAGAACTTGCCCCGGAGGAGGTTATCACTTTGGCAAGGGAGGGGTTATGGATTTTGGCCGGTGGAAAATCACTTGCCGGGCTGAAACGATTGATCGACAGAAAAGATTTTGGTGGAGAACTAACCCTTTCAAACGCACTGGCCCCCCTGGAAAATCAATTTGACTACATTATTGTTGATACCTCTCCGGGCTGGGATCCATTGACCGTTAACGTTCTGTTTTATATCGAGGAAATATTAACGCCCGTTTCGCTTGAGGTGATGACCCTGCATGGCCTTTTGGAATTTCTAAAAAGCGTTTCGGCTATTCAGAGGTATCGAAAGGAACTCGCCCTTCGGTATGTCCTCCCGACGTTTTTGGATTACAGGGTCAAACATCCAACCGATATCCTAGCCAAGCTTGAAAAGCTATACAGTCACATGATGTGCACTCCGATCCGGTATAACGTAAGACTTTCGGAAGCGCCTGCATATGGACAGACAATTTATGAATTCGCACCAGGATCACATGGTGCAGAGGACTATCGCGAACTGATACGGAAGGTTGCCAACGATCCTTCCCTTTTCCAGTAGCCGCTTACTATCCACATCTTCATACTTTTGGTGGTTTGCTTAGACCACCGGTCCACCGCAAGTATTCTATCTTTCTCGGTTGTAAAATCAGATGATGCTTTTTAATGTTTTAAAACCGGAAAAAGGACACCGGTTTAGCGGATAACTAAAATGAAATCGATAAGTGAAGTTTAACCATGCTGGAAGACAGTGCCAGGGCCGGCAAAATCAGCAAGAGATTGCGATTGACGTATCCAGAGGTCACGACACAGCTCCATTACCGGACATCCTTCGAACTTCTTGTTGCGACCATATTGTCCGCCCAGTGCACGGACAAGCAGGTCAACGGTGTGACCCGCAATTTGTTTAAAAAGTTTAATACGCCAAAGGATTTTGCCAAAATTTCTTTAGAATCCCTCGAGCAACTTGTCCATCCCACGGGCTTTTTTCGCAACAAGGCTAAAAATATAAAGGCATGTGCCCAAGCTCTCGTTGGAAAATACCATGGCAAGGTCCCTGAAACACTGGAGGAATTGGTATTGCTTCCGGGGGTTGGCCGCAAAACCGCAAATTTGGTGTTAGGTGCGGCATTTGGGATTCCGGGTATTGTGGTAGATACACACGTGGCACGAATTTCAAAGCGGCTCGGGTTTACGGAAAGTAAAGATCCAGTAAAAATTGAACGCGATTTGATGAAAATCATCCCCAAAAAGGCGTGGAGCGATTTTTCTTTACACCTGGTCTATTTTGGGAGAGAATTTTGCATTGCCAGAAAACCCAGATGCAAGACGTGTCCTATGATCAAGCTCTGTCCCTGGCCTGATAAGATTCTCTGATTTCTGTTTGATCAATATCACAAAGAAAGCGTGAAGCTACCCTTCATGAACATGCTTAACCAGGTGACCCAGTTCAGGAAAAATTAGCGCCTTGCATGCGAGTTTACATGCTTTAAGACTGCCCGGCATGCAAAAGAGAATAGTCTTTTTGACCACACCTGCAGTTGCACGGGATAAAAGAGCGGCAGAGTCGATCTCTTCGAGGCTGAGTTGGTAAAAAAGGGGCCCGAACGCTGTAAGCTCCTTATCGAATAGCGGGCGCACGGCTTCGATGGTGACATCTTTGCTGCTGATACCGGTACCGCCGGTCAGCAGCAAAACCTGGACATCGTGTTGTGCGATGCAATCACAAACTTTTTTGGTTATGGTCTCGGTTTCATCCGGGATCACCTGATGAAGCACAACTTCATGTCCTTCCTTTTTGGCCTGTTTGCTAATCCAGTGACCACTCTTGTCGTCTTTCAGGGTTCGAGTGGTTGAAACCGATATGATGCCGACTTTAACCTTCTTGGGAGCACTTTTTTTGTGTTCTTTTGTACCCATCATTTATTCCCGTTCAACGACAATTTTATTTTTACCGTCCTGTTCTTAAGACAACGCCTTGACCGTCTCCTGACGGCCGGTTTCAATAAGTTTTCCCGCATAATTCGCCTGAATCAAAGAGGCACGCCGACCCTTATCCGGCCTTAATGGGAAGGGTCTAAAGGGGGGTGAAATTGCCTTGATTTTACCTGATTTTGTCTTTATAGTAAAGGGCAATTATTTACTTTTTGCCTGTTCTTGTTTAGGACCCCTCTGAGATGAAATATCAATGCAGCGGTGTGATATTGGCTGGTGGAGAAAACAGCCGATTTGCCGGGCGAAATAAAGCGTTCGTAAAAATCAAAGACAAACGTATTCTGGATAGTATATGTGGTGTTTTTAAAGAACTGTTTAAAGAGATTTTACTGGTAGCCAAGGATCCCTTGCCGTATATTCAGGAGGATATTCAGATCGCTGCAGATCTTTTTCCGGTTCGAAGCTCCTTGACTGGGATCCATGCCGGACTGTTCTATGCTACAACACCCTATGTTTTTTTTATCGCTTGCGATACACCTTTTTTGAAAAAAGAAATGGTCGAAACAATTCTGGACCATATTGAACAGGGAACCGATGTTATTATCCCCCAAACTGATGAAGGATTGGAGCCCCTTTGTGCGGTCTATTCGAAAAACTGTCTCCCTATTGCAGAGAGACATCTGGTTCACAATAAGCTCAAGATTTCACGGGTATTTCAACGGACCCGCGTTAAAACAATTCCAGAAAAAGTTTTACGTTTAAAGGATCCCGATCTCATTTCCTTTTTCAATGTCAATACACCCGATGATCTTATCAGGGCGGAAAAATTTTTTACGTAAAAAACAAGGGGGATGTTCAATGGCTTCATTTACCCATATCGATAAGGAAGGCCGTGTCAGGATGGTCGATGTTACTGAAAAGAAACCGTCCGTCCGTGTCGCGACAGCCCAGGGGATGATTTCGATGAATCCGGAAACCTTTGAACGGATTCGGAATAAAAGCGTAAAAAAGGGAAACGTGCTTGAGACTGCCCGAATTGCAGGTGTCTTGGCTGCAAAAAAAACCTCTGATCTTATCCCTATGTGCCACCCATTGAATATCACACACGTGTCAATCGATTTTTTTATGGATGAGGCAAAAAAATCAATCCGGATCGAATCTGTTGTTCGTATCGTTGGACAGACGGGCGTTGAAATGGAAGCGCTGACCGCCGTCACTGTGGCCGCTCTCACCATTTATGATATGTGTAAATCGCATGACAGGGAAATGCGCATTTCCGATATTTTCCTTCTTAAAAAGTCAGGTGGAAAAAGCGGAACATTCATAAGAGAAAAGACAGACTAAAATGCGTTACAGCATTAGACCCGATCGGTGTGCTTTATTGAGCAAAAGCATGAAAATAAGGATTGTTTCCGGTAGAATCATTTTTATTGTTTTACTTGTGCCTTTATTTTTTTTGAGTTGTACGGCTCTTAAAAAAGATTCTTCTCCCATCAACAAATCTGTTCTGATAAAATTGCCTCCCTCAAGGTATCCTGCTTTTATAGATGATATGAATTATGAGGGTCTGGAACACGCTATCGGACAAAGCATTGCATACCTTAGCCGGATCTCCCATCGCCAAACCTTTTCATTTGGAAAAGAAGAGGTTAATGCAGTTCAAATGATCGACTCCCTTGAACATTTTCTTCGATTTATACGGACAACTCCCTCCAAAGATGAGCTGAACCATTTCATTACATCGAACTATTGGGTCTATAAGGCTGTGGGTGCCTCCCATCCTGAACAGGTTTATTTTACCGGGTATTACGAACCGATCTTGGAGGGAAGCGCTGAGAAAAATGGAGATTACAAATTTCCTGTTCATCCCCGCCCCGGTGATTTGGTCACGATCGATCTTTCTTTGTTTTCAACCCGGTTTAAGGGCGAAAAAATCATCGGAAGGTATAGGGGCCGAGCGGTCGTGCCTTACTGGGAACGGGAGGAGATCGTAGATGGGGGCCAACTCGACGAAGTGGTGCTCCCTTTGGCCTGGGTAAAGGATCCGGTGGATATCTTTTTTCTTCAAATTCAGGGTTCTGGAAAAATTTATCTTGATAATGAAAAGGCCATAAATGTCCATTATGATACAACAAATGGCCGGCCTTATCGCAGCATAGGCAAACTCCTGATCGATCAAGGGAAAATACCCCGGTCAGAGATGTCGATGCAAAAAATTCGCGAGTATTTAAAAAACCATCCGGAAGAGATTGCATCTATCCTCAATCACAACCCCAGCTATGTCTTTTTTAAACTCGAAAAAGAGGGCCCTATCGGCTTTCTTGATGTAAAATTAACACCTGGCAGATCCATTGCTTTGGACAGACGTCTCTTCCCTTTATCCGCCCTGGCCTTTATTGAAACCCAGAAACCGTTCATCGACGGTGGCGGTCGGATTCGAAAATGGTCTCCTTTCGGTCGTTTTGCACTGAATCAGGATACCGGAGGGGCCATCCGGGGCCCGGGCCGAGCGGATCTTTTCTGGGGCAACGGCCCATATGCAGAAATTGCTGCGGGGTATATGCAGCATATGGGTACGCTCTATTTTCTCCTCCGGAAAGTCGACCGATGATCGGATAACCCAAAAGGGGCGATTATCTTTTGTTAAGTTCGCTTTTTAACACGCTTGGTTCAATGCTTGACACTTCTTCGGAAAATAAGTACAGATATAGATTTTTTAGCGCTATCCCCTTTCAAAGCATTCATATAGGAGTCTATTATGTTTGGCATTGGCATGCCCGAAATGATTTTAATTCTGGCCATTGCATTGATCGTTATCGGTCCTAAAAAGCTTCCAGATCTAGCAAAATCGTTGGGTCGTACGCTGGGTGAATTCAAGAAAGCCACACGGGATTTTAAAGAAACCATCGATCTCGACGATGATCTCAAGGATATCAAAGATGTAAAAAAAACCTTTGATGATATAAACGATGATTTCAAAGAGACCATCGATGTTAATCTTGAATCTGAAAATGAGAAAAAACCCGCATCTTCTCCCAATGACGAGGAAAAGCATGAACCTTCCATTACTGATGAAGAAAAATCCGAACCCGCCTCTGCTGACGAAGAAAAATCCGAATCTTCCCCTTCGGGTGAAGATAAAACCCAAAAAGAAAATTGAAATGTGATGATTAGAAAGGGTCCTCTGAGATGAATGAAGAGACCAATGAAGTCGGAAAGCTCCCCTTTACCGGCCATCTTGAGGAGCTTCGGAAACGCCTCATTGTTTGTTTTGTTTCTGTCGGTGTCGGATTCGCTCTTTCATACGGTTTCAAGGAAAAGCTTTTTCAGATCCTAACCCGTCCACTGATAGCGGTGATGGCGGCTGATGATAAACTGATTTTTACCGGGCTGCCCGAGGCTTTTTTTACATACTTGAAGGTCGCTTTTCTATCCGGCATCATGCTGTCTACGCCGATCATCCTTTATCAATTTTGGATGTTTGTCGCACCCGGCTTATATCAAAAGGAAAAGCGCCTTCTAATGCCGATCGTCTTTCTCTCCACACTCTTCTTTTTGGGCGGCTCACTTTTTGGTTATTTTGTTGTTTTTCCGTTCGGGTTCAAATTTTTTCTTGGATTTGCCTCTGAAACCATCCAGCCCCTTCCTTCAATGAAAGAATATCTAAGCTTTTCTGCAAAATTGCTCCTCGCATTTGGACTTGTCTTTGAACTGCCGCTCGTCATTACTTTTCTGTCAAAAATGGGTCTGGTTACGGTGGCTTTTTTAAAGAAAAACAGAAAATATGCCTTGCTGCTGTTTTTTGCCGGTGCAGCGATATTAACGCCACCTGATGTGGTAACACAGATTATGATGGCTCTTCCACTGATGATACTTTATGAAATCAGTATTATCGGTGCAAGAATCTTTGGCAAAAAGAAATCAACGGAAAACAACAAAAGCGACGATTGACCGGTTTTTTCCGTTTGACAGAACATCTTTTGATTGTTAGATAGGCGGCACTTTTCAGATTTTATGGAAAGAAAGAAAAAAAGGAGATGAAATGTATTTATGAACAAAAGATTTTTTCTGCCAATATCACTGGCTGCCGGAATCGCATCGCTCATTGTTGTGACCGGAATTTTTGCCGGTACAGAAGTGAAAGATGTGATCCGGTTTGAAAACAAAGCATATAAAAAGCACAAAAGACCGATCACCGTTTTTAATCACAGGATACATCAGGATGACTATTCAAAAAAATACCCGGAGTTTTACGAATCGCCCTGCGGAGAGTGCCACCACGATAAAGACAATAAGAAGCTCGTAAACATGAAAGAGGGTGACGAGGTAGAGAACTGCATCGAATGCCATAAAAAGCCTGCATTTATCACCGGTAAAAAGGCAAAAAAACTGACCAAGGAACAAAAGCGCGAATACCATGGCAATGCGTTGCATGACAATTGCAAAGCCTGCCATAAAAAGTACAACAAGAAATACAAAAAGAAGAGTAAAAGCGAAAATTACGCCCCGAACACATGTAAAACCTGCCATCCCAAAGAAAAGAAAAAGAAATAGCAACAGGCTGATATTGAAACCTGATATTAAAATCAGATCAACTTTTTATTCTTTGATGGAAAATCGCATTCCGGACCATTGCTCGAGCCCAGGAAGGTGTGCCCAGGGCATGGACATGGGTAAAGGTGGCCAGGACATTTTTATAGCAGATCCCATCTCTTCGGTTATGAAAACCGGTTCCCCGCTGCATGGAAAACACCATATCCTTATCATTTCCGCCCCACCTCAAAACCTTCGAATAATGGAATTCGTGGCCCTTAATTTCCATCCCTACTTTGAAATAGGGGTTTTTGGAGTCGACCTTGACAACCGTATACCCATGCCCTTCAGGTTTTTTTGAAAATCCTAAACCGATCGGTAAAACGCCTGCCATTTCATATGATTTTCCATCCAGGATCAACTCTTGCGCCAGATACATCAAACCGCCGCATTCGGCATATATCGGAAGGCCGTCTTCGGCAAAAGACCGCAGCCTGCCTTTGAATGCCACATTCTCCGCGAGCGCTTTTGCATGGGTTTCCGGAAAGCCCCCTCCGATATAGAGGGCATCTATTTTTGGAATCGTTTTGCTTTTAAGCGGGCTGATAAATATCGGTTCTCCGCCTTGAAAGGAAAGGGCATCGATATTTTCAGGGTAGTAAAATTGGAATGCAGCGTCTTTTAAAATACCGATTTTGGGCTTTGCCTTCTGCGAAATCCCCTTCGGCTTCTGGCGGCCGAGATTTCTTTTCTGACGGTTTTCCGATGAACCCGCCCTGCTCGATTCCATCTTAAAAGAAGGATCAGAAGCGATGTTTGCGATCCGGTCAAGATCGAGATGGGTTTTTGCAATTTCTGCGGCAGCATCGACAGAATCCTTGGCCAATTTAGATTCAAATATGGGCACTAGCCCCATGTGGCGTTCAGGAAAATCCTGCCAGTTCAGGTTTGGGACCGCACCGAGAACGGGAATACCGCAGTAATATTCAATACTCTTGCGAAGTATTCTTTCATGCCGAGAACCGGCGACGTGGTTTAAAATGACGCCGCTAATCGTCACATCCGGATCAAAATGAATGCACCCGGAAACAACGGCAGCCACCGTTCGTGTAACCTTTGTACAGTCAAGGACCAGGATAACCGGTGCATTGAGAAGTTTGGCGAGCTCTGCCGTACTGGTGGCTCCTTCAAGATCGATGCCGTCAAAAAGGCCTCTGTTTCCCTCTATGACGGCGATATCCTTATGTGAGGTGTGGGAAAAAAAAGATTGGAGAACGTGTTTTTTTGAAAAAAGGAACGTGTCAAGGTTATAACATGGCCGGTCCGCCGCCAGGCTGAGCCAGCCCGAGTCGATATAGTCAGGGCCTTTTTTAAAAGGCGCTATTGATTTGCAAAGCCTCCTCCATGCCGCAATAATTCCGATGGATAGAATGGTTTTACCCGATCCCCCCCGCAAGCCCGAAATAATGATTCTGGGCAAATCCACGCTTCTTTTCTCCCCGAGCCTTTACGTTTACAGTAACATGTCATTCGTTTTGAAGATGCTATTTCTCTAATTCCCTTCTAACAACAACCCCGATTTTCTCTATCAAATACGGTTTTTTGACATAGGCGCCGGCACCCAAGCTTTTAGCTTCTTTGACACGCTCTGATTCTGAAAAACCGCTTGCAATGATCGCTTTTTGTCCGGGGTCCATGATCATGTCCAACACCAGCAAATCTGCGGTATTGTTTTTCAAATATTCAACCGCCTCTTCACCGCTTGAAACAGCTTCGGCATTGTACCCCAGCTTGCTCAAAATCTCACATGCAATCTCTCTTTGTCTCTCCTCATCATCAACAACCAGAACCCGCTCACCATGTCCTATATAGTCCTCGACAGGAACCGCTTCCCCCTCAGCAACCAATCTCTCTCTGGTTGCCGAAAAATACAACTCAAATTCAGTCCCTTTCTTGCTGGTATTTACATTTATGTATCCATCATGATCCTGAATTGTATTCAATACAACAGCCAGACCCAAACCGGTCCCACTTCGACCCATCACCTTCTTGGTATAAAAGGGCTCAAATATCCTCTCAAGATCATCGGCGGATATACCCAAACCATCGTCAGATACGGTTGACACGGCATATTCACCCTTGCGGACATCTTCATATCCCCTTAGAGGCCCATCAAGATACCGATTCTCAGTGGATATGGTGACCGTACCACTGCCCTCAACGGCCTCAGACCCATTGACTCCATTTTCTGAGTACGTTGAAGTTTAGCTTCGAGCCTCACCTTTTCTTCCTCTGCTCTTTTACGTTCAGAAATGTCTCTTACAACGCCGCATAACACTTGGCGATCTCCCAAGTTTAACACCCCGGTAGATATCTCTACAGGAAATTTTGTCCCATCCTTCTTTCTGTGATAACGAATTGGAATCCTCGCTAACGTCCCATTTATCGCTTTTTTGTAAGATTCCATGGATGCTTCAGGCTCTGCTGTGATATCTGGGTGCCGTAATCTAAGGAATTCTTCCCTGCTGTAACCATACAGGCTCAAAGTAGCGTCATTGACATCTATAAATTCTGTCGTCTCAGCGTCGAAAAGCATAATTGCATCAGTGACAGTAGTGAAAAGCTGGCGGTATTTCTCCTCACTCTCCCGCAGCGCCTCCTCGGCCTGAATGCGCTCGGTGATGTTCTGGGCGAAAGACGTGACCGCAATTATTTCATCTTTTTCGTCATAAACCGGGTTATATCGAATTTCATAATAATAGCGTAGCTGACTTTCACCGTATTCTTCGATGGCAATATGACCCTCTCCGGCAAAAACACGGTCATAATGTTCCTTTACCTTTTCAATATCATCCTTGCCTTTCATGTGATCGAAGATGCAATCCCCGATCTTGGGTCGCGTACCAAAAACATGGCTCATTGATTCTGCGTGGGTTTTATTGAAATATAGATATCGATATTCGCGATCCAGTGAGAGGATGATCATATCCTTGGGACTTTCAATACTTGATTCCAATAAGATCTTACCGCGGCGGATCTCTTCTTCGGCCTGCTTGCGTTCAGTGATGTCCACAACCATGGAACGGCTTTCTACGATTTGTCCTTGGGTATCTCGAACGGCGTTCACCGTCAGGCTGATCCAGGCAGAGGTGCCATTTGCATCCTATCGAATTTGTATTCAAAAGTCAAAATATCATAAAAACGGAAGACCCAAAAATGAAATATCGGGATTGGAGAGGTCTTGCTTTGATTTCCGAGGAATGATTCTGGCATTGCTCGTGTTTGATAATCAGGAATATTGCACATTGATAGACATATTCCTGTTGTTGGTATTGGGTAAAAATGTCCTACTTGTTCATCCAAACAGGTACGAATAGATAGGTAGATTGCAGTTCCTGTTGACGGATCTTAACATGCACCGAGGCATTGACAGACATCATATAAGAGTGAGAATGGAATCGTGACGGTCTGGGTTAATCAAAAAGGTGATCCGTGAATCGGACTCTTGATATACCTTCTCATGGAAGACACATTCCTTTGAGAACTGAAAATGAGTAACCTTATGGTCGGCAGACCGCTTGGGGCAATTCGTGTGGGTTCACCTTCGGTATGCGTGTCAAGTACTGAAATGACATGATTCAATCGGGCCATGGGATACTCCATTTTTATCAGTTGCGTTGCTTACACGATAAGGGAACAAACCATTCATGTCACCTTATCAACCGTCGGTCTCCTGTCAACCCTTCATGGCAAGATTGCCGATAAGGCCATCAGTTGTTTTTATGCCGGACCTCCAGATTTCATTTAAAGGCACATATCGGTTTTAAAAAGCCTATTTCAATACACCTGATAGGATACTCATGACCCCGGATCCGCTTTTTGATTCCACATATTTGAGGATGACCGGCACAAAATTATTGACCATCCCAGCGTCCAAGCCCAGGGATTTAAATGAGCCTGCCAGACTCGCCAGCCCCCCGAGTTTTCCTGAACCGCCGGTCAATTTGGTCAATCCTTTTCCCAAGCCGCCGACCTTGGGGGCCGAATCGATCAGGCTATCCATTTCAGGAATGGCTGATGCAACTTTTGAAAAATTATCATCGCTCAGCTTTCCTTTAGCAAAGTTTAATATGGATCCGGCACCGCCCATTGCTTGATCCGGCTTAATAGAAAGCTCCTTGGTCAGCAATGAAACCAGTCCTGAATCCAGGGAACTTGCCGGTGTCAAACCGGGTTGAATCAAAGACACGAGAAAAACCAAAGTGATGATGAAAAAAGATCTCGATACCATAATCGCCTCCAATAGCCTTGCCTTAATCTCGAGCCGTTAAATGGATTGACGTTGCCCCAAATATCGCCTTTCCAACCCAAAGCCCAGCGAAAACTCCATTTGCACCTGAGATTTGAAAATACCTCTCCTGCCCGATATTTGCAAGGATTTTCATCGGCATGCCACCTCAGTGCTTCCAGCCAAACACAGCCCGGTAATGGTACCCCAATGGAAAAGCTGACGCCACATGCACATACCAATACCTGGCATGATAGATGATCCGAGCACCCGCCGCTATTCCGTCACAGTTTTAAACCGCCCTTTATGATTGCAGTTGATTCGGACAAGAGTGTGCTTTAAATATGTTTTGGCAAAATCCCATTGAAAAACTGAGGGAGTTTAATATATGATATTTAGCATTGTGGAACGAAAGAGGATTCGATTTGGCATGAAAAGCACGCGCTGGAGTTTGAACGACATCTGAATTTTGGTTCCCAGCGTGCATTTACAGTAAAACAAAATAGTAGTAATTATCTCAAACAAAAGGAGAATGCATCATGGCAGAACTTAAAGAGACCAAGACGGAAAAAAACCTGTTGTCAGCGTTTGCTGGAGAGTCGCAAGCGAGAAACAAGTACACCTACTTCGCTTCAGTCGCCAAGAAAGAGGGCTACGATCAGATATCTGCGATTTTTCTCGAAACGGCGGACCAGGAAAAGGAACATGCGAAGTTGCACCTGAAGGCACTTGGCGGGATTGGCGATACCGTTGCAAACCTGAAAGCGGCCGCTGCGGGCGAAGGCGACGAATGGATGGACATGTATCCCAGAATGGCGAAGGAAGCCCGCGAGGAGGGATTTGAAGATATCGCACGCGTTCTTGAAGGTATTGGAAAGATCGAAAGGGGACACCAGGAACGCTACAAGGCACTTCTGAATAATATTGAAAACGGTCGCGTGTTCGAGAAGACCGAGAAGGTAAAGTGGCGTTGCAGGAACTGCGGCTTTGTATATGATGGGACGAAAGCACCTGAGAAATGCCCTATCTGTCAGCACCCGCAGGCTTATTTTGAAATCGTTCCGGATAACTACTAAAACAAGTGAATCTTGATTGAAACAATAACTCACTATTCATTTTTAAAAGAAAGGAGGACACAATGAATACCGCTACGGAACAACTGGTTGTATTTGTGACAACCTATGGCTTAAAGATCATCGGTGCAATAATCATTCTGCTTCTGGGCCGGATCGCAGCTGGTATTGGACGCGGAGTTGTGAAGAGGACGTTGGAGAAAAGCAAAACAGATCCTGCAATAATTTCGTTTGTAGGCAGCCTGACCTATGTTATGATTTTGGTCTTTGCCATTCTTGCCGCATTAGCCAAATTTGGTATCCAGACCGCATCCTTTGTGGCGATTCTTGGTGCAGCCGGATTTGCAATTGGCTTTGCTCTGCAGGGCTCCTTGGCCAATTTTGCTGCGGGGGTTCTGATTCTTGTGCTCCGGCCCTTTAAAACAGGTGATTTTATACAGGGGGCTGGTGAAAGCGGAACGGTTAAAGAGATCCAGCTTTTCACCACGGTGCTTGCATCCCCGGATAATATCAAAATTATGGTCCCGAACGGTAAGCTTTTCGGAAATATTATCAAGAATATTTCGGCCTTTGATACCCGGCGGGTTGATCTTGTGATCGGCATTGGCTACACTTCGGACATTCAAAAAGCCTATGATATCATGATGAATTTAATAAAGGATGATACACGAATACTTTCTGAGCCGGCTCCCCAAATCGCTGTTTCAGAGCTTGGGGATTCCAGCGTAAACTTCGTGGTGCGTCCTTGGGTGAAAAAAGAGGATTACTGGGGTGTAAAGTTTGACCTAACCAGAAAAATTAAAGAAACTTTTGATAAACAAGATATCGAAATACCGTTTCCACAGAGAGTTGTGCACATGGTTTCAGAGATGGCAGAAGAATAATATCCAGCTCACTGTCCGGGTATGAAGAATGATTCTGGCATTGCTCGCGTTTGATAATCAGGAAGAGTGCACATTCATAGAAGAAGAACTGCGAAAACTGGAATTCGCAAACATGTAATCAACCCCAATATCTGAGGGGTTTGGAAAAGTTCTGGAAATTTAGATTACAGATTTTGTCAACTTACCTGACGTTTTCTGTAAACGAAGCCGCAGGATAGTCGCCTTTTAATATTCTTTTCATGGAAATATCCTTTTGTAATACTCTTTTTTTACTACAAATATTCGTTCCTGACAATAAAAAAAGGGACCATGTAAGAAACCTCGGGTTATCCAAAAATGCACAAGTGCGGTGTATCAAGAAATCTGCAACATTGTAATGGCAATGTGCATTCTATCTAATTTGTTTTCAAATGTCAAAATATCATAAAAACGGAAGACCTAAAAATGAATTGGCGGGATTGGAGAGGTCTTTCTTTGATTTTCGAGGAATGTATTCGAATGTTGCACTCCAGAGAGGATGTTAATGAGATATTCTTTTTTATGAGCATTACGTACTTCAGAACCTTTATGAAATAATTACCCTGTTTCTACCTTCATGTTTTGCCTGATATAATGCTTTATCTGCCAGCTCAACTAAATGGTCCGGCGATGTATTGGTTTGGGAACATAAGGTTGCTAGTCCAAAGCTCAGGGTCACAAAACTACTTACTTCAGACTTTTTATGGGGAATTTTTAGCGAATTAATATCCCTTTGTACCTTCTCCGCAATTTTAAAAGTATTTTCAGCATCTGTCATTGGCAATAAGAGGGCGAACTCTTCTCCGCCATAACGGGCAATCAGATCTCCGGCCCGCTTTCCTGAACCCTTTAAAACATTTCCCACCGATTTGAGGCATTTATCCCCCTCTTGATGTCCGTATGTATCATTGTAAGCCTTAAAAAAATCGATATCGCACATGATCAGTGATAGCGGTTTGTCAATACGGGTCAAACGCCTCCATTCCAGATTAAGATTTTGATCAAAATGGCGGCGATTAGCTACACCAGTAAGCGCATCATGATAGGAAAGGCGCTCTAATTCGGCCTCCATCCGCTTTTGTTCGCTGATGTCCCGCAGATTGACAACACTGGCCAATAAGTCGCCTTTCTGATCCCGATAAAAAGATGCGCTGATAGCTACGGGAATATTTTTTTTATCTTTGGTATATCTACGCGTTTCAATCCCTGAAAAGCGTTCCCCCGCCAGCACCTTATCGATCATAATCTTCGTTTCCGGCCAGGTTTCCTCTGGGACAAAATCATCCATTTTCTTACCTATCACTTCTTCCAATGACCACCCGAATACACGTGTAAAGGCAGGATTCATATAGGTAACTTTTCCAACTTTGTCATAAACCACCACTGGATCAGGATTTGATTCCAGGACGGTTCGGTATTTCTGCTCGCTCTCACGAAGGGCCTCCTCTGAATGTTTGAGCTCCGTAACATCACGAATGATGCCCTGGTATCCCACAATACTGCCTTCTCTGGAACGTCGGGCTGTGGCGGTTACCAGACAGTCTATTTCTGTCCCGTCCTTCTTTCGAAGCCTTGCTTCAAAGTCTTTGACAAATCCGTTTTCCTCTATCTCTTTCTTAAACCTGGATCTGTCATCGGGATCGACGTATGTGCTCTGCGCCTTCCATTCGAATATTTCTTCCCTGGTATACCCAAAGAGATCCAAATGTGATTGATTGGCTTCAACAATATCGCCTTCACGTGTGGTAATATAGCTGGGGTCTTTGGAGCTTTCAAAAAGGATGCGATACTTCTCTTCACTCTCCCGCAGTGCCTCCTCAGTCTGCTTGCGTCCGGTGATGTTAGTCATATAACATAATACAGCAGGCTTATTGTCCCAAGAGAACGGGGCCGCACTGAGCTGCACCCATTTAGTATCTCCAACTTTATTAATGATCCTAAAAGGATAGGTCTTAGGAAGTTCTTCACCCCTAAGCCGTCTTTTGTGGCGCTCTCCGACCATCTCCCGATCTTCCTCGTGGATAAAATCGGTGAGGGGTCTGGAGGCCAATTCTTCTTTTGAAAAACCATAAAGTTCTTCACCTTTGGGATTGGCAAATTTAAATACTCCATCCTGAGCAACGATAATAGCCTCACCAGCGTTTTCGATTAGAGTTCGGTATTTCTCCTCACCTTCCCGAAGGGTTGATTCGCTCTCCTTACTATCAAGATTGAGTTTGCTGGCTCTTAATAATAGCAAGATGATTGAAATGAAAACAATTAAAGCCAAAGCAGATAGAAAATACAAAGAATGGCGCCACTGCTTGTTGAGCATTTCTCTTTTATCAGTAATGTCATAATATATTTCAAAAGCGCCCTGAAATTTTCCTTTATCAATTAATGGCACATAGATTTCAACTACATCAGCATTCACGATCCGTCCTTCTAATGTTTTATCTTCTTTTTTAACCACTTTGGAATAGATGCTTCCTTTGGCAACAATTTCATGAAAATATTCTTTTCTATTTAATTTTCCAATATCTTGCGAATCAGACGAATATACAATTTCACCGGATTCCGAAAATATCTTAATCTTTTCCAATTGAAAATCTTCGATAATCACCTTAGTTTCTGCTATGACATCGTTTGAAAAAAATTCTTTCTTCAATGTATAACGATCCGGAAATATGGTTTTTGTTAAATGTTTTGTAACCGTTAATGCCTCGTCTTCTGATATTTTTTGAACCACTCTGGTCAGCGATGGGATTTCATAAAAAATCCCATATATGGGAAACAATATTGAAACTGCTAGACACACGAGGAGAATGTTTCTCAAAAGCGGCGTTTTGAACATGTTTTTCAAAATCGATCTGTTTAAAGCAGTCATCGCAGGTTCCTTCCATAGATTGTCAGATAAACACAACAATCAAAATTTCGTTTTTGATTATCCGTCTAAACCGACACAAGTGCGGATCTTCAGGAAAAATGCAAAATTGTAATTATATTGTGCATTCTATTGAATTTGTATTCAAATGTCAAAATATCAGAAAACGGAAGTCCCAAAAATGAAATATCTGGGTCAGGGGAGATTTTCTTTGATTTCCGAGGAATGATTCCGGCATTGCTCGCGTTTGAAAATCAGGAATATTGCACATTCATAGACATAAGGTGCACACTCGGGTACCCGTTTTCGGATTGAAAGGGCATAAAATACAGATCTATTTTATATCCAGAATTTCCCTCAGTTTTTGTGATAAGTCCTTCAGACTGAACGGTTTCTGAATAAATCCATTACACCCTTTGGCCAAGATGGTTTTGGCAAGGCCGTTGATACTATAACCGCTGGAAAGAAGCACCCTGATGTCAGGATTGATCGCCTTCAGCCGGTCATAAGTTTCACTGCCGCCCATTACCGGCATAATCATGTCAAGGATCACCCCATCGATCCTGGCCACGTCCTTCTGATAGATTGCGATGGCCTCTTTACCGCTTTTTGATGACAATACGGTGTAACCCAAACTTTCAAGCAGCTCTCGGCCGACTTCAATAATCATCTCCTCATCATCGATGAGCAGTATGGTCTCCGTCCCTATTATTACCTCTCCCGATATTTCCTTCTCTTTCTTCATTTCTTTTTCAGATGTTGGCAGATAGATGTTAAAGGTTGCCCCTTTGCCTATCTCACTGTAAACATTAATGAGACCATCATGATTCTTGATAATACCATAAGCTGAAGCAAGCCCTAACCCCGTCCCCCTGCTTTTTTCCTTGGTGGTGAAGAAAGGATCAAATATCTTTTGTTGAGTGGCTTTATCCATACCTATACCGGTGTCGGCCACCGATATTTTCACATATCTACCCGGTTTTACACCATACCGTTTCACGAAAATTTCGTCTAATGTAACATTTTTGGTCTTAAGATGAAGTTTGCCAGTTCCGGACATGGCTTGCCATGCATTGACATAAAGATTTAACAGCACCTGCTCAATTTGGGTTTGGTCCACTTCCACAGTCCAGAGCTCTTTCTGGACCTCTCTGTGGATAGTGATCTCCTTTTTTGTCCGGCCAAAGATTTCAGAGCTGTCATTGACGATGCTGTTAAGATTTACCGGTTTGACCTCATATTTTCCGCCTCTTGCAAAGCCCAAAAGCTGTCGTGTTAGATCGGCAGCACTTTTGACATTATCCTCTATTCCCATGAGGTGGCGAAAATGGGGGTGGGAAGGGTCAATCTTAATCAACATCAAAGAGGTATGCCCTTGTATGCCCATCAGCAGATTGTTAAAGTCATGCGCGATGCCTCCGGCTAAGGTGCCGATGGCCTCCATTTTCTGGGCTTGCTGAAGCTGGGCTTCAAGCTTAGTTTTTTCTTCTCCCATTTTTTTTTGTTCTGAAAGATCTCTAATCACACTCACGATACCAATAGGATTTCCTTCTTTATCTGCCATGAGGGAGGCGGTATGTTCGCTCGGGAAAATACCACCATTTTTTCTTCGCATCTTAAACTGAAAGTCGGTTATCTCTCCCTTATGAATAACCTCCTTCATCTTTTTACCAAATTTCAGGTGATGTTCATGATCTACATGGACTATCTCTGAAGACACGTTCAAAAGCTCCTTCTTGGTGTATCCGAACATCTTCTGAGCGGCTTCATTCATATCTAAAAATATTCGATCAGGAGTGATTACAAAAACCGATTCATTTAACGATTTAAAAATATTGCGCACCCAAAGTTCGGATTCTTGCGACGCCTTCTGCGCCAGTTTGACATCTGTAATGTCTGACATAAACCCTTCGTAAATGATTTTTCCTGGGGTGTCTTTTATTACCCGGGCATTGATCTTTATCCATATCGTTCGGCCGTCTTTGTGTCGAAATTGGGCTTCAGCGCCATCAACAAAACCTTTTGAATTCATTTCATGCAAAATCGGGAGTCTGTCTTCCGGACGTAAGTAAAGTTCGGAGATATTTTTAACAATGGATAAAAAATCATCTGGGGATTTGAAACCAAATATACGGGCTAACATTGGGTTGACCAGCGTAAATTTTCCTTGATCTGTAACCTGATAAATGCCAATTGCAGCATTTTCTATTATACTTTGCCATCTCTTTTCACTCGCCCTAACGACTGCCTCCGCATGTTTTCGATCTGTAATATCTTTTAAAAAGCATAGTGTGGCAGGCCTTTCCATCCACTCAATAATTGCAACATTCAGTTCAACCCATTTGATATTTCTATTTTTGTCAAGTATCCGGAAGTTGTACACAGAAGGAGGATTTTCACCACTGATTCTTTTTTGATGACGTTCTTTCACTATCCCTCGATCTTCTTTATGAATAAATTCAGTGAGCGGTTGTGATGATAGTTCCTTTTGTGAATAACCAAAAAGCTGTTCAGCTCGGGGATTGCAAAATTTCCATTCCAAATCTTGTGCTACTAAAATCGCTTCGTTAGCATTTTCAAAGAGAGTCCGATATTTATTTTCCATCTCCTGCAGGTTTTTTATAATATTTTCTTTCTCTCGGATCATCTCCCTAATGTCATCGACCATCAGGGCTAAACCGACTTGCAATTCCGTAAATTCATTTTCTTTCTTAGGGATATCTACGGATGTGGAAAAATCGCCCAATGCATATTTCTGGAAAAGCAGAGTGAATTTACCAAGTTCCTCGGATACGTAATCCTTATATACTTCTATTTTTGATTTTCCCATATTATTCAGCCTCTCTCATCCAATTAAGAGCAAGTTCTTCTGTCGAAAAATGTTTTGCATTCTTCTGTCCCGCAGCTGCCACAATAAAGTTTGCTACAGTCCGAATGAATATTGATGCACCAACAAAGGCATACTTGTTGATACTCGGATCGGCGGTAATTTCGACTAGTATCTTTCTTGCTCGAGATGTGGCTTTTGTCATTTGACTCAGGTCGATGAGCCAATCTAATTTTTCTTGTCGTGCTCTTCTTATCTTGTCGGTTTCTTCCTTAATTTGTCTTGCCGTCTCCTCGTCAAGCAACCCAAACGCTTGAGCTCTGGCAATTTTCAAATCCTCATCCCACCAGATTTTAAATTTATTTTCTATAATCATTATTTAACCCTCTATCTTACCCAAAATGTAATGTATAGACAAAGAATTCAATCTACCAAAATCATTAAAATTATTCCATAATCCAAATTGACACATGTAACCTATCGCATTTTTGCGTTTAGTGTCAAATTAGAGAACCGATTTTATCAAAAAAGTGAATATCACAGGTTTTGGGGGTGAACATTTTGAACGTATGTATGGAGGTATGCGCACAAAACATAGGGCGGAGACAGTTGGTTTTAAGCTGTTTTCTATAGTAAAGATCTTACTCCTCCTCCAGCGTCTCTCTCAGTATTCGCGACAGACCTTTCACATTGAAAGGTTTCTGGATAAAGCCCTGCGCTCCGTCATCCAGAATTTCCTGAGCGGCTTCAATTGAAAATCCGCTGCAGACAATTACTTTCAAATCTGGTCTCGCTTCCATGATTTGCGGGTACACTTTATCACCTCGTATATCCGGCAGCTTTATATCCAACAGGGCAAGATCGATATCCCCATCAAAGCTTTTTGCTATCTCAATCGCTTCTTTTCCGGTCTTGGCTTCAAGCATGTGGTATCCAAGTTTATCAAGTATATCCCGAATGACATTCCGTACCGCCTCTTCATCTTCAATCACCAGTATGGTCCCCTCGCCGGATGGCATTTCAACAGGAGGTGGTTCAGCCAGTTTTTTCTTCACTTCAATCTCAATTGCAGGGAGGTAAATCCGGACTACTGTCCCTTTGCCCAGTTCAGAGTTAACCGAAATGCAGCCATCGTGGTTCTTAACAATACCGTAAACCGCAGACATTCCCAAACCGCGGCCCATAAACTTGGTGGTGAAGAAGGGGTCAAATATCTTGTTTAAAGTCGCCTCATCCATCCCTTCTCCAAAATCTTCAACCGTTAAGCATGCATAGCGCCCGGGTGTGAGTTCAGGCTGACTTTTTGCAAACTCCGCGTCAATCTCTTCGCTGCTGGTGATGATTCTAATACGGCCATCTCCTTCTAAAGCTTCTATTGAATTGCGCACCACAGCAGAGAGCACCATCTGCATTTGAACGGAATCAACATTCACTTTAAAGGTATCTCTCGGTAAATCGGTATCTACATGGATGGAAGGTCCAATACTGGGCTTAACAATAGAGAGCGTGTCTTCCACAAAAATGCTTAAGGATATGGTTTTGTCCTGGTATCTCCCTCCACGGGCATAGGCCAGAAGTTGACTGGTGAGGTTGGCCATCCGGTGAGAGGACGGCATCATTGCCTCAGTATATTTTTTTACAGCTTTGTTGTCGGCAAAATCCATCTCCAGCAATTGAATGTTTCCAACGATGCTCGTCAGGGCATTGTTGAATTCATGGGCAATCCCGCCAGCCAAAGTGGCAATAGCCTCCATCTTTTGGGCTTGCTGGAGTTGGGCTTCGAGCCTTTTACGCTCGGTGATGTCAGTCACTATTCCAAGAATGGCCTGCTCACCCTCATAATCTATCAGCTTCGTACTGATAACCGTGTTAATTCGTTTTCCATCTTTACAGAGAAGGGTATACTCCAACGGCTCAACCTCTGCTCCCATAATATGATTTTTAAAGGATGACTTTGCCAATGCAACCGATTCTGGTGCCACCAGGGTTAAAAAGTTAAAATCCGGAGAACAAATTTCTTCGCTTTTGTATCCCATCATCTCTTCACATCGTTTATTTTGGTAAATCACAGGACCCTTCTTATTTATAAAAATCATGTTCGGAGATTGCTCTGCAACAATTCTAAATTTTTCCTCACTCTCCCGCAGCGCCTCCTCCGCCTGCTTACGTTCGGTGATGTCATGAATGGTGACAAATGTCTGATATGGTTTCTTTTCATTTCCTCTGAATATAGGTATTGCACTTACACTTAACCAGGTATAATCGTTTTTCTTAGGATTAAAAATGCCCATCTCATAGTCTTTTATCGGTTCCCCTGTTTTTAAAGCCACCAATGACGGATACTCTTCTGGGCTCAAAAGAGAATTGTCTTTCCTTATTACTTTCCATCGAGGGTCATATGGATCTCTACCAAGAAATTGATCTCTTGTTAACCCAAACATTTTAAGAGCGGCATCATTAATATCAAGAAATGTCCCATCGGC
>Ga0255053_10000406_pt1 | contig 23780 bp, 21 predicted proteins | sample JV7_2_22_MG_FD_188635 | JGI IMG/M metagenome (GOLD analysis project Ga0255053, IMG submission 188635) | Seawater microbial communities from Jervis Inlet, British Columbia, Canada - JV7_2_22 | ecosystem: Environmental > Aquatic > Marine > Inlet | place: Canada: British Columbia | collected... | reverse complement strand
TCATTCCCCCGGAATATTTTTCGATTGCTTCATCGGCACGGTCGGTCAGCGCCACGATTCGCAGCACGTCTTCAACGCGTTCTTTTAGATCCCGACCTCGAAGCCCGTAGATGCGTCCGAAGAAATTCAGATTGGCGCGCGCGCTGAGCGTCTCGTAGAGCGCTAGATCCTGCGGCACCAACCCGGTAATTTTCTTGACCTCGCGCGTGTCGCTAAGAATGTCTTGGCCCGCAATACGGGCCGTGCCTGAAGTGGGAGGAATGATGCCGGTGATCATGGAGATCGACTGGGTTTTGCCCGCCCCGTTGGGTCCGAGGAGACCAAAGACTTCCCCTTCATCAACCTCGAAGCTAATTCCTTTGACGGCCTCAAAATCTCCGTATTTCTTAACGAGTTGATCTACCTCAAGGATTGCAGGCATTGGTGGTCCTCCGTTGAATGCGTGGGAGTTGAGGCTTCAATGTAGACCTCAGGTAAATATTTGTCGTCTTCCAGAGATCACATCATTGGGTGCACATCCGTCACCTGATGAATTAAGTCCGCCAACCAGGAAGGGGTGGAGAGAGGGTTCACAAATTCGCCTGGCGCTGGAAGCGATCGTCATGCCTTTGGATAGGTTTTGAGTTTGGTTTGCCGCTTAACGCGAAACCTCCCGCGTGCTGCGCGGGAGGTTTTGGTTTCCTGGGATGACCTTCTCGGTTATTGACCGTAGGTTACGTTGATCTGGGCCGAAGCGGCCGTTCCACCTGTAGATGGATCTTGCGAGAAGGCGATGATTCGGCCGGTGGTTCCCGCGGGAACATCGACGCTGAGCGTCACTGACCAGTTGCCGGCACCCCCAACCTCACTGGTGTTCAAGGTTGTGGCTACTTCCGCCAGCACATTGCCTGAGCTGTCGGTCGCCTGAACCACCAGGCTGTTCTCGAACAGGCCCTGGCCGGTTCCGCTGACCGTAAAGGACGATGGGTTCGCGACGGTAGAGCCATCTGCCGGCTCCGTGATCGTGATGCTCGCCTGAACCGGGACCACGTAGGTCACGAAAACGCCCGCGGATTGCGCGACGCTTCCATCCTCATTCAAGACGCCAGAGACAATCTTGCCGTCGGTTGTGGTCGACACGCTGGCGGACAGCGTTCCTGCGTAGGCCTGGATCCCCTGGTCGTTCGCGGGGCCGAGCGTGGCAGTCGTCTGACCGAGAATGTTCAGCGCCCCATCGATGGCAAATATCAGCACGGTATCGCTGGGAACATCTCGAGCAGATCCGGTCACCTGGATCGGTTGCGCAACGTTCCACTGCGTGCCGTTTCCGGGCGAAATGATGGTGACAAACGAGGCAGGTAGCCCATCGTCCGGCGACATCGGCTCGTCGGTTGGTGCTGCTTCAGTCGTACCCGCCGGTTGATCCGGCGTTGCGGTCACTACGATGACTTCGGGGGTAGGTGTGCTGCACGCTGCGATCACGAAAAGCCCTAATCCCATGAGTCCGAGTACTGGTTTGGCTGTTTTCATCTGTTGTTTCCTCCTGAGTCGCCGAGGGAGATTATATCGAGGTGGCCTTTGAATGGCATACGCATATCTGCGTAATTCTGACGATCTCCCCAAGTGCGACTAGTACTTACAAGCAACGGACCCTCTCAGCAGCATTGAAAACCCTGAAAAGGCCCGTTTATGGTTGCTTGAGATTGCTGCGACTAGTTGCCGTAGAACACTGTGTACGTGCGAGAACTGAGTGGTGCGCCGCCTGACGGGTCGGGCGAGAAGGCCACCAGCTTGCCCTCGGTGCCAGCTGCTGCGCTGACGCTGAGCTGGACTGACCATGCGCCCGGCGCCCCAATCGAGGCCGACGAGTAGGTTGTGACCGCCTCGGCCAGCACATTGCCGTTGGCGTCCTGCGCCTGAACCACGATGTTGTTTTCGAACGCGCCCTGCGCAGAGCCTTCAACGGTGAATGAACTCGGGTTGACAACGACGCAGCGGTTCCCGGGCTCTTCGATGGTTACATGTTTATCGTTGTTATCTTTGAGGGCAGTGGAGAAGACCCCTGCAGAACCTGCAATGCCACCATCGTCAGCGATGTTCGCCGCGATGATTTTGCCTGCCGTATCCAAGTTGACCGGGGCGGTCATGCGAGTCGTGTAAGTCTTGATGTTGTTGGCGTTCGGCGCGCCCAGTTGTGCGCACGCGTAGCCATAGATGTTTCGTCCCTCATCTACAAAGAACACGACCACATCGTCAGTGGGCTGTCCGCGGGCTGATCCTCGCACCTCGACAAAATCGGTGCTCTCCCATGAGCTGCTATTTCCAGGCGAGATGATGGCCAGGAAAACGGCCGGGTTCCCGTCGTCAGGCGTTGGCTCCGCAGTCGCCGCGGGTACCTCAGTAGGCGGCGGTGCGGTAGGTGCAACTGCCTCCGGGGTCGCGGTAACTACGATGACCTCTGCAGTTGGGGACGTGCTGGAACAGGAAGCGAGCGCGAGCCCGAACAGCATAGCGGTCCCTAAGATGGTTTTCTTCATAATGATTTTCTCCTGTGTATTCGTGGCGGGATTCTACGCCGATCGCGCTCTATAACAAAGCCCCTACCTTAGTTAAGGATCGCTAGAATCAGAAAGATTCAGGGTGGTCCTAAAAGCATTAATCGCCGCCATTTTACGAGTGGGCGGGAAACTGCTCATCGAGGATGATCATGTTCTCCACTATGATGTAGACAAAATCAGGGCAGATGCGGGGAAGGCAATGAACCAAAATAGCAAAACCATTGGACGGAATTGAACAATCTTCCAGCTAGAGATCCTGGGGGCCGAACATGGCTCACTAAGGATATGGCCGCATTGGGCAAGAATGTGGCTGGTGTGAAGCGCCTTATTGGTTCTCAAGTGAAGCTGGTGGCGATGGTGAAAGGGCGGGCATATGGCCTGGGGGATGCGCCCGGCATTGCCAAAGTGGCGCTTAAGCACGGGGCGGATTTCCTTGGTGTCGAATTGATGGAGGAGGCAGTTGAGTTACGCCGTGCAGGACTTCGAGCGCCAATCTTGATGGTTGGCCCCGTTGGGCCTAATGACGCAAAGACAATCGTTGAGCTGGGCATTGAGGTCACTGTGCGAGATCACAGAACCTTGCAAACGATTGTTGGTCTTTCCAGCTCCCTAGAAAGAATCGCAACTCTTCAATTGGAGTACGAAACGGGGCTCAATCGATTCGGCAATACAAAACTCGAAGTACTGTCGTTGGCGCGCGCAATCAATAATAGCAAGTGGGTGGAATTGGGTGGGGTATGGTCTCATTTCATTTCTTTCGAATCGGGTGACACCCAGCAGAGCAGGTCGCAATATCGTGCATATTCGTCGCTGATAGAGGATCTTCAACGCTTGGGATGTTCACCTGGCAGACGCCACATGTGCAATTCAGGGGCAATTCTCCGGTATCAGGATTTGCATCTTGATATGGTGCGTTGCGGAAAGCTCATCTACGGCATCGTGCCAGCGCCCGATTTGATAGATGTCCTTCCTTTAGAACCAGTTATTTCGTGGAAAACTCGCATTCACTGGATGAGGTGTGTGAAACAGGGTGATGGAGTCAGCTATCGATCGACCTGGATAGCTCAGAAGGACACTTCGATCGGAATTGCTAATGTGGGATTTGGAGATGGATACTCGTCCAGGCTTTCCAGTCAATCTAGCGTGCTCATCCACGGGCAACACGTGCCAATTGTTGGGCAAATAAACATGCGTGCAATAATGTTTGATCTGTCGAGCGTCCCCCGCGCTTCGATTGGTGACGAGGTGGTGATGATTGGCGAGCAGAAAGGAAAGGCAATCACAGTTAATGACATTGCAATGCGCGCAAACTCAGCGCCAGCCGAGTTCCTGCTTGGCATTGGTACAAGGGTAAGGCGGGTCAATATCAACCAAGACGCAGCGCTAAAGTAAAGGAGCCGAAGTAACGATGCACTTGAGGAAGATGGTGGAGTGGCTTGCCGCGCGATCCCTTGGCGATGCGCCATCACAAAGGGGATCGGCTCGACGCTCAGCTCTCAAGTAGCGCTTCGAGCAGCTGTATGGTCAGCGCCTTGACCTCGCGCCCGCCAGGTCCCACCGGCCCTACGCACGCCGGGCAACCGTCGCTGCAGCGGCACTGTCGAACCAGCTCCAGCGCTCCTTCAAGCAGCTGCTCGTGAAGATCGTACAGCCGCTCCGCCAACCCTAATCCCTCCGGCGCCCGGTCAAACAGCGTGATCGTGGGCCCTTTGGTTTCTTTGGAGCGCGTTTCGGTCAGCTCGCCGATATCGCGTGGGTCGCACATCAGGAACAGAGGTGCGATGTTTCGCAGCGAATAGGCGAGGCCGCCCAGCGCGCTGCGCGTGCCGCGCGCGCCCTCTGCTCGTGCATGGCAGGCAGGGCATAGTGTCATCAGGTTGTCCAGTTGGTTGGCTTCCCGGTCGTTGCGGTTCGCTCCGGGCACATAACCAAAATCTCGGAAAGGCTTGATGTGATGGACGTCGTGCGATCGGCCCTCGCGCTCCGGAGCGCTGCACTGCCGGCATCGATGTTCATCTCGGACCAACGCCGCCTGGCGTGCCTTCGACCAGTCAGGTCCGTAGTCGTTGGGCGGGATCAGCACACCTTCCGCCTCCAAACGTTTAACGGTCTCTGGTCCGATCCAGAGCCAGTAGGCGGTCGTCTCGAACAGGCGCGGCGGAAGGTCAATTTCACCATATCCCAACGTCTCGTGTGTATAGCGCTTCACCTTGCGGTAGGAAGAGGCCTGAGCCGTGATTTGTGCCCAGCCGTGCGCCCTTCGTGCGGGCAGGCTTTCGTCCGCATCGTAGGCTTCTTGAATTTCTAGATCGACGGCTTCAGAGGCATCCGTGTAATAGTCCAGTCGCTCCGGCGAGACCTCCGCGATGGCATTCTTCCAGTCCAGCCTCTGCACGATGTGCGAGCGACCTTCATGTGTGTAGACTGCGCCCTCGTGCAGCAGGATCGGCGCGGTGGCGCTATCCACTTCCCCGATCACGATCGGTTTGCCATCGCTCACGTCCTGGATAACCACGGTCGCGTCCTCACCGGTCCGTAAGGACACCGCTTCGGCAGGATATGCGTCCGCCATCCATCGGTAGTTTCCATTGGAGTGATGCAGCGATCCCTCCTCGGCCAGAAAGTCGAGCAGTTCTCCCACATCCTCAAAGGATCCGAAGCTTTCGTCGGCCGCGAACGGCAGCTCGAAGGTCGCACAACGCAAATGGCGCAGCAGAATGGCCAAGTTGTTCGGGTTGATCAAGCCGTGCTCGGGCGGATTTTCAAAGAGGTAGCGCGGGTTGGCCGCAACAAATTGGTCCAACGGCGCACCAGATGTGACCAACACCGCGGCAGAAGTCTCCGCCCTGCGCCCGGCGCGCCCGGCCTGCTGCCACAGGCTGGCGATCGTACCTGGGTAGCCGGCGATTACCGCCGCTCCAAGCTGGCCAATGTCCACGCCCAGTTCCAGCGCATTAGTTGCAACGACCCCCTTCACGGTGCCCGCCCGTAAGCCCTGTTCGATTTCCCGCCGCTCGAGCGGCAGGTAGCCTCCGCGATAACCACGGATGGCCTTGGGGTCGCCACCGGCGCCTTCGACGCTGTCCCGCACATAACCCAGAAGCACCTCCGTTGTCAGTCGGGCGCGGGCGAAAACCGCGGTTTGCACGTCTGCTTGCAGGAAGCGCTCTGCGATGCGTGTGGTTTCGAGCGTATATGCGCGCCGAATTCCAAGCGCGGCGTCGATCACCGGCGGGTTGTATAGGATCACGTGCTTTTCGGCGCGCGGCGAGCCGTCCAGGTCGGGCGGGATCAGCCGAACGGGCTGCTCGATCAGCTTTTCGGCGAGCTCTTTCGGGTTGGCGATAGTGGCTGAGGTCAGGGCAAATTTGGGGTTGGCGCCATAGAAACGACAGATACGCTGCAATCGCCGCAGTAGATTGGCGACGTTTGAGCCAAATACCCCTCTGTAAACGTGGAGCTCGTCGAGCACGATCCACTGCAGGTTCCCAAATAGATCCGCCCAGTTCGGGTGATGCGGGAGTATTCCCATATGCAGCATATCGGGGTTGGTAATGAGGATGCGCGCCTGATCGCGCGCTTCCCTTCGATTCGCTCGCGGGGTGTCGCCATCATAGGTTCGAACAGGCACCTGTTCTACCGCGTCCAGCGTTTGCAGTAGTTCTGCCAGAGCGGAGGCCTGGTCTTGGGCGAGGGCCTTTGTGGGAAATAGATACAGGGCCCGGGCTTCCGGATCTGTCAGTGAAGCCTGGAGCACCGGCAGGTTGTAGCAGAGAGTCTTTCCGGAGGCAGTTCCTGTGACCACCACCACGTTCTCGCCACCCATTGCTGCCTCGACCGCCGCAGCCTGGTGTGTGAAGAGCGGCGCGGTGCCCCGCGTCTGAAGTGCGGAGATGAGTCGCGGATCAAGACCGGCCGGGAAATCCGCGTATTTAGCTTCGCGGGCCGGCAATTTCTCCCAGGCCGTCACGTTTTTCATAAAGGCCGGGTCGCGCCGAAATAGGTCCAGTACCTCGATTATCGACATGGAGCTGGGATTATAACTTTCGACATTACACCGACCTTACAAAGCGGAAAGCCTATCTAGGAATCGTCGACTATGCGAGGCGCGGCTCGGCGATGATAAAGTGCAAGGGTCGATCTGCACGGCGGCGGTAATCAGAACGGCGCTGATCGACACTCGCAAGGAAACGCAACTCAATGAGCTCTCCATCTCTCAAGACATTCACAACGCGGCCTCCATCCTTCTTCAGAGCAGGATGGCTGCCCCGAATCCATCGCCGACTTTCTCAGGTGATGGAAACTGCCAAGACCATCAACTTCGATGATTCTTCGAAGTTCGTCCTGTTCAGCGATTTGCATCGCGGCAACGGAGGCAAGGCCGACGCATTCCTGCCCAATGCCGAACTCTTCCTGGCTACGCTTCAGAATTATGTGCGCCGCGGCTTCACCTATGTCGAGGTGGGCGATGGGGATGAGTTATGGAAGGGTTGGCCATTCGAGGAGATCCGTCAGGCTCACCAGCGGGTCTTTAACCTCTTCCAAGACCTGGACAAAGAGCGCCGCCTGCACTTGATCTTAGGCAACCACGATGTGAAGCGCAGAGCACGCTTTCAAGGGGATAAAGATGGTCTCCTGGTGCACGAAGGACTCATCCTTCGCCATCGACAGAGCGGCCAACGACTATTCGCGGTCCACGGCCATCAGGCCGATATTCTGTGTGATCCGATGTATTTTTTCTCGCGGCGTGCGGCAAGATTCGGCTACCGGCTGCGCGATTTCCTTCGGAAGTGGCAGGCGCCGGCCTCGCTCGAACGTGAGAAGGGGAAATTAGAGCACCGCATCATCGATTGGATTGATGCGCACAGTCAAATTGTGATCTGCGGACACACACACCGAATGTCTTTTCCGGTCAACGGGAGCCCTCCCTATTACAACACCGGCAGCGGCGTTTTCCCCGGTCGGATCACCGGCCTGGAGATTGAAAACGGCGCGATCGTACCCGTTCAGTGGGTCGATCAGGGCCGAGCGCGATACGTCCGCCAGCAGCTCGGCCCGCACCAAACTCTGCGATAGCCCCTCAACCTACAACCAGTCGCCAGATTTGAGCCACGAAAAATGTGATGGCAAACCCCATGAACAGGGGCAGGAGCGCCGTAATCGTAGTCCAGCGCTTGCTCCCGGTTTCCTTATACGTTGTATAGATCGTGGTGGAGCAAGGGTTGTGGATGAGGCTGAAGAGCATAACGGATACCGCCGTTAGCAGGGTCCAGCCGCCGGCTCTGAGGATAGCTCCTGTGGCGGCCTCCGAGTTCAGCTCAAACATGACGCCGGCACCTTCCCCCACTCCTGTCATACCTCCGACCAAGACCGTCAGCATCAGGATGGTGGGAATGACGATCTCGTTTGCGGGAATGGCCACAATAAACGCCACCAGAATCACTCCGTTGAGGCCGAGCAACAGCCCGAAGGGATTTAGAAAATTGATCATGTACTCTGCGATCGGGGCGCCTCCGATCGTGACATTTGAAATCAGCCATATGACCGCCCCGGCCGGCGCGGCAAACACGATGGCGCGCCAGAGCACAATCAGCGTTCGATCAATGATCGAAGTGTAGAGGGTCTGCATGACCCGTGGGGGTCGATATGGAGGGAGTTCCAGGCTAAAAGTAGATGCCTCGCCCTTTAGAACCGACCGTGAGAGGACCCAGGAGACCAGTAAAGTCAGCAGCACTCCCAGTACGGCAACCCCCACCACCGCCAGCGCAGCCGCCGCTCCAGCCATGTAGCCGGGCACCAGCGCACCGATGAATATCGTGGCGATGATAATTTGAGTTGGCCAGCGGCCGTTGCACAGCGCGAAGTTGTTGGTGATGATGGCGATCAGTTTCTCGCGCGGGCTATCGATGATACGGGTCGAGATCACTCCAGCGGCATTGCAGCCGAACCCCATAGCCATGCTTAGCGATTGCTTACCGTGCGCACCGGCCTTCTTGAAGGTGCTGTCCAGATTGAATGCGACGCGCGGGAGATAGCCGAAATCTTCCAAGAGCGTAAATAAGGGGAAGAAGATGGCCATGGGCGGCAGCATGACGCTAATCACCCACGCAGTGGCTAAATAGACGCCATCGATCAATATTCCCTCGATCCACCAGGCCAGCCCGATGTTTGCTGCGACCTGCTTCAGGAACGGGTAGATGGTGTCGATGAGCAGCGTAAAGAGAAATGCGGAGGGGATGTTCGCCAGGGTGACCGTGATCCAAATGACCATCCCCAGCAGCACCACCATGATCGGAAATCCCCAGACGCGGCTGGTGACGATTCGGTCGATCGTGCGATCCAGATCGAACCGCGGCTTCCGGTCCGGTCGGGTTACTGCCCGATCTGCGATACGGGCAGCATCGGTGTAGATAGCCTCGACCAGTTGTTCATGCAGATTCCCGCCGATCTTCCAGCGAAGTGCGGTAGCTGTAGCGAGGACTTGAGTTCCAGCTGCGCTTGTCACGCGACCTCACCTATCAGGGCACCTGCTCCCACTTGTTGAGCGAGTTCGCCCAGCTCTCCACTCCGAACCGCTTGTCTCATTTGAGGGTCACCGTCCAGCAGCCGCAGGGCCACCCAGCGGGTGTTTGGCAGGCCCGGGAATTGAGCCTCAACCTCAGCTGCCAACTTCGACACGGCCTTCTTCAGAGACCGGGATAAATATTCGATCCGGTGCGGCTTGCATACAAACCTGCCGGCCGCTACTTCGTCGATCATATGCACCAGGTCATCCATCCCTTCGCCATACCGGGCCGAGGTGGGGACGACTGGTACGCCCAGATCGCGCGCCAAGCGTCGCGCGTCAACTTCGAGGCCGTGCCGCCGGGCTTCGTCCATCAGGTTCAAACAGATCACGACCCGATCGGTGATTTCCATGACCTGCAGCGCAAGGTTCAGATTTCGCTCAAGCCGGTTGGCATCGACAACGACAACCGTGACATCTGGCCGTCCGAACAGCAGGAAGTCCCGCGCAATTTCTTCGTCCTGGGTCGTGGAAAGAAGCGAATATGTGCCAGGAAGATCGACCAGCTTGTAACGTTTATCGGCGAACTCATAGCCACCTTCCGCTCGCGCCACGGTTTTTCCTGGCCAATTGCCAGTGTGCTGGCGCAGCCCTGTGAGCGCGTTGAAAACAGTGCTCTTTCCAGTGTTCGGGTTGCCGGCCAACGCCACGACGAAGTCCCAATCCTTCATGTCGACGCCCAGCTTTAGAAGGTTGCCCGCGAGATGAACGGGACAATCCACGCAATCCGATGAGGGAAGACCTTTGGCCGTCAAGCGGCTTCCTCCACGAGTTGGATCCGGATCAGATCAGTCTGTTCTTTTCGAAGGGCGATAAGCGCGCCTCGAATACGATATGCCACCGGGTCTCCGCCCGAGCCGGTCAGTTCGGCTTGGAGCTCAACTCCCGGTAAAAACCCGAGATCCTGCAATCGACGTCGTTCCAGACCTCTGCACTGCGCGGAGATTTCCACCACCCGGCATCGCTCGCCCTGGGCCAGGTCGCTCAGCCAGGGTCCCTCCAGGTCTCTGCCGTTGTCCGATGGCCGAGCGACAGAGACATTGGCCGCTACCACCGGCGCGAGAACGTGTTCGTCGCCGCCTGCCCAGAAGCGGATCCGGTGGGGCGACCGTTCCACCAGCCGCACTTCCATTCCCGGATACAGACCTTCGGCAAGCAGCTGAGCGAATACCGCCTGTGGTTCGTCCTCGATATGAACAATCTCGAGCGGCTCATCGACTGTGGCGGAGATTAGCGGTATGCCTTCGTGGAGCACCATTTCTCCTTCCGCGCTGGGGATGGGGTCCCCATGTGGATCGTGGGTTGGATTCCCAAGGCGGGCAGCAAGCGCCTCCGCTTCCTCCGGAGTCAGTTGATGCTCTTGCCATTCCGCCTCTCCATGCCATTCCAATTCGCCGACCCCGGTTTCATCTGCAAGGTAGCGCTCCCACAGCCGGTGCGCACGCAGAATGTGAAGCGCCGATTGGCGGCCGACAGGGGTCAGACGGATCGAATCACCCTCGACGTGCAGCAGGCCGCGGCGCTCCATATCCAACAGCAGGTTTGCCGCCTGATCGGCGGTGATTTGCAGAGCGCCCGCCAGGCTGTTGGCCGTGAAGCGCTCCCCGCTCATCTCGCATCCAAGAATGTGCTTGAGAGCGTCTTCAATACGTACCCGCTCGGTCTGCTGCCGCGCCCGACGCCAGCGCGGGACTACGCCATAACGGGGATAGAAGATGACAGCCGCGGAGGCAAGAAGGATCAGAGCTGTAATCAACGCAAATAGAGGTTCAGTCATCGCTTATCTCGACAATATGTTAGTTTGCGCTCACTAGTTTATTAGGTGTGCCTAAATCGAGGAGGTGCCAAATGTAATCTTCATCGGTAGGCAGTGAGGCGCTGTTATTATTCGTGAGTTGCTTCCTTATTGTGACGAGAATTAGCCTGAATTGCGGTTAAGCGTGGGTGTTAATTAACGCTTCCAGATGACAGCTAGTCGGCAAAATAAAGAGGTGAGCCAGGATGGAAAAGAAGCCAGAAGCAAACGAAAACCGGATGGGTCAAGGCATCGCCATTGGAGTGGGCATTGGAGTGGCGATAGGTGTTGCCATAGACAACATAGCCACCGGGATCGCGGTGGGAATAGCGATAGGTGCGGGGCTCGGGGCGGCGTGGACTCAGCGGCAAAACAGCTGATCCAAGAAACGTGCGACCTGGTGGATCGCGTCGAGCCGAGGCTGCTTGCGCTCGTCGTCGAACCCAAGAGGCGGCGCCGACTGCTCGCCGAGGCCGATCGGCAGGACCCGTCGCTTCGCCAGTTTCTTATCGGGGTCAAGGACATCGTCAACGTCACCGGTCTTCCGACCCGGGCCGGCTCGACGTTACCTGGCAGGCTGTTCGCAGGGCCTGAGGCGACGGTGGTGAGCCGGCTCCGGGCCGCGGGCGCCATCGTCCTGGGCAAGACCACTACGACCGAGTTCGCCTTCTCGGAGCCGCCGCCCACGACCAACCCACACGACGAGCGCCACACTCCTGGTGGCTCAAGCAGCGGCTCGGCTGCGGCGGTGGCAGCCGGGTATGTGCCGTTAGCAATCGGCACACAGACCGTCGACTCGATCGTGACTCCCGCTGCCTATTGCGGCGTAGTCGGTTTCAAGCCGTCGTACGGCCGGGTTCCTGTCGATAGTGTGGTGCCGTTCTCGCCGGCAATGGACCACGTGGGATTCTTGGCTCGCGACATGGAAATGATTGCCTTCGCGGCCGAGATCGTTTGCGACGGATGGCATGCGACGACCGAATCCGCCCTTCCAGCCATCGGGCTGCCGGCGCCATCGCACCTCGATCCCATAGAAACGGTAGCCGAATCCGCCTTTGATCACACCGTCGCCGCGCTCTCGGCCGCGGGATGTCGAGTCTTGCACACAGACAGCCTGGCCGACACTGCTGCGATCTCCGACCGTCACCGCAGGCTGATCGCGGCTCAATTCGCGGCCTTGCACCGCGAGTGGTTCAGTAAGTACGGTGATCGCTACCGACCGAAATCCGCGGCGCTGTTCGCCGAAGGCGGTGCTCTCGACTCTAGCGTCGTCGATGAAGGAGTTAAGAGCTCCGCTCGCTTGCGCGCGGACCTGGAACGAACCATGGACGACCTGGGAATCGATGTCTGGATGAGCCCGGCCGCCACAGGGCCCGCACCGCGCGGTCTCGAATCCATCGGTGATCCGATCATGGCAGTTCCGTGGACCCACGCATATCTGCCGGTCGTGTGCTTACCAGCGGGGATAGCTCCGAGCGGTCTACCGCTCGGCATCCAACTTGTCGGCCGCAGCGGCGCCGACGAGCAACTGCTCGGCTTCGCCGGAGCCGTAGCACGAGCGTTGGATCGTGGTTGAAGCGCTTGAATCTTGAATGGGGTGGTATTTAGGAGCCTGGCAGGAGCAACAGGCTGGTAAGACCCATCAGAAACAGGAAGCCTACCATCGTAGCCAGGGCGCTGGTGAGTCGCTCCGCGTCATTAGCGCGGCTTTCGGGAATCATCTCGCTGAGTACTACGAAAAACATCGCCCCGGCCGCCAGGCCAAATGCAAATGGTAAAAAGGGCTCGAAAATCTTGACCGCTAAGAAGGCGGGAATTGCCGCAATGGGCTGCGGGAGGCTGGAGAATATGGCCCAGCCAACGCTCTTCCAGCCGCTCACCCCTGCCTCTCTTAACGGGAGTGCGACCGCTACGCCCTCGGGAATGTTGTGTATGGCGATAGCAACCGCTACCAGCACGCCCAGTGCCGCTGCGCCGGATCCGTAGGCAACCCCAACCGCAAGGCCCTCGGGAAAGCTGTGCAAAAACATCGTGCCCATAATCAGGACGACCCGCGTACCGCCTTGAACGCCGGGGGTTGGGATGGGGATACCACGCTCGTCATGCTCATGGCGAGTGAGGTACATGGAGGCCAGCCCAATGATGGCAGTTCCAACCAGTACTCCGAGAGCGACCGGTGGAACTCCGCCTTGATTAACGCCAGGGATGATGAGATTGAAGACCGAGGCCGAGAGCATGATCCCGCCGGCGAATGCCCAACCGAGGCGCGCTAGATTGTCGGGGAAGCGCCGAACGAAAACAAAGGGCAGCGCACCAAGCCCGGTGGCCAGCATGGTTATGGTGGCTGCGATTACTGCGTCCGCAAGTGTTGGCTCTGTCCCCATGGGTCTTTAGTTTACCGATACTGGTAAGTTGGCGGTCGTCTGCCGAAGGCAATATGCTTGAGGCTCTCACTTGGGTCAAGTGTGGTTTGTCATCCAGCCCGAGTTGGCACCCACCCCGCGCCACCCCTGCCTCCGATGAACCCTTGCAAGCAAGCATCACATGCATGATAGTTCGCCCATGCCGATTCGTGCCCGCCTACGGGCAGCACTGGAATTTACAGCCTGGGGTGTCTTGCTTGGCTTAGCCTACGGTCAGGCCCCACTTTACACTTCCAATCAAAACCAATACTTTCTTCACGGCTTGGCTCAAGCCGGGCATGGGTTGCTTGCTGAGGATTGGCTGGCAAACACCACTGATCCTACTCCTGTGTTCACCTGGCTGGTGCTCGTCACCACCCGCTTTCTCCCACAGGCAGCCTACTATCTGTACTACTTCTTGCTCTTCGCGGTCTACTTCTACAGTCTGCGACACATCGCAAATCGTCTGTTTGATGTGGATCGTTCCCGAACCACTCGTGGGATCTTCATTGCGCTGATCTTCATATCGCACTCCGCCGCGGTGCATGCATTGCTTGGCCGCGGGATCGGTGGTGATTGGACATACCTGTTCGATGGCGGCCTGGCGGGGCAGCGACTGCTCGGCACCGTTCTGCAACCGAGCAGTTTTGGCGTGTTCTTGTTGCTCTCTGTTCAGCAGTTCCTCAAAGGTCACCCATACCGTGCGGTCCTGGCGGCGGCCGTGGCGGCTACGTTTCATCCTACCTACTTGCTGAGCGCAGCCGTTCTCACCCTTACCTACGTGGTTCTCGAATTCCGTGCGCACAAGAACTACAGGCAATCTCTCCAGATCAGCGCCCTTGCACTGGTCCTGGTGCTGCCCATTCTGGTCTACTCCATCGATTCGTTTCTCCCGACTGCCGCAGATGCGCGCGACATCCTGGTTCATTTCCGGCTTCCCGCACATGCCGTCGTAGCAGAGTGGTTTGGCCCCGCGGCTCTCGCAACGGCCACACTGATCGGCTTGGCCCTGATCGTGACCAGGGGCACACAGCTGTTTGCGCTCATGCTGATCTCAAGCGCAGTCGGAGCGACACTCACATTAATTCAGGTTCTCGGCGGGAGCGATGCCCTGGCGCTTCTTTTCCCCTGGCGATTATCGGTCTATCTGGTGCCGCTCTCAATGGCAGCTCTTGCTGGCTGGTTTGCGGTTTGGCTGAGCAAAAACACTGGAGAGCGAATCGGCCGGATCGCTCCGGCCGTCAGCATGATCTTGGTCGGTCTGTCGATCATCGGCGGCCTCATCTGGATGGTGATTCAGAGTCTGCAGCGGGGAATTGCGCCCGAGCGCGCGCTTTACGCTTATGTGCAGGCAGAAAGGTCCTCCGAGCAGCTGTATGCAGTTTCATCGAAATTGGAAAATTTTCGTCTAGCTACCGGCACACCGATCCTGGCAGATTTCAAATCCATTCCATATCGCAGGGGAGAAGTGATCAATTGGCACGATCGGGTGCGGCTGCTCCAATGGTTCTATCGTGACGAGATTGATTGCGGCCTCATGGAGAATTTCATCGGCAAATACAGAGTAACCCACATCGTGCTCGGTCCCGAACAACTGGGGCAGCGCTGCCCAGAAATGCGCGAGCAATACTTCGATGGCTACTATGCAGTCTACGCATTGGAGCCCCGGCCCTGATTTGCATAGGGGTATGCGGGGCGCGGCAAACACGCCATGCCTGAGCTTCCGGAGTTGGAAGTCGTGCGTGATGTGCTCCAGGCCCGGGTGAGTGGCCGGTCTATCGCGCGCGCAACCCTTTCCGGTCGCGGAGGGCCAATCGTGTCGCGCGACTTGATTGGAAACGGATTCGCTGAAACTCTGACCGGTGCTCGGGTCGAGCACATTCTGCGCCGGGGCAAATTCGTGATCTTCAATCTCAAAATAGAAGACCAGGCGTCAGGTCCAGCGGATATTCGCCTTGCAGTAAACCCCAAACTCACGGGACGATTTCAGCTGGCTGCCCCAGGAGCTAAGAAAGCCGGTCCGGTACATGTCGTCCTGCTCTTCGCCGATCCGGATGAAGAGCTCCGCTATGTGGACCTGAAGCGAATGGGGCAGCTTTATCTTGTCGAGCATCTTTCGGATGTGCCCACATACTCCGAGATGGGACCTGACGCGCTTGACATCTCGCAAGACGAATTCCAATCGCGGCTGAAGCGCTTCAGGGGCGAGATCAAGGGGGTTTTGGCCCGGGAGCGGTTCGTCGCCGGAATCGGCAACGCCTATGCGGATGAGATCTTGTGGAAGGCTCGCATCCATCCGTACCGCAAGCGGACCGAGCTCAGTTCAGAAGAAATCGAGCGGCTCTACTTGGCAACGCAAGAGATCCTGTCCGAGTCGATCGACAAAGTCCGCCTAGCGATGGGCGAGGACATCCACCTGAAACCTCGCGACTTCTTCTCGGTTCACATGCGAGGTGGTGAAATTTGCCCCCGTTGTGGTGGGAATGTTTCTGAAGTTTCCGCGGGTGGAAAGATCACCAACTTCTGTCGGACCTGCCAACCTGGTGGGCTGATCCGGGGCATGTAGCAGGAACTCTGTGGATCGTCGAGTTTGTTAGTTTTCGGCCATCGGAAGGGGCTTGTGCGTCAAAGAACCGAAGGCCGCTTGACAACCGTGTCTCCAAAAGGTATATCTATCATAGATTTAGGTGTGCCTAATTTTGGTTGTTGCTTATGCAGACACAAGCAGTTGAAGACTATCTAAAAGCCATCTACGAGCTCCAGGCAGAGGGCGGAAAGGTCTCTACGACCGAACTGTCGGAGCGTCTTCACGTCGCACCGGCCTCCGTGACCGGTATGGTCAAGAAGCTGGCAACGATGAAGCTAGTCGTTCACGAACCTTATCAGGGGGTCGAGCTGACGCCATCCGGGGAAAGGATCGCGCTGGAAGTCGTCCGCCACCACCGTCTGGTCGAGAGCTACCTGGCCGAGGCGCTGGGTGTTCCATGGGATAAGGTCCACGAGGAGGCCGACCGTTGGGAGCATGTGCTCTCAGAGGAAATGGAAGACCTCATGGATGACAAACTTGGTCACCCCACTACGGACCCGCACGGTGCACCCATCCCCTCCCGCGACGGAACCATCCCAAAGTCCAACCTGCGACGTCTATCAGAACTCGAAGCCGGCGAGGCTGCGGTCATCGCAGAAGTCAGCGATCACGATGCTGAGATGCTCCGCTATCTGGGAGATCTCGGGCTGTTCCCAAGAGTCGAAGTCCGCGTTCTATCCAGCGCACCATTCGAAGGACCGGTTACCATTAAGACCAATGGCGACGAGCACGCCCTCGGACGTGAAGTTGCGGGGCACATCCTAGTTCAGCCCCTTTCGTAGCCTCAGGCTGATCCGCGCATCCATCACCCGTAGGAAAACAATCGTTATAGGGAACCGATTCCGCTCGAGCGGTGTATCGTTCTAAGACAGTGGATCCAACAAGTGATGCGGAACTGGTCCGACGCGCGCGCAGCGGCGAGGAATCTGCATGGGAGAATTTGGTACGTCATCACCAGGAATCGGTTTTCCGGCTTGCTTACTTGCTGCTCGGCGATCCGGACGAGGCTGAAGACGTGGCTCAGGAGACTTTCATCCGTACCCTTCGACACTTGGATCGCTTCGATGAGAGCCTCCCGCTTCGGCCGTGGCTGCTCCGCATCGCCTCAAACTTGTCGCGCAATCGCCGGCGAGCGGTTGGGAGATACTGGAATGCGCTCCAAAAATTGGGGCGGCGCGAAATAAAGGCGGCACCCGACCTGGACCGTGATGACTCTCAGCTCCTCTGGCAGGCCATCCGTCGGCTGAAGCAAGCCGATCAGCAAGTGATCTACTTGCGCTACTTCCTCGAAGTCCCGGAGGCCGAGATGGCGTCGATATTAGATGTGGCGCGCGGCACCGTGAAATCCAGGTTGCACCGCGGGCTGAATCGGCTGCGTGACATAGTCGAATCCGAGTTTCCAGACCTGCAACCAGGCCTATAAACATGAACGAGGAAGAACATTTCGAAGCACAGATCAAGAAGCTGGCCGTGGCTTTCAAATACCCGGCAACTCCCGACCTGGCCGTTCGGAAGACAGCCGCCGCTCGGACAATCGCGCGGGGGTTGGCTTGGGCCGCGGCCGTTTTCCTGGTGGTAGCTGTTGCGGCTTTCGCCGTACCACCGGTGCGGGCCGCATTGGAAGAGGTATTGGGGATCGGCGCCGTGCAAGTTAGCCTCGGCGAGCCAACCCCCATCGCGCCACAGCTTGAGGTCGATTTGCCAGGCGAAACCACATTGGAAGCGGCGAGAGGAACCTCCAGCGTCGACTTGCCTCTGCCGCGCGATTTAGCGCTACCCGATCGCGTTTTCTTACTCTCACAAACAGGGAATACCGTCGTACTGGTTTGGGAGACAGAACACCTAGCTCTTTACGTGATCCCGCCCGGCCCGCTAGTACAAAAACTGTCGCCCGAAAGTATTCGGCAGACAACGGTCAATGGACGTCCTGCAATCTGGACCACCGGCGACCACTTCCTGGAGCTGGTGGAAAACGATCCAGGGCAGCGAGTTTTCATCACCGGACACGTGTTGATTTGGACGGACGAAGGCGTCACCTACCGACTTGAAACTGAATTACAGCTAGATGAAGCGGTATTGATCGCCGAGTCCTTAATACAGGAGTAAAGAACAATGAAAGGGTTCAAACTGTTACTCATCGTTGCGGCAATAGCAGGAGCGCTAACCTTGCCGGCGTCAGCAAAGGGAGGCTTCGAAATTGTCACCATCTCTGGCCCGGACTGGTATGGCGAGATAGAGATCACCGACGCGGATTTGCTCCCATCGCTGGATATGAATCACTTCATGAACCTGGATCACCCAATCGCTGCGCCCGCACAAGTTGGCCGTGGTTACCTCCTTACACGTGGTTATGTGGAAGGCTCCGAACGTCACATGTTCGACCGGATCGTGTACTTTCCCGGATCGCTCGGCTATGCCTACTACTTGGAGATCGTAAACGGAGCCGGCCCAATGGACGGCAACTGGTACACGGTCACAGAGGATGGAAAGCAGGCACTCGCGGCTGGATTAGCAAGGCATGGAGTGCGCCTGCCCAAGCCCGTGCTCGGTCCGCCAAGTGAACGCTCTGCCGGTGAAAATGCAGCGGAAGCTGATGAGCTGGCGGCATCCACCGTAGCGAAGTCTGGCGAGCCGGCGGCACTCGCAATCGCTAAGGCTGTGAAACTGGATATAGACTCGACGAAAGCCATCGAACCGCCTCCTTTCAACGTTGGGGGACTTGAAACGGTCGGCATGCTGCTTGGGGCGATCCTGCTCGGCAGCATGGCCGGCTGGGTTCTCCGAGGCACGCGGTTGAAACGTGTGCAGCCGGTCACGCGTTAGAGGTCTAACTCACCCGACACGAGCTTGAACGACGAAGTAGAAGAGGCGCACCGGGTGGTGCGCCTCTTCTTTGGGTGACCAGCGAGCCCGGGGCCCCGCACCGGCCCGGGTGATACAATCCGGCGGATTCTCGGAAACTAGCGTTGCGATCCAGCTCCGTTCAAATCCCCATCGTGCTGACGGCATTGGCCCTTTCTGGGCTGGCCTGTAATTTCGCCTACGGGGTGATCGAGGATGCCAGCGGCATTTCGCTGGGAAGTGATGATTCCACCGAATCAATGGAATCCGATTTGAGCGAAGGATTGGCTCCTGATATTGAAGGCCCCTCCCAGCCGGAAGATGGGCCAGAATCCATTACCCCAGGTACATCCTCCGATCAGACAATCCCCCAAGAAATTCGTGAGGAAATGGAGCAAATCGAGACCGAAGTCATCTTGCTGCGCGGATTGCAGCCGACCGGCCCAGTCGATCGGGGCTTGCTCTCGGGAGCCGAGTTGCGCCAGTACGTACTGGACGACTTCCTGATCGACTATACACAGGATGAGGCCCGAGACGACGCTCTGGTGCTTGCGCTCTTTGGTCTGCTCGAGGCCGATTATGACCTGTTCAATCTCTATCTCGACCTTTACAGTGAAAACATCGCTGGGTTTTACGACGACGAGATCAAGCAGATGTTCGTGGTTCAGGATTCTCGGTTCGGTGGCCCCGAGCGGTTGACTTACGCGCACGAGTACGCTCACGCATTACAAGATCAAACTCACGACCTGGATGAAGGCTTGGGTTTCAATGACGAGGCCTGTGAAGAGGATAGCGAGCGATGCGCCGCCCTGCAGGCTCTGTTGGAAGGCGATGCCACCCTGCTCGAGGAGCGGTGGCTGCTGACCTATGCCTCCGACGCGGATTTTCAGCAGCTGCTCGACTTCTATGATTCGTTCTCCAGCCCAACTTACGAATCCGCTCCGGAGTTTCTAAAAGAGGACTTCTTGTTCCCCTACACCACCGGATATGACTTTATCGAACGCTTCTTCCTGGACGGTGGTTGGGCGTCGGTCGATGCACTTTATGCCAATCCGCCGGTTTCTACGGAACAAATTCTTCATCCGGGACGATATCCAAGTGATGTGCCGATCCGCCTGGTTGTGCCAGAGGTACTCGAATCCCTGGGTCCGGAGTGGCGTGAGATGGACCGGGATGTTCTTGGAGAGTGGTTCACGCTTCTCACCCTGAAGGAGTTTTTACCTGAGCAGAATGCGCAGACTGCTGCGGAAGGCTGGGGGGGCGACTACTACATCGCCTTGCACGAAGACTCCAAGGGGCAGGGTGTCCTGGTGCTCGCCACCGCGTGGGATACGGTGCGCGACGCGCATGAGTTTTACAGCACCTTCCGCGATTATGGGGATGTCCGCTTCGGTGAGCGTACCTTCTCTTCAACGACCCGCTCAATCTGGGAAACTCGCGGTGAATGGAACTCGATCGAGATTATCGGCGACCAAACGCTTTGGATCCTGGCGCCGGATTCAGAGATCGGGGAGACCGTTCGTGAAGCTCTCGCTTTTCCCGCCGAGCGCGCTGATTAGCCCGTAGTCGTTCCCTCTTTCGGCTCTTCGAAATCATCCAGCCACGAGGCCTGATATTCGGGCTTCTCTAGCTCGTGCGCGCCTACCGTCACCTCCAACGGCTGAAAGGTATCTACCATCACAGCTAATTCGTCGGTACGATCCTTACCGATCGAGGCTTCCGTCGCTCCCGGCTGAGGGCCATGCGGAAGGCCGCTCGGGTGGAGCGTGATGTCGTAACGATCAATCCCTTTGCGAGACATGAAGTTTCCGTCACAGTAGTAGATCACTTCATCTGAATTGACGTTGGAGTGACTGTAGGGCGCGGGAATTGCCTGTGGATGGTAGTCAAACATCCGCGGCACAAAAGAGCAGACGACAAAGTTCCATCCCTGGAAGGTTTGATGAATTGGCGGCGGTAAATGGACCTTCCCTGTACGTGGCTCGTAGTCGTGGATATTGAAGATCCATGGGTACACGTAGCCATCCCAACCAACGACGTCGAACGGATGGTAATCCAGCGAGTGGCGGGTGATCACATCTCTCACCTTGACCCGTACTTCGTGCTCACCCGGCTCGGCGATGGTCTCCAGCTCTTCGGGCAAGCGGAAATCGCGTTCTGTGAAGGGGGCAAACTCGGTCAGCTGACCGTGCTTGTTTCGATAGCGTTTTGGCGGTTCGATCTGAGAAGCCGACTCGATAACGAAAAAGCGCGCTTCTCCTTCCAGATCCATGATCCAGGTCGTGCCGAAGGGAATCACGATGTAGTCGCCTTCGTGAAACGGCAGCTTGCCAAATTGTGTTCGAAGAACGCCTGATCCTTCGTGCGTGAACCAAACCTCATAGGCCTGGGCATTCCGATAGAAGTAGTCCATGTTCTCGTTTGGCCGGCTAACACCGAGCGTCACATCGCTGTTGCCCAGAAGCGTGCGCCGGGCGGCCACCGCGTCACCGCCAGTCGGAATGTCAACCGTAGCAAAGGCGCGGTGCTTAAGAGGGCCGTACTCGGCATACTCCGCCCGAGCTGGCCCGAGCACTTCGGCCGCACTCACGCGCGGCGGCATATTGTGGTGATAGAGAATAGACTGGATTCCATCGAAGCCTTCCAGGCCCATCACTTCTTCCCTGTATAGGCCTCCATCAGGCTTGCGAAATTGCGTGTGGCGCTTTTGCGGAAATTCCCCTAGCTGATGATAAGTTGGCATGCTAATCCTCCGTTGGCTGATATCAATTAGTTTGCACGGGCGCCGACCTGATTGCGCAATATTCCCAGTTTTTCGATCTCAAGCTCGACCGAATCTCCTTCTTGCAGCCATGGTCCTTCGCCGCCCGTCAGCTCAAGCAAGCTGCCTGTTCCGACGGTGCCCGAACCGATGATGTCACCCGGCATAAGGGTTACATCTGCGGAAGCACGAGCAATCATCTCTCCAAAAGAATAATGGATGTCTTTCCAGTTTCCGCGCGCTCGCTCATCTCCGTTGACCCGAGCGGTCATATAAAGGTCAAATACGCCTGGTCGACCGGTGGCCGAATCGGCGAGCTCATCGGGCGTGACAATGGCCGGCCCAAATGAGGAGGCAAAATCCTTGCCTTTTGCCGGCCCGAGCCCAACGGCCATTTCCTTGCGCTGCTCGTCTCTAGCCGACCAATCGTTAAAGATCGTGTAGCCGAAGATGTGTTGCTCGGCCTGCTCGACAGGGATGTCGCGCCCGCGCGTTCCGATCACGCAGGCCACTTCAAGCTCGTAGTCAAGCGCCTGTGAATAGCCTGGGTACGGAACACCTTCCTCCGGTCCATAAATCGCATTCGGGTTCGAGTAGTAGAAAACAGGCATCTCATACCATTGCTGCGGTACATCCCGACCGCGAATGGCGTACCCGGCTTTGACGTGGGCTTCAAAGGCGTAGAAGTCTCTCAGACTCACTGGTCTGGGCAATGGAGGGTAGAGCACCACATCCGTTTCGCGGTGGGCCACGGCCTCTCGGCTCGCTCCTTTCGCCTCTAACGGATCCACCCAATCGAGGCGGCCTACTAGCTCTCTCAAGTAGTCTTGCGCCTCCGCACCCAAATGAATGAGTTCCAACATCGTAGGGGGGATGGGTTCGGCCGGCAGAGATTGTTCTCCCTGAGCCCACGTGCGGGCGGCCTGCAAGTCGACCACCAGATCATCGAGCATCGCCCCCAGGCGCGGCCTTCTCGGCGAGTCAGGAAGTGCAAACGTAACGTAGCGCATGATTAGATACCTTTTGAGGGAGCGACGAATGGGTTGCTCGCGACCTAGAGGTTACCGCGTTGCTCTTGCTCTAATTCCAACGCTTCGAAGAGGGCCTTAAAGTTTCCTTTGCCAAAACCACGGCTGCCATGGCGCTCGATAACTTCGATGAATGCAGTCGGGCGATCTTGAATGGGCCGCGAGAAGATCTGTAGCAAATACCCTTCGTCGTCGCGATCGACCAGGATTCCGTGCTTGGCGATTTCCTCCCACGGCTCGTCGATCTCGCCAACGCGATCGGCCATCAAGTTGTAGTACTCATCCGGAACACGCAAAAACTCAATTCCGCGTTCACGGAGCGAGGCTACGGTGGCCAGAATGTCCCCCGTGGCCATCGCAATATGCTGCACACCAGGGCCCATATAGAAGTCGAGATACTCTTCGATCTGGCTCTTTCGTTTGCCTTCTGCGGGCTCGTTGATGGGAAACTTGATCCTGCCCGTTCCGTCCTGCATTACCTTTGACATCAGAGCCGAATACTCCGTACCTATATCCTGATCGTCGAAATGCTGTAGTTGGCGAAATCCCATGGCGCTGTGATAGAAGTTGACCCAGTGATCCATTTTTCCGAGCTGCACGTTCCCCACCACGTGATCGATGGCGGCCAGGCCAGCCGATTCGGACTGCAGGTCCAGCGGCTGGTAGCCAGGTGCGAAGGCCCCTTTGTAGTCGGATCGATCGACAAATACGTGGATCACCTCTCCGTAGGTGCGGATGGCGGAGGTGCGGAAGGATCCGTCGTCATCATGCGTTTCGCGCGGTTCCCAGACGCTGGTTGCGCCGCGATCGGTTGTGGCTCGATAGGCCTGCTCCACATCCTCAACCCCTAGCGCAACGTGCTTTACGCCATCTCCGTGCAGCATCTGGTGTGCCGCGATTTCATCGGTCGGACTGTAGGCGGCGGTAACAATAAAGCGGACCTTGCCTGACTCAAGCACATAAGAAGCAGATCGCCGATTCCCGGTCTCCAGGCCAGAGTACGCCACCGGCGTGAAACCAAAACCTTTCCACCAGTAGTACATACATTGTTTTGCGTTGCCGACCCAGAATCGGATGTGGTCTACCGACTTGATTTGCAGGAAATCGGCTTCTTCCGTGATTTGGCGCTCAGCAGTTGAGGCGATATCGGTCACATTTGCCTCCCTTGGCGGGGATGATTCTAAGGAATTCTATCAGCTTGCTCCGTCCATCAACTCTTGCTGAAAGAATTCTGTGATGGCGTTGTAGCAGCGTACGCGATTGT
>Ga0255053_10000404_pt1 | contig 23864 bp, 17 predicted proteins | sample JV7_2_22_MG_FD_188635 | JGI IMG/M metagenome (GOLD analysis project Ga0255053, IMG submission 188635) | Seawater microbial communities from Jervis Inlet, British Columbia, Canada - JV7_2_22 | ecosystem: Environmental > Aquatic > Marine > Inlet | place: Canada: British Columbia | collected... | reverse complement strand
CGAACCCGGGCCGCGGGACACGACAACTTCATCCACCGAATCACCCGTCAGACCGGCGTCCTCGACCAGCAGATCGACCGCCGCCAGCACCAGGGTCGAGCGGGGCGCCACACCGCCAAGCCGAATCATCGAAACGACTCGGGAGGAAGCAGCCTCAAGTGCCACCTCGAGCTGTGGCCCACAGGTCACCAGGGCGAGGCGGACTACAGCGGCTTCAGTCATCGACTGCGAATCGCTTTCTGCTCCTTCGCCGGAGCAGGCAAAAACTCGAGCCTCACCACCGCCGCGCTGTCAACCGCCTCGCGACTGAACGGGAAACGCACGGCCTCGACGTTCAGCCAGCTCGAAATCTGGTTCGAATAGTGCCGCGACCATGGGCGTCCACTCTGGCCGACCGGCAGGACCAGGACCGTGTCGTCCCAGTTGCCGACGTCGGCAACAAACCGCACGGCTGGGATGGATGTCACCGCGAACGGGCCCCGCTCGCTCCAACAATGCGCGTTGATCGTCGCATTGTTCCCTGCCACGGCATACGGGCCCCTGCTCCACGAATCGGCCGCCAGTTTGCGAACGAACGAAAGCCGGGTCAGCGGATGGTCAAAGGTCACCTGGTGGACCTCCCCCCAGCTCTCTTGCGGCCCTCGCCGGTCGAGGTCTGCGAGCACCCGATCAAGAATATCCGTCCTGGTCTGGTTGCCGGAAACGCCGACATCGTTCCACCACGACTCGTCGAGACCACCCGCCAACAGGCGCAGCAACTTCTCCTGCCCGAGAGGATTCCACTCGAGCCCATCACGTTTCGCTTCGTCGTCAGCGACGGCGGCCTCGAGCTCCAGCATGAAGGAGGAAAAGAGGGTGGCTGCGGTGGAACCCATATCCATCTTCGCGTCCCACGCCATCAGCTCTTCAGCGCTCATCCCCTTCCGTTCCTCGAACTCGGGTCTGAGCTGCCGAAGGACCGCGATCGCGCGTCCTGACACGACATCTCCCTGGAGATCGGCAAAATCGTTCACCGTCCAATCGGAACGTGCTGCGAGGGCCCGTCGAATCCGTCGCACCCGCCACGGAGGCGCAAACTCGCCCGGAAAGCGATCACGCTCCGGGAAGTCGCCCTCGCCGAAGAAGTCGTGGTTGGCCGTGGCCACGAATCCGTTCGGCGGATCCAGCCGAGGCTGGGCTGCGACCCTTCGAAACCCGCTCCACGCCCACCGCGAGTCGGAGCCAGGCGACGGCAGCCGGCCGGCGCCGGAACCTCGGTCAGGCACCCAGCCCACGACCTGGTGGAGGATGTGGCCGTTTGAATCCGCTGCCACCAGGTTCATGGCGGGGCCGAGGACTCTGTCCCAGGCGGCGCCTGCTTCCGCCACCGAATGCGCGCGGTTCATCCCGAGAATCGCGGACGCTATGCTCGGGCCTTGAAAACCGGTCCACGACAACGCGAGGGTCTCGCCCCGTTGCTCGCGAACCAGCGGGCCGTGGCGCGAGAAGCGAACCTTGAGCAGCACCGGCGCCTCCTGCCACCGAACCGAGACGTCTTCGGTCACCGTCCTCAGCGACTGCCATCGGCCGTCGATCAACTCTCGGGTCCCGGCGTCGTCGAGGACAACCGTGAAGAGATCCTGGTCGTCGACCATCGCCAACGTCAAGCCCCAGGCAACGTCCTCGGTATGACCGATGATGACCCCCGGGATACCGGCAATCGATGCCCCGGCAACGTGCGTCCGCGATCCCCGGAGGTGAACCGCAAAAAAGCTGCCGGGCATCTGCACTCCGAGATGAGGATCATTGGCCAACAATGGTCGGCCCACGGCACTCCGCGTCGGCGACACCGCCCAACTGTTGGAGCCGAGACCGCCCATAGGCGGGGTAATCGGTTCGTAATCCCGTCTGGGCTGGCTCACGCCTTCACCGGGCGGAATCCAGGCACGCGCCTGGGTCCCGGTCCAACCCCAGAGATCGACCGCCCTCTCGCGGCCGAGCCGTGCCAACTCGACCGCTCTCTTGAGCTCCTCGCCCATCGCCCAACTCAGATCGAGCTGCAGCAGGAGCCCGATCGTCAACGAGTCTTCGATCTGCCACGGTTCAGGTTCAACGCCGAGCAGCCACGATTCCGGCGCGATCCACTTGCCGAACCGATTGATGGCCGCGTTGACCCCTGCCGCATAGGATTCGAGGACTCTTCGTTCTTCGGGCGACAGCAGGGCGCTCTGGCGCCTGGCGGACGCGGCGAGGCGCAGCGTCCGCATTTTGCGATCGTTGTTGAGCGCCGATTCACCGAATATTTCGGCGAGGCGGCCCGCCCCAGCACGCCGTCCCAGCTCCATCTGGAAAAACCGTTCGCGAGCGTGGAGATAACCGAGACTGAACCACATCGCGGACTCGCTGGCCGACTCGACGTGGGGAATCCCCCGTTCATCGAGCAGCACCTGGACCCGAGCAGGGCAACCAACTACGGTCTCGGTGACAGATCCGCGTTCGGGCAAACGGCTCGACGCTGCTCGCATGCGAAGGTGGGTGAGCGCGAGGACGGCCACCACGCCCAGCAAGACGGGGATCGCCAGCAGCACGAACCACGCTCGACGGATCATCCAATAATCCCAATCACGAATCGCCCTGGCTGAAAGGTTGGCCCTTGCCGGTTTCGCAGTACGACTTGAGGCTTCGCATGTAGAAACCCCAGTGGTAGTTGCAGGTGGAAAAGAAGTCGTCCATTTCGCCCCAATTGCCGTGGGTGAATCGCAAGACGGTTGAACCGTCGCGACTCTCGAGCTCGAACGCTAAGGTCGTATCCACCCACTCGGGGTTACCGTCCAGACAGATCCACTCGACTCGAGAGTCCGCCTCGAGGGCCTCGATCCGCATCGTGTTGTGGTAGCGATCGCCGAACCTGAAGCCCGCGATCGAGCCGACAACGGGGTTTGCGACCGTATCAGTGGTCCACCAGCCGGCAAGACCCTCCTGCGTGGTCAGCGCCATATACACCACAGGGAGGGGAGCGTCGATGGTGACGAGATGTTTGATGTCGTACATCACGAGGTCCTTTCAACGAAGTGCCAAACTCAGGATACAAGATGCGAGGTTCAGGATGCAGGGTTCAGGATGCAGGGTTCAGCATGCAGGATGTAGGGCCCCATGAATGACCGCGGCGTAAGGGTGGGCCGGGTGGGACCTGTATCCTGCATCCTGCTTCCTGCATCCTGTATCCGGGTGGGTGGCGGGGTTATACTCCCCCGTTGGAGTCGAATGATAGTTAGAACTCAAATCTCGGAATCAGTCAGCAGTTGGGGGGCAGCGTGAGCCGCGCCGTGACCCCAGCGAAGCGATTGGCGCGACTGTCGTCGGTTCTCGACGGCGCTCGAAGCATGTTGATCATCGTCCAGAACACGCCGGACCCCGACGCCATCGCGGCCGCCGCGGCACTGCGCGAGCTGGCCAACGAACGCCACGAGATCTCCTGTTCGATCGGCCACTCGGGCGGCGTCTGGAGAGCCGAGAACCTCGCACTGCTGCGCTATTTGTCGCTCAACATCCGGCCGCTCAGCGACCTCGATCTCGATCGATTCGACCGCTTGAGCATGGTCGATGCCCAGCCCGGCGCCGGCAATGTCAGCTTCGATGCCTCCGTCCGGCTCGATGTTGTTATCGACCACCATCCGATTCGTCGCGAGACACGATCCGCCCGATTCACCGATGTTCGGAGCCGTTACGGAGCTACCTCGACAATCCTTTACGAGTATCTCAAGGCAGCGAAAATAGAGATCCCGACCCCGGTCGCCACCGCAATGGTCTACGGCATCCGCTCCGATACCCAGGACCTGGGTCGAGAGAGCACCAGGGCCGACGTCGAGGCCTTCCTCGATCTCTACCCCCATGCCAACGCCCGTGCCATCGGACGCATCGTCCAGGCGCCTCTGCCCCGAAGCTATTTTTCGAAACTCCGCACCGCCCTCGACGAAGCAAGGGTCTACGGCAACCGAATCGTCTCCTTTCTCGGACATTTGGAGTCGCCGGAAATGATCGCCGAGGCCGCCGATCTCCTGCTGCGCGCCGAAGAAGTTCGATGGACCATGACCCTGGGAGTTGTCGACGGTTGGCTTCACGTCAGCCTCCGCACCAGGGATCGCGATCGCCACGCCGGCCGCATCGCCCGCAACCTCGCCGGCAGGCGTGGTTTCGGTGGAGGCCACCAGGCGCTCGCCGCGGCCCAGATCCCGTTGAACGGAGCCAATGGCGAGCGTCAGATCCGGAATATGGTCCGTGATCTCACCAAACGATTCCTCCGCGCAACCGGCGACCGGTCCGCGAAAGGGAAACGGCTCTGCACCTAGCTCGCCTAATTCGGATTTCGGATTTCGGATTTTCCACCCACAAACCCGTCAAGGCTCGGGGAAAGCGAGTTCACTGGAGGTGCCTGGCATCCCGATTCGCCGCGAATCGGCGTGCCTGGCATCCTCTCGGGAAGCGTGATGGGAAACGGTTCCCCTCGAAGTCAGGAACGCCTCGCCGGAACGTGGCAGGGCCCCACCCACCTCAGAAATGACCTCAGCCCGTACCGGGTGGGCGGATCTGCTATCTGGTATCTGCTATCTGGCATCTGGCATTGGAATCAGCCGATCTGCTTCTCGTAGATGCGATAGACCTTGTACAGCTCCCCGTCCATCAGGCGGACGGCGCGTTTGGTGAGCTCGTTGTCCTCGAGGATCCAGGAGTACTCGCACCACTTGTATCCGACCTCGAGACTTACCTCCAGGCCTTCACCTAGGAGGATTCCCTCGATGCCACGTTTCCGGTGCTCCGGTTTCGTGCCGAGGGTAAAGAGGCGTAGCCCCTCCATGGTCTCGGGCTTGCTCTTGAAAACGTGCTTGAGGGTCCGCAACGGGTGGCGCAGCGGCGAGCCGTCAAGGTCGGCCAACACCGGGTTCCAGTCGGGCATCGTCAGGAGGAAGGCCACCGGTTCACCGTCATAGAGGGCGAACCGCAACAGCTCGGGGTGAACCAGCGGCTTGAGCTCTTTGGCCATCCACTCGATTTCAGCGTCCGACATGGGCACGAAACCCCAGTTCTTCTCCCACGCCGCGTTGTAAATCTCCTGCACCAGCTTGACCTCGCCGTGAAAGTCCGAGAGGTTGGCGCCGCGGGTGGTCAGCCCCGGGTTCCGTGCGCGAGTTCGTTCGGCGAGTTTCTGCAGCCGGCCGAGACTGGCGCCGTGGACGGGCGATATGTAGGCGTGCAGGTCCTTGGCCTTGTGGTAGCCGGCGCCCTCGATGAGCCGGGCATAGGATGGCGGGTTGTACGTCATCATCAGCGCAGGCGGGCGCGCGAAACCCTCGATCAGAAGACCACATTCGTAGTTTGTCGACGGGTTCATGGGGCCGCGGACAGCGGTCGCACCACGCTTGGCGGCCCAGGATTCAACCGCCGCCAGCAGCCCCCGCGCCACGTCGGGCCGATCGATCGTCTCGAAGAAACCGAAGAAAACGACGTTTTCCTCGTGGACGCGATTGTGATTGTGATTGAGGATGGCGGCGACCCGACCGATGACGTCCGGACCATCCCAGGCAACAAAAAGCTCGGCCTCGGCAGCGGTGCCGCCTTCGTAGAACGGGTGCTTCGCGGTATCGAGCAACGAACGGACCGACGCCTTGAGGGGTGGTACCCAGTTGGGGTCGCCTTGATAGATCTTCCACGGCAGATTGATGAATCGCGCCCGATCGGCGCGGCCTTTAACTACACTCACTTTCACGCGATGATTCCCATTTCGCGACCCACCTTGCGGAATGCGTCGAGGGCACGGTCGAGATGATCGCGGGTGTGGGTCGCCATGTACGAGGTCCGCATCATCGCCCGACCCTCGGGCACCGCCGGCGAGACCACCGGGTTGGCGAAGACGCCTTCCTCCTGCAGCCGGAAGGTCATCTTGAACGCGGCCATGTCCTCACCCACAACCAGCGGAATCACCGGTGACGCCGAGTCGCCGGTGTCGTAGCCAATGGTAGTGAATTCGCGTTTCATGTAATCGGTGTGCTCCCACAGCCGCTGGCGGCGTTCGGGCTCGCGCTCGATAATTTCGAGCGCCTTGATCACCGAAGCGACCGAGGCCGGCGGTGGGGAGGCCGAAAACATCAGTGAACGCGCGTTGTGCTTGATGAAGTCGATGACCTTGCTGTCACCGACCACGAAGCCGCCGACTGCCGCGAGCGACTTCGAAAAGGTCCCCATCACCAGATCGGCCTCATCCTCGAGCCCGAAATGCTCCATGGTGCCGCGTCCGTGCTCGCCCATCACCCCGACCCCGTGCGCGTCATCCACCATCAGGCGAGCATTGAATCTATTCTTGAGCTCGACGATCCGCGGCAAGTCTGCGAGATCGCCCTCCATCGAGAAGACCCCGTCGACCACGATCATCATCGATCGATCACCGTCGACGCTCCGCAACCGCTCCTCCAACGCGTCCATGTCGTTGTGGGGGTATTTCAGAACCCGCCCGAACGAAAGCCGGGCGCCATCGATGATGCACGCGTGATCGAGGTTGTCCAGGATCACCACGTCGTTGCGATCGATGAGGCCAGAGATAACACCGAGGTTGACCTGGTAGCCGGTAGAAAAGGTCAACGCGGCGTCACGCCGCATGAATTGGGCGAGCTTTTCCTCGAGCTCGACGTGAATGTCGAGGGTGCCGTTGAGGAATCGCGATCCGGCGGTGCCGGTGCCATAGCTCTCGAGCGCTGCAGCCGCCGCTGCCTTGATCTCCGGGTGATTGGTCAGCCCGAGATAGTTGTTCGAGCCGAGCATGATCACCCGCTGCCCATCCATCGTCACCATCGGGTCCTGGCCAGAGGCAATCATTCGAAAGTACGGGTAGAGTCCCGTGTCGCGGACCGCGTCCGCGTCCTTGAAATCGAAACATTTCTGAAAGACGTCCACATTCACTCCGTAGTAAGGCGGCAGCCCATACCACACGACGATCGGTGCGACACCGGCTGCAGCGCGGTCATGATAGCAGGATAAGCAGCCGCTTTACCGCAGCCAGCCCTGATCTCGATACCAGACCCAGGTCGTCGCCGCCCCCTCATGAAAGGGCTTCGAGGCTCTGATTCCCAGGCTTTCCAGGCTGTCAGAGGTCCGCGCGGTCCAGTGCCGTGCCAACAGCTCGCGGCTCTTGTCCGAGGTCAGAGCGAGCCGGCGCCAACCCAGCCTCTGCAGGGCGCTGCCGATTGCCCCGGCTCCCGACACCAGCGCCGGCGGCACCCGCACCACCCGTGCCCGAACGCCGCCCGCATCACACAGCTTCGCGATGAGATCATCGAGCAGGAGAGGACCCGGCTCTCCGAGATGAAAGAGGCTGCCGGCTTCAACTGCCGTGGCCGCCAGGATCGACCGCACGACATCTCCCACCCAGGCGACCGTCAGCCAACGCTCTCCGCCCGGCAGAGCAACGAGGCCTCGATTGGCCATCCGAAAGAACTCGAAGACATCGATGTCACGCGGACCGTAGATGGCGGGCGGGCGAAGGATCACCCATCCGCCGCCATCGGTCCACATCCGGGCCTCCCGTTCGGCACCCAATTTTGATCGCCCGTACCATGAGATCGGCGCCGGTTCGGCCTCGGGGCCCAGCCCTTCCGGAGTCGGCGACGGTCCCGCGCCAGCCAAAGAAGAAACATGAACAAGACGCGCCGACTCGGCAACCTCTCGCATCGCGGCAACGACGTTGGCTGTCCCCACGCGGTTCCCGGTGTCGAAATCACTCTCGCGGCCGGCCCGCAGCACACCGGCGAGGTGGACAACGGTGCCGGCACCTTCCACCAAACGCTTCAAGGCCTGCGTATCGGCGAGCGAGCCGACGACCCAGCGCACCGGTGCGCCGGCAATCCAGCGCGGTGCATCCGGATCACGGACCAGGACGCGGGGCTCGATCCCGGCCGTGCACAGCGTATCCACGAGGTGTGAGCCAACGAAGCCAGTGCCGCCGGTGATCGCGATGGGTTTTGCGAGACCGTCGAGCCAGGTGGTCACAGCTTCGGGCGGAACCAGGGGGTTGGTGTGGGAGTAATCCATCATCATCGAGAGCGTATTGTACCGGGAAGAGAGACTCAGTTTTGAGTTTTTGTTTTAGTTCTGAGTTGTCCCTGCTACGTTCCGGCGAGGCGCTCCCGGCTTCCAGGAGACCCGTTTCCCATCGCGCTTCCCGAGAGGATGCCAGGCACGCCGATTCGCGGCGAATCGGGATGCCAGGCACCTCCAGTGAACGCGGGCCGTTTCCCATCGCGCTTCCAAATCCGAAAAATCAGGCCGGTGGGCGGATCTGGTATCTGATATCTGGTATCTGGTATCAGAGTGTGCGGGCGGGTGGGCGGCATTCCGAATTCCGAATTCAGAATTCCTAATTCCTCATTCCTAATTTCTCATTCGAACCCGACGTACTCCCCCCAGGAACTGGAAGTCTCCCAAACTCGTACGCGCTCGAGCTCGAGACCGGCAGGGATCTCGTAGCTCGCACCACTCGGTGTCTGGACGGTTCCGTCGGCGGCGAGCCGTTCGGCCATCTGCTCGAAAATCCACCGCGCCAGCACCTCGGTGGTCGGGTCGCAGTCGTCGAAAAGCAACACCCGATCACCGATCGCCGAAAGTCCCTCGAGCTGCGGATCAGAAGAGTTGAGGGCCATGGCGTGATCGAGCCGCTCCACGACATCGACCACGATCATCTTGAGCGCCTTGTAGTCACAAACCATGTCCTGGTCGTTGAGCTCCCGTCCCCGCGCCACCACCTCGATGCGAAGGCTGTGGCCGTGCGGGAAGCGGCACTTCTCCGGATGCTTGCTCAGCCGGTGCCCGTACTCCACCTCAAACGTCTTGGCGATCCTGAAAAAACCCATTCACACTCCCCGGCCCCCTCCAAAGAGGTCCAGATGTAGGCGGGGAGTGTAGCGAAAGCCGTGCCCGAGACACAAGGCCGCGATCGCGGGTGCGCGTTCCGTCACCTCCTCGAGGGTCCGGCCCTGAGCCATGAGCAGAACCCGTGCCGGCTGGACTCTGCCAAGATTCGCCAGCATCTCGAGGATTTCGGGCATGTCTTCGGCACCCTCGACTACGAACTTGAGCTGGTGCTCGGGAAAGCGTTTCAGGAGCCGGACGGTCGGTATCTGGTCGAGGCGCAGTCGGCGATGCCGATCGCGATGCCTGCCCGACGGGTCAGAGTTGGCGGTCTTTGGAGACAGCGACAGAAGATCGCAGTGGAAAGACGGATCGACAGTGCCGGCGGATTCCACCGTGATATGGAGTCCGGCCGCCGCGAGACTCGCAGTGAGGGCGCCGATCTCCCGCTGCAAGAGCGGCTCACCCCCGGTCACCACCACGTGCCGGACGCCAGAGGCCACCGCGCCGTCAATCAGCTCCCCCACCGGCCGGCGTTCCCCCTCAGGCTCCCATGAGGTGTAGGGCGTGTCGCACCACTGGCATCGCATATTGCACCCCGAGGTGCGGATGAAGTGCGAAGGCACACCAGCCAGAATTCCCTCGCCCTGGATGCTGGTGAAGGTCTCGGCAACATACATCACCGCAACGGTAGCATCCTGAGACGAGTTTTGAGTTTTGAGTTATGAGTTTTGAGTTTTGGTTGGCCCTGACACGTTCCGGCGAGGCGCTCCTGACTTCGAGGAGATCCGTTTCCGATCGCTCTTCCCGAGAGGATGCCAGGCACGCCGATTCGCGGCGAATCGGGATGCCAGGCACCTCCAGTGAACGCGCTTTCCCCGAGCCTTGACGGGTTTGTGGGCGGTAAATTCGAAATCCGAAATTCGAAATCCGAAATTGTCCTTGTTCAGCCCTCAGCTGACGACTCGCCGGCGTGGAGGTAATGCCAGAGATGCTTACCGAGGCGGGGGCCGAGCGCTCGCTGCAGCTCATCGACAGATGCCTGCTGGACCCCGCGAACCGACCCGAATCGATTGAGCAACGCCCGGGCCCGACCTGGCCCGATGCCGGGCACAGCCAGAAGCTGGGTTGAGAGAGTTCGTTTCGACCGCCTCGCCCGGTGACGGCTGACGGCAAAACGATGGGCCTCGTCGCGGGTCTCGCGCAGCACCAGGTGGGCGGGGTCCGAGGAGTCGAGTCGAAGTGGCTCCGACGCCGCCGGCAGCCACACCAGCTCTTCACGTTTGGCGAGCGCTGCAATCGGCAGGTCGAGCCCAAGCGAATCGACGGCGGCCATGGCGGCATTGAGCTGACCGACCCCGCCGTCGATCAACACCAGATCGGGCAGCGGTCGGTCTTCGTCACGCAGGCGGCGGTAGCGTCGGCCAACTGCCTCGGCGATGGCCGAGAAATCATCGACGCCCTCGACCTCGCGGATATTGAAGCTGCGGTACTGACGTTTGTTCATCCGCCCGTCCTGCCAGACGACGCACGAGGCGGTCGTCTCTTTTCCACTCGAGTGGGAGATGTCGAAGCACTCGAGGTGAGTGACCGGACCAGGCAGACCGAGCGCCTCGCCAATCCTGCGGGCCAGGTGTTGGGCCTGCGAACGGGGGGCGCGGAATCGGAGATCGAAGGCGGCGCGGGCGTTGTCGAGGGCCAGTTGCACGCGTCTCGCACGCGCTCCTCTCTGGGGTCTCGAGATCTCCACCGCATGACCCCGGATGTGGCGCAGAAACGCCCGCAGTATCTCGCGGTCATCCTCGTCGAGCTCCTGTGCCAATTCCAGTCTCCGCGGAATCGACGGGTTCGCCTCGTAGTACTGGGCGAGAAAACTCACCACGAGCTCGGTCGCGGCAACGTCGCCGACGCCTTCGAAGTGGAACTCCCGTTTGTCCACCAATCGCCCCGCGCGATACGGCAGGAGGCACACCGTCGCGTGCTCGCCGTCGGTCCAGACCGCAACCACGTCGGCGTCACCGCGGCCGGGGCGCTCGACATCCTGTTTTTCTCCAAGTCGCTTGACGACCGCAATCAGGTCACGGTAGCGCGCCGCGAGCTCGAAGTCCTCGCGCTCCGAAGCGGTCCACATGGTCTTCTCGAGCCGGGGCATGAGTTGGCGGTGACGCCCGGCGAGAAAGAGACGCAGCTCCTCGACCACCTCGGCGTAGCCCCCGGGCGTGGTGAGACCGTCCACACAGGGCCCCAGGCAAGCCCGCATGTGGTAGTAGAGGCAGGGCCGCGCAAGACGACCATCAATCTCGATCTGGCAGGTCCGCACCTGGAAATGGGTGCGGGACAGATCCATCAGCTTGCGCGCCATGCGTTGGCCCATGAAGGGCCCGAAATAACTGTGACCATCGTCCCGGACCCGGCGTGTCAGCTCCACCCGCGGCCACGCCTCGCCGGTGGTCAGTTTGAGGTATGGATAGGTTTTGTCATCTCTCAGAAGGACGTTGAAACGGGGGCGGAGGCGTTTGATCAGGGTGTTTTCGAGAATGAAGGCCTCGGCCTCGCTGGCGGTGACTGTGAAATCGAGACGGCGGGCCCTCTTGAGCATGTTCTGGGTTCGCTCCGGCAGATCATGCCTTCCGAAATACGAGAGAACTCTTCGCCGGAGGTCTCGAGCCTTGCCGACGTAGATATCCTTCCCCGACCTGTCCTGGAATCGGTAGACCCCCGGTTTCTCCGGCGCTTCACGCGCTCGCTCCAGGAGAGGGTGGGTGTCGGTCATCGGATCATCCTACCTCCACCCGCCCGCCGGGATGCAGGATGCAGGATGCAGGTCGAACGAATACCGAGTCAGTGCCACGTCGGGGGTGGGTGGGCGGCCCTGTATCCTGCATCCTGGACCCTGTATCCGGGGGGGCGGGTGGATCACTCCTCGGGGACGAGACCAAGCCTCACGAGCGCGCGCCGCGCAGCCTGGTGCTGCGCCTCGCGTTTACTGACCCCTTCGCCGCGAGCCACCTCCTCGCCGTCCCAGATTAAGTCGAAGACCCACAGGCGGCGGTGATCCGGGCCTGACACTCGGACCTTGCGGTACTCGGGCAACGGCAGCCCGCGGGCCTGGGCGACCTCCTGCAGCGAGGACTTGGGGTCCGCGAGAGCCAGGGTCCGCTGGTCGAGGTTCCTTAGATCATCGGCGAACTGGTCGTGGATGAAATCGCGGGCCGCCTCCCAGCCACCGTCGAGGACGATGGCGCCGACTACTGCCTCCAAAAGATCTTCGAGGAGGGCCGACCGCTCGCGCCCGCGCGCCATTTCCTCGCTCGGCCCCAAGACCACCCAGCCGTCGAGCCCGAGCAGGGCGGCCCGCTCGGCCAACCTTTCCGAACGCACCAGGTGGACGCGCTTGCGGGTCAGCACCCCCTGATCGTCCTCCGGAAACTCCTCGAACAGGATCTGCGCCACCGCGTGCCCGATCACGGCATCGCCGAGGAACTCGAGCCGCTGATAAGAGCCTCTCTCCTGCGCAGTCACCGCAGACCCGTGTCGCAGCGCACGCTGCAAAAGATCTCGATCTTCGAATCGATGACCCAACAGCTCCTCGAGCTCCGCCAGAGCTTCGTCGGTATTCGCCGTCATGAGGTCATTGTACAGAGCATTCCCGCCCACCCACCCAGCACCCAGTAATCAGTAATCCTGGAGTTCCTGCGAGTCGGCCTTGACGGGGGACCGGTCGGCAAGCCCCATCCGGATCTACATCCGATCAATTGTCGGCCTCATCATTCTCGAGGTACTCGGGTCCAAATGTGACAGCAAGCAGAGGATCAGGACTCAAGAATTCCACCCGAATCAGGATATGAACTGGAGCTGCAGAAGGGCAATCCTTTGTGGGACAAGGTGAGCAAGAAGTGCCTGTGTTACGGTTGTGCTCAATGGTTTTCTCCACCTGCTCCTGCTTCGAGATCGTGGACGAGGCAGGGCCGTTTGGCGGCTCCTCACGAGTCAGGATTTGGGATGCCTGCCGCCAGGTCGATTACGGGGTGGTCGCGGACGGCCATGACTCCTGTTCCGACCGCATGCGCCAACGCAACCACCACGAGCGGACATCCTTCGTGAGCGAGTTCAGGATGCCATCTTGCGTTAGCTATGGACATCGCGCCGAAAACTGCCCGGCCAGGGTCACTGTTGTCGAGGTTGTGGAGTACCCGCGAGGTGGCGCATGAGCATGGACCTCCAGCAGCTGCCGCTCTGGCTGAACTCAGTAATCATAGTTTGCAGCATGGCGATCGTCAGTGCAGGCGCGCATTGGATTGTCGAGTCTGCCACGCGATTGTCGAGGCGGCTTGGCATCTCAGAGCTGGTCATCGGCCTGACGGTCGTCGCGCTAGGTACCTCCGCGCCCGAGTTCGCGGTCACAATCATCGCGGCATTCAAAGGCCAGGGGGACATCTCGATTGGGAACATCGTCGGCTCGAACATCTTCAACCTTGGATTCATTCTCGGCGGCTGCGCCATGGTACGGGCGATACCCGTTAGCCGCTCCCTTTGGCGGAACTCCGTCGTTGTCCTCGGTGGCACGACGCTCCTGCTCCTATTAATGATCGGCCACAACTTAAGACTCGACAGACCCGAAGGTATCCTTCTTGCCACATTGTTAGTTATCTATCTCGGTTACCTGGTGATGGGTCGACAGGACGACGATCTTCCGGATCAGGCGGTCGAGGAGACCGTCCAGTGGCCCCTGATCGCGACCTGTGGGTTGCTTCTGTTGGGTTTCGTCTTCATCATCGGTGGGTCTCACCTTCTTGTGGTTTCAGCTACGGAGGTCGCTCGCTATTTCGGAGTCAGCGAGTGGGTCATCGGTGTCACGGTTGTCGCTGCGGGGACATCGGTCCCTGAATTCGCCACCAGTCTTGTGGGTGTCATGAAGGGCAGGTTCGCGATGAGTGCGGGCAACGTCATTGGCTCGGACATCTTCAACCTCCTGGGAGTGCTTGGCGTGGCAGGCACGCTGACGCCTATCGGCGTCGATCCGATAGCCCGCATCTCGCTGGCGGCCCTCTGCGGCATGGTCCTCCTCCTGCTTTTTTTCATGCGGACCGGCTGGCGCATCTCCCGATTCGAGGGCTTTTTGCTCATTCTCGTCGCTGCCCTGCGCTGGTACTTTGACTTCAGCGCCCGCTCGTGAGGGCCAGCAGATGGAACGCTCAGACGGAAACCGATCTGTTGGATTCTGGGATCCGAATCGAGATCACCAAGAAACAGGGAGCCTAAATGCGTTCGGGGAAGGACCGTTCTGTGTTGTGCAGATTCTCGTTTCAGCGGCGGTCTGACAGAACTTTTTGCCGCAACATGGATCAGGAAGGACGGTGGCGGACATGAGTAGCATTCGAAGCATCCTGTGTTACTTCAACGTCGATCGTGATGACCATGCCGCACTCGAGTTTGCTGCTCGGATGGCACGCGGGCACGATACCCACCTTACGGCGATCGATGTGCAGCGGGAGCCCTCATGGCAAGCCCGACTGGCCTCAGGATTCGATGAGGAGGTAGTGGCCAAGCTGGTTGATCAACGAATGACGGTGTTGAGAGAGAAGGTGAAAACCCTTTGCGCCGAATCGATTCATGTCGAAGTAAAGGTGTCTCGCGGCAGCCCATGGATCGAGATCATCCGAGAGGTATTGCGCCACCAACACGATCTGGTCGTCAAGACTGGCGAGGCAGATCGGGGCATTCTCGCCTCGCCTTTCGGTTCAACGGCCACCCACCTGGTGCGAAAATGCCCGTGCCCGGTCTGGCTGGTGAAACCGGGGGCGCAACTTCACTTGAAAAGGGTCCTTGCCGCGATCAGCCCGAACCCCGAAAGCAGTGAGAGCATCCAATTCAACCGAGATCTCGTGGAGATTGCCCGCCGCGAGGCCGACCAACACGGTGCCGAACTCCTCCTGCTTCACGTCTGGGACGAGAAGGGCTACAGCCTCCCTCGCCTCGGGATGAGCAGCGAGCCGCTCCGGCAGGCGGCGATAGGGATTGAGGAGGCCGTTCGGAAGAGGCTGCTTTGTTTTCTCGAAGAGGCAGGGCTCCCAGGGCTCGCAGACAACGTGAGGTTGGTGCGAGGAGAATCCGGTCCTGCAGTTTCTGAATTCGCGAGAGGCCACAAAGCGGATTTGATCGTCATAGGGTCAATGGGTCGCGTTGGAGTCGAAGGTGTGTTGATCGGCAATACGGCGGAGGCGGTACTACATCAGGCTCCCTGCTCGCTGCTCACGGTAAAACCTGAAGGGTTCGTCACGCCGGTGGCACTTGACGACGGCGCTGTCTAGCGCTCCGCGGCAGGGTGAGGTGAAACAAAAAGAGGTTCGTATCGTCAGCTCCGCAGTGGCCGAGGCCGACAGAAACATCGACGATTGTCAGCGGCTCGGGTACGCCCTCCGAGGCGCGCGAACCTTCCCCGGAGTGGGATCGGGTCTCTGGAAACTGTGGTAGCATCCGAGCGGAGCGGGAAAAGCCTCCTAGCCCTGACGGTCTCGTGGCGACTCCGGCACACCGAGTGCCTTCGCAGAAAGGTTGGAGCTATGAAAGAGAAATTCTCTCCAGGGGACTGGGAGGAGCTGAAGGTTCTTCCCTTTATCGTGTTCAACATGGTTGCTGCTGCGGACGGCGAGATAGATCAGAAAGAGGTGGCGCAAGTGGCCGAGGAGCTGACGAAGGCTCCAACGTTCAAAGATCCGCTGCACCGTGAATTGATGCTGGACGTCGCGGTGTCCAATTGGCAGGAGGTTCTGAAAAAGTCCTTCGAGGTCAGTATGGTCGAGCCGCGCCTCAACAACGCAAAATCGTATCTGAAGCAGGCGCTGTCTGACGAGGAATACAGCAGGTTTCTGGGAAGCCTGATCATCTCAGGAGGGAACATTGCCAGAGCCTCCGGTGGTGGATTCCTGGGTCTCGGGGACAAGGTCAGCGACGAAGAAAAGAAAGTGTTGATTTTCCTGACCGGTCTTTTCGAAATCGACTTAGGGGTCGTCGCCAAGTCTTTCGGGCAGTCGTAGAGACCATCTGCATGGTGTGATCCGGCCTCGTGCCGGGATTGAGCATTCCTCTTCGTGAGACTGTGCTTTTCTCGGATCAACGAGCTGACGATCGCGTGCTCTAAGGAGCTCACTCGAGAGACAAGCATTCCGCACCGATACTGAACAACCACTATCTCCGTCATTGCTCCGTCAGCAAGCGTCAGTTCACGATGCTGTCGAAACGCCGCACGACAGGGTCAATCCAGATTTCCAGGCTGGTCCTCGGCGAGGACGAAGACCATGTCCCCCTCGTTGAAACGCAATTGGCCCAGCTTGGACCGGACGTTAGAATCTGAACCGTCCGAGCAGGTCCCGACAAGCACCATGTTGTGCTCACTGATGAGCCATTTCGACAGCTCGAGAAAGGTGCGGCCAATGAACGCCGTTGGTGTTGGGATTCGATACAGCTCGTCGCCGTCTCCGAATGTGAGTATGCCGCTGATGAAACGAGAGATCCCTGGATTGAGGGCCGCCTGAACGATGAGGGAGTTGCCGATATCCGTGACCGAGATGACCTCGTCCACGTTTGCGCGGTGAAAGTGAATGGCGTTCTGCGGATTCAGGACCTCAACGCAGGAGTATATGTCGGGCTGGAGCGTCTCGATCGCAAGTGCGATGAGCAAGGTTCGAGCGTCGGCATTGCTCGGATCGGAGTCATGGTTCGCCAGAACGATGGCGGCCCTTGCCTCTCTCGCGTTTGCCTGCTCCAGCACCGCGGTCTCCGTCGGGTCGCCTCGAATGACCCTGAGCAGAGGGTAGTCTCTCGGCGCTTCCTCGGCGTCCGGGCTAATCATCACAACCGGCGAGTGCACCTTTAAATCCGGTGCGAACAGCTGGTCGACAATCTGCGCCGAATGTCTGACCCAGCCGCAGAGAAGGATGTGATCGCTGAAGTTGATCTTTCCCACAGTGATACCTCTCCTCAGTCGGAACTCAACGAAGCTTCCGGCGACGATGGCTGTGAAAAGGCCGATGTAGACAATTCCACTCGCCATCAGCAGGTAGCCGCAGATGAAGGCACCGACTGACGTTGGCGGTTCAATGTCGAACCCGCTGAGCACCAGAATGAGGATCCCTTTGACCGTGCCGAGGTATGTGTCGTAGGGAGCGGGAGAGCCGGCTCGGACCTCGAAAAAGTAGAAGATGACAGACATCGACCCGGCGACGAGAAAGAAGAGCGCCGTCGCCGTCGGAAGAGGATGCCGCATCCCGCGGCGAAGCAAGAGCGCAACCGGCCGCAACGCCTGACCAACCCTCGGCTTCTTTCTTTCAATCATTTCCATCAACCGTACTCCCATATCTCAAAGTTGACAAGGAACATGGTGGCAACGGTCAACTGAGGGTTTCGTCGTGTAGCAAGGCGCTCACCGGCGAATCGATGCCGGCTTCGCCGTTACTATTGCACCCTCGGGTGAGTTATTATCTCAACCATCGACCGAGAGTTTCGAGTGAGTATGAGAGCACGAGGCAACCACCCCTCCGCGACCCTTGGCACTCAGGCCCTTCCTCCTCTGCCACGTGAGAACGCAGCGAATCGAGACGTCCGATCGGAAGTCGGGCGGCGCTGCGTCGGAGGGTCTTCATGAAGTGGAACGCGGAAGACGAGGTCTGCTACCACTACACCATTGAGCGTTTTCTCGGTGCAGGTGGCATGGGCGAGGTGTACCACGCCTTCCACAAGGTCACCAGGCGTGAGGTTGCCATCAAGGCGATTCGCGAACACTGGAAGGACCAGTCCGAGTACCCGATGATGCACGACCGTTTCTCGAAGGAAGCGACCATCTGGACTCGCTTGCCGCGCAGCCCCAACATCGTCGAGGCGATCGAGTTCTTTCCCGATTTCCAAAGCGATCCCTACCTGATCCTGGAGTTTATCGACGGGGTTAACCTCAAGGCCTTCCTCGAGCGCGAGAAGAGAATCGACTGTCTACAGGCAATTCGGTACGCGATGGACTTCTGTACCGGCATGGAGGCCGCTATCCTCGAGGGACGGCCCATCATCCACCGCGACGTCAGCCACGACAACGTGCTCATCTCCAAGGCCGGCAACACTCTCAAGGTCAATGACTTCGGCCTGGCCATGACCGGCGTCCTCAACCCGAACTCGCAGTTCTACGTGATGGGCAAGGAGTACTTCATGTCTCCAGAGCAGCGGCTCGCCTACTCACCGGAGCAGCGAGCGGCGCTCGATGTGCGCGCCGATATCTATTCCTTCGGGCTGACATTCCGCTGGGCGATTTTCGGCTGCCCGGAGGGAGTGGAGCGGCCGACCTTGGGGCCGCGTGGGCAGGCATTGGCCGATTTTTTCAAGCAGTGCATCGAGCCTGATCGCGAGGATCGGCCTCCGACCTTTACCGAGATTCGACACCGCCTCGGCGAGCTGCTGGAGCAGTATGCGGGCGATTCCAGGATGCTGTGCCGCGAATGCGGCTTCATTCCGCTCGTCGCGCGTGACCGGTGCTCGCTGTGCGGAGGCGCTCTGCACGAGAGCGTGCCCGTTACGGGAAGTGTCGTGCCTCAAGATCCCGAGTTCTCGCAGCTGGGTGCTCGAAAACCTGACCACATCCCCGCGGGCGAAGATCCGACGATTCCACAGCCCCTCAAAGTGCCTACGGCCGAAACATTCGTTCAACCGGGCTTCCTCGCGTTGGCCGGCGGCTCGAGCGAAACCGGAATCAGCGAGGCGACCGTCAATCTCATTTGTAGCAGCCTCGGGATCGATGAGCGGCGTGTACGGCACCTGAAGGAGAGCAGCCCACAGCGATTCGTCGATCTGGAACCGTTCGCGGTAGCGAGGCACACCGTCACTCGTGCAGAGTTCCGCGATTTCGTGGAAGCCACCGACTACGACCGGCGGACCGGGTTGCCGTTTGAACGCAGCCCGGGGTGCGACGATCACCCGGTCACCGGCGTTTCGTGGGACGACGCTATGGCCTACTGCCGCTGGCGGGGCGACGTACGACTGCCGACAGTATTCGAGTGGGAGCACGCCGCCCGCGGGGGCAGGGTGCAGCTCTACCCGTGGGGTAACGACTTCGATCCGGCACGCTGCAACACGGAACAATCCGATGAAGGTCGGATTATTCCGGTCGATCGATATCCTGAATCGGCAAGCCCGTGCGGGGCCCTGCAGATGACGGGAAATGTGTGGGAACTCACCGATTCAGGGTCGAAGAGACACGGCAAGATCGCGATCGGCGGGTCGTTCCGGTCGGACGGACGCTGGCAAGGGGCGACATTCTTCAACTACTACGTTCCCAACAACGATCGCGATAGCGACGACGTGGGTTTCAGGGTCGCCTCCGCGCCCGCCGCAGCTGCGCCCGACGTGCACGGCACCTGGATCCAGATCCCCGCCGGCGAGTTCTGGAGCGGGTGCGAGCAAGTTTTTGCCGAGACCCTGGTCCGGAAGTTCGGCCTCAGCGGCGGATCGATCGGCAAGTTGACTCAGTACGAGCACGCAAAAAGGGCTCTGCCGGCCTACGAAATCTGCGCCCACCCGGTGACCAATGCTCAGTACCTGAAATTCATGCTCGAAACGGAGCATCGGATTCCGGAGGGATGGCAGGAGGGGAACGACGAGCCGTTCCCTGCCGACCTGGCCCTGCATCCGGTCACAGGAGTATCCGTTGACGACGCGCGGCAGTACTGCCGCTGGGCGGGCGGTCGGCTGCCCCGGGCTGAGGAGTACGAACGCGCCTGTCGCGGTCAAGGCGGCCGCTACTACCCGTTCGGCAACACCTTTGACAACCTGCAGTGCAACACCGCGGAGGCGAACCGTGGTCGAACAACGCCGGTCTTCGAGTTCAAAGGTGGACGCAGTGCAGAGGGCATCTGGGACCTGTGCGGCAACGTCGCGGAGTGGGTTGACGAGCTCAAGCACGGCGGCTGTGCAACCATGGGCGGCAGTCACCAACAGTCATGCGAGATCTACGGCCTGCCCTTTTTCCGGGTCTTCCGAGATGGAGGCGAGTACCATGACGATGTCGGATTCCGGTGTGTTCGTGACTAGACCTCGGAGGTGAGAGATGGAAACGGAGATACGCGGCGCTTCGATGATGGCCGGTGTGACGGATCGTGCCCAGGCCATCGGCAAACAGTTCAGAAAGCGCGACATCAATCTGTGGGTCGGCTCCGGGACTGCCCTCGTACTGTCGGTCGCCTGGTATGCAGCCCTGAGATCTCTCGAAGGCAGCTACCTCTACACCCTGTTCTACGAGAGGGGCCCCATCCCCTACCTGTGCACCTTCTTTTTCTTCCTCTGCCTGGCCCTGCTGGCACTGAAGCAGTATCGGGTCCGAATCGAGGCGGCGGCTCTCAAGTCCGAGCCCACGCAACAGTTGATGAAAGTCGCCAAGGACATGCGGCAGAACCCGGCTGCGGCCGAAGAGCAGGCGCAGAATGCGCTCGACGGCACCAAGGGCAGCGACCAGGACCTTCTCGTGACCGCCCGGCTGCGGAGAGCGATCTCCGAGATCGCGAGCGGCGCCGGCGCTACCGAGATCGGCGCTGCCATGACGGACCAGGCTGACACCGATGCGCAGGTCGCCGAGTCCAGCTACTTCATCGTCAAGTTCCTCATCTGGGCGGTGCCGATTCTCGGGTTTGTCGGCACGGTCGTCGGCATAGCGTCGGCGATCGGCAACTTCGATACCATCGTCCAGGGCTCGGAGAACTTGACCGCTATCAAAGGCCAGATGGGAGGCATCACCGCGAGTCTCGGCGTCGCCTTCGAAACCACCCTCATCGCCCTCGTGATGAGCGCAATCATGATGCTTGCTTTCGCGGTCGTCCAGAAACGCGAGGAGGACACGCTGGCGATCATCCACCAGTGGGTCATGGAGGAGATCGCAGTCGGCGGCTCGAGTGAGACGGCCGCGCCGATGCCGGACCCGAGGGGCGGTCCCGGTCTTTACGATGGGGCCGGGGGAGGATCTGATGGCAGCGAAGGCCTGGGCGAGGTCCTCCAACAGCTGAAGGAGATCGAGGAGTCGCACAACCGCGAGCTCGAGCAGCTGCGAACCTCGCTGGGGGAAAACGCCTCGGCCATGGGTGCAGGGAAGCAGATCGCAGAGAGCCTGCAGGCGACCCGCGAAATCCAGGAACAGCTGCAGAAGACGATCGGGCAGTTCAACGAGATCACCGAGCGCTACATCGAAACTCTACGCCGCATATACAACATCGGGGACTGAAGATGGCACGGGCACGACGCAATCGAGAGATCAACATTTTCAATTTCTCGTTTCTCGACATTCTGGCGTGCACGGTTGGCGCCCTGACCTTCATTCTGGTCATGGTCGTGGTGATCAACGTGGGAAGCCTTCCTGCAGATCTGGTTGAAAAGCTCGACCGCATGGCCGAGGAGCTGGAGGACACCAGGGCCGAGAACGAGCTCGTGGGAATCGCGATCGAGAACCAGATCGTCAAGGACGATTTGATCGAAAGCCAGGGAAAGACCATCGACGGGCTGACTGCGGACCTGGAAGCGGCCAGAACAAGAGCGCTCAAGGCCGAGCAGGAGGCGGCGCTGAATCTCGACATCATCGATGCCATGTCCGCCGGGCAGGCGCAGGATGACGCCACGCGCGAGGAGAGCCAGAGACTGTTGAGTGAGCTGGCGACCGCCCAGACCGAGGTCGCCCTCCTCGAGCAGGAGCTCGAAAATGCGAGCCAGGCGATCGAGGAGCTGGAGAGCCGCCCGGGCACGCCCCGCGAGGAGAACTGGTGGCATCGTCTCGGGGTGTGGCGATGGGTGCTGATCGCCATGGTCGGCTTCATGACCCTTTTTGGATCATTGGCCCTGTGGAGCATCCTCCATCAGCTTTATCTCTTCCATTTCAAGGGCGAACGGATCAGGGCTTTTCGTGAAAAAATCTGAGCCACGCATTTCCCGATTTGGGGGTCAAAAAATGAGGCCAAAACGGTCTGTGGTGCTGCTGACGATGATCGTCGGCGTCGCGATGGTCGCGCCCTGTCACGGCGCCGACCAGGGCGCTCCTTGGCAGGCGGCCGTTGTCGCGGGCTCCGGAACCGCGGCCGCCGAGCACGCGAACCAGCTGATGGTGTATGGCGACGCGGACGACGGCAAGCGGTGGGACGGTCTCGCCGGCTACATGGTGGGCCGGCTCGAGCTGATCGGGGTAGAGGATCTGCGCCTCGACGATCTGTCAGCCGCTTCCGGTGAGCACTTTCCGGGCCGGCCGCTTTTAACGTGGCGCCCCCTGCGCGCCGTTCTTTCCGACCCAGCGGCGGGAACCGAGCTGGTGAGCCTCGAGACCTCACCCGGATGCGTCGCCCGCCCCAGCTCGACGGTGCGGCTGGAAGCCGAGGTTGTCGATGTCGGGACCGGGGTCGAACCCGACTCGTACCTCGGCATCGATGTTGCGGGAAAAATCGCACTCGCCTCGGGAGAGCTCCCCGAGGTATATCGCGAGGCGGTGCTCGAGCGCAATGCTCTGGGTGTCATCTCGTACTTCGAGGATGAGCTCGAGCGTGGAATCCTCGATCCCGAGCAGCTCCCAAGCCGGAGCTTCGTTGACGAGAGAAGCGACCGAGCCAAACCCGATACATTCGCGATGACTGTGATGCAGGGGACCGCTCTCGACATGCGCAGGGCGATATTGCGCGGACAGCAAATCCGGCTTGCCGTCGACATCGAAATCGATCTCCGCGAGGCAGAAGTCCAGGCGGTGTCGGCCCGGCTGCTTCCTCCCGTCGAGGCGGACGAGGCGAGGAATGCTCCGCCGTTGCTGCTGTTTTCTGATTTCGGCGTCGGACGAGAGATTGTGACGGTTGGCGGCGCCGCGGTGCTGCTCGAAATTGCCAACGCCCTGGCCGCGTTGACGGAGTCGGACAGCTTGGAGCTGGTACGCCCGGTGATCTTCCTCTGGTCCTCCGATCCCGCCTCGGTGCGTTCGTTCGTAGCCGTCAACGATCTCGCACCGGTCGCTGCCTTCGGGTTGGGAGACGTTGGAATGGGTCAAGGGCTCTCATCGGTGCTGCACCTGGTGGCGCCTCCCGACTCCCACGCCACGTGGCTCGGCGAGTGGGCCGCAGTGACGATCGACCGGACGTGGCTGCCGGGAGCCGATTTGGATCGCGATGAACCACCCCGATGGCTCCTGGAGGAGGATGCCTACGATCCCGACTGCGACCCTTTCCTTCTCAACCGGGAAAACATCGCCTTTCCCACTCTGCTCCTGAGCGAAGGTCCTGCGTGCGGAACGAATCGGGCTGCGACCGAGTCAGGGAACAGCGAATTCGACGAGGCGTACCTGCAATCAGTCATCGCCGCATCGCTCGAGGTCATTCGTCCGATGGTCACTGGAGAACAGCCTTCAGACGCTGCGCTGAATCGGATGGGCAAGCATCTGCTGACCCGCTACTGGATCCGAGCATTGGGCGGGTTCGAGGCTGTCGACGAAGTCCTCGCACAGGCAAAAGGCCCGGGCGAAGCCGAACAGGGTGGGCTCGACGCGCTCGATGCGGCCCGTTCCGGCGCCGAAACTCAGCTCGATGCGTGGCGCGGTTTGCTGCCCGACACGAAGATCGACGAGCTGCACGATTGGATCGAAGCTGTCGACGATCTCATGCGGAGCCGAATGCTCGCGATGGCGACCGCCACCTCCACGGTGGCCGCGCCGCCACGTGTCGACATCGCAGCGGGAGGCACTGGGACCTCCCCATCGGCACCGCCGCGAGCCACTCCCATCCCGAGCCGGACGGTGCAGCGTCAGGCCACCCCGTCGGTGGAGACGGTAACGCAGCATCCGCCGCCGGTCGTAACCATGGCGCCGACGCCGCACCCACCCACCCCCCGGCCGGTCCATCCGACTGCAGTACCCCCGACTGCGGTGCCTCCGACTCCGGTGCCGCCAACCCCGACGCCGCCAATCGTAAGCCCTGCGATCGAGGAGGCGGGGAAGGATCTCG
>Ga0255053_10000403_pt1 | contig 23890 bp, 17 predicted proteins | sample JV7_2_22_MG_FD_188635 | JGI IMG/M metagenome (GOLD analysis project Ga0255053, IMG submission 188635) | Seawater microbial communities from Jervis Inlet, British Columbia, Canada - JV7_2_22 | ecosystem: Environmental > Aquatic > Marine > Inlet | place: Canada: British Columbia | collected... | reverse complement strand
CGTCGCTTCCATTTTCTGTCTCATCGTCGTTCCTTTGAAAGGCTACGATGAACCAGAAATCCTCCTCTCTCAATTAGCCCAATTCTGTCTCATTGGTGCTGACGCCGAACAGCGGAAAGAATACGGCGGGCTTGAGCTTGATCAGGCGAAGCGGATGAAGGAACTGGAGCGGGAGAACATCCGCCTCAAGCGTCTCGTTGCCGATCTGTCGCTTGAGAAGCAGGTGCTCAAGGACGTAGCATCGGGAAACTTGTAGGCCCCGAGCGGCGCCGGCAGGCGGTTGAAGGCATTCGGGAGAAGTATGGCCTCTCGGAACGCCACGCCTGCCGGATTGTCGGCCAGCCCCGCGGGACACAACGATACGCCACCATCGTCCGGGTTGATGAGGATGCACTGACAAGAGCGATTATCTCTCTCGCATCCCAATACGGACGATACGGTTATCGCCGGATCACATCGCTGCTTGCCGACGCCGGCTGGCAGGTGGGCTGTGATCGGGTCCAGCGGATCTGGCGCCGTGAGGGGCTGAAAGTACCCAGGAAACAGCGACCGCGCGGCCGGCTGTGGCTCAACGACGGATCCTGCATCCGTTTGAGGCCGCAGCATCGCAATCATGTGTGGAGCTACGACTTCGTCGAAGCGCAGACCCATGATGGGCGCAAGCTCCGGCTGATGACGTTGATCGACGAGTTCAGCCGCGAATGCTTGGCAATCAAGGTGGCCCGTCGCATCAACAGCTTCGGGTTATCGAGACGATGGCTGACGTGATGCTCACCAGAGGCGTGCCGGAGCACATTCGGTCCGACAACGGTGCGGAGATGACGGCCAAGATCGTGCGCAGCTGGTTCGCAAAGCTCGGAGCAAAGACGCTCTACATCGAACCAGGCAGTCCCTGGGAGAACGGATACTGCGAGTCCTTCAATGGCAAGCTGCGCGACGAGTGTCTCAACGGAGAAATCTTCTACAGCCTGAAGGAGGCCACCGTCGTCATCGAGCAATGGCGCAAGCACTTCAACACGATCCGACCTCACTCATCGCTGAACTACCGACCGCCTGCACCGCAAACATCAACACTGGCAATCCTTAATCTGGATCGGAGCCCGGAGATGCAATAGTCTCTATCCCGCTGGTCCAAAATATCCGTCAGGTCACTCGGGCGAACGTAGCTTCTGAGAGCCCAGCTCCAATCGGCAAGGTCGCCGGCGCAAGCGATGGTCGTGTACTGAATCTCATCTCGACGCCTTCAGACGCAAAACAATGCCTCATGCTCGTCGATTTAGAGTTTTAATAGTTCTAAACAATTGTTTTTTTGGATATGCTGTTGACCTCAAGCGCCAGCCCATGGTCTCAACCGCCTCCTATTGGGGGCCGTAATGACACTTACATGGAATGGAATGAAATCAATCCGCTGTGCCAAAACGAGTATTGGCGGATTGCTCGGGAGCATCACTGCGGTTGCGCTGCTATCATCGACCTCGATATGCCTCGGACAGGCTGCCGGTGTTGCGTTGTCTGAGATCGACGTGCGAGGGAATTGGCTCGGCCTGTCCACCGAAGGTGATGTCCGCACTTATCCTGGCGCCCGAACCCTGGTGACAGCCGAAGAGATCAAGCAGTCGGGTGCGAAATCCGTCGAGGATGTTCTCCGTCGCGTGCCGGGCATCCAGATTTTCGACGAAACAGGCATCGGCATCCTGCCGAATATCGGGGTGCGCGGTCTTAATCCCCTGCGCAGCGAGCGGACGATGGTCCTCGTCGACGGCGTGCCGATTGCTCCCGGGCCCTACACTGGCACGGGGCTGTCCCTGTTCCCGGTCACACTCGAATCCATCGACCGGATCGATGTGGTGCGTGGCGGTGCCGCCGTCCATTTCGGCCCAAACAATATCGGCGGCGTGATCAACATCATCACCAAGCAGGTGCCGAACCGGACGACGGCAACGTTGAGCGAGAAGCTTTCGTTTGCGACGCGGAGTGGGAAACCGCTGACCGATACGTACATGAGCGTCGGCGGCCCCATCAACGACCAGGCCGGGCTGCAGCTTCAAGCCAATTTCATCGGCGGCTCGACTGATCGCCAGCATTCGAACAACGGCGTCATCAATGTGCTGGCCGACGGCTATGTGAATTTGTCGAACAACTCTCGCATACGAACTCAGCTACAGTACTACAGGCTCGATTCCGAATTGCCGGGTGCGCTGACGCCGCTAACGTATCAGCGCGATCCGACATTGTCGCAACGGCCGTATGATGGAGTCAAAGGTGACGCCGTTCGCGGTGCAGTTACCTATACCCAGGATTTCGGCGAGAACGCGCGCTTCATCTGGACCAATTTCGGCCACGCTCTCAATCGTGAATTCACCTTCGCCCAGCCGTTCGATCCGGCCGTGAAAACCACGTCGGTTTCGAACAGCCCGCGTTCCTTTCGTGTCGTGGGCAGCGAGCCGCAGTTCATCGTTGGCCATGAGACTCTCGGTATCTCTCAGAAGCTGACGGTTGGCGCTCGCTATGTCCGCGAAGACGTCGATTTCAGCGTCAACAACACCTCGCTGGCGACGCAAGTAACCATCCCGCAACGAGATTGGCGTTTTGGCACGAATGGCTATGCGGCCTACGTCAGCAACACGTTCAACTTCTTCGATGAGAGGCTCAGCATCACGCCTGGGACGCGCTTTGAACTGGTGGAAACCAATTTCCAGGACAGCATCACCCAGTTCGCATCGGGCAACACCAGCAAGGAATGGCTGCCGGGGCTTGCGGTCGGCTATAAACTGACCGACGCAGTGTTCCTGTTCGCCAACACCAATCGCTCCCTGCGTCCGCCACAAGTTGCTCAAGTGACCCGAGGCGGCGCGGTCGGGGCGGAAATTGCCCGCGTCTACGAGGCGGGAACGCGCATTACGCCGATGAACGGTCTTGAGTTCACGGCAACAGCCTTTCGCTTCAACTATGAGGATCAGATCGAATTCGATCGCGCCAAACAACTCTACGTCAATCTCGGCCAAACCAAACACGAAGGTCTCGAATTTGCTGGTCGCTGGAGTCCGCAGTTTCTGCCTGGCCTCGGATTCGGGGCCAGCTACACGAACGTTCATGCGACTCAGTTGACGGGTCTTTATAAGGGACGCCGCGTGCCGTTCTCGTCCGAACATCTTGTCAACCTGACCGCTGATTATCGCACTGGTCCCTGGATGCTCGCGACTGGCGTTTCCCGTCAGAGTGAAGCATTTTCCGACGCGGCGAACAGCCCGGTCGAGAGTAAGGATGGGGCGACAGGGCCGATACCTGCCTACTGGCTCTGGAATGCGAAAGTGTCGTATCAGATCGTTTCGACGCCGCAGCAGACCACCGAACTGAGTCTCGCTCTCAATAATATCCTGGACGCCAACTATTATTTCAGGGGCGTGGATACGAGTCCGATCGGGCGCGTGCCAGGCCCGGGGCGATCGGTCACCGTCGGCCTCCGGGCAACTTTCTGAACCTCGCGCTGCGGTGAGTTTCGAGAACCTAACTGGTATGGCTGTCTTTGCACGCAATGGATCTTCGCGCCGGAGCGGTACAGGGATGGCTTGAGATGTCCGTTCGGGCGCATCAGACAGACGTCAACACAATACCGAGCGCCATCACCCGTCACGCGGCAGCGTGGCGGCGACGCACCCGGTTCGTATTGTTGAGGCTGCATCGGTGGCTCGGTCTGGGAATCGGTATCCTTCTGGTGCTGATTGGGCTGACCGGCAGTTTCAATGTCTTCTATCGGGAAATCGACGCAGCTTTGAATCCCGTGCTCTACAGCCCAGCCGGCCCTGAGCGGGACGCGAGCATTGACGACGTGCTCAGTGCCGCGGCCGAGGCTGATTCAGCGCGCATCGCAGCAATTCTTGCTCCTGACCGGGTTTGGCCGGTCTGGGTTGTGATGCACATTCACCGGGGCGAGGAGGGCAGCTATCCGGCGCGGTGGACCACCATGGTGGATCCGTCGAATGGGCGGGTACTCGGTCGGCGCGACTACACCAACTCATTCGCCTTTACGATCTATCGTCTGCATTACACGCTTTTGCTCTACCCATGGTGGGGACGAGAACTGGTTGGGGTGATCGGGATAGGGCTTCTGTGCTCAGCGCTGTCGGGCCTATACCTCTGGTGGCCGCGAAACGGCCGATTCTGGCGCTCCGTTTCGTTGCGCAAGGGTGCCTCGCCGCGGCGACGCTTGATTGATCTTCACAATGCGGCGGGTTTCTGGGCGATGCCCGCGCTTATCGTCCTCGCCGTCACTGGCATCGGCACCGTCTTTCCCAATGTCGTGCGGCCGCTGGTTGGACTCGTCTCGACGGCCACACCGTACCCCGCACCGACTGTCACGGCGCCAGTTGGAGCACAACCTTTACCGGCCAGCCGCATTGTGGCAATTGCACGAGCGGCGCAGCCTGAGCGGGTCATCGCTGTCTTAAATCCCCCGGACGGGCTGCGTAATACTTGGCGTGTCCTGTTCCGTCCGCCACATGCGGATCCCGCGTTGCGCTCGCGCGGAGGGATCTGGCTTGATCCCTGGACGGGTACTTTGGTGCACGACCGCACGCCAGATTCGATGGCGATGGGCGATCGCTATATAACCGAACAGCTCTGGCTGCATAACGGAGCAACCTTCGGACTGTTCGGTCGTCTGATTATCTTCGCATCCGGACTTGTACCGCTTGCTTTGTTCGCGACCGGCTGGGCTGTATGGTCGGATAGGCGAAGCTGGTTTCGCCAGCGACCGATCAAGCACCTTTGGACTTGATGCCTTTGCGAAATCCTTGATGACGCCAGCCGTCGAGACACTACGGAAGCTAGTCGCAGACCCGCATTCGCGGGCGACGCCAACGCCCCTGCCAGTCGTCCCAGTAAGCTTCACCATAGGACCAGTAGCAACGCCGGACGTAGACTGGATCTGGCTCAACATAGACCGGAGCCGCGCCTTCGCGGGCCGTGCGGTGCTCGCGACGAATTCTTGCTTGCTGCCACCGCTCAAAACCTGAGAAAATTGGCCAAGCTGATCCCGGCACGGGCTTCACCTCTGGCCACATAGGAGAGCCGGACCTCCACATCCGTTGGCTCGTCAGCTCAACTTCCGTTCGCAGTCCGACTTCTTCAACACAATCGGCGCGAAGCGGACATGGTAGTGGCACTGGGAAGACCAGCTATCCTCTAGCGAGCTTCTGCGACATGGGCGGGTTGCGACAGCGAAGACGCCGCTGAAGCGTCGGCGCAATTCTGACAGGGGGATTTCAGGGGCTTTATCTTTGGGCTTGTCCTTTAAAGAATACATTCCTGCTGACTGTATCTGAATTACAATAGCAGGAACTGATTCGATCAGTTTAGATAGCGGATTGGTCTGCCGCGAGTGGTCGGCGCACAAGGGTACATCGGAATGAAAGCAGAGTTTCTGGCGGGCGCGTCGGTTGCGGCGCTGACGGTCGCCACGCCGGCGTTTGCAGCTCCGGTCTATCAGGCATCGCCAGTCGTTCAGATCTACAACTGGACCGGCTTTTATGCCGGCGCCAATGTCGGCGCGAGCTGGGGACATGCCCCTAGCAATTTCAACGATCCCGGCCTGGCCGCTGGTTTTGGCTTTGGCCCCGGAGGTGCCCTGCCGTCATCGTTTCCGGTGCCCCTGAAGCCGAATGGTTTCGTGGGCGGCGGTCAATTCGGCCATAATTGGCAGGTCGGAAACCGATGGGTCCTTGGTTTAGAGGCTGACTTGCAGGGGACTACCGAGCGGGACAGGTCCGCTTTCGGGACCACCTACGTTTGTGATTTCGAAGGGGCCACGTGCAACCTCGGGCAGTCGCGTGACGCGAAAATTCACTGGTTCGGTACGGTTCGCGGGCGGGTTGGCTGGCTGGTGGTGCCAACAGCATGGCTGTACGGAACGGGCGGATTGGCATATGGCAAAGTCAGTTCGTTCGGCACCGTCGTCGATGACATCAACAACACCGGTGCGTCGTTCCGCTATGGCGGCTCGCAAGTCAAGATTGGCTACGCCGTGGGTGCCGGACTGGAGGGGGCTTTCCTCGACTCCCGGAACTGGACCTGGAAGATGGAGTATCTCTTCGTTGACCTCGGCTCCCTGAGCGGTTCGGGGAGAGAGCCGATCAGCGGCAGCTTCTATAGTTGGGATACACGATTTACCGATCATGTCCTGCGTTTCGGCGTCAACTACAGGTTCAGGCAACCCTAGAGCGGGATGACTCTTTTTCGAATCGTCATCCCGCTCCATCTTTTTGTTTGCGCATGATCTTTTTTGGAAAACCTGTATCCACTTTTCCGGATCATGCTCGAGCGATTTGCGCGCGCAGCCGTACGGCGGCGCGGCTCAGGCGACCGAGCTCGAAAAGAAGAGGCGCTTTGGATTGCCCAACCAGTCAATTTGCTTGACCGGCCGGATCTCGACGTTGAACGCCGGATCTGTGGCCTTGATGACGTAGCTTCGCAACTTTGCTTCTTCATCTGCGGTGATACTGTCCAGTCCGCCGACCTCGACTGTGATTGTTTCTACCGCGTCTTGCCTGACACGGAATTCCTTGAAATCAACGATGTCCAGAAGCGTGCGGGTCGAGAGGTAAAACGGCAGCAGCTTGCCGCCGGGGTGGCGAAGAAAATGCTTTCCTCGCCCGAAGATGCGGGAAATCGTCGGTCCATCATGACCACAGGCGCATTGCGACTCCAACCGGCCGAAGTCGCCGACGTCATACCGAATGATTGGCGTCGCATACGAATGCAGATGGGTGACCAGCAGGCGCCCCAGCGCCTCGCCGTTGAAGGAGACCGTCGTCTCGTCGTCTTGCTCCACGATGACGTTGGTGTGGGCGACGTGAAAATATCCCTGATACCGTGAGCACTCGAAGGCGATTGGCCCGACTTCGCCCGCCGAATAATTCGATAGCGACCGCACTCCGATGCCCGCAAGCGAATCGACGATTTTTGGATCGCGAAAGTCGTTGAGGTGAAGCCAGAGCTTGAAGCCGAGCTTCTTGATGAGTTCAGTGCCGCCATGTTCGAGCAGGATGTCGATAAACCTGTTTGCGCAGACGAGAATTCCGAACGGAGCCTTCAGCAATTCGTCGATCAGCGCCTGATCGTCGTATTGGTGGATGATCTTCTTCGCTGTGCCGGTCCGGAAGACCTTGCTCAGGGGACCTGCCCAGGAATCGGACGACTCCACCGCAAGGGATTTCTGCTCCAGCTTGGCAAGACTGATTGCTGGAATGATCTGCACCCGGTCTTCCCCGAGCGGCAGGTCGTTGATGAAGTATTGAGCGAGGCCGCGGATCACGTTGTAGTAGCCATTCTCCGGGCAGACATAGACCTTCACAGGTGCGCCGGTCGATCCGGTGGACGCGTAGCTGGAAACCGGCGCGTTGCTTTCCTTTGCCATCAGCGAGCCTTCGAGGGCCGTCTGCGTGGCGATGTCCTGGCGGCTCTGTACGGGCACATATTTCATGGCCTCGTGATTGATCATCCGTGACGGCAGTCGCTTGCGCCAGAACGCCGAACGCGACTGTGCGTGTCGGAGCAGAAATGTCAGCCGCCGGTTTTGCCAGTTCTCCCGCGCCTCGCGCTCGCCGTTCTCGATGAGATTGATCGCCGTAATGTTGGCGAGGTCGCTATGGGCCGCCTGATCCAAGAACGCGAAGGGACTGTCGCTGTAGGCGTTTGCGTTCAGCGGTCTCGTTGTAAGGTCGAAAAACATTGCGGGGCCTTGCCGGCGAGATGTCGGGCCGTCGTTGGAAAGCCAGATGAGCGTGGCTACACCAGCGCGCTGGTGCAATAGATAGAGGTGCTCGAAACAACCTACCCGTCTTCGGCTCTGTTGACGAAATGGTTCATCAGGTATTTCTCGAGATCCGGCTTTGATCGGGCCCAATGCCAGGCACCATTAGAGCCGATCGCGATATCGGTGGGCTCGAAGTCGAAATCCACCAATCCCTGGTAGCGGCCTGCGTAGTTGCGGTTTTCAAGCTTGCCGTGCCAGAGATGATAGAGGCGGCCGGGAACGTGGCTGATCCTGCCGTTAACCGCCTTATGAAAAGGGCGGGCCCATCTGAGATAATGCTCTTGCCGCGCCGGGGTTAGCTGGAACGCCTCGGTGATCCTGTCGAACTCTCCGTACATCGCACTGACCAGCGCACGCGTCCCGCCGCCGACCACCATCGCGTCGTACAGTCCATGACCCTGCAGAATTTCCCTCCGTGCGGCCCAGGCCAGTCCCCACGCGAATGAACGCCGGTTACGTCCCGGCGTCGGCAGGACTTCCGCTTTTGTCTCGGTGACCATGCTTACGATCCCCTGCCCGGATGAAGGGGTATGGCGGTATTCGAAGTTCGTGTGGTGATCTTCCGGGTTGAGGTCGACCTGATGCGAAAGGAGCTGGACGACGTTGAATTCGGAAAGTTGCTTCCCTGCCTCGTGCATCCAGTCGCGCCTTTCGAAAATCACATCGCAATCAACCCATGCGATGTGATTTTCGGCGGGCGGTACCGATTTCAGGGCGAGGTTGAGAAGCCTTTCTTTCTGCCAGAGCGCGGCACCGCCGGAGATTTGCACCAGAATATCCGCATCGCCTTCCTCGAGTTCAAACCGACCATCAAAGGAAAGTTCGACGGCGACGAGAGGAACACCGAGGTTGGCGCGGAAAATTCTGTAGTTTGGCAGGCGTCCCCTGAACCGTGCAGGATTGAAGTAAGAGGTTATGGCCCACACTACACAGAACTCCTTTGCCGCATTCGTCGTCCACCGCTCTTTACCACCGGCCAGGCAGGGAGAATATTGCATTCGCCGGGGCCGATCTTGAGTGGCCGACTCGGCTTTGTCCAGCCTGATGCGGCGGCTGGTTTGGCTTGCAAGCGCTTCTCCGCCTCGATTTGCGCGAGATGGTCAGCTCCTTTCGGCGAACAGTGCGAACTGAGGAGGATCGTCCCGCGCCGGTTCGATGACGAACTACGATTTCTGAATTCTGGCGCACAGCCGAAGTGGGAGGACGTGGACCAGAGCGGCCCCCGGGACTTCCGGTTTTGGCACTTCCCCGACATGCCGCGTTGGCAATTGCAAGTCCGCCTACGAAGCAAGAGCGGTCATGCGCCTCGCAGAAGGCTTCCTCCGGCGCGAAGCAGACTTGGCATCCACTCAGATTGTCGGCCGGTTAGCACCCCTATGCGGTTGTTGCACAATCAACCGTCGTTCTCCATTGAAATTATAATGTTATTTCAATGACATATGAGTTCGCAGTTTTATTCTGAATGGCGCGCCAAATCCCACTCCCAGCTACACGGCGGTCTGAATTACAACGGCAAATACGGGAACGGGCTGGTCGAACCCCTTCAACGTCCGCGCGTCGAGTTCAACGAGTGGCATTCTCGATCCGACCGCGGAAGCTGCGACACGGTCGATGAGGATTTCGGAATCCTGCGCGCTTGAACACAAGCGGGATGCAAGGTTCACCACGTTGCCAATCGCGCTGTAGTGGAGGCGGCCCTCGGAGCCAATCCGCCCAACCGTAGCTGGTCCCATTGCAAGTCCAACGCCGAAGCCAAGCCGGTGATCCAGCGCACGCCAACCGGCCAGAAGTTTCTGCACGCTCACTTGCATGTCGATCGCTGTGTTGACAGCCCGCAATGCGGGGTCCGAACAGGCAACGGGCGCGTTGACCAGCACCATCGCTCCGTCGCCGGAGAAGTTTATCAGCGTTCCTTCGTGGGCGCCGACGACCCGTTCGAGAACGTCGTAGTATTCGCGCAGCACGCTTAGGATAGTTTCGGGCTCCACGCGAGCCGAGAAGGCGGTGAAGCCGCGCATATCACAGAATATCGCGACCACTTCGACGCGCCGCCCATCGAGAACGCTATCGTCACCCGTACGGTCAATCAGTTCGGCGACTTGCGGTGCAAGAAAACGCTTGAGCCGGCTTATGCGTTCGGAGCGTTCCTGAGAAACCGCCAATTCGCTTGCCATCTCGTTGAATCGGGTCGCAAGCCGCTCGAATTCGTCACTCGTTGTAAGGTTGATGCGGTGGTCGAATTGCCCTGCGCCTATTCGGGGGACTCCTTCTTCGAGCAGGCGTATTGGTCCAATCATGCGCTGCGTCAGCCAATAGGCGAGGATGGCCGCGAGGGCTGCGCCGGCAATGAGCAACGCCGCGGTGCGCCAAAGCGCAGCGTAGATCGGCCCGAATGCCTCGGCGACAGGTTGTTTGACGATGACACTCCAGTCGACGCCAGGGATCTGCGCCATCGCCGCCAACACTGTTTTCCCCGCGATGTCCTGACCGGCAGCCGCTTGGCCAGGTTGAGCGAGAATGGCTGCCCGCAAGTTTTGAAGTGGTCGCTGCGCGTTTTCATCGGCGCGCAGCACGAGGCTGATGTCCGGATGCGCGACGAGGCGGCCCGGCTTATCAAGCACGAAGGCCTCGCCGGTACGTCCTACGCGAATCCCCGAGATGACCTGCCAAATGAACTTGAGATTGACCTCGGCGATGGCCACCCCGTCCGCCGATCGGTTGCCCGCGATTGCGAGGGTCATGAATGGTTCTGAGCCGCCGTGGAACGTGACCGGGCCAAACCAGATTCGATCTGAACGGGCCCCCATTACAGCCGGTTTCGCCGACTGGTCCTCTCCGCCTTCGATCCTGTTCAGGCCGATGCGCGAAACGAACAGGCGTTCCTTGCCGGCGGGATCAACCAGGCTCAGGCTTTCGATGGCCGGGACCTGGCGCAGCAGGCGTAAGGCGTCGAGCCTGCGTCTGTCGCCTGCATCATCCGGCCACGGCAATTGCACAGTCCAGCCAAGCTGATCGCGGATACTTTCGATGAAGTCCTGGATATTTACGGCTGCAAATCGGGCTTCTGCGTTCAGAAGGTCGTTTAGTCTGGCGCGCTGATCGTGATAACCGAACCACGCTTCGCTTCCACCCGCGATCAGAAGCGGTATCACGGCCGCTGCAAAAAGGGCGCGAAAGTACTTCTTGAAAAGTGATGTACGTGGAGCGACGAGTGGATCGGACATCGTCCTATCTCGCGCGACGGCCGGGTGGCCAGGTCATTCGATTACCTCGTCGGCACTACCCAGAAGCGACGGCGGGAAGGTTATGCCGAGGGCGTTAGCGGCTTTCAGATTGATGAACAGCTCGACCTTGGTGACTCGTTGTACCGGCAAATCGGAGGGCTTCTCGCCCTTGAGGATACGGCCAGCATACATCCCGGTGTGGCGGTGCGACTGACTGAAATCTCCACCGTAGCTCATCAGGCCGCCAGCGAGAGGGAAGTCGCGGGATTGGGTCATTGCAGGGACGGCATGCCGGACCGAGAGCGCGGCAAGCAGCTGGCTGCGATAAGCGAAATAGGGATCTGAGCTGAAGACAAGTCCACCCGCTCGCATTTCATTCACAGCAGTGAACATGCTGCCAAACTCTTCCTCCATGCTGGTCTTCAGGACGATCAACTCCAATCCGAGACTGCTCGCCGCGGTACGGAGGTTCTTCAATTGTGTTTCCGAGGTTGGGCTTGTCGGATTGATGGCAACGGCAAACATCTTGGCACCCGGGCGCACCTCACGCATGAATTCAAGGCGCTTGCGCGATACCTCCACGCTCAAGCTTGACACGCCAGTGAGATTGCCTCCTGGCCGGGACAGGCTGTCCACCACGCCGAGCGCAATGGGGTCGCCACCCATCTCGAAGACAACCGGGATGGTCGCAGTCGCTGATTTTGCCGCGAGCGCGACCTCAGCTCCGCCGGCTGCTACAATCACGGTCACCTGACGGCTGGCTAAATCCTTTGCGAGTGCGGGCAGCCGGCTGTACCGACCTTCCGCCCATCGAAACTCGATCGTCACATTGCGACCCTCGGCGTAACCGGTTTCCGCCAAGCCGCTTCGGAAGGCGGTGAGGCGACTGCCATAACGTTCTGGGGTTTCGGAGCCAAGGTACCCGATGACCGGCATAGTCAGCGCACGGGCCGGGACCGTCCATGCGGCCGCACTACCAACGAGTGCGATGAAATCGCGCCGCCTCATTCGAATAGCGGTTTCGGCAGGGGCTCGAGGCATGAAACGCATGGTTCTCTTTCCAACCAACGTCGCCCATCCACTCACCGCAGCATAGCCGCGCGGGCTCGGTTACGGAACCGGATATCCTGCCGTGCGCCTGCGCACTGGTGACGCGTGAGGTTAGGGGAACGAACCGGCTTAGACCCCTTTTCGGTCAACTCTGCGGGGCAGGCGAAATGCAGACCTTGATTCAAGGCCGGTAAAAGCGATGTGCGTGCGCTGCAAGATGCAGCGCATCTTCGTTGCAATGCGCAACACGGTTTCGTTGACGCTTCTTCTTTTGCGTCTAACATTCAACAAGGCCCGTGAGAGGCCGTGGGAGGAATGCATGACACGTCTTGCTAGCCCGTTTGCTCGCCGACAACTTTCAATAAATGCCGTAACCCAGCGCTCATCGCTGGGTTTTTTGATGATCGCGTCCGCTGTTGCGGCGCTCGCCAGCTTCTCCGCAGCTTTTGCACAATCGCCGGCAAAGGGATCGCCCGAACACATCAAGGCGGTCACATCCGCGGTCGACCAAAACTCCATCAAGGCCAATACCGCGACGTCGAACGACTGGCCGACGGTTGGCCTCGATTACGGAGAAACCCGCTTCAGCAAGCTGAACCAGCTCAACACCGATAATGTCAAAAATCTGGGTCTGGTCTGGTCGTACAATCTGGAATCGTCTCGCGGCGTCGAAGCGACGCCCATCGTTGTCGATGGCATTATGTATGTTACTGCTTCGTGGAGCGTTGTGCATGCCATTGACGTCCGCACGGGCAAGCAGATCTGGACCTTCGATCCCGAGGTGCCGCGCAGCATCGGCTACAAGGGCTGCTGCGACGTCGTGAATCGTGGCGTTGCGCTTCACAAGGGCAAGATCTTCGTCGGCGCCTATGACGGGCGGCTGATTGCCCTCGATGCCGTGACCGGCAAGAAGGTCTGGGAGAAAGACACTCTCATCGACAAGGAGCACTCCTACACGATCACCGGCGCGCCGCGCGTCGTGAACGGGAAGGTGGTGATTGGTAACGGCGGCGCGGAGTATGGCGCGCGCGGCTACGTCACGGCCTATGACGCCGAAACCGGCAACCAGGCCTGGCGATGGTTCGTTGTTCCAGGTGATCCGTCGAAGCCTTACGAAGATGAATCGATGGAGAAGGCCGCGAAAACGTGGGATCCGGCGGGCAAGTACTGGGTCAACGGTGGCGGCGGAACCGCATGGGATACCATCACCTTCGATCCCGAACTGAACCTCGTTTATATCGGGACTGGCAACGGTTCGCCGTGGAATCGTCATCACCGCAGCCCTGCGGGCGGCGACAACCTGTATCTTGCCTCGATCGTCGCACTGAATGCGGATACCGGAAAATACGTTTGGCATTATCAGGAAACGCCGGGTGATCACTGGGACTATACCTCGACCCAGCCGATGATCCTGGCGGACATCAATATCGACGGTGCACCGAGGAAGGTCATTCTTCACGCACCGAAGAACGGCTTCTTCTTCGTCATCGATCGTACTAACGGCAAGTTCATCTCGGCCAAGAATTTCGTCGATGTGAACTGGGCCACGGGGTATGACGCAAACGGGCGGCCAATCGAGGTTGCAGCGGCGCGCGATCCGGAAAAGGGAATGGACAGTATCCCCGGTCCGTACGGCGCCCATAATTGGCATCCGATGTCGTTCAATCCGATGACCGGTCTGGTCTATCTGCCGGCCCAAGGCGTGCCGCTGAATCTGACTCCGCAAAAGGACTGGAAGCACAACGCCAACAAACCGGGCGACTTCGGCGGCAATACCGGCTGGAATACCGGCTTCGTGCTGAACGCGACGCCGCCAAAGAACCTGCCGTTCGGCCGGCTCATTGCGTGGGATCCGGTCAAGCAGAAGGAAGCGTGGAAGCAGGAATACATTGCTCCGTGGAACGGCGGCACACTGACCACCGCCGGCAACCTCGTGTTCCAAGGAACAGCCGACGGCCGCTTCATCGCCTACAACGCAACGACAGGTGAAAAGCTTTGGGAAAGCCCGACAGGCACCGGCATCGTAGCGGCTGCCTCAACCTACATGCTCGACGGCAAGCAATATGTGTCCATCGCAGTCGGGTGGGGCGGCGTATTCGGAATTGCGGTACGTGCGACCGAGAACAACAACCCCGGCAGGGTTTATACCTTCGCCGTCGGCGGCAAAGCTCCATTGCCGGAAATGACAAAGTATCAGATGGAGAGCCTTGTCGCGGGCGTGAAATACGATCCGGCGGATGTCGGGCCGGGGACGGCGCTCTACGTCAGCAGTTGCGTCACATGCCATGGCGTGCCGGGTGTCGATAAGGGCGGTAACGTTAGAAACCTCGGATATGTCGGTCCCGAGACGATCGCGAACCTGAAGAATTTTGTCTTCAAGGGTCCCCATGTCGACAAGGGCATGCCGGATTTCACTGGCAAGCTGAGTGAAGACGATGTCGTCAAGATCATCGCTTTTATTCAGGGAACCGCGGACGCAGTTCGTCCGAAGTGAGTCGACCGCCTTGTCTGGCGCGTGGCGCGAGTCGTTTCGGCCTTCACTGCGCTTACCGAGGCTGCGCTTGTTTCACCGTCATTCCGGGTCTGCGCCAGGACGCAGCCCGGAATGACGAGGTCGCAGGCATCGGGGTGACGACCCAGACTGTGCAAGTGGGTTGCGCGGTGACCCGGTCTAACCTATTGAAACCGTCATGCGCTCTTAGCTCGGCTGGATAGAGCATCGGATTTCGATTCCGGGGGGCGGGAGTTCGAATCTCCAGCGATCCTTATGAAACCGATGTCAAAGAGCCTTTCCCCGGAACGAAACAGGCCACCCAATCCAGCGCTCGCAAAGGCGGTGCTGGCATTGCAGATGCAGCAACTTGAAGACGCAGAGCAGCTCGCGTCGCAAGTCCTGAAATCCGATCGCGGTAATACGCTTGCCGCAGAAATCCTGGGGCGCGCTCTTCTGGCGCAAAATCGCCTCGACGAGGCCATCCTGCACCTGGCCAAATTCGCGCGCAGGACCGACGAGCCATCGATCGAAACTTTGCTTGCGGGCATGCTCGCCGCTGTCGGCCGCCGAGACGAAGCGCTGGATCATTTACGACGCGCCGTCGCCCGACGACCGCCCTACCTTCCGGCATTTGTCGAACTCGCACTCCAGTTGCGCAAGACCGGACAATTTGACGAGGCGATGACCGTTACCGAAAGCGGGCTGACGTTCGAGCCACAATCGGCCGATCTGCAACTTGCCTTGGGATATGTTCTGGTGGAACGCAACGAGCGTATCCGGGCGCAGGAGGTGTTTGCCAAAGTCCACGCGGCGGAGCCGACACACCACGACGCTTTGATGACTCTTGCGGCGGCGATGATCTGGGATGGCGACTACGCACGGGCCGCAGACCTCTACCGCCGCGCGCTAGCTATCAAGCCCCTGGATGATACGCGGATCCGGCTCGGGAAATGCTTGCTTGAACTCCGGCAGCGGGAGGAAGCGGAAGCGCTCTTTCGCACAGCCGCCCACGGGCTGAGCAAATTCGCCGCGCCTTCAGTCATCGCGATGGTATCTGCATCGCATGGGCGAATCTTCCTGCAGCCGAGTGCGGCGCTGGACTTTTTGCGCGCCCGAAACAATTGAACGTTACGGGTGGAGGGGATTTGACATTCGCTACCCGGCTGACCACGCATCGGTAATGCGAATGTTAGAATCGGACCACTAGACCCGAAACTGACGCCGGTAAACGCCGGTCTCGCGAGACATCAAGCCCAGGAGATCGTGCGTACGCTGCGTGTCCTCTTCCGTGAAAACCGCGGTTCGCAAACTCCATTTTTCCCGCTTCACCGGAAAGCATTGAGCGACCGGCGTTCCTTTCGGCAGTACGCCGCTGAAATTCGTGTCGCGCCATCGCGTCGGAAAGTGAATCCAGCCATCGCGATAGTTGTCGCAATCGACCCATCCCGTTAGCGTCGTAAACGGCAAATCGAACCTGTTGACGGGATGCGTGAACAGCAGGGAATAACCTTCCGGTGCTTCGATGGTCCAGAGATTGTGAAACTTGATCACGAAGCGGTCGGATTCGAAGAGCGGCGTGCCCGTAAGTTGAGTACTGTCGTGCAGCCCCAGCGGAGAGCGCGGGAAATTGACAGTACCGCATGGCGGCAAATCATTATCCCAGGTAAATTCGCCATTCTCGAACTTTACATCGCAGATCAGCGGGATCAGAAAACCCGACGTCATCGCATCCACGAAGGGCGGGCAACGCTTCACGGTATCGTTCTGGCCCCCCATAATCTCGCTGGACACCTCTTGTGGCATGGTTTTCAACCAGTCCGGCAAGCCCTGCGCCGCAGGGATCGGCGGCGGCAACAGACCTTCGAGTTCTTTCGGGCAGCGAAACGTCAGCAATTGCGAGGTGTCAGGCGGGGGCATAACAGCAACAGTCTCAAAACCATAAGGTAGAATGTAATCCAGCTTGATGCTATCATCTACATTGCTCGCTCGCTACTCTTATGCCGACGAAATGCAGACCAGTAATGACGCGTCGCTTGAATCTGCACTGCGTTCGAACGGAATTCGAACGGCGGGCCATCCTCGCACCACTCATCACCCTTAACGAAATTCCAACACAACAAAGCCAAAGTTGAGCTTCATCTGTTCCGTCCCGTTGACGCCAGGTCATTTCCGGCATGCGATTTTGGGTTCCAGCTACGATTTTGATCGCGTTGAGCGGTCCCGCGCATGCGGACCTGCGCATCACGCGCGACCACGGCGGCTACGTTGAAGAGTACAAGGAAAAGTACTCGCGCATTCGTGCGCGGGGCGAGCGCGTCATCATCGACGGCATTTGCAATTCGGCCTGCACAATGGTGTTCGGCATCGTTCCGATCAGCAAGATCTGCGTGACGCCGCGCGCCAGCCTTGGATTTCATCTGGCTTACTATGACAAGGCCTGGACCTTTGGCATCAAGGTCAACAGCAGCGAGGGGACATCGGATTTGATGTCGTACTACCCGCCGTCTGTGAAGTCATGGATCAGCCGCAACGGCGGCCTCACCAACGAGATGAAGAAGATCAAGAATGGAAGCGATCTGTGGAAGATCGTTGATCCGTGCCCGGAAGAGTTCTTCTGATCTTCTGTCGCATCGCGCGTCACTTCGACTTCAGATTCAGTTTTCAAACAGCCCGTTCATTCACGCACGCGCATTCGCTCTCGCGCATCGCGCGAGGTGAGCTTTGGTCTTACCCCCTCAAAGGGTGAGGGGCATGGAGCGCCGCGAGGCGCAAATGTGTTGTTTCGCTTCCCGTGCGAAGGGAAGCGCATCGCCTTGCGGCGCTCCGCAGACAAGTTCACGCAGTCTGCGCAAGCTTGACTGCTATTTGGCGGCGATTTTGGGCGAGGGGAGCGTGCTTCCGGGACAGGACAAGCGCGACACGCGCCTCGATCCGGCTGGCTTTCGCCGGCCTTCATCCTGTCCGCGTCCAGCCACTGAAGGCAGAGCCACGTAGTTGGCCCGGACGCTGACCCCAGCCTCCCGGACGACGTGTGTGCGAGACACGCGCGCGGGCGCCGCATCCTGCTCCGCTTCAAAAGCGCCCTCGAGAAGCGCCCCTCACGAACAGAACGATTGAGAATATAATCCTAGATCGAGACATGTCAAGGAGAGATCGGAAATCTCAACACGTCGTCCCCGCGCAGGCGGGGACGACATTGAGCGTGTGGCATGGCAAGTCTAGAACGTCACGACGCCTCTGATCGACTCTCCGCGCTTCATCAAATCGAACGCCTTGTTGATGTCGTTCAGCGGCATCACATGCGTGATCATCGGATCGATTTGAATCTTTCCCTGCATGTACCAGTCGACGATCTTCGGCACGTCGGTCCGGCCGCGCGCGCCGCCGAAGGCCGTACCTTTCCACACACGCCCCGTCACAAGCTGGAATGGCCGCGTTGCGATTTCGGCGCCCGAGGGTGCCACACCAATGACGATCGATTGTCCCCAGCCGCGATGGCAGGCCTCCAGCGCCTGGCGCATGACGGTGACATTACCGGTGCAGTCGAATGTGTAATCCGCGCCGCCGATCTGATCTTCTTTCGTCTTCGTTATGTTGACGAGATGCGCGACGAGATCCTTGCCGACCTCCGTCGGGTTGACGAAATGCGTCATCCCGAAGCGTTCGCCCCAGGCCTTGCGGTCATTGTTGATATCGACGCCGATGATCATGTCCGCGCCGGCGAGCCGCAGGCCCTGCAGCACGTTCAACCCGATGCCGCCGAGGCCGAACACGATTGCCTTGGCGCCTTGCTCGACCTTCGCGGTATTGATGACCGCGCCGATGCCGGTGGTGACGCCGCAGCCGATGTAGCAGACCTTGTCGAACGGCGCGTCTTCGCGGATCTTCGCCACCGCGATCTCCGGCAGCACGGTGTAGTTCGCGAAGGTCGAGGTGCCCATGTAGTGGTGGATCGGCTTGCCGCCGAGGGAGAAGCGGGAGGTGCCGTCGGGCATCAGGCCCTGTCCCTGCGTGGCGCGGATCGCGGTGCAGAGATTGGTCTTGCGCGACAGGCAGGACGGGCACTGGCGGCATTCCGGCGTATATAGCGGAATGACGTGATCGCCTTTCTTGACGCTGGTGACGCCGCGGCCCACGTCAACGACGACACCCGCGCCTTCGTGGCCAAGGATTGCGGGGAAGAGGCCTTCCGGATCGGCACCGGACAGCGTGAATTCATCGGTGTGACATATACCGGTCGCCTTGATCTCGACCATCACTTCGCCCTCGCGGGGGCCTTCGAGTTGAACGGTGGTGATCTCGAGCGGTTTACCGGCTGCGATGGCGACGGCGGCGCGAACATCCATGAACTGAACCTTTGTGCTTGCTTGGCGTGGCTCTGCATTTTTTGAACGCATGGCCCGGCGTATTTGCTGATTGCCCGATACCATAGGATCGGGCAAGCAGTTGCGCAAATGAGCCGTTTGCCGTCAGAGCCAACAATCGAATCGATTGCCGCACGGGCTGCGCCTGCGGTCTTCGTCGTGCTGTGGAGTACCGGATTTATCGGTACAAAGTATGTGCTGGGCGGAGCCGAGCCGCTGACCTATCTCGCGGTGCGCATGGTGTTAGCGGCATTGCTGATGGGCGTGATCGCTGCGATTTACCGGCCGAAATGGCCGAAGGGCGCCGATGTATTTCACAGCGCGGTCGCCGGACTTCTGGTCCATGGCTTTTATCTCGGCGGGACGTCGGTCGCTATCTACCATTCGGTGCCGGCTGGACTATCCGCACTGATCCCCGGCCTCCAACCGATCCTGACCTCCACGCTGGCGAACCGCTGGCTCGGTGAGCGCGTCACACCGTTGCAATGGACAGGTCTGCTGATGGGGCTGGCTGGAACGGTGATCGTGCTGCACGGCCGGACGATCTCGGGGCAGGCGGGTTGGGGGTGGCTCGCCACCTGCATTGCCCTGATCAGCATTACGCTCGGGACACTCTACCAAAAGCGCTACTGCAGTCAGATCGACTGGCGTCCCGGAAATTTCATTCAGTTCCTGTCGGCGGCTTTGTTGTTCGCAATCGGAGCCTGGCTGTTCGAGACGCGTGTGATTGTTTGGAATCATGCGTTCGTATTCGGGCTCGCGTGGCTGGTCGTCGTGCTTTCGATCGGGTCGATCGGACTGCTGTACTGGCTGATCCGTCATTCCGCCGCGACGCAGTTCGCAAGCCTGTTCTACCTCGTGCCCGGTGTCACGGCGATCATGGCCTATGTGCTGTTCGACGAGCGGCTGGATCTGCTCTCGATCATCGGCATGGTGATCTGTGCGGCGGCGGTATTGCTTGTGAACAAGAATACAGCTCCCGCACGCTCGGCTTAAGGTGAGGGTGTCTTAAGTTGAGCGGGTCTTGGCGTACGCCGCGAGCGCGCGTGCGCGCGCAGCCTTGTGATCGACGATTGGTTCCGGATAGATCTTTCCGAGCGTAACTCCGGCGGCGGCAAGCTCCATCGGTGTTGCTTCCCATGGTTGATGGATCAGCCTGGCCGGAAGACGTGCCAGTTCGGGCACCCACTTCGAAACATAAGCGCCGTCCGGATCAAACTTCTCGCCCTGCAGGATCGGATTGAAGACGCGGAAATAAGGGGCCGCATCGGCGCCGGTGCCGGCAACCCATTGCCAGCTCGCAGGGTTGCTGCCGGGATCGGCGTCCACCAGCGTATCCCAGAACCATTTTTCGCCATGACGCCAATCAATCAGCAGGTGCTTGACGAGAAATGACGCCGTCACCATGCGCACACGATTGTGCATGATGCCGGTGTGCCAAAGCTCGCGCATGCCGGCATCGACAATGGGATATCCGGTTTGGCCGCGTTGCCATGCGTGCAAGGCTTTCGGATCGTTGCGCCATGGAAATGCATCGAATGATGTCTGAAGATTTTTCTCCGCCAGTTGCGGAAGATCGAACAGCAGATGCCGCGAGAACTCGCGCCAGCCAAGCTCGCTCAGGAATTTGCCGACACCTGAGGCAATGGCCGGCTTTCTTGCCGCAGCGAAATTGGCGGCATGCCAGACCTGACGCGGGCTGATTTCGCCAAACCGCAGATGCGGTGATAGCCGAGAGGTGCCGTCGCGATCGGGGCGGTCGCGTAACGACGCGTAGTCAGCGATGTCGCCGTCGAGAAAATCCTTAAGCCGTTCTTGCGCAGCGGTTTCGCCCGGCGCCCATGTGTCGCGCAGCCCCGCAGCCCAATCGGGGCGTGTAGGCTCAAGGCGCCACGACGCGAGATCGTCACTGGGAACCTTTGGTCCGGCCTTCAGGGTCTTGGGCGCGGGCAAGGGTTGCGGCGGGTCGCCCAAACTCAGAACACGTTTCCAGAATGGCGTGAACACGCGCAGCCCACGGCCTTCCTTGCTGCGAAGACTTGTTGGCTTCACCAGCAAATCGCTCGGAAAGGTGCGCGCTGCGACGCCGATCTCTTCGAGCGCCGCGCTGACGCCTCGCTCGACGGCCGCCTGGTTTGCGATATCGCTCTCGATCCAATGCACGGCTGATGCCTGAATTTCCCGTGCGAGGCCTGCGACGACATTTGCGGCTGGGCCCTGACGGAGCACCAGTGTCTGGGTGCGTGCGGTGAGGCTCGCTTGCAAGCTCCGTAGCGATTGCGCGAGCCACCAGCGTGACGCACTGCCAATCGGACGCCCGCGAGGCGAGCGCAGGGAACCGCTCTCTTCGTCCAGCACGTAAAGACAAAGCAGCGGCGCGCCGCTCGACGCGGCTGCGTACAGGGCTGGATGGTCGGATAGCCGCAGATCGTCACGGAACCAGACGATCAGTGGGGAAACCAAGGAACCTGTCATTGCGCTGGCGATCCTGACCTTAGCGGCTGTGCCTGACCGCCCAGCGAACCGTTAATGGCGCGGTAAATATATACTGTCAAAATTTGCCGATTTTGATCGGAAAGCATTTTCGGAGACGACGCGATGGCACTCGGGTTGGGGAAGAATTCTTTCAGTTTCCTGAAATTCAAGCTCGGAACCAAGGCAACAATCTGTGCGGCGGTGTTGATCGCTGCAACCACCTCGATGGTGGTGGGGGCGGCCTATTGGTCGCTGAGTTCGGAGTTCGAGGCCAGAGGCAAATCCGACATCGAAACCAGCCTTCGGACACTGGCTCTCGCATTCGCCGAGACTTATGGCGACGCCAAGATCGCGATCAAGGACGGGAACGTGAGCCGGGCCGAGATTCCGGCGATGCCGGATTTCAAGGATCACAAGACGGTCGATCGTGCGACGGCCTATGTCGGCGGAAACGCCACGGTCTTTGTTTACGATGAGGCGACCAGGCAGTTCGTCCGCAGGACCACCAACGTGAAGAAGGAGAACGGCGACCGCGCCGTCGGGACCCAATTGGCGGCGGATCATCCGGCGCAGGCGGTCATCCGAAACGGCCAAGCCTACAAAGGACCCGCCGTGCTGTTCGGCAACAGCTTCATGACCGCTTATCAGCCCGTGTTTGACGCCGCCGGGAAGATCATCGGAATTCTCTACGTGGGAATTCCAACGGCGCCGCTCGATGCCATGCTCCGGCACGCGATGACGATGATGACGATTGCTGCGGTGATCGGGGCGCTGCTGGTGCTCGCTTTGACGATGTTGATCGTGCGCAGTGTGACGCGTCCGCTCCGGTCCGTCACGGATACGTTGACGGCGCTCGCGGAAGGCAAGCCTAACGTGACGATCGAACACGTCGATCGCTACGACGAGATCGGGTCCATTGCCCGGACCATCGGTGTGTTCAAGGCGAACTCGCTTGAGCGCCGCCGGCTCGAAGCGGAGCGAAAGACCGCCGAAGCAGAGGCCGTGCAGCGCCGAAAGGCTGAACTGCAAAGCTTCGTGGACGAATTCCAGTCCACCGTCGGTGGCATCATCGACAAGGTGATGAACTCGTCGGGCCAATTCGAAAGCGCCGCGCGCAATCTGACAGAAACCGCGCGCAGTACGGCGCATCTTTCCAGGGCCTCCGCCGATGCGTCGACGCGGGCATCAGAACATGTCCGCAACGCGGCTGCGGCATCAGAGGAACTCACCAGTTCTATCGCCGAGATCAGTCGCCGGGTTCAGGAATCGAACGGAATTGCCGCCAATGCTGTGAAGCAGGCCGCCGCCACCGATGAGCGGATGGCGGAACTGTCTAGAGCGGGCGACCGCATCGGCGATGTCGTAAAACTCATCACGTCGATTGCCGAACAAACCAACCTTCTTGCGCTCAATGCGACCATTGAAGCGGCGCGGGCAGGCGAGGCTGGACGAGGTTTCGCCGTGGTGGCCCAGGAAGTCAAAACTCTGGCCGGACAGACCGCGAAAGCTACTGACGAGATCAGCAGCCATATCGTCAACATGCAGTCTGCGACACAGGAATCGGTTTCCGCGATCAAGGCTATCGGGCAGACCATTGAACACATCAACAAGATTGCCACATCGATTGCGGCTGCGGTGGATCAGCAGGGGGCAGCGACGCAGGAAATCGCCAAAAGCGTTCAGGCTGCCGCGAGCGTGACAACCGAGGTCGCCGCCAATGTCGGGGAAGTGGCTCACGGCGCGAACCGGACCGGCGAGACGTCGGACGATATCCTCAAATCGGCGCAGGTTCTGAGCGGCGAAAGCCTGCACCTCCAGGCTGAGGTCGGGCGTTTTCTCGAGGGCGTGAGAGCGGCCTGAGGTTTGTTCGTCTGAATTGCACCGCAAGTGCAATCGGATCGGAAATCGTGCGTAGTTCCTGCTACACGCGATTGCCGTCCGGGAGGATCAGTTGAAGCGGAATGGCATTCGACGCTTCTCTATGGCGTGCCGTTCGGCTTGTTCTGTTACGTGACGTTCGAACTGACGTCGCTGTCGCTGCAACGTCGCTGTCGCTGCAAGCACTGGACGTGGCCGGTGGTGCTTGTGGATGTTGCGTGGGGCACGTTCGTCACGGCGATGTCGTCCACTCCGGGGCTGCTGATTGCAAACTGGCCGATGCCACGGATTTGACCGCAGCGACAAAAAAAAGGGACGCGGCGCGTCCCTTTTCCTTGCGGTGTTGTTGCCGTTATTTCGGCTGCGGAACGATCCGTATATAGGGCTTCGGCGATTTCCAGCCACCCGGATAAATCGTCTTGGCCTCGTCGTCGGTGACCGAACCGGCGATGATGACGTCTTCACCCTGCTTCCAGTCAGCAGGGGTGGCGACGCGATGCTTCGCCGTCAGTTGCAACGAGTCGATCACGCGAAGGATTTCGTCGAAGTTGCGCCCGGTGGTCATCGGATAGACCAGCACCAGATTCACCTT
>Ga0255053_10000401_pt1 | contig 23901 bp, 21 predicted proteins | sample JV7_2_22_MG_FD_188635 | JGI IMG/M metagenome (GOLD analysis project Ga0255053, IMG submission 188635) | Seawater microbial communities from Jervis Inlet, British Columbia, Canada - JV7_2_22 | ecosystem: Environmental > Aquatic > Marine > Inlet | place: Canada: British Columbia | collected... | reverse complement strand
TTATGTAGACCCCTGAAATAGGATTCGGTGAAGGGCAAAAAACGGATCCCTAAAAAAAAGGAGCGAAAATGAGTGAAGAGATAAAAGCGGACAAAATTATGGATTTAAAAGGCTTGCCTTGCCCCATGCCGATAGTCAAGGTAAGCCGAGGGATCAATGACATCGAAGTGGGTCAGGTCCTTCAAGCCATCAGTACCGATCCGGGCTCCCTGAACGATTTTCCGGCTTGGGCCCGGACAAGTGGGAATGAAATTTTAAAGACAGAACAGAGTGAGAAAGAATTTTCATTCTATATCAAACGCGTTGTCTAAAAGCTCCCTTTTGTGGGTAGAAAACATATAGTGGGATTGAAATTTCGAAAATCGTTCTTAATTTTAGTATTCAGGCAGGGAGACGTTTTACAGGTTGATTAGATTGACAAGTAAGCCATCAATCAACGCTGATTCTGCTCTGTTTGAAACTCCATAATGCTTTATGGAGTCCCGACACACCCGATTGCTTTTTGAGCGGGTGTACAGGATATTTCAGAAAATAGATCTTAAAATTTAATATTGGGATATTTTCTGGAATTATGGGAGGTGATCATATGAGTGACGATAAAAAAAAATCTGCAAAAACAGATAGTTCGGATAAAAAAGGATACAATGCCTGTTGCACCACGATTGACCCCTGTTGCTGTTATCCCATCGATTATTGCGGCTGTTACGTGGACCCGTGTGGGCGTTTCGTCGATCCTTGCTGTTGTTAAATCCGACTTACAATTTGTCTCAAAAGACCGGGTTGAAAAAAATCCCGGTCTTTTTTTTATAAACCGACCCTAAAATTGGGTTGCCTTCGGTTTCAGATGCCATTTTTTAAGGGGGTGGTCGAATATGAAAGCCCTTTATTTTACAAAACATGGCGATTTAGATGTCATCCAGTATGGAGAAGTGACCACGCCTCGACCGGGATTCGGAGAAGTTCTGATTCGGGTTAAGGCCTGTGCCATCAATCATCTTGACATTTGGGTCAGACGAGGATGGCCCGGTCTCAATCTGGAAATGCCCCACTGGTGTGGGGCTGATGTTGCTGGAGAAATCGCCGAATTTGGTGAAGGTGTCTACGGGTGGGAAAAAGGTCAGCGGGTTGTGGTTGACCCGGGTATCACAACTCTTGAGGATGAGTTCGTCCGGCGCGGAGAAATCTCAGTCAGCCCAGGATATCGCATCCTAGGCGAACATACCCGGGGGGGGGCTGCAGAATATGTGGTTGTTCCAGCGAAAAATCTGCTTGCTATGCCGGATTCTCTGGAATTTGTGACCGCTGCCGCGCCGCTACTGGTCAGCCTTACTGCATGGCGTATGCTTATACACCGTGCAAAGATTCGGGCCGGTGAAACCGTTTTAATGGTCGGCACTGGCGGCGGCGTTAACAGCATGGCTATTCAAATCGCCAAACTGGCCGGTGCAACGGTATATGCGGTGGCCGGAAACAAAGAAAAAGCTGAAAAAGCCAGGGAACTGGGTGTAGACGTGGTGCTGGATCGTACTCATGTCGATTGGGGCCGTGAAATTTATCGACTGACATCCAAGCGAGGTGTGGACGTGGTCGTCGACAACGTGGGCAAAGCCACCCTGAATACAAGCATGGGTGCAGTCGCAAAAGGTGGAAGAATCGTTATTGTCGGCAACACCAGCGGGCCTGAAGTTGAAATTGACATCCGTTTCATATTCGCTAAGCAGATCAGTCTGATCGGAAGTACAATGGGAACCCATCAGGATTTTCGGGATGTAACCGCTTTGTTGTGGGACAATCAGCTCAAGCCGGTTATCGATCGGGTGATGCCGCTAAGTGAAGGTCGTGAGGCATATTCAATGATGGAGCAGGGCAAGCAATTCGGCAAGATCGTGTTAACACCCTGATACCGAAATATGAGATCCCCCACGGTTGATCATATTCTTATCAAGAATAACACAGAACATTTTTATACCGCGATCAAAGATAAAAAGCGGTTCATCTGATTAAAAAATACGGGCGAAATTTTTTTAGTTTTTTTGGGCCGATTCCTTTTACTTTAAGCAAATCATCGACAGTCCTGTAGGGACGTCCAGCTACGATTCGTTCTGAAAGAACAGGACCGATTTCACTGATAGACATCAGTTCTTCTCTGCTTGCGGTATTTGGGTTAAGCAAGCTTTTGGGTGGTTCGATTTTTCTCAATTCTATCGGGTTGATATCACCTGGACTAGTGTCGTCGGTTTTCAAACGAAAAGGGTTGGTGGAAAAATACGCAAAAATCGGCAAGTGATCCGAGTACCCTTTGCCCTGGTGCCTTCCGGTGCCTTTTTTAGCCTTTTGCCAGCGATAGATCGCCCTTTTCTTGAACAGATAGGATGGGTGAAACTTATCAAACGAATTATCCTCATATGAAATCCCCTCGCCATCATAAAGACCTTTGGATACGATAATATTGTCCGGACTCCCCTTTTTGCCAAAAAAATTGTAAGACCACCGCCGGGTGTTACGGATTTCAAGCCATAAATTATACAGATATCTCCCCTCGGTCTGATTTGCCAGCATCTCTTCATTTATCATTTCAGTACCTTGAATCGTCCCTAGGATATGATTGATGCCGGTGATACCGCCACTATCGTTTAGTTTTACAGAATTTTGAAAGGTTTTGTATTCATTATAATTTGAATTAAAATCACCGATCAGGATAAAATCAACACCTTCCTTTAGTTTTTCGATCTCTTTTCTGAGTCTTTTTGCGTAAGCGATCCTCATGCTTTCAGGACCCCGTTTCGATTTCCAGTGATTGATCAGCAGGATGATATGATTACCATCGATATCAAGCGTTATTTTAAGAATATTTCTCGCGATTTCGTTATCAATGTCATCAACCTCTATCTCTTTTTTTTCAACAATTGGAAATTTCGACAAAACTGCACACTTTACTACCGTGGCCTTATTGTCCGCAATTTCAAGATAAGGGTAATTCACGCCGAAATCTTTCAACCTGTTGCGCAAGTCGATAAGGGCTTTTTCCGATTCGATTTCCTGCAGAGCGACAACATCGCCCGCCAGATCCTTTATCACTCTGGCCATATTTGTGTATTTAATATTTGCAATATCCTTTGTCCAGCCATAGCCGGTGTTCGGGATATATTCGGGGTACTCTGTTCCATCCCGGGTAAGATCAAAAAGATTTTCGAGGTTATAACTTACGATCTTGAATGTTCTGGCATCTGTCGACGTTATGCCGCAGAACAAAACAACCAAAATTGAGCAGAGGCAGATTTTTCGCTTTTGGTTTCCCATTTTAAGACATGACTCAATGGTGATTACATTATATCGACACTTTCGGTCTTTGTTTCCAAAAACCGGTGGCCTGTTCAAAGGCGAAAGCCAACTGCAGCACACCCCAATCGTCCTGGTGTCGCCCCACGATCTGAACACCCACAGGCAGGCCCTCGGACGTAAAACCGCACGGTACTGAAATAGCCGGGAGACCGGTGACTGATATATAATAGCACGATTTCATCCAATCGATATAGGTATCCATTTTCATACTGTTGATCTCAGCAACATGGCGCTGTCGTATATCAAAGGGAGGCAGTTGACTCACGGGGAGGATAAGGAATTCATAGGCTTCCATAAATTCCCGTACGCGGTGATACAGTTCTGTTCGCTTTCGTTCCGCCTGTCCGATCTGCGTTCCGCTCAACTTCACACCCTTCTCGATGTTCCATATCGCGGTGTCCTTCATCTGATCCCGGGAAGTCTTCAGCAGCTCGCCAAAGGCGAGCTCCAAGCCCCAGGCCCTCCATACCTTGAATACATCATCCGCATCCCTGAAAGCCGGTTGGCCATCCTCTATCACGCAGCCCAAAGACTCAAATACATTTTGTTGCCCGTCAATGACCGTGGTCACACGCGGATCGACGGGCAAATCTCCCAGATTACGGCTCCAAGCAATCCGAACCCCTTTGAAATCACGTGCCAGAGGGCGCCTGAACAGGCTTCCCGGCTCTGTGATGGCGATAGGTGAGCGCGGGTCGGGCCCGGCAACCGCACTCAGCATAAGAGCGGTATCCTGAACCGTTCGGGCCATGGGACCCTGCACTCCTAATAGAAACCAGCCCGCCAAGCTGGGCCATATCGGGACTCTACCGGGAGAAGGACGAAAGCCTACCACATTGCAAAAGCTGGCCGGGTTACGGAGTGAGCCACCCAAATCGCTTCCATCCGCAATTGGAAGCATTCCGCAGGCCAAGGCGACCGCTGCCCCACCGCTGCTACCGCCGCAGGTCTTGGTCGTATCGTAGGGATTGCGTGTTTCCCCGAACACCTCGTTATAAGTCTGCGAGCCGAGTCCGAACTCAGGCGTGTTCGTCTTCCCGATGGTGATCACCCCGGCCTGCTTCAGGCGCTCCACAATCAGCTCGTCCTGGTCCGGCACGAAATCTTTAAAAATGGGGGAGCCGAAGGTGGTCCGGATACCTTTGGTCAGGTGCAGGTCCTTATGCGCCACCGGAAGCCCATGTAACAAGCCGATCTGTTTGCCGCCCACAATGGCTTCATCAGCAACAGCAGCGTGGTCCATGGCCCGCTCTGCCAGCAGCGTGACGACGGCGTTCACCCGGGGGTTAACACGCTCGATCTGGGCCAAATGAGCCTCCATTACTTCCCGAACGGAGAGGTCCCTATCGCGGATGCGACGGGTTAACTCAATAGCCGTCATAAAGCAGATCTCTGTAATAGAGGGGCTCAACCCTCCTCGCATGGATCGGTCCGGATCATCTCTTTTTAATCGATTCGGATATTTCTTCTACCCTTTTTGAAATAGCCTGTACATTCATTCTCCGCTGGTCAATCCACCATTTTGCATCTGTTTTTCCCTGCCATTCCTTGAAAAACCTCTCAAAAGCCTTTCCTGACAATTCTCTTTCATCATCATTTTCAAACTTGAGGCTTTTTTTGAGGTAATCGGCCTTGTTCATCAGCTCTGCCCTGATCTTCACCGCCCAGGAAACCATTTTCTGGGAACCTTTAAGCTTGGGTAATCCAATGGCCTGTTGCGCCCTTGTGAGTTTTTCTGTCTGTTTACTGAAATACTCTTTTTTACACTTCTCACAATACCAATCTTTTTTATCAGCCAGAAACAGATTTTTTTCGTGGCTCTCAAACAGCTGCACCTTGAACAGGGTATGGCATGTTCGGCATCTTACATCATAGGAGTATATTTCTTCAGGCATTATTTCTTATTTGAATAATTCTCTTTTTACCGCTTCATGCACCGGTTTCCATGTTCGTGTGTAGTCCACAAAAGCTTTTTCAAGGTATTTTGAAAAATAGATCGCATCTTCAGCGGATTTGAGATCATTCCTTTTTAAAGCGGTTATTGCTTTCTTTCCATAGTCGGCAGCTTCCTTCCCCGTTTGGTCAACATTGATCCAATAATTCACTGCCTCTTCGCGACACACAACGTTTTGAGGAAGGCTTTGCGCTTGATGCAATGAAGAAACCTCAACCCCTCTTATTCCAAAAGTGACCTTCCATCCTTTTTCTGCCCACTCTTTCGACCGGTCGATGGCTTCGATAATTCGACCAATTAAATCCTCATGCATGAATATCACTCCTGATAAAGATTAGAGTCCATCTGTCATCCCCATTTGGATATAGCCGCATGGACAAACCTGAGCGCAAATATGGCAACCGGCGCATTTGCTATAATGCGTGTACATTACCTCACCGATTGGGTTCTGTGGAAATTCTGAGATGGCTATCTGCGGGCAGAATTTCAAGCACTGATTGCATTCAACACAAACTCCGCAACTCATGCATCTCATGGCCTCGTCGCAGAACTGCTCTTCAGTAATGCCTAGGTCGACTTGTAGGTCAAGGTCGCCGCCCAAGCGTTCCGCCACCGGCACCCATTTTCTCTCGTTGCGCTTTAACGTCTCGTAATATTCAAGGTGCATTATTTCAGGGGTCACGATCCGCAATTCATCGGGCAGATGGAAACGTTGGCCCTTGAGCTGCGCATCCATTCGTTCGGCAGCCTTTCGCCCGTGGCCGATGGCTGTGGTCACCAAGCCCATGTTGACAACGTCGCCGCCAGCGTAAATACCTTCGTCTACCGACCAGTTTTTGTTCGGTATAAGCCAGTTGTTTTTGCCAACATAGCGCTTGACCTCCTTCCATACGGGGCGCTGACCGATCGCGGGAATCAGGGTGGTGCACCGCACCTCAAAATTAGATCCCGAAATCGGGACCGGTCTTCGCCGGCCGCTGTCGTCCTGATCTCCCAGTTCCATTCTGAGGCACTCCACGGCAACGGCGTTGCCGCCCTCGGTTCGGATGCCGATCGGAGTAATCAGGTACTGGATGTCAATGTCTTCGGCCAGTGCTTCATCAATTTCCTGCTCGATGGCCGGCATTTCCGTGCGCGTTCTGCGGTATAGAATGGTGACCTTTGCACCAAGACGTCGGGCGACTCGCGCAGCGTCAATGGCGCTGTCACCACCGCCGATGACAACCACATCATCCCCCACATGCACGGTCTCACCGGAGTTGATCATGTTAAGGAACGTTACCCCGCTGATGACATTTGAAGCGTCCTCGCTCTAGATCCTCAGTTTGATTCCTTCATGGGCACCAATGCCGATGAAAACAGCGTCAAATTCGGCTTTCAGGTCATCGAGGCTTTTATCTTTACCGATAACCGTATTGCACAGGATCTCGACACCCATCCGTGTGATGGCTTTGATTTCCGCATCCAGGATATTGCGTGGGAGCCGGTAGGGCGGGATACCATAGCGAAGCATACCGCCTGGTCTGGAAAAAGCTTCAAATACGGTCACGGGATAGCCGCGCCGCGCCAACTGGAATGCGCAGCTCAAACCGGCCGGCCCTGCACCGATTACAGCCACTTTTTTGTCCATGACCTCTTCAGTCAGTTTCTCATGCTGCAACCCGTGAGTGATGCCATAATCGCCGATCCAGCGCTCAAAGGCATTAATATTGACTGCACCATCCTCTTTCTTGCTTCGGTTGCATTTGGTCTCGCACGGATACGGACAAATACGACCGCAGATCGCAGGAAACGGAGTGGTCTTGCTTGCTTCCCGCCAGGCCAGCTCGTATGATTCCTCCCAGCTGCGTTTCTTCTGGTCAGTTTGCTGCACAATGGTCAGCCAGGAGCGGATGTCGTTGCCGGCCGGACATTCCACTGTACAGGGCGGGACCTGTAGTACATAGATGGGACATTTGTTGCTTTGGTTCCCGAAAGCAACGACCTTGTCTGTCCCTTGCTCCTCGCAGTATTCCGGAAATTGATATGTTAACGCTGAGTCAAGGATGGGATTGGATTCCGTAAATTTGATACTCATAGATATGTTCCATCTCGAAGGTTCAAAAAAAACTTATTTTTGGTCAATCCTTAAAAACGAACATGCGCCGACTGGTTAAAGGTGGTTCTGGCATGGCGATAGCTATCGATCATATCCTTTTCAAAGATTAAGTCGGTTTCTTCAAAAAAGTGTTTCCAGCCCACCCGGTCGATCCATTCTCCCAATCGCTCCCAGGGGCGGCCTTCTTTCTTGAAGGCGGTTAAAATTTTCCTGATCACCTCATTGACCTCCGGCCACCGCGGCGGGTTATTGGGCAGGTTATGGGCCACCAGGCTCCCCAGCGAGGGTTTGGAACGTGCATTGGAGTTTTTTCCGCCAACCCAAACACCAATTTTAGAGTGTTCAGGATGATTGATCTCTATTGCAGGGCAGGCTCCAAAACAGGCGCCGCAATACATGCATTTTTTATGGTCGACCATCACTGATTGCTTATTGTTAACCACCGTTGGCCGGATTGCCGCCACGGGACAGCAAGCAACCGCCTTTGGCAATTCACAGGTATTTGCAATGATCTCGTGGTTGACGCGGGGTGGGCGGGTGTGCTTGACAACAATGGCGATATCCGCCTGCCCTCCACAGTTAATGGCACAACATGAGGTAGAAAGCCTTATCTTGCTCGGCATCCGCCAGTTTTTGAAGTCATCATACAAGCTGTCCATTATGGACTTGACCACACCGGACCCATCGGTGGCCGGAATATCACAGTGCAGCCATCCTTGGGTATGTGCCACTGACGAGACGCAGGGTCCGGCGCCTCCGACCGGCAGCCCTATTGCCTCCAGTTCCTTGACCATTAGTTCCACGTTCTCTTCATCCGGTGTCATGAACTCCACATTGTTACGGACCGTAAATCGGAGATAACCGTCGGCATACTTATCAGCGATATCGCAAAGCCGCCGGATCAAATCCACCGAATCCTGACGGGGTGTGCCGGCCCTGACCGTGAAAAGCGTATCCCCGCTTTCTGCGACATGCTTTAATATCCCTGGTTTGGGGAGTTCATGGTATTTCCATTTCCCATAATTTTTTTTCACCACCGGATGGAGGGCTTCCTGATAGTCGTGGGGACCTGATTCAACAGTTTTCCATGTTCTTTCGGTATTCATGTTCTTTTCCTAATTTTATGATACTGAGAGAATTAGTAGCCTAGTATTCAGATTTATAATATGGATTGCTCCGCGGTTTGGCGACCATATCGACTGAGGCTTCCAAACCGACCCCGGTCAAAAGCTGTTTCAGCCCAACCCGCTCAATGGTTTCGCCGATACGCTCCTTTTCGAATCCATTGTCATTCCACCAATCAATAATGCTTTCACACAATTCTATGAATTTATCGATATCTTCGTCGGTCTCCATTTTGAAAAAAGGGACGACCATTGTGCAACCCATGGCACCTACTTTTAGGGTATTTTTTCCGCCAAGCAATACAGTCACCCCCCGTTCCCTTCCAGGTGACAATGCCCGGGGCATCACGTTCAGGCAATGCATGCAACGGACACAGTTTTTATTATCAATCACCATTTCACCGTGTTCGAGCGATATGGCGCTGGTTGGGCAACGATTAATCACGTTATTCACCAGGGAATCGGTGCCGTTTTTCTCAATCCAATCCACAACTTCCGTGGAGTCCATCTGGATGGAATCCCGCCACATCCCGATAACGGCCAAATCCGAACGAAAAATGGAATTGCTGCAGTCATTAGGGCAACCGGAGAACTTGAATTTAAATTTGTAGAGATATTGAGGCCGATGAACATCTTCTACAAAATATTTCAAAACCCTATAATGTAACTTCAATGTGTCATAGCATGCGTGCTCACACCGTGCGGGTCCCACGCAAGATACACCTGTGCGCATGGCTGGACCGGCTCCGCCAAGATCCCATCCTGCCTGGTTGATCGTGTCAAAACATTCCTGAACTTTGCTCTCCTCAATTCCCTGGAGCATGATATCCCCCGTCTGGCCATGGAGGGTAATCAAGCCGGAACCGTATTTTTCCCATGTATCACAAAGATCCCTTAACATTTTTGTGTTGTAGTGTAAGGCTGGAGCAGGTTGAACCCGGAATGTGTGGAACTCTGCAGCCTCCGGAATTTTATCTTTGATCATGGTGCGGCGGCTGATGATTCCACATCCATATCCACGTACCATGATCAGACCGCCCTTCCAGTATCCCATCCGGGTTTGGTAGGAATACTCAAGCTGATCCATTACGCCCCTGAGCATCGGTTTTTTGGTACGCTCAGCCAATTCTTTGATGCCGGTTATAAAACTGGGCCAGGGGCCTTTTTCCAACTCATCAAGCATCGGTGTTGGATTTAAAAATCTTTTATCTTGATCCGAAGGTTTTTTTTCATCCTCAGTATCAATATCAACTTCATCCATATTATTCCTCCAGATAGAGTAACCGCCATATACAACAATACACGGACCAATTTATACGGAAAATCGGTAATCGTCGGGGTTTCTGAACGCATCGGACAAACCTTTCCATCGCGAGCTTGATTCCGTACACAACACGCAGTTGGATTGGAGGTGTGAAACTCGGATTATCATAGACGGTCTTGGTATCAAAAGTCAAGGGACATCAACCGGGAGCTCCCCCACATCGATAACGAATTTTAATCAACGCTTTCCACCTAAATTGTTTTTTAAAAATTGTATTCACCCTTCGTCTGTTTGTGGGTGAGATCGGTAAGAAAAGTTTTCAGAATGGGTTTTGAAATATCTCCGATTGTGAATGTTCAAAAAATGAACACTAAATCCTTGATTGCAATCTGTTAGGGCCGCAAAGGCAATAAAAGTATGTTTTTTGCTTTCCCTTTTCATTATTTTCATATACAAATCGTCGATGAAAAATTTCTGAGGTACCCTGGGCCGTTCTGTGACACCATATGAGGTTTTAACAGATTTATGGAATCGAAAAGAATTTATAAAAAATTAATGTTTGCAATTGCCACCATGGTCTTTATCGGCTTTTTAGGGCTTCTGGTATGGGGCATGCTGAACAAGGGACCGATAACCGGGTTGAGCGGCATCACCATGGTAAATCGGCCGGCACCTGACTTCACCCTGACGACCTTCAAGGGGAACACTATTTCCCTGGCCGGCCTGAAGGGCAAGCCGATTGTCATAAACTTCTGGGCATCCTGGTGCCCCCCCTGCAGGATTGAAGCGCCGCTTTTAGAGAGAACATGGCGCGCCTATAAGGATAGGGGCGTGATTTTTATTGGGGTGGATATCCAGGATAAAGAGGAAGATGCCCTGAACTATATCCGGGAATTCGATATCACCTATCCTAACGCACCCGACCCGACCGGAGAGGTCAGCATCGATTATGGAGTTTCAGGACTTCCGGTTACTTTTTTCATATCCCGAAAAGGAGAGATCGTTCGCCGCTGGGTTGGCGCCATAGAGAAAAAAGTGCTGATCAGTTCAATCCAGGAAATTATGGAATGAGTGAATTACAAATCTTGCTGGCCAACTGGATGAATGCGGTGGCCGTTTTGCTCCCCTTTGGGTATTCTTTCGGCGCAGGGATGGTATCAACGGTTAATCCATGCGGTTTCTCACTGTTACCGGCGTACCTATCGCTTTATCTAGGCGGCCGTGATGACGGCCCTGCTTCTACCCATCTTTTACGCAAAGGGGGTAAAGCACTGCTTATCGGGACAGCGGTGACCCTCGGATTTACGGTTCTTTTTTCATTTGTCGGGGGGATCATCTGGGCCGGGGGGTATATTCTCATGCAGTACCTCCCTTGGCTCGGTTTGTTCGTCGGAACCGTCCTGGTCTGCCTCGGTCTATTTCTGCTGGCGGGAAAGTCAATATATACTTCGATTCCCGGCCGTCTTGCGAACCTGATCGGCAATCCTGAATCCCAGGGGTTCAGGACTTACTTTCTTTTTGGCATCGGGTACGGGATGGCCTCTTTGGGCTGTACGCTCCCCGTATTTCTGGTGGTGGTCGGAAGTGTCATCAAGTCCAAGGGCTTTTCAAATGGCATTTTTCAATTCATGAGTTACTCACTGGGTATGGGATCCGTGCTGACCATACTGGCTTTGAGTTTTGCTCTCTTCAAAGGAGGGCTGACCACCTACGTTCACCGCCTCCTACCCTATATGGGGAGAGTTGCGGGCGCCCTCATTCTGATATCTGGATCCTACCAGGTGCACTATTGGCTGACCAAAGGCGGATTGTTAAAATAAAATGGATGTGAAACTATGAAGTGCAAATTCATCGTTGCCGGGCTGATGCTTTTGATTCTGCTTTTTCCGAACCTACCGGTTATCGCCAATCTTCATGCGGAAGAAGAGCTGGAAAAGACAGCCAGAGAACTCTACGAGATCATTATGTGTCCTATCTGTTCTGGTCAGACGATTGCGCAATCAAATAGCGGTACCAGTATTCAAATGCGGAATTTGATCCTAAAAAAGTTGAGCCAGGGCGAAACCAAAGAAGAGATATTACAATACTTTGTAAGCAAGTACGGAGAACGGATCATGGCCAAACCCAGCAAAAAAGGATTTAACCTGATGCTGTGGTTTTTGCCGTTCGTATTCGTCGCCTTTATGGCAATCGCGATATATTTTCTGCTTCGCCGTTGGTCTGCAGGGGTTCGGACCGAAACAGTGTCCCACACTGAAGATGCCCATCTGGCTGAATACAAGGAACGTCTGGAAAAAGAATTAAAGGAGTTTGATGAACGGTCTTAAGGGGCAGGGCCGCCGCAAATTTTTGCTGCGGCTCTCTTGGACCGGGTTAAGCCTTGCTTTCGCCACATTTTTGGCAGCGATGATAAGTTTTGTCCGACCCCGTGTGTCCAGCCGACCTGCCATGTCAGTTAAGGTGGGTTTTCCGGACGATTATCGGCCCGGCCAAGTGGTCTACCACAGTGGCCGAAAACTTTTTATCGTGCGCGATAAAAAGGGATTTTTATCTATCTCCGCCGTTTGCACCCACCTGGGGTGTATAGTGGTCTGGAACGGGGATCACAACATGTTTTTATGCCCATGCCACGGGGGAAAGTTCGACGCAGAAGGGATAAATGTGGCGGGCCCCCCACCCCGTTCTCTGGATCTGTTTGCCATCAGACTCGATGATAATGGATCTCTCGTGGTGGATCAGGATATTATTATCAAGCGAGCAAAAGGCCCTGCTCCACGTTTTCAGCCTGGAAACGCCTAAAGCCGACCATGTCGTCCTGCCGGCCGATGCGGATTATAAAGTTTGTAAAAAATGACCATAAAGCTGCCACCCGAAGTTAAACGTAAAGTATTCAGAACCGGTCTGCCCCGCACTCCGGCAGAGGAGTTACAGGCAGTGCGGCGTACGGTTTTCTTGCACCTGCATCCGATGCGGCTATCTGTCGATAGAATGAAGATCAGTTTTACCTGGTGCCTCGGGGGGTTAAGCTTTCTGTTATTTTTGATAACGGTTTTCACGGGCGCTCTTTTAATGATCTATTACCGGCCGACCTTGGAAAATGCCTATGCCGATATTTTGGATTTGCAGTATACGGTTTTTCTAGGGGGTTTTTTGCGTAACGTCCATCGCTGGGCCGGACACGGCATCGTGATCACCGTTGTGCTGCATATGCTTCGCGTTTTCTATACAGGATCATATAAACCACCACGAGAATTCAATTGGATAGTCGGCGTGTGCCTGCTTCTGATTGTATTGGCTTTTGCATTTACAGGCTATCTGCTACCATGGGATCAGATCTCATACTGGGGGACGAGAGTGGGCGCCAATCTACTCCATTCGGTTCCATTCCTCGGCTCTGATGGGCCCTTCGGCAGTGCGCTGGGACTCAGGCCCGACCGTGATATAGCCTTTTTTTTATTGGGAGATTCAGATCTCGGCCCGAGGGCCCTGGTCCGGTTTTATGGCCTGCATGTCTTTATTCTACCGCTTTTGGCCGCCATTTTTTTAATGGTGCATTTTTGGCGTGTGCGCAAAGATGGCAATCTGACGACCGGGCTTTAGGTGGCAGTAAAACCGCCCGTCTTTCCCACACTGATGCATCACAATTACAAAACCGATTGGTTCTAAGGAGATCGATTGTCAAAGGAACTTCCAAAAGGTACGATCAAAGCAACCGGTAAGAAACGCCCTCCTGACAACCTGCCTGTCTACCCTGGTTTTCTGTTCAAAGAATTTCTGGTTGCACTTGGGTGTTTATTGGTTCTGGCCCTGCTGGGCCTGCTGGTTGAAGCGCCTTTGGATGTGCCGGCGAACCCGGACTTCACGCCAAACCCCGCTAAATCACCCTGGTATTTTCTCGGAATTCAGGAACTGCTCGTTTACTTTGATCCCTGGTTGGCCGGAGTGGTTATTCCCCTCCTCATCATATCGGGTTTGATTTCGATTCCCCTGCTTGATATCGATCCAAAAGGTGCAGGGCATTATTCTTTCCGGCGTCGTATCTGGGCTACTTTACCTTTTACCGCTGGTGTGCTGTTTTTAGCTCTGCTCACAGCGATCCCGGCCTGGTTCCGTGGGCCAAACTGGGACTGGTACTGGCCCTGGGAATACTGGAGCATGGCCAAGCCGGCCCGATTGGAGTTTAGTTCGCTACCGGGTTGGATCGGCTTGTCCCTGATAGGTATTTATTACCTGCTGGGTCTCCTCTTACCTTGCATCCTCTGGCCCCGGCGATTCGAAAATTGGGGAAAAGTTCGTTACTCGGTCTACTTTTTTCTGGTTTTAACCATGGGGGCAGTTGTAATCAAGGTTTTACTCCGCCTTCTCTTGAACATAAGGTATATCGTACAGACGCCATGGTTTAATATCTGAAACTGATGGCGGTGAACCTTTTGCATAAAATTGCAAGCACCGGTTTCCAACGCATCCAAAATCAATGAACCCGGCCTTTTAAAGGAAAAATCAGGCAGTGACTCGACATCTGTATTTTATATTCGCCTTACTAGTCATCGCGCTTTTGGTGACCCTGGGCTTGATCCTTCGAAAGGAGATGAACCCTGAGTGGATGAGCCATCAGCAGGCGTTTTTTCAAAAAGAGAGAAAAAAGGTAATTAAAGCGCTGGCGGGTGCAAACGGGACTGAGCGCATAAACTTACAGGGTCGGTTGCGCTACCTCAACCGGCCCCGTTACAAAATCAGGCAGATACTATTAAAGGGCGGTACTCTGGCTGACAGGTGCACCACCTGTCACATCGATCTGAAACAGCTTGAGAAAAAGCATCCGGAAATAGATCGTTTTCCGTTCGCGCAATACGGTTGCACGGTTTGCCATGGTGGTGTCGGCAGGGCCACAGAAGAGCAGAGGGCCCACTCCACATTGCGTATCCCCGCCCGGCCACTATACGACTATCTGGAAGCCCGTGGCACTGAAACTTCCGATCTTGATCTTTTTCAATTTAGCGCTTCCGGAGAGCGGATAGATTTCACCGGCTCAAACCTCTGTCTGCGCTGCCATTTAAGTTCGCACCCAAGACACGTAGCACGCTGGCGCAAGCTCAAATTTCAACCCTTTGAAAAGGTGAGAAACAAGCTGAAGGATTTACGCAAAAGCGGGTTTGAGTTGGACGAGGCACGATGCCTTAATTGCCATACAACAGGATTCAATCCACAAACCGGCCAGTACCTCGAGGACCGGGTTACCTGCGAGAACTGTCACGGACCAGGAGGATTTTATGCTGACCTCATGGCCGGAGGCAGGGCCAGGGACGGCGCCATGTTGGCCCGGGCCAATATTCTTGAAACCCGGTCGGATCGGGTATGCCTGAATTGCCATAAAGCCAACCGTCACGTCGATTACGCAGGAGAAGATGTGCCACCCACCCTCATTGCCGCCTATCTGGCCGGAAAAAAAGCGCCTGAAATCGACGGTAGGGACATGGATGACACCTGGGACATCGCTTTAGATACAAAAGTATCCACATGGCAAATAAATAACGGCCCACCTCAGCCGGGAACAGAGGTCTTTATACGGGCGGTCTATAGCGACACACAGGTTTATTTTGTGTTCCGATGGCCCGATAAAACCCGCCATGATCGGATGGGTCAATGGCGTTTCAGCAACAGAAGGTGGCAGGCAAAAGCAGAATGGCCCGACGCCCTTTCACTCCATTGGCAGGCAACGGCAAAGGTGGATGATTTTGGTCTGGGGGGCTGCGCCGTCCTGTGCCATAGCACCGGCCGGTTCAAAAAATTCCCACGAATGGCCACCCGTCAGGAGGATGCGTTGGTGGATGAGTGGTATTGGAACGCTTTTATTGCTGAAAAGGGAGGACGGCCCGGGGATGGCTTCCTGGACAACCAGGTAAAATTCATTCCACCGGAAAGCTCAACCCCCCCTTTTAGATCAGCGCACCCGTCGGTATCAGCTGCCCATGGGAGCGATGGTTCCGGAGCACGAATGCCTGAAACCGTTGGTGGAATTCCGCTTTTTCTTAACGCTAAAAAGACGGGGGGAAAACAGACGGTTCCTCTATTTCAAATGGTTGAGGGACAACGGGTACCGTTGCAATCATCTGACGGCGGAGAACCGGTGAAAAAAGTTTTACCCCTTTATCTATCCGGCCCACCTGAAGGAGGGAGTTCTGCCGACATCAGCGGCGGAGCATCCTGGTCTGACGGATTTTGGGTTCTTGAACTCAGTCGAGCTTTGAAAACGAACGACAAAAGGGATGTACAGCTCGATCCGTCCGAAAAGAACTATTCCTTTGGACTGGCTGTCTGGGACGGCGCCACCGGCAATCAGCATCAGGTGGCGACTATCATTAAGCTTCGGTTTGAGCCAGGCCCAGAGATCAAGTGAAACGGTATCCATAAAGTAATCACCGTGCACAGGCACGCGATGGTCTGGTTTCTTTTGTAATATCAGTTGCTTCTGAAATGATAACTCTTAAAAGGTTTTGTGCCGTTGTCAAAGCGCTCATCATTAATTTTTTCCAGAAAAATTTCTTTTTACCCTATGCCTGATGCGACTTTCCTTAAAATATCAGGTGCGAAACTTGAGAAACTGAAGTTTCCTAAAAAGTTTCATGCTGCCATGCGCAGTAGTACAGCGACGAGAGAATTAACGGTGGATTTGCGAGGCACGGGGAAAAGTATACCAAAATTATCATCCAGTGCGGCTTGTGCGACCAATCTGCGGACATCGGAAAAGGCAAAATGGTTGCGGCCTTTAACGACGTGCCGTCGACTGGGTGTTTTCTCCAACCGGCTAGCGTAAATCCACCCCACTGACACGGCCATCATACAAAAGTGAAGATGGTTCATGACGGCATTTTGATGCCTGCTCTGAGTCTCAGCGCTGCCAATGTCTCGTTTCAGTTCTTTGAATGCGGCCTCAATCTTCCACCTGGCACCATAGTATTCGATCACCTGCTCAACTGAAAGAGTCAGGTCAGTAGAGAAAAGTGCAATCCATTGCGTCTTTCGATAGATCCACACGACTTTGACCGGGCATTTGAGTGTTTTGAGCATCACAACACGGTCATGGGCGACGACGGACCGGATGCGACCGTAAAGATTGATGCTGTATTCCTTTGCCAGGGGCTTAAATTGGACGGCCAGAGAAGATGCGTTCCCAAGTTTCTTGCCATATTTTTTGGGACGTCCAGGACCCTTTTTAATATGCGTCCCGGGCAGTTGGAAAACGTTATTGTTCGATCGAAGCCGAGATACCATGTGGAACCGTTGACCAAGCTTTTTATGTAACGGCTTCCAGAGGCCACTATTGCCAAACCATGAGTCGGTTATGGTTAAGATGCGTGTTTGATCAAATGCTCCGGCGATATTGGTTATCATAGCGGCCGCCTGTTCAAGTTTAGTTTCAAATTTGATTGCAGTCTTGCTGTTCTCAATGCTTTTTTTCAAATGATAGAAGCGATAGCTCAACGGCAGACATGCCCAGCGCCCTTTAACGATTTTTAGTAATCCAATGGCGACAATATTTTGCGCCCATGGATATCTTGACTGATTCTGTTTTGCGGCATGATCGAAAACCTTGTTGCATCCGAAGATTTTCTTTCCTGTCTTCGGATTGATATAATCATCAAGAGCCAACAGCAGCCTGTCATCTGTCAACGGGGCGGGAATCATCTTCCACAGACACTGCCAGAGTCGTTGCCAGGGGATCTTGGGTGATGCCATGAACGTGTAGTATCGTTTTTTGCGAATGCCGGCAAATCCGAACAGACCGTTAAGGCATCGAAGTAGATTTGAAGTTTTCGAAGAAGTAAATGGGATGATGATAGCAACGATGGTGTATATAAACCAAATTCCACGTTCACTGCCTTTTCGAGAATGTTCAAATTCGTTTTTGAGTTTTTTGAGAATGTCGTGTAGTATGATCATGCGAGGCCTTTCGTTGTGGGGTTTTTTTTCGGAAAAATAACCATACCACAACTTGGCCTCGTAATCAACGATAACTATCTGATATTTTAGTTAAATATCGATTTTTCAGTAAAAAATGGGTCCATTTTATCCAATGATATCAATAGGTTACGGACCGCCCCTGACACTCTGTAACTACTTGTTATTATTGATTAAATTGGCTAGTCGCGTCAGTCGCCCTGCTGCCGGACACAATATAAAACTGGGAAACTTCAGTTGAGAAATATACTATTGAATAATCCATTTTTTCCGGTTATAAGAGATACAGAAATTTTTAGATACAAAGCATAAAAAGGAACAATTGCCATGGGAAAGAAAAAAAAACAGACCACCAAATCCGTGCAAACCGCGCCAAAATCGGAAAAGAGATCTAAATATCCTTTAATCGCTTTGGCTGTTGGTGTTGCACTGCTGATTTCCGGGGTCTATTTTCTCTATCAGAAGGATAAACCTCAAAATCCATCCTTTGAGAATGCAAAACTAAAAAAAGAGAATGTCGACCTCCGTGAGAAAAGGTCTACTCTATCGCCACAAAGTTTTACGGGAAAAACCCGGAGAGCCTATGAGGTCGCCCGCGCAATACCAGAGGTGCTCGATCGGCTCTACTGTTATTGCCGATGCCGGGAGAATTTTGGTCATAAGAATCTATTGAGCTGCTATGTCGAAAATCATGCGGCCACATGAGGGATCTGTATGGATGAGGCGCTGTTAGCGTCTCGAATGCACGATCAGGGAGCAACCGCAGCGGAAATTCAGACTGAGATCGATCGAAAATTTGGCTCCTAATCCCCGTATCCCGCTTCATTGGGGAAAATCATTTTCTAAAATGAAACGCAACTCCTTTTTTTTACTATTTTTTTTTATCCTGATGCCGTTGGCCACCGGCTTGGCGCAAAATCCGGTAACAGTTCTCGACTCCCTTGTTATTGATATTTGGCCCGACTATGATAAAGCGTCCGTCCTGGTTTTGTTGACCGGTACACTGCCGGGCGACGCCCGGTTTCCTGCCTCGGTCACCCTTCCCTTACCCGAAACCGCCCAACTCAACGCAGTTGCGCGCATAGACAGCAATGATGACACTATGAAGGATGATATCTTTTCCAGCACAAATCCCTCCGGTACACTGACGTTCATTACACCGGATTTACGTTTCAGGGTGGAGTACTATCTTCCGTACAAGGTCAACAACAACCAGCGGTCCTTTGACTATACCTGGTTGGCTGATATAGCTGTTAATCAATTTCAACTAAAGGTGCAGCAGCCAATCGCATCCAGTTCCCTTAAAACCGAGCCTGCCGCCGAAAATGTTTTAAAGGGCGGGGACGGATTCGATTACCATATCTTCTCTCCCCGAACGGTCCCATCCGGGCAACCCTTTTCACTGCATGTGGATTACAATATGGCCACTTCTCAACTATCGGTCGAAAGACTGCCTCCTTCAAATACCGGCATACAAGCACCCGGGTTACCCACCACATCAACCGCCGGCACCGGCATTAACTGGCCCATGGTCGCTATTGTTACCGGTGGTCTTATCATAGTTGTCGTCCTGGTCTTACAGATTGTCTTCCGCCGTCCTTCGTCTAACATTGGCAAACCGATTCATGCAGGGCCTGAAAAGCAATCTCAGGCCAAATTCTGCCATGGTTGCGGCGTGCCGGTGAAAAAAGTGGACAAATATTGTGGCGAATGCGGCACGGCTTTACAATAACTCCCACAATGTGCTGACCACACTTTACAATTGATATTTAAGAATCTCAGACCATCATATCCGGTTTTCGGATAAGGGCGATCACCGGCAGTTTCGATTTAAAGGAGATCACAATGAGAGGAATAAACCTTGCGACCTATATGGAGAATACGTCAGTTGCCCATCCGGATAAGGTGGGGCTAATCTTCGAGGATAAGAAATGGACTTTTAAAGAAATTAATGACATGTCCGGTGCCATTTCGCACGGTCTTGTGGAAATGGGTGTTGAAAAAGGGGATAGGGTGAGCCTGTTTCTCCCGAATGTGCCTGAATTTTTCTTTTGGTTTTTTGGAATATTGAAGACAGGCGCCATCGTCAATCCCTTAAACGTAATGCTGAAACATAGAGAGATTGAGTACATCATTGACGACTGCGTCCCAAATGTTCTCGTTTCCACAAAGGATGTGGCTGCCGAGCCGTATAAGATCTTCAAGAAATCCGGCAGCAGCATACGGAATATGGTGGTCATCGGCGGATACGGTTATGAAGGAACTATACATTTCGAGGAATGGATCAAACCATATGCCACCGATTATGATTCTGTCCCGGTGGAAAAAGGCGACCTCGCGGCCATCCTCTATACCTCTGGGACAACCGGACAGCCAAAAGGCGTCATGCTCTCCCACAACAATCTCTGGACCAATGCCAGACATTGTGCGGATTGGGCCGAGACCACCTTCAGGGACACTACGGTTTCTGCGCTACCTCTTTTTCATTGCTACGCCCTGATCCATGTCCTGGCCGAACTTTGGATCGTGGGGGGGGCCGTTGTCTGTTTAAGTCGTTTTGATCCCAGGGCCTGCCTGGAGGCGATGGTGAAATACAAGGCGACCGCCTTTCACGGGGTCGCGACCATGTACCATGCCATGCTCCAGCTGCCGGATATTGATGAATATGCCGAGAAGATCAATTTTCGCTATTGTGTTACGGGCGCAGCCGCGACACCGGAACCGATCCTGAAATCCTGGAATGAAAAGTTCACCCCCCTCTGTGAAGGCTACGGGCTCACAGAGGCCTCTCCTGTGGTTCTTATGAATCCTTTGATTGGGAGAGGGGTCCAGAAAGCCAATTCCTGTGGCGTTCCTATTGTCCCCGAAATCGAGGTTGATGCCTTTGATAACAATGGTGATCCCGTGCAGCAGGGAGAGATCGGAGAGCTTGTAATCAGGGGACCCAACGTGATGCAGGGATATTGGAACCAGGAAAAAGTGACGGCCGAGACCCTCAAGAACGGCTGGCTCCATACTGGAGATCTCGTATATTTCGATGAAGATGGCTATTGCTTCGTCAAAGACCGCAAGAAGGACATCATCATTACCGGCGGTTTCAATATCTATCCCAAGGAGGTAGAGGACCTCATCTATACCCATTCAGCTGTCGGGGAGGCTCAAGTCATCGGTGTCCCTGATCTGATCAAAGGTGAAATTGCTGTGGCCTGCATCGCTTTAAAGAACGATACGACTGTCACAGAAAAGGAGATCCTTAACTTCTGCCGTGCAAATATTGCCAGTTACAAGGTACCAAAATTTGTTCGGTTTTTCGATGAACTCCCCAAGACGGTTACAGGAAAACTGGAAAAGGTCGGCTTACGGCAAGTGGTGAAAAAGGAATTCGAGAAAAAGTAGTTCCTATGGGGGAGAAAAAGCGCCGTGAAGATCCCATCATTTGGGTCTGCAGGGTTCTTCAATTTTTTTTGATAATACGAGATAAAAACACACCGACTATTAAATATTAATGTTAGGCAGCGCAGGGTAAGCTGTGAACCTCATGACTGCAAGGAGGAAATCTCATGGAGTTGTTATTTTGGGCAATTGTTGGCGGACTGGCAGGTACCGCATTGATGGACATCACCGGAAGCTTTACGGAGCGGTTAAAAATTACGAATCGGGGGAGCTGAGGAGGAAATCGGGCCCTCGGTCGGTGGGCTCTGGGTATCTTCAGGGGGCATTTTGTACATAGAGATATAATTAAATCCAACCCTTTAAAAAATGAATTATCCGCTGGTTGGATCACTCATTACCTTACCGGCGGCTGTGCGGCATTGACCTATCCTTTCTTCTTTCTCGCCTTTAATGTGACTACGCCGGAAGATCACCTGGTTCCTGGTCTTATATGGGGGCTGGCAACAACAGTCCTGCCATGGTTCATTCTTTACCCTGCATTTGGTTGGAGCTTCTTTGGAATTAGAGCACCTCAGGGCACAAGACCCTTAGTCGCAACTACGATTTCACATCTACTCTACGGGCTTGGATTGGGAATTGTTTTGAATATTGTCTCACAGTACTGGAGCGTTTGAGGTCAGAGGAGAAAATGGGGTGTGCTTTTATCTGAGGTCATAGCTCAGCTCTGACAATCATGGGCAATAAAGTTGGTTTTCAGTAATCCAAAGAAGATCCCCAAGCCTGTCATGAGTATCAGAAAGGTGCTGAAAAATATGGGGTGATACCCAAACCATTCACCGATATAGCCGAGAAAAATAGAACCTAAGAATAATCCCGAGTCCATGCCGCCGGTAAATACGCCGTTGATTTTGCCGCGTATGTGGACCGGTTCGTCGCGGATAGCCAGAGAATTCAGACAGGGAAAAAGAAGGCCATGCCCGCAACCGGTGATGATTCCTGAAAAGATTAAAAGCCAACTGTTCTTCACCACGGTTAAAGATAGATAACCCAAAGCATTTATGGTCAGTGCATAAGGAATGATTTTTTGCTCTCCCACCCGGTCGGCGATCCTAACGCCGAAGAATCGTGTCAGTATTGCTGCCATAGAATAAGCAGCAAAGAAAACGGAAACATTGGGGAGCTTGAGATCTTTGACGTAAGGCGATACAAATCCACCCTGTGCGGCGAGTCCAACGCCGAAAAGCATGGTAACAAGCGCAATACCAAAAATCTTTTTTCTTTTTAGCACGCTGAAAAATGAGATCTGGGTGTTTTGAAAAGATGGCAGAACATATGTTTCGGGAAGAAACAATTGCAAAACCAGAGCAATGGTGCCCAACATGGAAACCATCGAGAAATAGGCCCCAAACCCGAGATTGTGGATAATAGGTTCTGAGATGCCCGGGCCAACGGCCATTCCCACCAAGGCCGTTATTCCAAACATGCCAAGGCCTTCATTGAGTCTTTGGGGTGGACTAATATCTGCTACGTAAGTGAAAGACGACGTAAAACTGAGTGCGACTCCCATACCGTGAACAACCCGAATAGCAAAGAGAGGTGTGTAGAAATTTGAAATGGGTCCATCAAGAAGCAGGTAAACAACCGGCATAATCGTCATGATCAGAGTGCCGAGAAAGTAGCTTTTTTTGCGTCCAAACCGGTCCACCAGCTGTGAAATCCATGGACGCATAAGTATCGAAGATATCATCATGGCTGCCATCAGAATACCGATGTCGGATTTGTTGCCGCCATGCTCGTTGATAAACAGTGGAAAAAGGAAAAAACTGCTCAGATTGCAAATAACAAAAAAATTTGCTATCGAAATTAAAATGAAGGAGCGGCTGTATAAACGTGTCGTTGCCTCATAGACGAATCCCGGTTGATCAAACTCTCCCAAAATTTTCTCCTTAAACGGTCTTGTTCAATATACGTACATTGGCCGTAACGCAACCATTCATTGAACTGTAATAGCGAACGCATTCTCCGCCTTGACAATACGACCGGTTTCCAATATCTGAATCCAATCATCGGCTGTCGCGGTATGATTACTGTTTGATATTCATCCCCACTACATACTGGGATTGAAGACTCCTGCAGTCCGCCTGCGGCGGACAGGGAATCTTCCACCGCTAGGGAAATTGTCTTATTTTAAGATTCGCTCGCTAACCCCGCAGCCCCGAATGACGGAATCTTCGCTGCGCTTCGAAAAGCTACGGGGAATGCGCTCGCTGTTTCGGTTCAACCGGTTGTAGTACACAACTTCAAATTTTCCCTTACTTCGATCTCAACAAGGAAATTCTTAGTACGTCAGGTAAAGCTTTGCGAGATCCAGTTGGTCGAAAAGCCAACCCGGCAAAGTTAGCCGACCGTCAGTACCGAGTTTCGCATTTATGCGTGTAATCGTACCCTTAAATATCCTTTTTTAAGAGAAACTTAAATTCAAAGGGCCTTTTTGTAAAGCGTCAGTAAATCCTTTTCGGTACAGGGTCTCAGATTGGTCTGGTGGCACGGGTCGAGAAAGGCTTTTTTGGCCAATTCGCGGAGATGCGATTCTTTGACATCTACCTCTGAAAGGGTTGTGGGAATTCCGATGATTTTGATCAAATCGGCAACAGCTTCAATCGCTTTGTCTGCAGCTTCAAGGTCCGACAAACCAAAAGTGTTGATACCGAAGCAATCTGCTACCTTGGAATAATCGCGGGCCGCCACCTCCCTGTTGTACTTCATC
>Ga0255053_10000400_pt1 | contig 23922 bp, 21 predicted proteins | sample JV7_2_22_MG_FD_188635 | JGI IMG/M metagenome (GOLD analysis project Ga0255053, IMG submission 188635) | Seawater microbial communities from Jervis Inlet, British Columbia, Canada - JV7_2_22 | ecosystem: Environmental > Aquatic > Marine > Inlet | place: Canada: British Columbia | collected... | reverse complement strand
GCTGTCCCGGCCCAGGAGCTCGATAATCTCGGCAACCGGCGCGTCAAGATCGAGCATCTCACGGGCACGTTGCACGACCTGGAACATCTGCGATGTGTCGATGCCGTGCAGTACCAAGGACACGTTGTCGCGTTTGCCATCGTGGCAGCACTCGATAACACCGGGCCGTCCATTTACCGTCACCGTTCGAAAATACGCATCGCCGACAGTTTGTTCGACGCCGGGCGTCGCGCGGCCGGCCAGAAAGCTGAGCATGTTCTGCCAGTCGAACGGCTTGCTGTAGGTCAGGCGCACTGCCAATGCCGTGTCGGCATCAAACACATCTTCGCTGCGGCGCCGCAACTCTCTTGGCGTGCGTCCATAGGTTTGGCGAAACGTGTCATTGAAACGACGCACACTGCCATACCCCGCCGCTGTCGCAACGTGCGTCATCGGCAGATTGGTCTGATCGATAAGTCGTTTTGCGAAATGCAGTCGCTGCGTATGAGCAACCGCAAGTGGCGAGGCGCCAAGGTGCTGCGTAAATAGCCTGCGCAGGTGCCGGCTCGTGACGCCAAGGCGATCCGCGAGTTGCTCAATGGATCCGTCGTCCAATGCACCGTTCGATATCAGTCGCAAGCCACGTTGCACTGTCGTCGACGTACCGTTCCAGGCCGGCGTCCCCGGAGCACACTCCGGCCGGCAGCGCAGACAGGGACGAAATCCAGCTTCGCCCGCGGCGGCGGCAGTCGGATAAAACGTGACATTCTCGGATTTGGGTGCGACAGCAGGACAGATTGGCCGACAGTAGATTCCCGTCGTCGTTACGCCAACGAAGAACTGGCCATCAAAGCGCGAATCGCGCGACAAGCGCGCCCGTTCAAATATGTCGTGTTGATGCATGTGGCCAGTATACGCCGCAGCGCGGCGCAAACTAGCCAGAATCGGACGTCAACTATTTATCGAGTCCACCGACACACATGTACTTGATCTCGAGGTAATCATCGAGACCGTACTTGGAGCCCTCGCGACCCTGGCCGGACTCTTTGACGCCACCGAAAGGCGCCATTTCGTTCGAAATAATACCTTCGTTGATACCCACGATGCCGTACTCGAGACCTTCGCCAACGCGCCAGATGCGGCCAATATCGCGAGAATAAAAGTAACAGGCCAGGCCGAATTCAGTGTCGTTGGCCATACTGATTGCTTCTTCCTCGGTCTTGAATTTGAACAGCGGCGCGATCGGTCCGAAGATTTCCTCACGAAAGACCTTCATGTCATCGCTTACGTCGGTGAGCACGGTTGGCTCAATGAAGCACTCACCAAGATCCGAGCGGTTACCGCCGGTTGCCACAACAGCGCCCTTGGCAACGGCATCCTCGACGAATGTCATAACGTCATTCGCAGCGCCCTGGTTGATCAGCGGACCGACCATCACGCCGTCATCTGCGCCATTACCCATCTTCAATGCGGACATCGCGACCATGAGCTTCTCGGCAAACTCGTCGTACACACCTTCCTGGACCAGGATGCGGTTCGCGCAGACGCAGGTTTGACCAGCATTGCGGAACTTGCAGATGATGGCACCCTTGACCGCTTCGTCGAGATCGGCATCGTCGAAAACGATGAACGGGGCGTTACCCCCGAGCTCCATCGATGTGCGCTTGACGGTGGCGGCACATTGCTCAATTAGCAATTTGCCGACCTGCGTCGACCCCGTGAATGTCAGCTTGCGGACGATCGGGTTACCGGTCATTTCGGCGCCAATCTCGCGGGTGACACCTCCCAGCACGTTGATCACACCGGCAGGCACTCCGGCACGCTCGGCCAGTTCGACAAACGCGAACGCGGACAACGGTGTCTCGTTTGCCGGTTTGCACACGACGGTACATCCCGCAGCGAGCGCCGGCGCGATCTTGCGCGTCAGCATCGCGTTCGGGAAATTCCAGGGTGTGATGCAGGCGACGACGCCAACAGGCTGCTTGATGACAACCACTCGTTTGTCATCCGACGGCCCCGGAATCGTGTCGCCGTAAATACGTTTCGCCTCTTCGGCAAACCACTCGATGTATGACGCGCCATAGGCAATCTCGCCGCGTGATTCCGCCAGCGGCTTGCCTTGTTCTGCCGTCAGGATCTGCGCGAGGTCTTCCTGCGCTTCCATCATCAGGTTAAACCATTTGCGGAGTATGGCGGCGCGTTCCTTTGCCGATTTCTTGCGCCAGGCAACCTGCGCCTTTTCCGCAGCCTCGATAGCGCGGCGAGTTTCTGCCGTGCCGCATTTCGCGATCTCGGCGATCGCCTCGCCCGTGGCCGGATTTAGAACCGGTAGCGTCTCGCCGCTGTCTGCGTCGATCCACTGCCCATCAACATAGGCCTGTGTCTTGAGAAGGCCCTGATCTGAAATCTGCATATATCCCTGAACTCCGCTTGGCATTTATCGGGGCCGGGTAGTATGAGTTCTGCGACCTGACGGTGCAATGGTTGCCGCCGAGGGACTGCAGTCAGTTTGTTTGCCTTAACCGGCGGGCAAACTCAATAGAGGTGCCGTGCCACCGCCACTCGGCGCAAGCAACTCGAAAAGCAGCTGGATCGTGCTGAATGTCCGCTTCGAGAGGTGGTCTGTGGCATCGATATAAAACCATTGATTTCGATATTGGATAGCCACGAACGGGTCCTCGGGCTGTTCCTCCTGCACGCGAATACGCATCGGTCCGCGCTTTTCGATCACCTTTAACAAGAAGTCTGGCGTCACAATCACGCGGTTGGCATTTACATCTGCTTCGGGCACTTCGACGCCAAGACTCAGAAAGCTCATTATCGCCAGCATCGAGCGCGTTTGAATGAGAATCTCATTGTCTGCCCTGCGGACAACACGATCGGTCACATAGAACTCGTTTCGATCGGGACGCAGGCCTAGCAAGGATTTGAGTTCGGTCGTCGCGTCCATCAGCTCCGGGCTCATTGATTCGGCAAATCTAACAGTCTGTCGCTCCTTACCGTCAATTTCGGTCAGGATGACCTCAATAGCACCTGCCCGCCCCAACTCCTTCATGATATTGACGACGCGATCGTAACGAGTGAGATTATTCACCTGCACGTCTGCATCGGCGACAACTGCGGCGGCCGAGAAGCTCATATTCTGGGTATCGCCGAAGCGCTCCACCGCAACTCTGAATAGTACATCCGACGGCCATCCGGCTTGCCCTAGTGCGAACAGCACTTCGATTGGAATGTTCCTCATCAGCCGTCGGGAAAAATCCTCTCCCTGCAGCGGGGTGTAGGTAATCGTCGGGCGTTCGATGTAACCCAGGTTGGCCGAACCGGAAACGAAGTTTTCGTTTAATTGACCGCCCCCGGCCTGTGCCGATACGCCGAGATTTCCCTGGTAGGTGTACCCCGCGATTACCGAGCTTACTGTCAGGAAGTTCGGCACCTGCGTGTACCGCGCTCGAACGATATTGAGCAACATTTGATTACTTCGCGACTCACTTATCGCCGCCGAGTAATTAAAAGCGTCCGCTGGAACGGTCTGTGGTCCGCGTGCAGCGCATCCCGGGAGCGTGGTCACAATGACCAACGCAGCAAGTTTCAGTTGTGACCGGTACCACATATCCAGCAGTGTAGTGCTTTCCGGATGTGAATTCAGTTGGCCCGGACATCATTCCTGAATCGGTAACCGGTGGTCGCAGTCCCAAACCCTCACGCGCCGGGAATGACCGCTTTCACCAAAAGCGGTCATTCAAACTCCGTCAGCTTCATAGATTTGACCGGCAGCTAACTACCAATTGCGGGCACATCAGTTTCACGCGATTGGTGCTCAGGGCGTGTACCAGATCGGTGAGGTGTAGGCGCGTTCCTGATGCATCATGGGAACCTCCTCGGGCATATCCACACCGTAAAACGCAGCGTCGTGAGCCTGCCATGTGGGCGTCGGGATCTCGACAACCCGGGCGTAGTACACGGCGCGCTGATTGGGATCAAAATCTGGGTCTTCCCATACCGCGCGGAGCTCCGCATCCCCAATCGAGTTCACGAAGCTCGCGTCTTCAAGGTTGACAGTATTGCCGACGGGCTCGGTCACGCGGCCATTCGGGCCAATGCTGCGACCATCCGAAACTGCGACGTCGTATATTCGCTCGTGACGTTCGCCTGTCTCATCTACCCAGCCCTTGATAATCTGGATACGATCCAGGTTGCCTGACCAGGCATCCTTCATCGCGCCCACCATAAAAACGGGTGCAGTGGCACCATCCGGACGGGCCGTTAAGTCGCCGCCCATCGGGACACCTTTGTCATAGCCGACCTCAACGGCATTGGACCGAAACACGTCATCAGGCGAGTAATCCCACCCGCCGAAAAAGCGCACCGTTATCCGCGTGCCCGTAGTCGCGTAGACCTCCTTCCGCTCCATCGCGTCAAACAGCGCTTCGCGAGTGTTCTCTTTGGCCCATACCCCTGCGAGCCCCGAGGCCAATTCCTCCCATGTGCGGACGGTGATGCCGATCTCTTTATTCTCCATAATTAAATGCGAGTAACGATCCGCCGAAGGCTCGCTGGCGGGGAACTTGCCGAAAAAGTTCTCCTCTCGTGTCGTGGCAAGCGATGTATGGGCATCCGTCCCTCCGATCATCCCGAATTTGAATGGATTGATGCCGATCTTTGCCTCTAGTTGCAAGCCAATCTGCAAGGCGGAGCGCGCGTACTCGGTGGCCAACATATCGTTCTGTTTGGGTTTGTTGAGCAGGATGTCGCCGAAGTCCCAGGTACCGTAATCGGCGAATTCATCATTTGGCGACAGGAATGGGTGGGCTTCACTGTCACCTTTTATTTGCGTGGCCTCGTAGAGCGGCTCCCATTCCGCTCGCGCCTCGGCATATGCTTTGTTAATGGGCCGGCCATTTAAACGCTCAACGGCAAACATCAGTCCGTTGCTAAGGTTGCCGTTATGCGGAATGGCCAGCACGTCACCGAGGGTTGAATCCTCATAGCTCTCCATGAACTTCCACAGATCCTCCGGATCAGGGGAGTCAAACACGCTGAAGGGGATGATCTGGCCCGCCTTGTCGGGGCCATCGCGGAATATGACAACCCTGTGAAGATTGCTTGGCGTCTCAAGGGTATTCATCGACGTCCACTCAAAGCCGATGAGGGCCGTGAATACGCCTGGATCGTTATAGACCTCCGCCGAGTCGAGTTGCCTTTCCCAGGTCCGGCTGATCATTTTGGGCTGGTTGATCGGATCGTCGGTGTAAACCGTGCGGGTCCATTCAAGGAATGCTTCGTAGTCCTTACCCTCACGCTTCATGTCATGCCAGCGTTTGCCGGTCTCAGTGTCGAGGACGATCGGATTGCCCTCCCCCAACATCGGTGCGAGGCCGAAGTTCTGGGCATGATCCGCAACCACAAGAAAGTCCAGCGGCCGGAGCAGCCTCGCCCGCTGCCCTGTCGAACTCGTGACGGTCTCCCCGCGTGCAAACCGGTAAGCCTCCTCCGGTCCGACGACGTTCCCGATCAACCCCGAGTCTGCCGACAACATCGAGTGCAGATGTGTATCGCCCCAATACAAGCCTTCAGATAACGAGCGATCTGTCGCCTTCCGATCGGCATACGGGGAATAACTGCTCCTCTCTTTGGGAAGGTTCTCGGGAGGAGGCGGGATCTCGCTCGCGAGAGTGGGCAGGACGAGCGATACGCCTACGAATGGCAATAGCAAACTGCGCAGAGTCTTTCTCATAGATTGGTCCGGCCCTTCATTGTTATTGTGTTTGTCGAGGATTTGGACGCAGTCTAACAAGGATCATTAGTCGAGAAAAGCAGCGCCACTGGCCGCTTTGGGTCATTAGCAGCCCTTTAAAATCCTATCAGGCCAACGACCGCTTTCGGGTACAAAGCGGTCATTCAAACGTCGCCTATATCAGTATCTTGACAGTCCGCTTTCGGCCACAAGCAGCCCTTCGATTGACAGATATTGCCTATTCATACAGCGGCTATATCAGTCGTTTAGGTCCTCTATTACAGCAGGCCTTATGACGTCCGGGGCTTTGGCCTCTGCGGCGGTCTGCATTGCCAACTTTTGGCAGACCAGGTCAAAGTTATTGGCGGCTACCAGTCGGATATTCGTCGTCTTTATATTGTTCAGGTAGGCTTCCACGTCGAGCGGACGAACGCGCTCAAAGTCTTCGCGAGCCCTGATTAAATCGCCTTCATATACACGAAATACACCTCGATTGTTTAGAGCGTGGTAGGTCGGGTCTATGTCAACGGCTTTGGTACAAGCATGTTCTGCTTTTTTCAGGGAGAGATTGGCGATGTATGCGGCACAAAGTGTCGACCAGATGTCGCCATTGTTTCCTTGCTCGACCTGGTTCAGCTGATCCTCAAGTATCTTAATTCCAGCCAGGATGTTACCGGCTTCGACTTCATCGGCGCCAGGCACATCCTCAAGCAGCACTCGATAGCGAGACTCGTCTGCAAAGCTCTGGTTACCGATCATTAAGGCCGCAGCGATTATCAGAGCCGATGTGATTAGGGTCGAGCTTCGATTCTTAACGCTCTTCTCGAGCACAGTGAAATTGGCGTTCTTCATTGTCAGACCCCCACAGGCCACTCCTATTGCGGCCCGGCGATCTTGGGGTCCTTCGTGGCGTAGCAGAATGCGTCGCGGAGGAAGCGAGGACCCGTGGCTTTGCGTCTCTGACTTTGGTCAGGTTTGCCTTTGTCGTTTGTAACTAGGCTTTATGCGCTGATCGGAAAATCGCGTCAATTCTGGGATGTACGTAAATTGGAGTCGGTTTAAGAGCAGATCAGTGAAATGTCTGCTTTGGGTCACTAGCGGCCTTTCAGAACAAGTCTAGCTGAATGTCTGCTCTCACCGAAAACGGTCATTCAAGCGCCGCGAACCTCGGGAAGCTGACCGGCTGCTTTCGGCCAAGAGCGGCCATCCAAGTCACTTCTGCAAACTATGAACAGCAATTACAGGACGATTTCGTTCTGTTTCCACAGTCCCAGGAAGAGCGTGCTGGTGAAGCATTTCGAGCTGACGCGTACGGGCTGCGTGAGGATTCATAGACCATTCTCGACACATACAGCCTCGCCAATGCGATAGAATTTCCTATCCTTGACTGGAAATCGTATCGACGATTGGTGGATTCATCACATCCTTGCGGAGATGGCAAGGCGTCGGGGCGATTTGTCAGTGCGATATCAGAGTTGATGCGCTAAACGGCTGGATCTATATGGATTCGTTTTCACTATCCATTAACGGGGAGCAGCGAACGGTTAACGCCAGGCCGGACACGCCGCTGCTGTGGGTCCTGCGAGACACTCTGGGTCTTACCGGCACAAAATACGGATGCGGCAAAGGGCTTTGCGGATCTTGCACCGTTCACTTGGAAGGAGTGGCAGCGCGCTCCTGCATAACAGCCGTCGCTGAGGTTGGGCGGCGGACGATCACTACAATTGAGGGTCTCTCCCGATACTCTCCTCATCCTGTTCAAAAAGCCTGGATTGATTGTTCCGTTGCACAATGTGGCTACTGCCAGAGCGGGCAGATCATGGCGGCGGCGGCGTTTCTTGACTACAATCCGCAACCTACCGACGCTCAGATCATCGCCCACATGTCGGCTAACCTCTGCCGTTGCGGGACCTACAGCCGTATCGTCAAAGCCGTACGTCGCGCTGCAGAGTCCATGCGAGAGCGAGCTTGATGCCGAGGTTTGGCCGACGCCAGTTTCTCAAGGCAACAGCCGTCGTCGGCTCTGGCCTGGCAATCGGTATCGGGTTGTCTCGTTACGGCAGGCACCGTCCGACCGTTGTCCGTGCGGATCCGTTGGCTACGGCCGCGGTGCCGAAGGAAGATAACGCCTGGATCCGAATCGCGCCGGACAACATGATATCAATCGCAATTTCGCGCTCGGAGATGGGTCAGGGCGTGGAAACGGCTTTGGCAATGATTGTCGCCGAGGAGTTGGAGGCAGACTGGGCGCGTATCGAAACGCGTTGGGCGCCGTCCGATCCGATATTCGGGCGCCAGCATACGGCCGCCAGCAGCTCGATACGCGATTTGTGGCTGCCCTTGCGTGAGGTAGCAGCCTCTGCCCGAACGATGTTGATCGCTGCGGCTGCTAATCTTTGGCAAGTGCCCGCCGCCGAATGCCAGGCGCGGCAAAGTCGGATCTATCACCCGGACACGCGGAGGCAATTGTCGTACGGGGAAGTTGCCGACTTGGCTGCGACGCTCTCGATTCCGCAGCACGTAACGCTGAAGGATCCGAGCGAGTTCACGCTTATTGGTCGCCGAATACCCCGCCTGGATTCCCAAGCGAAGACCGACGGTAGTGCAGTGTTCGGCTGGGATGTCCAGGTCCCGGGTATGCTGATCGCCACTGTCAAGCGTTGCCCTGTGAAGGGTGGCCATGTTGCTGACTACGATTCGACAAATGCCGAGGCCGTTTCCGGCGTCCACGCGGTTGTGCCAATACGGGAGCCTTACGAGGCGCCCGGCAAGTTTCGGCCCGTCCCACCATATGGTCTGGCAGTCGTTGCAAATGATTATTGGTCCTCGCAGCTCGGACAAAATGGGCTTCAGGTGTCATGGGATCATGGGCCAAATGCGGCGTATGACAGCGCGGCGATTACGCGTATGTTGGCGAGCTGGGCGGCAGGCGATGACGCCATACCGATCGTTGACCGTGGAAATATTCGCGGAATCGTGGGCAAGGGATCCACGGAGGTCAGCGCCGTTTACCAGGTCCCATACCTCGCCCACGCGACCATGTCGCCGATGTGCTGTACCGCCGACGTGCGGGACGACGGCTGTGACGTATGGGCTCCCACGCAATCGCCCGAGCGAGCCGTCAGAATGGTCATGAGGCACACCGGGCTGCCGCGTGAGTCGATCAGGATTCACAAAACCTATCTGGGCGGCGGATTCGGCCGTCGTCAACGGCAGGACTACGTCGGGGAGGCGGTCCAGGTTTCCCGGAGCGTCGGCCGCCCGGTCAAAGTGCTTTGGTCCCGTGAAGAGGATTTTCAACACGACTACTTTCGCCCCATGTCTTACGACGTCCTCAACGCCTGGCTGGGCGATGATGGTTTCCCGATCGGCTGGCATCACCGAATTTCATCTACCGAAAACACTGTCCTGTCGAGCAAGGGTGCGGACGAGATTCCGTACCACATTCCGCATAAATTCGTGGACCTTGCGAGAAACCCGATTGAATATCCTATTCGTGTCAGCACGTGGCGCGGTGTTGCGCACTCCCAAAACGCGTTTGCGGTGGAGAGCTTTGTGGATGAGCTTGCCCACGCCGGCGGTCATGATCCATACGCCTTCCGACAGCGACTCTTACGGGATGCACCTCGACACCTTGCGGTGCTCGACCTGGCTGCATCCCGGGCAGGATGGGGAGAGACGCTTCGCGAAGGCGTGTATCGCGGCATCGCAATTCACGAAAACGCAGGCAGTATTGCGGCGGAAGTCGCCGAGCTTTCCGTGTCGGAGCGTTTTGAAGTCGAAGTACACAGGGTGACGTGCGCAATTGATTGTGGGCTGGTGATTAATCCCGATGGGGTTGAAGCGCAGGTCGAAGGAGCGATCATCGATGGGCTGGCAGCGGCGCTCGTCTCAGAAATAACAATTCGAAACGGTCGCGTGCAACAGAGTAACTTTCACGATTATCCTCTCCTTCGCATGAACCAGATACCTCAAATTGAGATCTATATCGTGCCTCACGAATCGCCAGAGCGAATCAGCGGTGCCGGTGAGGTCGGCCTACCCCCACTGGCTCCGGCGGTGGCGAATGCGGTCTTCGCTGCAACTGGCCAGCGAGTTCGGAAGCTGCCGATTCGTCTGAATGGCCATTGACGGGATCAGTCCGGCCCAACTATTCGCGCACGCTGCTTTGAACCGAGTCCAACGCTGTATGGGTTAGGCAGTAGCCCTCTGTACCCAGCGACGTGCACAAGACACTCTGCTCGAAAACTGACAAAAACGCATTCTCGTAGCCCTTTCTTCCACTATCGTCGCTGATATCTTGGTGAGCTGTGCCGCCTGGAAAATACGCTGCGATTACCGAAGTCGACAACAGCACTCCGAAGTGCGGCATTGAGTGGCTGACGCACGCTTTGCGTCGGCTTCTGCGGCTCAGAATTCTAAAGGTTGTATGTCCGCTTTTCCCTAAAGCGGTCATTCAGATTGGTGAAATAGGGCCGATTTGAACGGCTGCTTTCGGCCAATAGCGGTCGTCGTCGAACGCGAGGCTGGTCAGTCTGATTTGCGAATAATGTAGCGAATCAGCTATTCCTGATTTAGGAGTCGGCGTAGATTTTCGGCCTGATTGCGATACTTGGATAACCAGTATTGCATCGCGGTCGCATACACAATCTCGCTATTTATAGACGCTCGCGTGTCAGCATTCGCCTGCAAAAGCTTCAAACTTTGGCGAAACTCATCGGGTTTACTAATGCTGTTTGACAGCCTCCATTCTCGAGTAATAGCGGCCGGTACGGTCTCCGCCATAAGTCGACGGTAATTACCAAAAGACTCCGAAAGAATCGCAGATATGTGCTCAAACCCCGAGTAGTACTTTGACAAGGCATCACGTTGTGCTAAATCCTGAATTAGCGCTAGACGACCCGTACTCTGGAGTTCATCGAAGGTATTCGACACGCTATCTGGCAAAGCCCGGTACGACGAGTACTCTTTGGCCTCCATTAGGCCACGCGTATCGTCCACAAATTCAGAATCGATTGTGTCGTCGAGCAAACTTTGGAGGAAGCGAGCCTTGCCCTCAAGAATCCGTTCAAACCTATAAAAATTTTCGAGGTCGGCCTCAACGTCGATGCGAAGCCTAGTGATGTACTCGGCCTCGGTCTTTCGATCGTCGCGTTCGCTCCTCCACTGATCCACCGCCAATGCGGCGAGAACGCCGACGACAATGACCACAAACTCTGTTGCTGACTTCTGCCAGTTTATTCTGAATTTATTCATGCGGGGTTGCCAATGACCCTTACATTAACGTTAGTCGCAGTTGAGTGGAACAAGTGCCCGATGGCCGTTTTGGGTCATAAGCGGCCCTTCAAGACCAGTTTAGCTGAATGTCTGCTTTGGGGCGTATAGCGGACGCTCACTGGCCGAGCCTCGACCGCCTGCTATCGGCCAGGAGCGGCCGTTCAGATCAATGAAAAACAAGTGAAATGAAGGGCAGAAAACGGCCACAAGCAGACGCTTACGCATCGCCTTTCGGGCCTTCAAAGTACCAGCTGCTCCTCCGCCCCTTCACAGGTCTCCGGCATGGGTTGCCAGTCCTCAGGTACCGGATTATTGAAGCAAATCAATTGCAATACCTTGTCGTGTTCCGCGGCGAGTATTGCGTCCAACTCCTGTTGAAGCGCGACAAAACGTGGCTCGTCCCGCAAATATTCAAAGATAGCATCGTCAAAGAACTGCGGGTCTCTTAGTCCACGTTGCATGGCTGATTTCAATGCGGAGATCAGGCGGTCCGGATCATGCTCGAATGCAGCAAGCATGGCTTCTGTCCGCTGCCGCCACTGATCTTTTGCTCCGGCCGCGCGACCTGCAGCATGCTCCTGCCTGGCAATCTGTGCGGCCGCTTGCGCACCCTCCTCGTCGCCCGCTTGCCGGCGGGCCTGTGCCAGCCGCATCATCGTCTCGTTTGAGCTGCGATAAACGCCAAGTGAGCTGGGAATCGAGCGCCCTTCAGGCGCAAAATCACGCAAGCGCTCATAGAGTGGCAGCGCCTCATCAACGCGGCCTGCGGTGTACAGGAAATCGGCAGCCGCCCAGATATCATCGAAGTTTTCCGGATACCGTTGCAGCCGCTGCTGCGTCACCTGGATGCCTGCGTCGAATTGCCCTGCGGAGGCATCGATCCAGTGAGCCAGACTCTCGTTGGCGCGCCGTGCCTCATCGTATTCACCGACCAGGGCGAGTGCGAAAACCGCAGTAAAGCGACCGGGATGGGATCTCAGGGCCCAGGACAGGCCCTCGGCAATCTTGCCCTCGAATAGCAACGACAGCTCAGCATGCACGTAATACCCCATTCTTTCGCTTTGCGCGAGCAACTGATCGGCCAACTCGTGGGCCTCTTCGATCCGCCCCTGGCTGGCCAGCTCACTGGCATAGCCAGCACGACCGATAATGGACAACGGATCTGTCACCAGCATCTGCTCGAAAACTGCATCCGACTCCTCGCGGCGGCCGAGACGGCTAAGTGCGATGCCCAACCAGTTCATGGCATCGATGTAGCTCGGATTCGCTGCCAGTGCTTTTCGGGCATGCTCGATCACGGATTCCGGATCGTGAGCAGATAGTGCGAGTAATGCCCGGCCCGCATGTGCCTCGGCAAGGTCGGGTGCAAGCTCCTGGGCCCGGTCCAGGTGTCGAATGGCGGTTTGCCTTGCCTCATCCGGCGCGGCCGTACCATAAAGGTGCGTCATGGCAGTGGCAATAGCCAGTTGCGCATGGGCCGGCGCAAAATTGCCATCCAGTAGCAGGGAGCGTTCAAGGTGGCGAATTACCTCGTCCATGTTTTCCCGACCACGGTGACGGAACAACTCACGCCCTTGGAGATAGGCGTCATAAGCCTCGGCATTGGCGGCCTTCATAACGGCCGGCAGTACGCTCTCGCCCGAGGCCAGCACGAGCTTCATCTTGAGCGCGTCGCTGATCGCCGCAGCAATCTCGTCCTGCACAGCGAAGATATCGTCGAGTTCACGGTCATAGGACTCGGACCACAGGTGCGAGTCGGAGCGCGCCTCGATAAGCTGCGCCGTGATGCGTACCCGGTTGCCGGCTCTGCGCACCGATCCTTCCAGCACATGTGCGACGTTCAATTGCTCGGCCACCGTGGGGATAGCAATGTCCTTGCCCTTGAAGGAAAACGACGAGGAACGCGAGATCACCTTTAGCTCGGGGATCTGCGCCAGCAGGTTCAGCAGTTCCTCGGAAATGCCATCGGAGAAATATTCCTGATCTGGATCGCCACTCATGTTCTCGAACGCCAAGACCGCTATGGACTTCTCCGGTGGCGGGCCGATCCACCACTTGTCGTAAGCAAACAGAATGACGGCCGCACACAACAGTGAAATGACGATGAAGTCCATGCGCCGTCTTGTGACGTGCGTGATGGACTCGGCCGCCGCGACGTCCTTCTCTAGGTTAATGCCCTCCGGCGTCAGCTCATAGAACCAGGAGAAGATCAGGGCGATAGGAAAACCCACGGCGAGCAGCCCGAGAATGGTTGGCCCGATCCATTCCGGCAAGTTGGCGAGGCCGATGATGACCTCTGCCACCTGCATGATCAGCCAGGCAGCCACCGCATACAACACCGCCATTCGAAAGACATTGCGGCGCCTGAGTTCTGATACCAGCCCCATAAATAAAGCCTTACGCCTTTACTACTGCACTCACAATTCGTATCGACCGCAGAATTGGCAATGACCGCTTTGGGTCATAAGCAGTCGCTCACTACTTTATCACCTGGGTGGCTGCTTTCGGCCAAAAGCGGACGCTCAGGTTTCGTCGCCCGGGCGAATCTCAAGAACAAATGAATCATCTCCGAGTCGCTCAAAGTCGTTATCTGGGATAGCCCAATAGATTTCCAGATTCAGTGACTCACCCGGCCCGATCTCTACAACATCAACATCGATGGCGTGCGACGCCAAGCTGTCCGAAAAGGCGCGCTCCTCGATGACATCACCGCTCCGAAGCCACAACCACTGATTGCTGTAGTTTTGGGGTTCCGAGCTTGTGTTCGTTATCACCGCTGTCGCGGGAATTTTTGAGTATCCGTCTCGCCAATTGATCTCAAAATCGGTTGTTGTCACGTCTACTGACAGACTAGGTGACTTCGCTTCAAACTGGAACTTAGGCGACGGAGTACATGACGAAAAAAGGACGCCGAGCACGAATAAGGACAAGAATCGAATCATTAATCAGCTATTCCGCTTAGAATCGATGAGCGACTGCTTTGGGTCACAAGCGGCCCTTCAGAGCGATACTAGCCTAATGTCTGCTTCCAGGGGTAAAGCGGACGTTCTCCAGCCGATAGTTGGACGGTGATTCCAACTTGATCCCTGAACGTCTGCTTTGCTCAATAGCGGACGTTCAAGTAGCTAAATATCAGGCTAAACGAAGGGCTGCTAACGGCCAGAAGCGGCCTTTCACCAACCCAATTGACCAGAGCCGGTGCCGCTATTTGGCAAGCTCTTGTCTTAGCAGGCGAATCGTCGGTTCGATACTATCCGCCACATATCCGCTATAAGGATCATTTCCCAAGGCTATGACCAGAATGTCGTTCAGATTGCTTGCTCGTTCGATTAGCAAGTTCTGGAATTCCTGTCGTGACAACATCTCTCGATGTGATCGCTTCTTCTTCAGCTCGAATGTGTGACCCCAGTCGTATGAACTCTCTGGGTTACCTGGTGTACCGTCCGTGATCATCGCTAACTGCTGTAATGAGGCGTGTCTAGACAGGTATGGCATAAAACGATCGCGATAGAAGTCGTGTTCCCGACTAACCACGTCTCTTACGGAACTCAGTATCACCGGCCAACCGCCGATATCTCGACGTAAGTCCTCGTTCGATATTAAGGCGAGGCCACCGCTCGAAACTACGGACCTTAGTCCGGCACTGCTCCAGGTCTCGGGGAGCGACCACCACCAAAGATCTTCGAGCAATCTGTCGATTTCTTCATCCGAAGCGCTCTTGCCCACTCCCGTACCGATATCAACAAGTCTCAGGGCCGACGCTTTTATGGCGCCATAGTAATTCCGATCCCATTCCAGTTGGTCTTTCATCCACTCGAACTCGACCAAGAGAACTTCGAGTATTTTCCTTTCGCGCTGCCGATCCTGATACTCGTCCCACCACGCATCTATGGAGAACGCCAACAAGATACTGGTAACAATCGCAGCGGCCTCAACGGAAATGCGTTTCCAGGGAATTTCTTGTGTTTCTGTCATGCCAAGATCATGTGTCTGCAAATGTCCGCTTTGGGTCATAAGCGGCCCTTTTTCTCGATCTTACCCGAACGGCCGCTTCCGGGTGCAAAGCGGACGTTCCGACATTCGTCATATTGCGCGACTAAGCACAATTTAGGCCCGTATCGGCTCGAAACAGCCAAATAGTGTTTGGCGCATTTGGCCGACGGAAATTTGTCTACATATTGTCTACATACGAAAAAGCGCCTCACGATGGAGGCGCTAAGTCGTTGATTGTGTGGTGCCGGCACCACGATTCGAACGCGGGACCTACTGATTACAAATCAGTTGCTCTACCAACTGAGCTATGCCGGCTACTGGGATTGCGGACAGGTCGCCGCATCGCGCAAGAGTACCCTTTCCTCGCCGTATTTGTCGACGATCGCACCCGCACCTTTGCCGGGTGGCAATCCGATATCAACAAAGAAGACGGCGGCATCGCGCGTCATAGGCGACACGTCGACATCGAAGCCGATGGACTTCGCCTGCAACTCGACTTTCTCGGCGTTGGACTGGTTGCCGAAGATGCCCAGAGAAATCGAGTAGCCGTCTTCGTCATTGCCAACAATGAATGCATCACCCAGATCACCTTCGTGCAGACGGCCCAGCATCGTACGGCCTTCCTCACGCGTCGGAACATTCTGCACCGAGACGGAGTGGCCGATGAAGATCTGACCCTGCCCCGAGCGCAATGCGGTACGCATTCCCTCACCGGCATATTCCATCTTTGCCCGATCCGCGTCTTCGCTTGAGCGAAATGGCCCGAGCGTCACGCAGGAACGGCCAACGACCGCTGCGAGATCGGACGGTTCGCCAGATCCCAGTACTGCGCCAACGCTTGCGGCCGCACCGGCATCGCGATTCGCGGTTACCTCAAGCGGTGGGCCCAGATCAGACTCGTCGACGATTGCTACACCTGATTCTGACCCGTCGCCGGAGAACATTCCCCACATGAAGTAGAGGATGTTTGCGAGCAACAGGACCAGCAGCAGGTTTCTCATCAACGACGTTCCAGTAATTGCGCGAGGCCTTCCAGGACGAGGTGCGGACGATGAATCGCCTCATCGTCAAGCGACTTAAGGATGCGGGACGCGTCACCACCGGTCAAGATGATCGTTGCATCGCCATAGTCGCGTCGCGCAGCCCTCGCCGCTCGCTCTACCGCACCGGTCACGGCATTCAATGCACCCTGGCCGACCGCCCCGGCTGTCGTGCTGGCGAACATGTGCGTGCCGCTGTGCTGGCCGGCCGCACGCCGTTGAATATTGGGGATGTCGCTGGTTCGTGCGGCAAGACTGCCGGCCATCAGGCTCACGCCCGGAATGATCTGCCCACCGAGATGCCCGCCATTGGTATCAAGCGCATCGATGGTTACAGCAGTGCCTGCATCGACGACGAGGCACGCGCTCCCGACCTCCGCCCACGCGCCAATCATCGCGACCCATCGGTCAACGCCCAGGCGGCGTGGCTGACGGTAGCTGTTAGTCACGCCGCAGGCTTCTTTCTCGCTGCGAGCGAAACGTACATTCCCATGGCAATGCATTCCGATAACGCCGGACAAGCGCGTCGCGAAACTCGTGCCCGCGACGTTGCTCGCCAAAACGGTATCGACGCGGCGTGGTAGCTTTGACGTCAATGCGGCCAGGCCCTTATCCTGAATCCTGTCGTGCGCGATATGACCGGTGCGATGAATCGAGCCGTCGTCGAGCAAACCCCACTTGATACGCGAATTGCCAATATCCAGGAGTAGCGCCTTCAATTTGCTGCCTCCCCGGGACCGGCCATAACAATGGATCCGGACAAAACTCGTACCTGGCCACCTTTAGTCTCGACGAGCAGCGTACCGTCATCACCGATGCCTGCGGCAATTCCAGTGACCTGCTGGTCGGGCATGTCGACCGTAATCTCCCTGCCGTGTAACCAGTCATGCTCACGCCAGTCGTCCATGAATCCAGCCAGACCCGAGCCCTCGAAGCGTTTGAACGTAAGAAACAGATCGTCTACAAGCGTCCCTGCAATCAGCTCGCGATCCGGCAAGTCCGGTTTGATGCTCTTGAGATCTACGGCCCGCTGCGCCCACCCTGACTCGGTTCCGAAATCGAAATTTTGCTCGAAGTTCAGGTTCAGACCTACGCCCGTGACAACTGTTACATCCGCTGCCTTGCCCGATTGAATTTCGGTCAGGATGCCACCCAGTTTGCCATCGAGCGCCACGATATCATTGGGCCACTTCAAGGTTAGCCCGCCGATGTCGAGGCGCTGCAACGCAGCGATGACTCCGACTCCTATTGCCAGAGTCAGACCATCGAGTTGCTCTGCCAGGCTCCGGAACGTGTAAGCGATTGACAGGTACACACCTGAGCCGGGTGCCGAAATCCAGTGCCGGTTATGCCGTCCACGACCGGAAGTCTGGTGATCGGCGATTGCGACACGATAGCGGCCGGCCGACGGCGGCGGCTGCGTCATCAAGTAGGTGTTGGTTGAAGCGATACTCGAGAAGACTTCAAGTCTCTCCAGATTAGCCTTGGCGAGATCGGTCAGCGGCCGTTGCACGCCAGCGACATCAAGTTTGCTCATCGTCTCCGGATCGACGCTGGCGGTTAAACACCATTAACCGTGTATTTCGATGTTCTGTGCCTTCTCGCATGCGCTGAATATTGGAACGGTGCCAGCCAATGACGAACACAGCCATCACTGCCGTGTAAATGAACAGCGGTTGATCCTCGGGCAGACGCGTTATGCCTATCCAGAGTGGTACCGCGGTTGCAGCTGCCATTGTGGCGAGGCCGACATACCCCGACATAATGAGTACCCAGGCCCAGACGAGCGCGAGCGGCAAAATGAGTTCAGGACCCAGGACAATCAACGTTCCGACAATTGTCGCCGCTCCTTTGCCGCCGCGGAAGCGGTGATAAATCGGCCATACGTGGCCGAACACGGTCGCCGCCGCGCAACAGAGCGTCAGCCAGCGTCGCGATATCCCAGGGTCTGCGGGGATGAACGGAATGTCGAGCCCAGGCACGATGCCGGCGCCGACAAAACCCTTGCCGACGTCGATGAGGACGACGCCAAGTGCAAACGCAACGCCTTGCGTGCGCAGCGCATTGGTGCCGCCCGCATTGCCACTTCCCATTGTGCGAATATCGACGCCGCCGCGCAGCTTGCCGACAATCATTGCGCCCATCAATGAACCAATGAAGTAGCTGATCAGAAACTTGACGCCGAGTTCGAGCATTAACAGGTTTCACTTTGCGTGGACCGAAGGCGGCATTGTAGCATCGGCTAACCTGCATCCGTGGCGCGCTCATGGCATTAACTCCCGTACTGCTATTTATCAATCCGACGGCCGGTCGAGGCCGAACCGGACGCCGGATGGACCGCATCGGCGAGCTGTTCGACGACGCCGGCGTGATATACCAGCGGTACACAAGTTCCGCGGTGGGCGATCTCGAAGAGCAGGTACGTCAGCAAGTCGACCTCGGCGCCGAACGGGTCGTTGTGGCCGGCGGCGACGGCAGTATTCACGAGGCTGTAAACGGCATCATGCGCGCCGACAGTGCTGCCCGCCTGGGCGTCATTCCTACGGGAACCGGAAATGATTTCGCCAAAGCCTGCAATATCCCGCTCGACTGGGAGCAGGCAACGCAAGAACTCGCTGAGCGCATCTGCAGCAATACATACTGGCGCCGCATTGATATTGGCCGTATGAACGATCGCTTTTTCGCAAATGGCGCCGGCGTCGGATTCGATGCCAAGGTGACGAAGGTGGCACGATCCTACCGCTGGCCTAGCGGTGACTTCGTTTACCTGATTGCCATTCTGCGTTGCCTTATCGACGGCGTTGCAACACCTGACATGTCCATTTCGTCAGATGAGATTTCGACCAATGGCCCGGTGACACTTGCCAATGTCAGCAACGGGGCGTGGGTCGGCGGCATGTTTCATATCGCGCCAATGGCAGACAACACGGACGGTCGGCTCGAACTCGTCATCGCAGATCCGGTCTCGAGGATGCGAATTCTCTCCTTGTTACCCAAGCTCATCGCAGGAACACACATTGGTCAGTCTGAGGTCTCGCATACGAGTATCCGGCGACTGATGATCGAATGTGCGGAGCCCGTTGCATCGCATCTCGACGGTGAGGTCGGCGCACCCGCCAGCCACTTCGACATCGAAATACTGCCAGCTGCGCTGGACCTGCTTTGATTCTCTAGCCCGCTTCCAGCCAAGCCGCCTGCAAGCCCAGGGCAACGTCATCGGCGTCCTTATCAAGCCGCAGGTAACAGGTGCTCTCGGGCGCTTCCTCGAGTCGAACCGTGGTTGTAATCAATTCGTCACCCCGAAATACGACAAGCTCGAGTTTGTCCTTGTCGCGGTAGGTGCGCAGACGCCGATCGCAGTTCGATGCAGTAAGGGCGAGACCATCCAGCGCGACGGCGACGTCACCTGGCGCAACACCAGCGCGCTCCGCCGGGCTGCCATTGGCTACGATCGTAAAAACCGATCGACCGGACCTGTCTGCCAAAGTTGCGCCAAGCCATGGGCCCGGCTCTTTCTTCGAGGGCTTGCCGCCCTTGTCTTTGCGATTGCTCGCGCGGCGCAGCTCATAGTCCACCCCGAATCGCGCCAGCAGCCTGCGTAGCGGCAATTCGCCCGTACCGCGTACGGACGCGTCGAAGAAATCCGTAAAATCAAGTCCCGTCACTTCCTTGCACACTGATTCAAGGCCGCCTTCAGGCATTCCTGCACCCGACTGGCCCCAGCGTTGCCAGCATTCCTTCATGACATCATCGAGAGAGGCACTGTTGTTTTCTGATTCCAACCTGATCTTGAGATCGAGTGCGAGCGCTATCAGGCTTCCTTTCGCGTAATAACTGACAATGGCATTAGTCGCATTGGCGTCTTGTTTGTAGAACTTGGTCCAGGTGTCAAAACTGGATTCCTCGACACTTTGTTTCAGCCGCCCTGATCCACGAAGTACACGCGTGATGGTCTGGCCGACGAGTTCGAGATAGCCCTCGGCCGGGATCAGTCCACAGCGAGCCAACGCGAGATCGTCGTAGTAAGACGTGATGCCCTCGAAGACCCAAAGCAGGCCGGTATGGCTTTCCTTGCTCAGGTCATAGGGCGTGAATGCTTCGGGCTTCAAGCGCTTGACGTTCCAAAGGTGGAAGTACTCATGGCTTGCAAGGCCGAGGAACGTTCGGTAGCCGTCGCTGACTTCCTGGTCCTGGCGCAGCGGAAGATTGTCGCGCGCGCAGACAAGACTGGATGACCAACGATGCTCCAGGCCTCCGTAGCCGTTACCAGGCGCGTGCAGCAAGAAGAGATATCTGTCCAGTCCGTCGGGAACGCCGAGTAATTGCATATGCTGCGAGCAAACGCTCTGCAGATCATGACAGACACGGGCAATGTCGACGCGTGTCCGCCCGCGAATTGCGATGCCGTGCGGAATGCCATTGACTTCGAACTCACCGATTGTCAGTTGCGCTATCTCGACCGGGTGATCGATGAGTTCCGCGTAATCATCGGCCTCGTATAGTCCGTAGTCATAATGCTCCGCGTCTTTGCGGCACATCGACGTCGCAACGCGCCAGTCTTTACCCAAGGGTTCATCGGGCGCGACGATTTCAAGTTCGCACGGCAAATGTTCCTGCCCGTCCACGCTGAAGAACACGCACGGTCCGTTGAAGTAGGCGTGTGTCGTATCGAGATGCGCACCGCGGACGCTTGGATCGTACGCATAAATCTCGGCAACAATAGTCAACTCACGCTCGACGGGATCGGCTTGCCAACGGCTCTTGTCGAGCTTCCTGAGTCCGACCGCCAAACCATCGGATTCCGCACGGATGGCGACGACATTGCGGGCGTAGTCACGAATCATGTAGCTGCCCGGTATCCACGCCGGCATGGCGAATACCTGACCGCCTGGGTCCGGCGTGCTGACGGTGAGACTGACCTCGTATACGTGCGCCGCCGGATCTTTGGGCCAGATGCGATACTGCAGTGATGTAGGCATCAGCGCTTGACCTGTTCGTTGAGTTTCAGGCTCAGGCACTTCGCGGACCCACCGGCTTTCAAAAATTCCGTCAACTCAACTTCGTGGACCTTGAAGCCTGCCAGCATCAGGCGGGCTTTCAACGGCTCCGATGCGCTATGGAGAACAACGCGATCATCGATATTGATCGCGTTACACGCAAAATTGCCGGCGTCGAACGTATCGACAATGATGCGCTTGTGCGGCGGTATGCGGCTCTCGATTGCAATCCGCGAGTCGTAGTCGAAAGCCGGCGGGTGATACATCAGGAACCCGTCCGTTAATGGACAAAAACAGGTATCGATATGGTAGAAGCGTTCGTCCGTCAACCGGATCGAGATGACCTCGATGTCGAAGTACTGCTGGATGTCGGCATGCGCCTCGATCTCGGTGCGAAAACCATGGCCGGTCCACAACCACGTGCCACGGCGGTCCAGCAGGCAGTCTCCGGCGCCCTCGAAACCGACTTTGTCGTCGAGTTCGTGCAGGTCGAAGCCATTGTCGCGGAACCACTTTTTGAAAATCGGCTCTTCGGCACGGCGTTCCATCGGCATGAAATGACTGGCGATGGCCTTGTTGCCGTACACCACTCCGGCGTTAGCCGTAAAAACCATGTCTGGGAGATTCGGGTCTGGATCCAAAGTAACGACATCGGCGAACTGGCTGACTGTATCGCGCAGCGCCTGCCACTGCAGCTTTGCCCGGTCGAGACTCAGCGAATCTTCATTACCTGCCATCCAGGGGTTGATGACGTAGTCCACCGTGAAGAAATCCGGCGGGCACATCAGAATCTTGTCGTTCGATTTGCTCATTTGTTGTTCTTCTTTGTCTCTTGCCGTAATTCTACAAATAAAAAACGGGAGCCGGTCAACCCGGTTCCCGTTGGGTACTGAATGTCCAGTAGCGGCTAGTTCTGCTGCAGCGTGTCTCCCAGGTGCATCAGCGGCAACGGCATCGGACTGGATCCGTCCATGAAATACACCTTACTCGCCGGATCCTTGGAAATCGCCTTCAGGGCTTCGAGTGACTGTAGCTGAATATACGCCGGATTTCGGGATATCGCATTGTTGATCTGCGTGATCTCGTAGGCCTGCGCATCCGCGAGGATGCGCTTGCGTGCTGCCTCTTCTTCCGCAGCATCACGACCTGCCTTGGCGCGAGCTACGTGCTGTTGCAATTCGGTCCGCACACGTTCGAGCTCGGCACGCTCGCGTTCGACAGCCTGCTCGCGCTCTTTCTTTTGCTCAATGGCTTCAACAATAAACGGTGGCAGCGTGATATCACGTATCAGAACGGCCGTCACGATGATGCCTTTCGGTGCAAGGTAGTCTTTAAGGCCTTCGGTCAAGGCTCTCTGCAGTGTGTCCTGTGTCTCCTCGAGGAAGAAATCCTCGGCGCGCTTGATGCTCTTGCCCTGTTCCCTGAGCAGCGAACGCAGTTTCGGAATCAGATGGACACGCACGGCAGACTCGGCATCGCCGGTTTCCTCCAGTATGTGCGGCGACATTACGCCGTCGATGCGAAACTGCACGCTGACATCCAGGCGCGTCTGCAACTGATCCTGGCTCGGGACATTAGCTGTCTCAACATGCGTCTTCTCGCGTGCATCGAACATGGTCCACGAGTAGAACGGGTTGACAGGAACGTGGATTCCCTGGGTGTAGCCTTCCGCGACGACGTTACCAAATAGTGTGGCAACTCCGACTCGCCCGGGCGGCACTGTCTTCACAAAGAAAAACCAGGTAAGAGATGCAACTACGACGACCGCGACAATGGCAACCATGCCGCGCGGGGCTTCTGTTCTGGCCATGGGAGTTCTCCTTCGCTACTCGTTAACAACTGTGCATAGATATTGGGCGGAATTTGGCGATTTAAAGGTCCTGCGAACCGCTTGGCAGATGAACTTCAGCAAGCATGCAGCGCACACTGCCGCCTGCGGACGCCTCGATGGTGTCGATCGGCACGGCAAGTACCTCGCCATTGTCCTGCAATGCGGCAAGCTGATCTCTGCTCAGAGAATCGTAAGATTGCTGTGACATCGCTATAAGGCGGCCACCGTCTTCCTTGCGCAATTCGAGCATATTTCCCGCGAAGGCATCGAGCTGATCGTAGCTCAACGACACAATGTTGCGGCCAGATGCCCGCAAGCGCTGCAGGACGGCTTCCCGCTGGTCGTCACGCGGGATGGCCTCGTCGCAGATTACCGCCAGGGTTTCACCAATATTCATTAATACGTTGGTGTGATAGATCGGCACGCCACTGCGGTCGACGGCATCGAACGCAACGACCTCGTATTCCAGCCGTTGCGCAAAGTCACCAAGTGGATCGAGCTGCGTTCTGGACGAAAGACAGGCGTAAGCCACATGATTGATGCGATCGAGCACCATACTCCCGGTGCCCTCGAGAAAGTGCCCGTCCGCCTCGTGATGCGACAGATCAATGACCTCACTCACGACATACCCGAGATCTTCATCGAGACGCTCGATGATGTCTATGCGTCTTTCAATACGCCGGTTTTCCGCTTCCATCGGGTACAGCACAACGCGACCGTCACCATGAAAACTGACCCAATTATTGGGGAAGATCGAGTCGGGCGTGTGTGGCTCATGTGTGTCGTCGACAACGATCACGGCGATTCCGTGCTCCCGCAACGCGTTGACCAATTCATCGAATTCGACAACTGCTGACGCATGCTGCTCGTCGGCACTCGCTTCCGTGCGACCCTGGAAACGGTTCGACTGGGCCGTTTGCGGATTGCTCTCGAATCGCGCCGGGCGAATCATCAGAACAGTAGATGCGAGTTGCGACTCCATAGCTGTGTGACTTCAGGTTAGGATGTGCCCGCCATGGTACATCACAGTCAACAAGTTCTCCGCGCTGCGGACGGCCACGAAATCCA
>Ga0255053_10000398_pt1 | contig 23956 bp, 19 predicted proteins | sample JV7_2_22_MG_FD_188635 | JGI IMG/M metagenome (GOLD analysis project Ga0255053, IMG submission 188635) | Seawater microbial communities from Jervis Inlet, British Columbia, Canada - JV7_2_22 | ecosystem: Environmental > Aquatic > Marine > Inlet | place: Canada: British Columbia | collected... | reverse complement strand
CATTTAGACATTGAGTTGAACTTACTTGCGGCGTGGAGGGGACCCGGACGGTCTGGGTTCCCTACACTTTCCGCATGATATGGAGGACCGTGGATAAGACCGAAGAACTCAAGGAGCGTGATCGAAGCCATCAGTACAGACTTTCGTTGCTTCGAGGCGAACCCGATAAGAGTATTCTGGAATCCGAATCTCCTCCAGCACCGCCGGCCATCGTACCAGGGGGCCGAGGTGAACTGACCGTCGAGTTTGTGGTCACTCCAGCACCCAAGGAGAAGAACAGTGAACTTCGGGGAAGCAAAAACAAGGGTACAAGACGCAATCGGAGCAAGCAGCACTGAACTGGCATCTCAGATAGGTACCTTCGTCTCTGATACCATCAGGGACATCCATGCTTCTGGTAGGTGGCCCTGGGACCGCCGTTCCGAGATGTTCACTGCTCGAGGTGCCATCACAGGTACAGCCACCTGGACAAAGGGTGCGACGACAGTAACCCTCAACACCGGGAATGTTGCCACCCAGGCACTCGCTGATGAGTATGTCAGTGGGCTTATCAAGCTCTCGACCAATATCTACGAGATCGATGGGTGGGTTCAATCGACGGGAGTCTTGACCGTTTCCCCGGCGATTCTCGATGCTAGTGGCACGACAGCTTCCGTAACGATTATCCAAGACATGGTTTCGATGCCTACCGATGTTGAAACGGTCATTGAAGTCGTGGACATGGCGTACCCGAGAGTCCTCGGAGCTCGAGCTGGAAACCTGCGAAAGCGACTGTGGCCCGACCCGTTCCTGGTGATCGGTGCCTACCCCTACGAGTGGTGGACCCGAGGCGTGAACAGTGCCGGCGATATCGAGTTGATCCTGTACCCCCCTCCGAACGAGGACCGAATGTATCAGGTCGAGTACTGGAGAAGAGTCCAGCTGCCGACTGTCGATGGTGACGAGCTCGAGGTGGTGACGGGGATTCCCGAACGATTCCACCCGGTGATCGTTGCCGGCGGGAAGTACCGTGCGTTCGAGTTCGAGTTCGAGAACGAAGGAGTGAAGGCAGCTGCTCAGGCGGAGTTCTTGACTGGCTTGTCCAGGTTGCGGAACTTCTCGAGGCCAGACGCTGGAGCGATTCGCCAGCTCCGGAGTGGAAGGAGCAACCACAGAAGCTCGGGTCGATATCTCCCCACTGACCGGATCACCGGCTACACCGATTCGAGTACCTGATGGCCTGGACTAACTGGAATGACAACTATGTGTTCAGGACTGGCGGAACTGATCGGATGTTCACCTTAGCAAGCGGTGCCGCAGCGGTAGCGTTGCGAGCCCAAGGTCTGGAAGTAACGAAGGAGACGGTTGTTAGTCTTGGAGCCTTTAGTAACTCGGGTCAGGTAGTTACCACTGGAGCCACTGCGACCGCTCCTCTTATCGGCAAGATCCTGGTCTGCTCAGAGGGATTCTTCGTCGCTCGAGTTCTTTCTCATTTCCCGAACCTCGCAGTTACTCTCGACCGGGCCTTTACCGGTGTTACTGGAGACTACCCGTTCATCGTTTTCCCTGGACCTGCTATCGGGGTGCCGGCATTGAACCCACAATCAGGAGTAGTCGGTCGAGCGGAAGATCAAAGAATACCAATAGAAACGACCATCGACTCCGCTTCAGAGGTGGTCGCAACCCTGGTGCCAGCGTAATGGGCTACCAGGAGAAAGAGCAAAAGGTCTTCCAGGGCCTTTACGATACAAGGGTCGGAGCAGCTGCACCCGGTTGGGCCGCAGAGGATGTCGTGAACATCGACTTCCGTCGGCAGTCCATCAGGGGACGGGGACCCACCTCGAGAGTCTGGACTGACGCACTCCCTTCGCAGGGAACCTACCATGACGGGCAGAAGTCAGTCGCTCGGACAACATACGCAGCGAACGCCTTTTGCCTCGACGACCTATCCTCGCTGGCGAATACCGGCTTTGTCGTTCGTGCATATATCTCGGGGGTGAACCTCGCCAGGTTACAAGAGGAGAAAGTCTACTCCTCGAGTGTCTTCTGGGCGATCTGTGGTTCCACCGGGAAGTCCACTTCGCAAGTACTCAGCGATGGGTGGTTGATATCACTCGAGCAGTACGCAGCTGGTGACTTCAGGTTCCGTCTCGATGTGATGCTTGAGGATACCGGAACAGCTGCAACCTCTGCGGGGTCCATTCTCGTAAACCTACCCACCCTGGAGGAGACCGACACAGTCTGCATCGAGTGGCGTTGGGACCCAGCACACTCCACGCACAAGCTGTCGTATTTCACGAACGGTAGCGACTCTGCAACAGCTACAACCAGCTCCGCCTTGTCGGCAAAGAAAGTGCATCGTGATGCAACTGCGACCTACTACCTGACCGCCGGTGCTTTTGAGTATCCGTCGAACAGGGAGAACCTCCTGTACAACTTCGATGGGACCATCGGCCAGGTCGAGATCCACAAGATCGACACCACCGATACGGAAGCTGAAACCCGCTGGCTCTCCTATGCCGAGGGGGACATACCCACCAGGGTGTACTTCTTGAGTCAACCTCGAGGAACTGACTACACCTGGGGATCGCTCGGGAACTCCAGCTACACCAACTCCGCAGCTGGCACCGTCGAGCTCTTCCCAAGAAGTGCCTATGTTGAGTCAAACGAGATCGTCATGACTCCTGGCAATACTGGATACATCACCGCCCTGAACTCGTCACTCGAAGGCGTGAAGATCTGGGGCTGGATCCTCGGTGTGACGGTGAACGCTCCACCAGCTGGCGATACAGCCTTCACCTTTCCCCCGTGGATAATCACCGACGAAGACAACAACTTTGTGGTGACCGTTGCGGCGGGTTCAACTCCTGCGACTAACTTCAAGCTGAACATCTCGGTAGTTATGTTCGACAACCGTGCGAACCCAGAGGCAAGAGCAGCTGCACTGTCGGTCCAGACTTCAGATATTGCTTTTGGGACCGCCACCAGGATCGCATTCTTTCTTCAGTCTACCCCTGAAGCATACGGTTCCGCAGCTCCGGGTGCAGCCGCCAGCACTCTCCGGGTGTTCTCCAAGTCCGGTGCCACCTGGGCTCAGGACGGTACAGACCAGACCAGTGTGTATGTTCATGGTGTCGCCAGTCTTGACTCGAATCTTGGTGGGTATGATGGAGACACTCGAACGATCTACCACCAGCTGACAGATGTCCGGGGTTACTCGGGACTCGAGACTTTCCCGTCGAATGATGCAGAAGTGAAAGCGGTCGATGTTGCACCAGGTGGTAATGTTTACCCTAACGGCTTGTTGGTCTCACTCGACGGTACCAACGAAGTAGCCACCACATCAGTATCTGGGAAGAATGCTGTCCAGAGATGGAGAGACTCTAGAAGCGATTATGTCTACGCACTGTTCCCAGATGTCCAGGGCCGGAGATGGTTCGGTGGTATCGGGTCGATGACTGGACCGCTTCACTCGCCAATACTAGGAGTCCACGACTTCAACATTCAGGCCGGCATGGAGCAGACCATTCAGACGGCTGTCGTTCTTCCGGGCGGTGTGTATATCCGCAACCTCACAACTGGCACGGGTCAGTTTTATCCAGCTCCTATGTACGGTATCACAGGAGCTACCAGTGTGGTCCAGTACAATGACCGGTTGATCGTCTCTGGGAACGGGATGCGACCATTCAAGGTGTATCCAGGTGGGGCCGACAGTGTTGGTCTTCAGCGTCCCCTGGTTGGATTACTGAGTGAGGTTTCAGCTGACGATGGTGGGGAGCTTCTTCCGAGTACCAGTTACACCTACCGGTTCTCCTACTACAACTCACTCACAGGTGACGAGAGCAACCTGAACCCAACTGGCGAAACTGGCACGACCAGCTCAGGTCATGATACGCTGAAGCTGAATATCGGGATCCTGTCGAAGGCCAACTCCGACTGGGATTTCCTCATGGTCTACCGACAGGCTCAAGGTTCCAACACCTACTACCTGGAGCAGCGAGTACCGAGGCCAACCTACTGGATGAACTCATTGACGGCAGCGGTCATGGTCGTGACGAGTCAGATGCGAGAAACCGAGCTGTTGCTCCAGCTGACAGATAGCATCGACAACCACCCTCCAGGCGATTTCAGCACTTCCGCTATCGGTGGTCGAGTGATGCACTTCGGCGGTGCTGGTACGAATCCAGGATATGTCTACTACTCCAAGGTCCTGCTTCCGCAGTCAGCTCCTCCAACGAATGTCTGGCAGCTGAACAACGACAACTCGGATCGAGTCATGGTTATCCGCCCGCTGTTTGGTCGAGTGATCGTATTGAAGCAAAGATCGATCTGGACTGCCCGAGATGACGCAGCTGCCTCTGGTGAGCAACCGGCGAATGTGCATATCGGCAAGGGTTGCGTGAGTCCTCGAGCAGCGGCGGCGGCGGGTAACTCCCTGTTCTTCCTTTCTCCTGACCGAGTGGTGTATGTCACTGACGGCTTCGAGGTCTCCGATGTGAGTTCCCAGTCAATCCTGGGGACGCTCGAGGTCTTGACCCAGGCCCAGCTCGAGGGTGCCCAGATGACGCATGACGCACCGGACCAGCGGATCTGGTTGTCGATCCCTCCGACTGGCGAGGGTAGCAGGAACCAAGTGCTAACCTTTGATTACCGACTGGGTCGATGGTCGAAGTGGGAAGTGCCTCACGATGTGATTGATTCTGGTCAGGATTCTTCCGGCGGCGGACAACAGCGTCCGATACTGGGATCTCGAGGATCGGTCTACTCGCTGGGGACATCGAACATCAACCAAGAGAGTGACGCTGGAGCTGGGCAGACTGACTTCTCCAACACCTACGCAGCAGCTGAGTACCTTCTCGTGGGCAGCAAGTGTGCCGGATTCTCGAGTACCTTCAGCTGGAACACCAGCGTCATCGGTATGCCGGCGTTGGTTGTGTTCCACTCGTCAAGTACCTCGACCGAGACGACTGATCCGATCTGGGACGGGACTCGACTCTACACCTATATCAGAGGTGTCACGACTTCAGGGTCCAACACGAAGATTCAACTTGGGCATTCTTTCTCCACTTCTGGGACCCACGCCACCCTCCTGGTAGGGACCCAGTTCCGTCGATATCTGAACCACTGGTTTTCTCCACAGGGGGTCGGATTCGACTATCTGTTTGCGGGGTGGACTTTCGTACCCGACCAGGGCGTAGTCGCTGCTGACAACGATTCCGTATTCCGGGTCTGGTTTGACGATGAGTCCACCCCGACTTATTCCAGGGGAGCTAGCGAGTATGCCCTCAGTTCGTTAGTTCCTGATCTCAGCTACTCGATGCGAAGACGAGGTCGCCGTCTGCGATACGAGATCCTCGAGGGCCGAACCCGTGGAAAATCAATGGAGTACCAGAGGGCCATCATCAGGTATCGTATACGAGGACCAAGGAGACGAAAATGAGTGATCCGAGAATCTACCACAGGGTTGGGCCGAACGCACCGGAGGGTCGTCAGATCTACGACGATATCCGCCGGCGTGATTTAGGGTTGAGCTCATCTTTCAACAGTCAACTCTCCACTGTGAATAGCACCTTGACCGGTGAGATCACGACCCTCGAGGGTCAGGTAAACGCTCTGGCCGTTACACCCGTCCAGGTTGGTACTGGTACTGGGTACACCTCGGTGTCGATGCAATCTGATACTACAGTCACAGTATCGTCTGTCACCGTCACCCCAGTGGTCGCCACCCCGTTTATGTTAGAGATACGAGGTGGACTCATGCTGTTCTCCGGTTTGACCACCGTGACCTTCAAAGCAAATATCTACGAGGGAATAACTTGGATTCAGAACCTATACCAACCTACTGAAGTTGGCTTAGTCCCCGTCGATACTGCTTCCTTCCAGAGCAAACTGACCGGCACGGCGATTACTGGTGGTAGAGGTGGCATACCGATAGGGTTGGGTGCAACGATTCTAATTCCGAATACAGGCACGAGTAGTCGCACATTTGAATTCAAAGTTAGCCGGTCTGCTGGTACCGCTAGCGGTGCAGCAGTGCAGCACGGTGGGACTTTCAACGCATTCCAGTGGTCGGTGGCATAGATGGCTAACGCAGACTTCAACTTCCCCAACACTTTTGTTGGCTCCCAGGCAGGGTCCAGTCCCTGGGACTATCTATCGAACTACTTCAATGACTTCTCAGGCTGGGGCGAAGCTTCGGTAGGGATGGGGATAGGATCCGCAATCGGTGACTACTTCTCAAACAAGGAGAAGATCAAGAACCAGCAAGCCGCCTATCAGAGGTCGGTCGATACGACACAGAGATCCTTGATGGGACTTCTGGGTCGAGGCGAACTCGTCGGGCAGAGCGATAACGCCAGGGTGGTTGGCCGAAACCAGCCGACTGGGATGCCAGGTAACATGACCGGCGGACAGAGTTTCTACGACAGGATCCTCGCTCCTGGTACAATCCTCTCCGGCGGACCAGGCCAGGGGGGAATCGACCCACAGCAGATCCAGGCTCGCACCATGCTGGCAAGGCTGATGAGTAATGATCCATTCTCCGGGCAACAGATGCAGGGGATGTACGGTGAGCAGAATCGACAGCTCGGTAGAGGTCTCGGTGGGCCGGCGAGCGGGAATCTCCAGCAGGACCTACAGGGCCTTATGAACTTCGGTGGGGCCGGTCAGGCTCGTGCTGGTCTCGGTATGCAGTTGGGAGCCGCAGGAGCTCAGTCGAGGCGACAGGGTGCCCTGGGTGCCTCTCAGTACCTCGGTAATGTCTATGGGGCAGCTGGAAGGACAGTAGGGTAATGATTGACCCGGTAACAGCAGCACTGATCGGTGGCGGACTTTCGTACCTGTCGGGTTCCTCGGAAGCGGACCTCCAGGCGAATATGCAGCAGACTCAGTGGGGTTTCCAGGACCAACTGCGGAACCAGTTCGGCAACGATCCCCTCATGGCGATGGCGATGCGAAATGTCACGCAGCAGGACTATGACCCTCGAGAGATGTTGAAGCTCGGTCAGGAACAGATCGGTGCTGTGGGTCGTCGTCGAGCTTTCGATGCAAAGAGGAACCTGGCCCAGTACGGATTCATGCCAGGGTCGGCCCAGCACGACTTCTTGCAACAGGGTCAGGGGCGGCAACAGGACTTCGCTCAAGATGATCTGAAAGGACTGATAGCGATGCAGTCTCCGATGTCTCAGTTGCAGAACAGAACAGCGAACACTCTCGGATACTCCCAGGCGATGATGCCGACGATGCAGATGGCAGCTGGAGGGTTGATCTAATGGCGACCCTTGGTCAGTACGCAAAAGCTCAGACCGCAACCGGTGCCGCAGCGGACAGCAGTCTTCAAGCATTGATGCTTTTGATGCAGCACATGGCTCAACGAGAAGACCGGAAATCTGACCGAGAATATCAACAAATACAGATCGAGTTGCTGAGAGGTCAACTCGATCAACAGAGGACTGCTGCCGAGCGAGATCTGCCCGGTCAAGAAACGATTCGGGATATCCAACAGGCAAAAGGTCTCAAAGGATACAGCGACATCGTGGCAAGAGCCGAAGGGATGACCAGGGCTTTCGATAGTCCGTGGGACCCGACCCTCCTCGCTGAATATCCCCACGCTCAATCATTAGTTACAACGGGTGCATTCGAGACAGGTACTGGTGGACTGGAGAAAGACACCTGGAGTCGAGAGTGGTCAAGTGCGAACAGAAGAGTTGATCGGTTCATCGAACACTTGAGTGGTTACAAGGATCTGGACCGCTCTGTAATCGCAGACATCGAGGCCGAGCTGCGGACAACGGTCGGAGAATCTCTCGGTCTTTACGATGACAAGTACAGTCAGCTGTCTGCCGAGGCACTTGTACAAAGTCTCGTCGTCCGAGAACTCAACAATGGGATGAACTACAAAGAGATCGACTTGTCCTTTCTCAAGGGAAGACATCCTGAATACAGAGACGCTTTCGAGAAGATCGGCAAATCGTCGAGAGGGATGTCAGATGTCATGGGAGCTGGGCTCCGGCAAAGAGTAGGTGGTTCGGTTGAGGAAATAATCAAGAGGACCCCGGATCATGGTCTCCATCCAGAAACCATAGAACAGTTGGAGGATCTACCCGCAAGGGACCGCCTCGAGCTCCTCGACGACATCAACGAGCGAGGAGCACCTGCCGTCTTGGGGGAGATCGAGGAAGCACAACCCCCCCCAGAGCCTGGGTTCTGGGAGAAGGCTGGGGGTGTTGCCGAAGACTGGGGAGTCCCAGTTGGTGCTGCGGCTATTGCGGCAAGCCCTCACCTACCGGGAATTCTCAGCACTCTCGGGTCACTTGGTTACTTCGCTGGTCACTACGGTAAAGAGCTAATAAAGAAGGGTGCCATCCCTGCTCTCGTAGCTGACCTCGGAGCGAAGGGTGGAGTGAAAGTTGCGGAAGGGACTCTGGGACTCCTGGCCGAAGACGAGGCAGAGCTCAAGCAGGGTCAGGAGGCACTGGGCCAACACACCAGTGAGATGAAAAGAGGACTCTTCGGTCTTTACTCCGGTGTGAAGGCGACTCGGGCTATCGCTGGAGGAGCACTTTCTCGAGAGACCGTCTCGCTTCCACTAGAGATGCTAGATCGTATAGCACACGCCGGCGACCCCTTGGTCAAAGAGGAGAGGAAGAAGAAGATCCGGGAAGAAATCGAGGCTCTTGAAAGAGAACCGAGGATCGATGAGGCCCCAGATCCTTTTGTCTCGGTTTTCACACCGCACCGGAATTCGATCCCTACTGTGAAGGATAAGATCAAGGATGCGAAGGAGAGGCTCGAGTACGATCTCTACGATTCGTATATGAAAGATGCCCTTGCCGTCCAGAAGAAGAACCATGATGAGCTTCGTGAGATGAATCCAGCAGGGGCAGGGTACAAGGCCCTCCTACATGACTCTAACAAACACGATTCCGATATCCAATATGTAATGAATCAACGACGACTCAGGGAGACTACAGAACCGTTCGGCCCAGAAGAGCAACCAGGTGGCTGGTATGATCCAATGCAAGGTCCGGAAGAAGATCCCCGTCTCGGCCCCCCCGGCCCCCCCGGATGGCCAAAGCCCTGGGACCTCTCCGACAAAGGTCTGACAGGGGACTCTTTCGATGAGGGTCCGCCCCGACCCGAACTTATGTTGCCGCCACCGGAGCCAGAACCAGAGCAGCGAGAATACGATCCACTAATGCAGTTCCTCGGAGTTAGCCAAGCACCTCCATTCACTATGGATTCGCCGGCACCGCATCCTTCAGAAATCCAGCCACCGGTTAGCGATCCCGCACAACTTGGTCCTTATGGTCAGTACGCCGGCGGGTACCCAGAGGCACTTCAGCTCATCCAGGAGATGGCACTTCAACAAGCTCCTACCCAGGAGATGATGATGCAAGGTTCACCTCCGATTCCTCCCGCCGGAGATCGGCATCCGGGTGGCTCAACGATGACACCACAGTCTCCGCAGTTGCCGCCCGAGCAGATGCTTGAGCTAATAATGATGCAAGCCCAGATGGCACAAGCGGGCCAATCGCCACTGTCAGTTGGAAGCCAACCCGACCCACGGTATTCAGAGATGGCACCGCCACAGAATGCCCCACAAGGACCACCTCAAGGGTTGCCGCCTGAACTGATGCTTCAGCTACTAATGATGCAAGCTCAGATGGCACAAGCTGGACAGTCGCCACTGTCAGTTGGAAGTCCACCAGTACCGCAGGGGTATTAGATGCCTACTGGATTGACCGGGATCTACCGACCTGATGAAGAGAACTATCCGGGCCAAGTGAACCCGGCCAGTCTGCAACTCCCCACCAAGCAGGTGGACCCATACATGAGGACACTGCTGAAACTTCAGGACTCGGGTCTTCTGACTCCGAAGTTCGTGCAGGGTCAGATCGGAAACCCACTCCTGCGGCAGGACTTCCTTGACTCTGGAATCGTCGGTCCTCGCCAACCGTTCGGACCTGGTCAAGCTGGTCTCACCCAGGAAGAGCTTCAGAAACTTGGTGGGCTTCGTCGTAATGTAGCACTGCGTCAGGGTGACAAGACTACCTTCATCCCACGAGAACACACCGAGCCGTCTGGTTGGATAAAGCTCCTAGAGGTGTTCGGTGCTTTCAACTTTGCGGTAGCCGGTGCGTCCAATGCCCTGGTCAACCTCTACCAGGGGAAGACCGAGGAGACTAACCCGTTCGTCGAGGCGTACCGAGGATTCACCCTGAAGGACAAGGAGATCTTTGGAGATGTCCTCGAGAACCTCGGGTGGGAAGGCGAAGACGGTTTCGCTTATTGGAGTCGAGAGTCGCTTGGCTTTGTGATGGATGTGGTCCTGGACCCGATCAACTTCATCTCGCTCGGATCTCCACAGGCAGCGAAGCTAGCTCGAGGGATAGCGACAAAGGTTCCGCTTCGAGGCAAGGCGGTCATGGGTGCGACGACAATAAAGCCGATGGATGAGCTCGGTAAGATCTCGAGCAAGATAGTCGAAGAGGGTCTCGAGAAGCTTCAGAGGGGCGAGGCGTTCATACTCGGATCGAGTGAGACGCAACGCCGAGCTCGAGCTCTTGAGGATGCCGTGAAGAGGAGCCTTGACCCGACCGTCTCGGTGGACGATATCGCCGAGGGTATGGGATCTCTCGAGGTTGGGCTTGCCAGAATGTCTCTCGAGGATGGAGTCAACCAGGAAGTCCAATCGGTCTTATCGATGCTTGCCAGACACAATGATCCAAGAACTCTGAGGAAGTTGCTAGAGGAGTCGGGTGGTGGTTCACAGGAGTTGAGGCGATGGCTCTCGGCTTTAGGTGGGGACCCTACTGGAGAGATCACGGGGGATATCCTCCGGCACTTCCTCAGAATGGAGGGTGAAGACCTCACCGAAGAGGCGATCACTAAGTTCCTCACCTCCAGCGGAGGCATCAAGAAGCTGATCGACCCAGGCGGATTGCAGCTGCGTATTCCATTCACAGACAAAGGTTTCGTGATAGCGGAAGCCCAGTGGCTCGACGGGTTCGCCCTCAGTGTCGAGTCAGGTATCGTCAAGGCACTCGGTGTTGCTACGACCTTTACCCCGCAGCCGATCAGGAAGGCTGTCTCGTATGCTGCCGAAGGGATCGCCGCTCGTGCGAGGAAGGGTGCCCACTCCATCTCGAGGGCCTTCGGGGTCAACGGTCGGAGAAGCGGAATCCTGAACTCGCTACTCAAGAACAGAGATACAAACCTGAAGAACTCGCAGTCAAAGTCGGAGGAGCGGGCACAAGAGATCCTCACCTGGAAGATCGACGGTAAGGAATCTCCACTGCCGGAAGACCTGCACGAAGTCCTGGTAGATACAATCCTTGCCGAGCAAGACCTGGCCTTCAAACACATCGAAGAGGGGCACCGGTTCTTCAGCGAGGCGACTGCAAGAAAACGGATCGAAGTACTCCGTGAAGCTAACACTCCAGAGTCGTTGGCAGAAGCTGCCAGGATCGAAGCAAGCATCACACCTCTCGGATACACCGAGACCGTGATCCCGAAAATCGGAGACGATCCCCGTCTTGTAGGTAGAAGCGGCGAGGAGATCACCGAGCTCGAGCGGATCGCCCGTAGTGTGCATGAAGTGTTCGCAGAGCAGTACGACGCAGCAGTTGACGCAGGTGTTCATATCCAGTTCATGGACTACTACCTCCCGGTTCAATACTCAAACTGGTCGTCTGTCAAGAATGTGCAACTCTCCACAGGTAACGAGATCGCCAGGGTCGCCGGCGAGGATGTGTTCGCCAGAGCTCGAACGATCACAAAGGAAGAGGCCGACCGACTCGGATTGAAGGTAGACAAGAATCTGTACTCGCTTGTCTATAACCGATTGTTCCAGGGGAAACGCACTCAGATCGAGCGGATGTTTGTCGCCAAGCTGATCGAGCAGATCGCTGTGCATCCAGGGCAGATCGGCGAGGTGTTGAGGAAACTCTATGGTCCAGGTTCCAGAGAGTCCCAGGAGATGCTCGACATTCTCCTGAAGCAGTCCGATTACACTGAGCTATTGAACGAGGACAACTTGCAGGTGTTGATCCCTGGTCTCGACCAGTTCAGAAACTACATACAGACCGGTCGCCTCGATGACGCAGCTCGGTGGATAGAGGTCAACGAGGACCTGGTGCCACTACTAGCAAGCGGATCCGGTCGTACAGGTTTCTTCGAGGCGGTGCAGAACGACTTGCAACAGACGCTCGGGACCCTGAAGGACTGGACCGATTCCCTCATGACAACAGAGCGGGGATTCCTTGCAGCAGAGGAGAAACTCTTCACCGCCATCGAGAGCAGTCTTGCCGACCTCGACTGGCTCAGGATCGAAGGTGAAGCTCTCAGCATCCCAGATCTCGACCCAGCCGCAGCTGTTGGTGCCGCCGTCCGATCAATACTAAAGGAAAGAATCGCAGTCCTCTTGCCGGATGTGGACCTCGGAAGTCTTTCTCCCATCGAGTTGCTGAAGCGAATACCAGGCGAGTCTTCATGGATCAACTTGCCAGCTACTGCCGGCCAGGACTCCGGCAAACTAGCGATACTCATGAACGCTCTGGACGATTCGACAGAAGCTGGCGACAAGATAAAGAACAAGCTCCTCCAGAAAGCTCCCCAGCTGGAGCAAACCTTGCAAGAGATCGCCGAGGACCTGGTCGAGACCATCCTCGATTCGAGAAGACTCACAGACAACAGTGTTGTGACTGCCAGGATGGAAGAGCAGCTGCTTGAGATGGCCCTCTCCTCCTTGCCGGGTGCAGCTCTCGAACGGGTTGCCGGCAGGTCTGTGATAATAACCAGAGGAGTCAACGAGGCCGCAGTGTCGAACAAGCTCCAGGAGCTACTCGAGTTGGAGCTCGCAGAGAAGTTCGACGAGATGGCAGACCTCACTGACGAGCTGGTAACGCAGTATGCACGGCACCCAGAAATCCACGAGTGGTACAACAACTGGAGAAAGTCTCACGACCTCCCGCCGGACCCGTCGATTCCCAATCTATCAGACAGGGTGGAACTCAAAAGCCGGATCATCTCCTCGATGCGAGAGGCTAAAGAACACGCTCACCGTTCTGGAATGTCCATGTTCCGCTTGCCCGTCTACGCAGCTGGTCCGCAGCTTCCAGCAGGAAGGGCTCAGAGATCTGCAATCGAAAAGATGAAGCAGACGATCCGCCGAGAGCTCGGTGATGACGGACATCGGTTCCAGGAAATGCTGAACGAGATGATGCAGCCGTCTGTTTCGATGCCTGGTTATCACTACAGTCCGCTCCGGGCGACCAGGAACTCCGTCCTGAACCTGTATGCGAATGAAGGATCATCTGTCCTGAACCTGATCGTAGACATCTCCAAGAAGCTCGACCCCCACGAGGTGGTGAGGGAAGTCTTCGCAGAGAAGCTCAAGTGGGGGGGGTTGGTCCGCAGCCTGGTGGGGCAACCGGAAAGACTTAAAGGAATCCTCGAGAAGTTGAGCCAGTCAACTACCAACAGATTGACGAGTGCTATCTCACAGATCCCAGGAGCCCAGCTCGACGAGGCTCAGTCGCTTATCGTGAAACTGGAAGCTGACTTGACGGACCTTTTAGGATCGAGATGGGAGACAGGAACAACCCTGACTGATGTGCATCTCCAGGTCGAGGCCACCTTCGCACAGTTCTCTGAAGGTCTCGAGCGGATCCTCCCGACCGAGGAGGGGCGACTACTAATGTTCGCCGGCATTGACGAGATGAAGACAGCACTCATTGATTCAAACCAGAAGACAATCCGACTATATCAGCGAGCTCGAGAACTATCTCAGACTATCACCGAGCTGTCGCAGAACCCTGCTGCCATCCTTGGTGAAGCAACCGAGACTGTCCTCAAGAGCGTTGACGAACTCGTCGCCCTTCGAGACGAGATCCAGGCCGCACTCAATAGTGCCGACGAGGCGACCTCCCAGCTGCTCCAGCCGAACAATCCGCTACCAGACGGTTGGGGACAGATTCTACCAGAGCAAGAGATCTCGAATGCCTTACTTGGAGAGGCTAAAGTTCTCTACAACGACATGGCCGGCGTGTTCGGTGAGTCTCAAGAGTTGCTCGATGCTTTCCGTACAAGCCAGCTGGAGATCGCCAAGAACAAACGAGCCGCCGCCGCTGCTGCACTTGCTGGTATCGACCGAGATCTGATTCCAGTCGAGTCCGCAGTCAATGATGTAATTATGCAGGTCGAGTATGTGCGACAAGCGACCGGAGTTCAAAAGAGAGCCCTCGCCAGATTAGGTGATATCCAAACTGCTCTCGACGCTGGAGGAGATCTCTACTCGAGAAACCAACAGGATATGCTTCGATCCTTTCTCGAGGTGAGTATCGTTGACGAGTTCCTCAAAGGGGGCGACCTGACTCCAGCAGGTTGGGCCGCAGCCGGCGAAAGAGTTGGAACACAGGGACCAAAGAAAACACAGATCTTGAAGCACTGGTGGAAACAAATCGGAGACATGGACGATGTTGCCACCAGGGAAGTCTTCATGATGACTCAGGAGATCGTCACTCAACAAGCACCGAAGGTAGGAGACGCAAAGCTCTACGCTGCCATACATCGGACAGCGTTTATCGAGGGGCCAGTTGCCGATGATATCATTGGAGCAGCCCAGGCGGCTTTCGATTCTGTTGACCCGACGATCCTCGAGGACCTGGGTGTCGTAGCTCCAGAGATACTAATCAGGGCAGAGGCCGCTGCCAGGTCCGCAGTTGGCTCGAGGAGGTCTACCGAAGGATTGATCGCAAGGCTCGCCGAAGGTGCGTTCCTTCCAGACGGAGAACTTCGAGAGATCGCTGAGTCGATGCACTACGAGCGAAAGTTCATTGTCCATCTAGTCCGAGAGATGAGTGCGAAGCAGGGAGTGATCGAAGGTCTGTTCGGTGCCAGATCCCCAGTCGGTCGGAAGCTCATGCAAGATCTCCGTGGAGGTCTCCAGAATACCCTGATTCAGCAGCGGCAAGTTGTCCTTGACCCGACCTCTGCGACCATGCTCGGCGAGGAGGTCGAGCGACTCTCTTCTGAGCTGGTCCTTCTGGTAGCAACGGACAAACAGAAAGCCTTGACGAGGCTCGGCGAGATAGTTGGCCCAGGAGCTGACGCACAAGAGCTGATCGCCCTGCTAGACACCGCCGCCGTGGAGCTCTCACAGCTGCCGAGAGCCGAGCAGTTCCAGGCAATGATCTCGAGGATCAGGGAGAATATCGAAGGGCTGTACGCCCCGGTGGTGGACCTCCTCGACGACACCGCTTCCGCTCGAGTCTTGAACCAGGGTGGTGTGCCGCAGGTGATCTCGGACTGGATGAGGCAGAACGATCAGATCTCACTGGAGCCACAGGAGATCGCCGTACTCGAGGAGCTGATGGAGGACCTTAACGGCCCGACCGGTTCGACCCCGCAGCCCCTGCTGGTGCAGCTTCAGAATGCACTCGAGGAAAGTGGTACTCTCCCCGAATACGGCACACGAGAGTTTGAGAAGGTGGAGGACAAGTGGTTAGAAGTCAGAAAGTCTGCCTGGGAAGATCAGGGGGGACTATCTGGGAATGTCGATCTTGTCGAGAAGAGACTCATCGAACGCAAGATACCCTACAGAAAGAAAGAAGCAGCGGGTGGGTCGGTGTACTTTGAGATACACCAGATTGATCCAGAAGAGTGGGTAGAAGGCATGGATCTTGATGTGGGGACTTACGCTGGGGAGATCAGGGTAGCGGATCATCTTCAACCTAGTGGGGGCGGTTTTTCGGAGTTCCGTCAGGAGCGAATAGGAGACTCAGACTTCTCAATCACTCCAGAGAGTGCCTATGGTCCCGAGGTCGTGGACGAGATAGCGGAAAGTCTCGGTGCGTTCGACCCAGATACGGGTTTCTTCGCTGGTGATATGCCCACAGCTCCCAGCGGGGTGAATCGTGAGGGCCGTGCTATTGTCCCACGAGATCAGGCTGCTCAGATCTGGCGTGAGATGAATCCCGCACCACCTCCAGAACTACAGAAGAGGGCTCAGTACTGGCTGTACCGTCTGGGTCAAGGGTATGGCGGCGAGGCCGTGGGCAACGCTGGTCTCACGACCAACCAACTAGATGGACTTGCCAAAGGTCTCGGTCGGTACAAGGACAGGACACAAGGGGCCGACGCTATGGCTGTCGCAAATCGGGAGCTACTCGGCACTCCTGGTGGAGACCCAGGAACACTGCAAGCGACTCGAGAAGCAGCGTCCACCAAATACGAAGCTCGTGCAGTACTGAAGAGCGAAGTCGATATGCTCGATCAGGTGATTCCACATATGGAACAGGGCACCTATATTGAAGACGCTCTCGAGTACACTCCAGAACAAGCTGAGACCTGGAGAGGAATGTATGCGATCCAGAACTACCTCAAGTTGCAGGTCCGGCGGTCGGAGCATCTAGCTCTCACGCAGACTCTCAATGAACTACCGTCGAGAGCAGAACTAAACTACCTGCTCATGAGATCCCAGATGGAAGTAGTTGACGACCCACAGGCACTCGCCGAGCTCAACAAGTTAAGGCTTGCCGGCGTTGGTCAAGGCCGAGGAGTCATGTCTCCAGAGCAGACTGCGAAGCTCGACGAACTCACAGCTACTCGGCGGGTCGCAATCGAGGAAGCCGGGGCTTTCGTATCTGCTCATGGTGGCAAGAAAGTCAGAGACCTACTCGGTCTGGACTTCGAGAACCTACCCATCCAATACGGAACAGATGTCCCAGTGTCGCAGCAGTTCTTGTTCCATGTGGACGAGTTCGCCAGACAGCTACCAGACGACATGAGCAACATGGCTGGATCAGAAGGTGCAAAGATCGTGCAGGAGGTTGACGGACGGCTTGTAGTTGCTGAGACAGTCGAAGCTGCCGGAGTGAAGACTGACGCAAACAGGGACCTGGTGAACAGTGTCGCCCAGGTTCACGACTACCTGAAGCTTGTCGAGGAGACAGGAGGAAACCTTTCCAGGGTTCCAGCCCTCGAGCTCCAGAAGCGGCAGCTGAACTTCGCACTGCGGAGGTTCTTCCCTGACGAGGCCGGCTCCGCTTCGCTCGAGAAGAGGAAGCTCCTGCTCCAGGCTGTTGTCGGACACCAGAACATCAACCGGCTCGACGCAGCTGAAGCTGCAACCGTGCTCCGATTCTTACAGACCAACCTCGACCCAATGGTCAACGAGTTTGGAGAAAAGTCCCTTGCCGCTATTCAGAGTGCGGAGCTCCAGCTGTTAGGTCTGAAGTCTCGAGGTCTCTTGCCGAAGAAGCTCGAAGAGAAGTACCGTCGTGGACTCCTCACCGACGACGAGCTCCTCGTGGAGTTCAGCAAGCTACCGAGTATCGAGGGCGGAGTAGAACACCCGGTCATGCTCCGCTTCCCTGGTATGCTCGACCAGACGGATCCTCGATACGGACAGGTAGATCTCACCTGGGGTATGGGATCGACGAAGGAGAAGCGAGGGCTCGGACAGTCGGTGATCGTCCCGAAGTGGATGCAGGACGCTATCGAGGACTCGGTCTCACCAGAGCGAGAGATCGGACCTGTCGCTCGAGGGATGTTCCGAGTCGTTGACACTTTCACTAACACTTTCAAGTGGGCGATGACTCTGCCCTGGCCGGCCTTCCACTTCCGAAATGTACTCGACGCAACAGCTCGCACCTTCCTTGCGTTAGGGGTCAAAGGGCTGTCGCCTACATGGAATCGTAATGTACTCGAGATCATGCGGTCCAACCCGTCAGCTAAGATGACCATCCGGGGTGTCGAGTACGATGCCGAGACCCTGCTCAATATGTTCGAGGACCTTGGTGGGCAGGTGGACTTCGCCCAGAAGATCGGTCAGACCGCACTCAAGATGGATGTCGGAGACCCGAGAGTGCTGTCTCCGCTGTCCGATAACTTTGTGATGAAGGGGGCCAACGCCCTGGCCGACACCGCTGCGACTATTGCCGGCAAGGGTGATAACTTCTTCCGCTTGAGTATCTGGCTTGACTCGATGGAGAAGGGTATGGGTGCGACCGGTGCGATGCACTACGCACAGAAGTTCCTGTTCGACTACGCCCACGGGCTGACACCCTTCGAGCGGAACTTCATGAGGAGGTTGGTGCCCTTCTACACCTTCTCGAGATTCAATGTCCCGCTCCAGCTCGAGCTCATGTTCAAGCAACCAGGTCTCATCTCTGCTATGGGGAAGACACAGAACCTATTCTCTGAGAGCAGGACGGATCCTATCGAGGACCTCCTTCCGTCCTACATCCGAGAGCAGTGGAGGTTCGGACCAACCATCGAGGACGGTCAGCTGAAGATCTGGTCTGGTCGGAACCTACTCGCAACCGAGGAGCTGAGATTCCTCGGAGACATTGCAGCTGGACAAGGAGTGATGAAGACTACAGCTGATGAGTTCTTCGCCAGGATCAATCCCATGCTGAAGATCCCGGTGGAGCTGTATGTCGGACACAATATGTACTTTGATACGAAGATCGCAGAAGACCAGACGATCCGAGGTGCGGTCCTCGACTGGCCTGGAATCCGAGACTGGTTGGATATGCGGAAGGTGAAGATCGGATCAGGCACAGACGCTCGAGTGCTCTACCGTGTGAACGGAGCGAGGTACCACCTGCTCAACCAGCTGCACTTCTCGAGAGTGTATCGAACCCTGGTGCAGACTATCGGACCAGGTGAGCAGGGTGCTTGGCAGCGACTCGTCCCGTTCGTCACTGGTTTGCGGTTGACTTCGATTGACCTGACCAGACGGTTGAAACATCTCGAGAGTGTATCGAACTTCAACAACGAGAAGATCAGGAAAGCTCTCGCCCAGGGTGACCATGTTGCAGCCAAGAGGCTCGCCGGCCTGACCGAACGACAGCCGTATCAGACCGTAAGGCTCGAGGAGAGTTACGAAGCTCTCGAGGGAATCGTCGAGCAGACTTCTCGTTACCCATAAGAAAAGCTGCCGGCACACGGTGGTCGCCGATTGGAGTAAAAGCGATCACATATGTGCCGGCAGCGAGCGAGGAGGTGTCTGGCCGCAAGTTACTCGACAGCCTCGTACAGGTCAACTACCACATAGTTCCCAGGTTCAGTGTTAACATACGACGACTGACGACTGACATGGACCTGGGCGATCTGAAGATGCCGAGGTGAGTCGTCCCAGATCCACGGGTTGCCCGTCTCTCCGTACACCATTTTAGTGGACCGGCTCCCGTCTTCCTTCTCGACGATCTCCTTCCTCGATCTCCGCAACTTCAGTGCATCGACAAGGTGCTTGAGCCCTCCGAGAAGGTTGTCTACATCTGGGAACGGCCCCCGCCGCTGAACGATGCTAATCACTGCGACCCGTTTCTTGGGTTCCGATATCCGCACAATCTCCTGCTCATCCAACCCCAGCTGGAGAAAGTGAACCTTCGCCTGTTTGTCCAGTTCCTTTCTGAACTTCAGCGTTCTGGTCCAGTGCCTACCCATCATGTGGTTGGGTGACACCCATCCATTCCTGAAGACCATTGTAATGATATGCTCGCCCAGATCAGTCGCTTCGTCTGGAAGGTTCACGGGCTCGCTATCATAGTATATTGCAGTATCGACAATGCTGCTCACTTCGTCCTCCCCTTCTTGAAGGCTTCAACTGCTTTGACCAGCCGATCAGTGTCTTTGAAAACCTCGAGCATCGCTGCTGCCTGAGTCTTCGTTGATTCTTTCCAGTTGACCACCTTCACCTGTGCGAGAGCGAACCAGTTGAGGAACTCCTCGACCTGTCCGTTCTCGAAGTGGTTCGATGCTCCTGAGTGCAGCTTCCCCCGCTGATATCCACTCATGGATGCCGTCTCAACCTTGGGCTCCTCTTTGGTGGGCTTCTTCTTCGGGGCCACCGGGTCCCCCACCGAGTAGGTCTCGTTCGGGGGAGGAGTGTACTGGGCGGCGGCTTTCTTGACCTTCTCGATCTCGTAGTTAGCCAAGGATTCAGCAGTGATCTCTCCACAGAAGACTTCTTGACCGAGACCAAAGTAGCTCGCTGCCTTGGTCAACCCGTCTGTGACTGCGGACTTGAGGCCGTCTGGTCCTGGGTTCCTCGATCCGCCAAAGGCAGTGTGAGAAACGACCACCCCCTCGTTGTCTGCGATGAAGAGGGTCACCTCCACCGTCTTGTGGTCTTCGACGATCTTCACTTCACTTCGCTCGAACGCCCAGCCTCCGAGTCCAATAACATAGTTGAGTTTCATCGTAATGTAGCCGGCCTGGATTGTGGTCAGCACTGGACCTCGCCCCTTCTGCAATGTCCTCAAGTACTTGTAGGGGACGGGGGTACTGAGTCCTTCGTAGAGTTGTGCGAAGGTACCTCTCCCTCTGAGCTGACTCGTCCGAGCCCGTTGTCTTTCCGAACCCGCTTGAGGCTCACGCTCTCCGGGTGGGCTGGGTTGAACTGCATTCTCCATCTGATTTTCTCCTTATCCATACCGGTGATACCGGTGATCTCCCCGTCATATCGACTCAGAGCATCGTGCCCTGCTTGCTTCAAGTTCTCGTTACCATGTGCGATGACTTTTCTCGTCGCCCACAGATACCCGCACATCGTAGTGAGGAGTTCGTCCAGTCCTTTCAACTGAATCAACCCTTGGACGATTGTCTCCATCGAGATCACCTCGTCGCTCCTTCTCCTCTCATGCACCGCCTTCTGGTATCGCAGGAAACCCTCCTCCTGCGTGAGGTCGAAGAGTTCGGTGTAGTTGTTTATCTTCGTGTCGAGGGTCGCTTCCTGGAGCAGGAAGAAGGTGACAACCTCGACAGCTTTCTTCTTCGCTATCTCCTGCCGGCGTTGCGACACCTTGCCCTTCAGCTCTCGCTTCGCATTCATTCCCAGTGAGGTCTGATTGTCGTCAACCATCCAGCTCCTCCAGTAGGTCTCTGAGGAAGCCGAGGTCCTGGTGGGCCTCGAGGTATCGGTGGACAGCCAGGATCACCGTGCGGCGGTCCCAGACCTCCGAGGAGTCCAGGGAGACTGCGACCTCGTCGGTATCAGGCTCAGTGTCCACCACCACATCAGCCTCGGCAGGATTCTCCACCCGTTTGAGGAAGAGGTTCCGGTCGGTTGGAAACCGCTGCCAGAGTTGTGCGACCTGGTTGAGGATCTCGCCGGCCAGGGTGTTCAGCGGTAGCTGCCGGACCTGTGAGAGTTCGTCGAGGTCGAGTACCGTCCACGGGTAGAGGTAGACCTTTCGAGTGGAGGTCTTTTGGAAGCTATCCCGCAGTTTGCTCGAGTACTTAGACTTCGTGTTGTCGATCTCCCGCAGGGCACCGAGCAGCATCTTATCTTCACTTTTCAATGACTACTCCTCTGGACAATGTGGTGATTTTCTACGAGCCGCACGACGGACTTCCGCTTGCCGTTCGACGAGGAACTTTCTCCTCCGTTGCCTGTCCCTGGACTGCTTCGACCGCTTCCTCGGTTTCTCTAAACGAATCATCGGATCCTCACAGATCTCTGTAGTGGTTTCAGGACAACCCCAGCGGGGAGCTCTCCCGTTTCCTTCAGCTTCGACAGTATGTCTCTCGCTCTGATCTTGGGTTCATAATCAACGAACTCGTCAGGGATCGCTGTCAGGTCGCAGTTGTCCGTATCAATCGAAGGCGGATGATTCGCCAGGTACAGGTGGAACCTTTCTCCACGCACACGGTGGACCCCTTTCGGGTCGGGTTTCACATGGTGGAGGGCCGAGGTCATCATTGACTTGAGCCTCTCCTTCGTGGACTTAACCGACTTCATCCGTGCGTCGAATCGAGACTTCTCTTCCTTGAGAGCCTTCTCACTTGCGTCGAGCTCCCGCACAACAGCCGCATAGTTCTCGAGCTTCTTCTCGATAGCTTCAGTCGTCTGTTCGATCTGCCGGCCAATCTCGATGGCGAGGTCCTCATTGTCAGGAGCGTCCGACTGGTCGAGGAGAGAGTGCAGTTCCTCGGTCAGATCATAGAGGCGAATACTCATTGGTTCCCTCCTTCTGTTCTTCTTCTGTCGGCGGCACATGGAGAAAGAATCCACTCGTGGAAGCGTATGATTCTGCGACGATCATTTTCAACAACTCTTCCGTGAGGTTGTTGTCTTCATCTTGGTCCTCGAGCAGAGCTCTGATGTGTTCGACATCGTAAGCTGGAACGCAGCCGTTTGGAGTTTCCACGAGTCCGAGCATGGTCTCGTACAGGAACATCTTGACCTCTGTGTAGAAGTCCTCATTGCGTTCTGGCAGGATCTTACGCAGGAGCTTATCAAGGAGTTTTTGACAGCGGTCCTGATCGCAATCCCGCATCCAGGAGTAGACCTCTTCCGGCTGCGGCAACAAGGAGTCCCGGAGGATCACTTCAAAACCATCCTTGTGGAATACCCAGGCCCTACGCTTATCCGAGTACGACAAGAGCGAACCGTCATCGAACACTCGAGGGCTGTCGTTGGGTCCAAGGTAGGTCTGGATCACTTGTTTCTTCTCCCTCAAAAGGGCACCTCCTCGGTCTCCCGTTGCATGACTTTGCAGGTGTCAAAGTGACAACTTCCGTGAGAGTCCACGGGCAACCACTTCGACCCCTTTGGGTGCGTTGCCTCATCGTAAGCTGGACCCTGCTTCGAGCGAACCCAGTAGATCGGAGCCTCGCACTTCTTGCAGAATGACCGTTTGACCGCCTTGGAATCGAAGTCCCACAACCAGACATCGGGTTTGTCCTCGTAGCGAACACCAACAGCCTCGCCGGCCTCGTTGATGTACTTGCTGTTCTGCTGCGGAGCTGGTGGACTCGAGTTCGAGACCTGGATCTCGATGTTGTCGAGCCGTTCGTCAATCTTCTCGAGTAGGTCGAGGATCTTCTCCCCGATAGCTTTGTCATCCATTACAGGAAACCTCTCTCTCTGGCATCCGCACAACTGTTGCAGAAGCCGGCCTGTGGTCGCAACTGAAATACACCGCCGCACCCTTCGCACTTCTTCTCGACATTCTCCTCCTGGGTCTTGCGGAAGAAGTCAATATCAGACTGGTCCTCGATCTCCCACCGACCGTAGTTGTCATCGTAGAATGACCCCGCCATTACTTGTTCTTCCTCCACAGGTCCACGGCAACCTTCCTCGAAGATTCTTCGAGTACTCCAGGTTCTGATGGTGGGTTGTAGTCTCGGACTCGGAACCCTCGGGGTTGTGTCACCTTGATTACTGCTTCAGGGTAGTGGAGGTCATGTCTTCCAAGTGCCTTGGCTCCAACAATGAATGCCTCGTCCCTTCCATAGGCCCAGATCACTTCCCATCCATCCCCCTCGTCGTCACTCGAAACTTTGAAGAGCTTCAACTTCGGTGTTTTCACCTTGTCGGTCATACGGCATCCTTTCTCGTGAGCATTGCGACCCCGACGATGAGCACTCCGCAGAGCTGCGAAGCAAACTCGTTGACCAACTGTTTCTTCAGCCGGCCCTCTTCGTCAGCGATCACCACCGTGTCGTTCGGCACTCGACCCTCCTTGACCAACTCGACACTGAGTTCGTCAGCGTCCAGCTTCACTGAACCTTGCAGCGGGATGAGCTCGATCCAACCTCCTCCAATCCCTTCCCGCAGCTGCTCGAGCGAGAACTGTTTGTCCTCGGTTTCTGGCCCAGCTTCGACGGTATACCCGTCCTCACTCGGCACGATTCTAACGCTATTCACCATGCGTCCCTCCTTCTCTGTAGGGAGTGTACGACTCGAGAGCCGGACCGTCAATATTACCTTTGTAGGATTATATGGGAAGGGTCAGCAGTCAGCTGCCGCCAGCTCCCATCCTGCCCTCTGTTGTGTTCATCGGCCTCCCATCCTGCACCAGACCCAAGGGGGGGGGAGGGTTGGGGGGGGTAGGATCGGGGACAGGTCGAGATGTCGAGATGTCGAGAGATGTCGATATATCGGTGATCGGTCGGTGGTCGGTGGTCGGTGGTCGGTGGTCGGTGGTCGGTGGTGGGGGGTCGGTGGTCGGTGGTCGGTGGG